>Ga0209591_10004847_pt1 | contig 15122 bp, 15 predicted proteins | sample MAT01_FD_187207 | JGI IMG/M metagenome (GOLD analysis project Ga0209591, IMG submission 187207) | Freshwater microbial communities from Lake Fryxell liftoff mats and glacier meltwater in Antarctica - MAT-01 (SPAdes) (version 2) | ecosystem: Environmental > Aquatic > Freshwater > Ice > Liftoff... | reverse complement strand
TACTCACGCCGATTCGAACTCGGGCTGGTGACGCGACGATCGACTGCAAGGTTGACGAGCGCGACATCTTGGCGATCATCGAATTCTGGGGGAAGGAATATGCGCTGCCTGACATGCCTGGCGACCTCAACGACGACGGTACGGTGAATGGGATCGACTTGGGAATGGTGCTGGGAGACTGGGGCCCGTAGCAATCGCAGCGGCGCTCTCGCGGAACTCATGCGCCGATCGACCGGGCCGGAGCGGGTGCGATAGGGCAACGTCACGCTCATGCCCGCGCTGCCGCGCTGAGTGAGACACTAACTCCTCTGCCTTGAAATCTGCGCAAATCTGCGAACATCTGCGCATGGGGCGGACACGCCCTCTCCCCTTCACAGCCCCCGCACCGCGATACGCTCCCCCCATGCTCTTCATGGTCATCGAACACTTCAAAAACGGCGACCCGCTACCGGTGTATCGCCGCTTTCACGCAGAAGGTCGCTTGGCTCCCCCACAGCTCAGCTACATCTCCAGTTGGGTCAGCGCTGACCTCACGACGTGCTACCAGGTCATGGAGTCGCCCGACCGCGCGCACCTCGACGAATGGATCGCTCGCTGGAGCGACATCGTCGACTTCGAAGTCGTATCGGTCATGACCTCCGCCGACGCAGTCGCGGCCGTGAACCCGCGACTTTGACCGCCTCCGCGCCGTCGCTCACTCGTCTTCGTTGAACCCCGCCTTGACGAGGGCCGCGAGCGCCGCGATGGCTTCCGCCTCGTCGCTCCCGGTGGCACAGACTTCAATCTCGGTTCCGCATGTGCCCGCGAGCATCAGCATCTGCATGATGCTCTTGCCGTCGACGATCTCGTCTTGATCGAGTCGGCGCACCGTCACCTCCGACTCGAAGGTCATCGCCGCTTCAACGAATGTCATCGCTGGCCTCGCGTGGAGACCGAGTCGATTGGAGATGGTGACCTTGGCGGAGCGCACGTCGGCACGCCGAATCAGCGAGACGGCGCCTGCTTCGCGTCGGCTTCTTCGAGCAGCGTGACGATGTCGCCTGCCGTCTGCGCCTGTCGAAGAAAGCGGCGAAACTGGTCGCTGCTCAGGTTGCCGAAGATTGCTTCCATTGCGTCCAGATGTTCTTCCGGACGATCCTCGGGTGAGAGCAAGAGGAAGATCGAGAACACCGGTTGCCGGTCGAGCGCGTTGAAGTCGACGCCGGTCTTACTGATCCCCACCGCAACGGAGATCGACTTCACGAGCGGGCTCTTGGCGTGCGGCACCGCGACGCCGTGACCGAAGCCAGTCGAGCCGCGATTCTCGCGCGCGAGAATCGACTTGATGAACGGATCGCGAAGCTCAGCGGCGACTTTGCCGGAAGCAACGAGCGCGTCCACGAGTTCCCGGATCGCGTCGTCGCGTTTGGTCGCGACGAGCGCGGGAAGAATCGCTTTCTGTACGACGATGTCATGCAGCTTCATGAGGGCCTTCTGGGAAGCGGTCTTCCCCACATAGGCGCGGGTGGAAGACGCGGGAGGACGAAACGGGTCGAGAGTATTGTGCCGCGATCGCTCACTTCTTGTGGTCGCGAATCCGGTCCTTATGGTCGGCGATCTGCCGAATAGCGCGGTCCACCGCCACATCGACGCATGCGTAGAGGTCGGCCTCCTTAGCGTTCGCAATGAAGTCGGGGTGGTGTTCAACGTCGGTCTTGATCTCGACGTGAAAGGCCAAGGCCTCGTGCTCGCAGACGACGTAAATCGCTTGAATCCGGTCGAAGTGCTTGTGAATCCGTTCCGTCTTCCGCCGGATGTACTCCTCGATCGCAGGCGTGATGGTCAGGTGCTTGCCGGTAACGGTGGTCTGCATGAAGAGCCCTCTAAGCTATGAATCGGTCTGGGAACGGGTCTATGAATCGGTCTGGGAACGGGTCTGGGAACGGGTCTGGTTGGGAACTTAGTGTGGCGTGAGCGACGCCTCGGCGCGATCGGTAGAACGGGTGTTGTCAGCGCGAGCAGCGGTCGGCGGCAACGGGTCGCGCGGTGGACTTTCCTGATGCGTTGGAACGAGCACACCACCTGAGACAAGGTAACGGAGCGCCTCGTCGATGGAGATCGGCAGTTCGTGAACGTCTTGCCGGAGGGCGGTGATGGTCCACCCGGTAAACGGGGTCGGTGAGCTGGGGATAAAAATCGTCAGCGCTTCGCCAGTCTCGTTTTCGATCGCGCGCATGGCCGTGCCGGTCATCAGGCCGACCGACCACACGCCGCGGCGCGGGTACTCGACCAAAACAACCCGGCTGAACTTCATCTTTCCCGACGACGCGTCGTCCTGTCCGGCGTCCGAGAAGAAGAATCCGACGATCTGCTTGATGTGCGGATACACCTGCTTGATCAGCGGGACGGAGGTCAGGATGCGCTCGATGAGGAGGAACAGCCGGCGCCCGAGCCATCCACCCACGAGGCGCCCCGCGACATAGACGCCGCCCAGTGCGACGACGAGTCCGAAGAAGCCCGCGTACCCCGAGCGCTCCCACCATTCCGCAACTTCGCGGTACCGAAGCTGCGCGACGACATCGTCGCGCGCGAGTGGGCGACGATTGCTCGCCTGCTCGGCCAGTACCGCATCGACGGCTGAGTTCGTCGGCTCGAACCGGCCGTTGAGCGGCCCGGATGCGGTGCTACTCCACGCAAGCGCTGCTCGAGCCATGCCGTTGATCGGTTCCGCCACGTTGCGCGTGATGAATTGATACGCCGCGACCAGTATCCAAAGCGTGAGTACGCTCGGAAGCAATACAGCCAACCCGCGAAGAAACGCGCGCCGAAACTCAAACTGTGGTCGTCGGATGGTTTCGGGCATTGTTCGTTCGGAGCGCAGCGAGTGTAGAGGAGCGACTCCACGGCATCAACGCGCAGCAAACTACGCGAACGCCACGGCTGCAAGGCGTTCAGGGGCGCGGCGCAACGGCACCGAGCGGCCGAAGCGTGACCGACGCTTCGCGATACTCGCCCTCACGCCGATAGCGCACCGTAATTGTCTCTCCCACCTTGCGCGCCGCCACAGCAAGCGCGAGTTCGCGCGTAGACCGAATCGGTTTGCCTTCGATCGCAACCATGATGTCGCCAGTACGCATGCCGCCAGCCCGCGCCGCGCTACGCGTCAACGTTTCGCGAATGCGGACGCCGTCGGGCGCATCCGTGACGGTAACGCCGAGTGACGCGTCGCCCGCGCTCACAGTGTCGTCGATCGCGCCGCGATCTTTGATCCACTCTTTCCACGAGCGCTCGACATCAGCGAGCGTGCGCCCAAAAATTTGTTCCATCGCCAGCGCGCCGGTCGGATCGTCGCGGTACGTCTTCACAAACGTTCGATAGAACTGCTGAAGTTTTCCCCGATCCGCGAGAAATTCGAAGATCGAGCGCACCTGCGGGTAGAGCGACTGCGCCTTGTCCATGAACGTCTGCGGCGACAGCGCGAAGAGCCCGCGCCACGGCATAGAACTGCCAGCTAACGCGGCGCGACGCGCGAGGTTGTGTCGCGTATTTGGGAAGAACCGAACTGAACCGTCGGTAGCGAGTTCAAAGCTCTCATAGAGCGACGCGAGGCCTTCTTGCATCCACATCGGATGCTTCTGGTGGAGCCGCTCCATGTGGCCGAAGTGCATGAGATGCACAAACTCGTGCTGAAGACTCTCGCCGGTGTCCTTCGCGACGAGCGATCGGGTTCGGTGCTCGTAGATTCCGGTTGTCGTCGGATCAGCGAAGTACCGCTTCGCGTCGCGCGCCGTCGGCACTGCGATCAGCGTGTCGTACGGCGGCATTCCATCGAAGAGCGTCTTCGAGAGGTGGTCCGCCTCGCGCTCGATGAGCGCAACCAATTCTGCCTGCGCTTCCGGGTCGAGGCAGGTCGCGTAGTGAATGCGCCGCACTGGGTCAGAAAGAAAACGATAGTTCTTCTCGCCGTGCCGCCGTTTCCACTCATCGAGCTGCGGACAAGCCGAAATCGCTTCGCCAGCGATGACCGTAATTGGGGCGGCGGGACTCGCCGGTTGGCCAACTATTCCCGGCGTGGAAGGAGTCCCACCCCTCCTCAGTACGTCACGTGCCTCAAGGATCGCGGTGAACGTGTCATGCTGTCGAATCGGCTCAAGATCGACGTCTGCTTCCATCGTGTCGAAATCGCGGAAGCCAGCCTTCACTGCCTCGAGCAGCGCTTTCGCAGCGGCGTCCTTCGCGCCGAGCTGCGCATGACAACACGCCGCGTTGTAGAGCATGATCGGGTCGCGCGCGACCTCCGCGAGGTAGCGGTCAATGAGCGGAAGCGCCTCGGCCCACTTGTGCGCCTCAAGCGTGCGATCGATCTCTCGCTGCAGTGCGTCCGCAGCAGCCGCACCCAAAGACGATCTGCCGCCTGAACTCGCCGGTGCCTTCGGCGGAGCACTCGGCTCTGGAGGTCCCGGATTGGGCGGTGCGGCAGCGGCGAGAACGGACGCAAGCATCACTGACAGAAGAGCGCGGATCACGGCTCGATGCTACCTGCTAGAGCGCGAACGTCGTGGGGCAAAGGCAACGGAACTTCACCAATTGCGATCCGCCGGACCACCTCGGGGAGCGCGTCGGTCTCAAGGGCGAAGACGCGGGCCGCGAGCGTGTGCGGGTCGTCGCCCGGCTCGACGCGGCAACGGCGCTGGAGCAACACCGGGCCTCGGTCGTAGACGTCGTCGACAGCGTGCACCGTACAGCCGGTTTCCGCAGGCCCGCCCGCGCGAACAGCCGCGAGGACAGCCGCGTGCACGCGGTCGCCGTACATCCCCTTCCCGCCGAACGCTGGAAGAAGTGACGGGTGAATGTTGATGGTCCGACCGGCCCAGCGCGGCGCCACTCGGAAATGGCGCAGGTAGCCGCACAGGGCGACGAGTTCGACGCGGGCGTCAGCGAGTGCCGCGTCAATGCGATCGTCGCACGAAGGTCCACCGGGAATCACCGCAGTCGGTACCCCGCGAGCCGCGCAGCGGGCGATTCCCGGAACATCCGCGCGATGGGCAATGACGAGAGCGAGCGTGGCGGGAAGACTGCCAGAGTCGATGCGATCGGCAAGGTTGAGCACCGTGCGGCCACCGCCAGAGATGAGGGCGCCGACTCGCAGTGGCGCTCGCGCACTCATGGCCGCGCTCCGCTGCCATCCCGATCCGCAGCATTCGGCACGGACGGGGCACCGCGGAACGGAATCGCTTTTCCCGCCGCGTCTGTCGCAACCATCGTCATCGTGGCCGCGGTGACCCGCACAATTTCGCCGGTTGTGTAGCGCTCGGCGTCGACGCGCACGTCGACGGTCACCGACGTGGTACCGGTCTTCACCGTACGGGTCCACAGCGTGACCACGTCGCCCAGCCACACTGGTTGATGGAACTCGACAGCTTGCATCGCGACCGTCGCCCAGCGATGTCGGCCATGACGCCGGCTCTCGATGTAGCCCGCCTGATCGATGAGCGACAGCAGAACGCCGCCGAAGACGCTTCCCAGGTGATTGGCGTCTTTCGGCGAGGTGAGGTTGCGCAGCGCGACGGTCCACCCAGCGCTCGCGCCCTCGCCCTGGCTGGCCGTTGGGCCGCTTCCATCGCCAAGTGCGAGTGGTTCGGACATAGCTAGCATCGTACGGGAGCGGCGCGCGTCACCGTTGCAGCGGCACCCATTCGCGTGGCGGGCGGGGCGGGTGGTGGCGTAAGGCCGGATGCTCGTGACAGAGGGCACAAAGTTTTACCATGTCATCCGCAAATGCCGCTCGATGGATGGCCCCGGTCTTCGCGACGGCGGTGGCGTTTGCCGCGTCAATTTCAAGCACTGGCGTCGCAGGTTTTGTCTCCTTGTACGCCGATGCGTACGTTGTACAAGAGGGTGGGCAGCTATTCAGCGTGATCGATCTCTACGCCGACTTGCCGTCGCTCGAATGACAGGTGGCTGGCGTCGCGGGTGATGTCAGCCTCTTCGGCGGATCGACGTGGTTCCATGACGACGCGGCGGGCGCCTGTCCGAGTGGCGGAACTTGGCTACCGGTCACAAGCGCGGCTCATCCGCTCGCTGATTCGTTCGTGACAATCGGATTGCCGTTCGAGGGCTGCCGAACGCGACAGTGTTGGCGCCGACGTTCATCGACGATCCGGTGTGCTCGTCTGTCTGGGAACGAACGCAGGTTGGGCCAATGGGAACCCGCCGGCTTTTCAGGGCTATGCAACCGACGTCACGTTGCACGACGGCTCGCAACTGCTTTCGGCGACCATGCTCGGGCGTTTCAGCATTGCCGGACTTCCGACCGGCGGCGCCGCACTGAAGTTCGCTGGGTTCGCGGTCGTATTCAACATCGCTTCGGCACCACCATAGGCGGCGATCTTCGATCAAGCGACGTACGCGTACGTGCCGGTGCCTGCGGCGTTGTACGTGTTTTGGGGATGCATCCTGCGCGGCGATCGCCGACGACGACAAACCGCGGCGTGCGCTGTCCCATCCGTCGCATGTGGCCAGCGGCTGTGTCCAATGTCAACTCCATCCCAGAGTTCGCCGCATGAAGAGGTTCAACATGGATGCACAGGATGATGCGGCACTTCGCCTGCGCGCGGCGGCTCGCGCTCGGCGAATCGGGGCTCGGCTGCGATCGTTGCGGGCGCCGTAGTGCGCTCGATCATGCAGTCCAATGGGTGTGGCCACTATGGCCCTCTGTTAATCCTGTTGATCCTGTTCATCCTGTCCATCCATGTGAATCCATAAGTTCGCCGCATGAAGAGATTCAACATGGATGCACACGATGGACAGGATGATGCGGCACTTCGCCTGCGCGCGGCGGCTCACGCTCGGCGGCGATCGTTGCGGGCGTCGCGGGCGCCGCGGTGCGCTGGATCATGCACTCGAATGGGTGTGGCCACGATGGCTTTCTTGCATACGCCGACAAGCTGGCCGCAGCGATTCCGAATGCCGAGCGAGTCTGGATCAAGGACGCCGGACATTGGCTGATCGAGGAAAAGCCGGACGAGGTCGGAGCGCACCTAAACAAGTTTTTGAGTTAAAAGCAGGCAGGCTGCCGATTTGATGCGAGTTTAACCAGCACCACTAATTCGCCAGCCGCCGAGGAACAACACCATGAAGAAGAAACCAAAGCAACAATCCAATTCCGACGCCCTGGTTTTCTTCGGTGCCACGGGTGATCTGGCGTTCAAGAAAATATTCCCGGCGTTGCACGCGCTGGTGAAACGCGGTCAGCTCGACGTGCCGGTCATCGGGGTGGGCCGCTCGGACTGGTCCGACGACCAACTCCGGAAGCGGGCGCGTGAGAGCATCAAGAAGCATGGAGTTTCCGATTCTGCGGCGAGCAAAAAACTCTGCGGTCTTTTGCGCTATGTCAGCGTGGACTATTCCGCTCCGGAAACCTTTCAGACGCTGCGCAAGGCTCTGGGCAAGGCCCGTCACCCAGCGCATTACCTCGCCATTCCGCCCCAAATGTTCGACGTCGTGGTGAAACACCTAGAAGCCTCCGGCTGCGCCAAGGGGGCGCGCGCGCTTATCGAAAAACCCTTCGGCCGCGATTTGGCCTCCGCCAAGAAACTCAATCGGATTCTCCTCAGCATCTTTGACGAGTCGGCGATCTTCCGAATTGACCATTACCTCGGGAAACAACCGGTGAACAACCTGCACTTTTTCCGCTTTGCGAATGCGTTGCTGGAGCCAGTTTGGAACCGTCATCATATCGAGAGCGTGCAAATCACACTGGCGGAAGACTTCGGTGTCCAAGGCCGGGGTGGTTTCTACGAGGAAACCGGGGCGATCCGCGATGTGATGCAAAATCACCTGTTCCAAGTGTTGACCCACCTGGCCATGGAACCCGCGGCGGGCCCCGACAGTGAGTCGCTTCGCGACGCCAAAGTAAACGTTCTCAAAGCCACCACGCCGCTGAAAAAACAGAACCTCGTGCGCGGGCAATTTCAGGGTTACCGCAAGGAGCAGGACGTGGCGCCGGATTCCAAAGTGGAGACCTTTGCGGCCATGCAACTGGACATCGATACGGATCGCTGGCGGGGAGTCCCATTTTATCTCCGGGCCGGGAAGTGTCTGCCGGTCACCTGCACGGAGGTGGTGGTCCGACTCCGGCCAGCCGCCAATCGGCCGCGCGGCCTTGAGCTGGATGCCAACACGTTGCGCTTGCAGATCAGTCCAGAAATTCTCTTTGCGCTGGGTCTTAACGTGCTCGACCCCCAAGACCAAAAGTCCGGGAAGCTGGTGGAACTGGAGGCGTGCCGCCAGCAAGGCACCGAGGAGCCATCCGCCTACGAGCGCGTGCTCGGCGACGCCATGAAGGGAGACGCCGCGCTCTTCGCCCGACAGGATTATTCGGAAGAAGCCTGGCGCATCGTCGATGCGGCCCTGAAGGCGAAGACGCCCGTGCATGCATACAAGCCGGGGACTTGGGGGCCGAAGGATGCCGAGCGGGTCAGCCCTCCCGGTGGCTGGCACAACCCCGACGGCGGCGTCGAATCCAAAAAGAAAGCGTGCTCATGAAGTCCTCGACTCACACCGATGCCAGACCGGCCACAGGTCACGACCGCAAACTGGGAAGGCGGCACTCATGACCGCGATCTTCACCTCCCGTCTGTCGGCCGCGAGCACGCCGCTGAAGCACGCCTGGGAGCACACCGTAGGCAGCGGTCACGCGCCGCTCGCACTCCGCGCGGATTGGCAGGAGCAGCTCCGCCGCTGCCACGACGATCTTGGCTTCCGGCATGTCCGCTTCCACGGACTGCTCTCGGATGACATGGGCACGCTCGTCGCCCGCCAGGACAAACCGCTCTACTCCTTCTTCAACGCCGACCGCATCTGCGACTTCCTGCTGTCGATCGGCATGCGCCCCTTTGTCGAGCTGAGCTTCATGCCGGAGATGCTGGCTTCGGGGCCCGAAACCGTTTTTCACTATCGGGGGAATATCACGCCGCCCAACGATTACGACGCTTGGAGCACGCTCATCCGAAAACTAGTGGGCCATTGGGTTGAACGCTACGGCATCGCCGAGGTGCGTCAGTGGTTCTTCGAGGTATGGAATGAAGCGAATCTCCCGGCATTCTGGGCCGGCACACAAGAGGACTACTTCAAGCTCTACGCACATACGGCGCAGGCGATCAAATCCATCGATGGGTCGCTCCGCGTCGGCGGCCCGGCGACATCCATGACCGCGTGGGTCGAGGAGCTGCGGGATTACGGCGAAAACAACCGCCTGCCCGTTGACTTCATCAGCACGCACATCTATCCGACCGACCCACTCGGCTTCGAGGGCGCGGACACGGAGGAGCAGCTCGCCAGCAGCCCGCGGGACCTCCTGCGCGACCGGGCGAAACTCGTACGCGAACAGGCGCGCGGACGCCCCGTCTATTTTACCGAATGGAACATCTCCTCCAATCCGCGGGACCATTACCACGACGAGCCGTTTGCCGCGGCCTACGCCGCCAGGATCGTGCTGGGGACGGACCCCTTTGTGGAGGGTTACAGCTACTGGACCTTCACCGACATCTTCGAGGAGAACTACTTTCCCTCAATCCCGTTCCATGGCGGGTTCGGTCTGCTTAATCTCCATGGCATCCCAAAGCCGATCTACCGCGCCTTCCAGCTCTTGCACCAGCTCGGCAGCGAGCTGCTTCCAGTCGTCGGCTTGCACGAGACGGTCGATGTCTGGATCGTTCGCAAGCGTGGTTCGATCACGGTGTTTCTCACCAACCACGCCCAGCCGCGTCACGACATCGTCATGCAGCACGTGGAAATCCGTTTGACCGATGCCCCCGCACCCGTTGCGGCCACCATCGAGCGCATCGACGAGGATCATGCGAACCCGCGCAGGCGGTGGCGCGAGATGGGCGAGCCCGAGTATCTGAGCCGCGCGCAAGTAAAGGAACTCGAAGCCGCCTCCCGGCTCGTGAAGGAGTCGTTTGATGTGACCTACGCGGATGGCACCGTCCGCTTCGACGTCGACCTTCCCCCGCACGCGATCGCAGCCGTCACGCTGGAACTTACCCCCGAACCGCCAGACGGAGGCGCCGCCACATGATCAGCGAGCCACCAATGACCGAGCAGACGCTCGACCAGCTCCAACGCGCCGCACTCAGCTACTTCCTGCGGGCGGTGAATCCGGCCAACGGACTGATCGCCGACACCTCGCGCGATAATTCGCCGGCCAGCATCGGGGTGGTTGGATTTGCGTTGTCGGCCTATCCGATCGCGGTGGAGCGGGGCTGGATGACGCGGGCCGATGCGGTCGAACGCAGTCTCGCGACGCTACGTTTCTTCCGCGACAGCGATCAAAGCGGCAGTCCGGAGGCAACCGGTTACAAAGGTTTCTACTACCACTTTCTCGACATGCAGACCGGCGTTCGCATGTGGCGGTCGGAGCTGTCGATGATCGACACCGCGATGCTGATCGCCGGCGCGCTAACGGCAGCCGGCTATTTCACAGCCGAAACGAAGGAGGAGATTGAACTGCGCAGAATCGCCGACGCGCTTTATCGTCGCATCGACTGGTCGTGGACGCTGGACGGCAATGCGACCATCCGGCTGGGCTGGAAACCCGAGTGCGGATTTCTGAACTATGGATGGGATGGTTACAACGAGGCCATCGTGCTGTATGTACTCGCGCTGGGCTCGCCGACACACCCGATTGCGGGCGACAGCTTCGAGGCCTGGACAGCGACCTACCAGTGGGAAAATTTGTATGGCTACGATTTTCTGTATGCGGGGCCGCTGTTCATTCATCAATTCTCGCACGCCTGGATCGATTTTCGCGGCATCCAGGATCGTTTCATGCGCAAGAAGCGCTGCGACTATTTCGAGAATAGCCGGCGTGCGACCGAGGTTCAGCGTGAATATGCGCGGCGCAACCCGCACGGGTTCGCCGGTTATGACGAATCCTGCTGGGGCGTTACCGCCTGCGATGGCCCGAGCCAGCAGGAACCGGAACTAGCAGACGAACCACGCCGCTTGTTTGGTTACGCCGCGCGGGGCGTTCCCTACGGGCCTGATGACGGAACCTTGAGCGGATGGGCGGCGGTGGCATCGCTGCCGTTCGCGCCCGACATCGTCCTGCGCACCGTCGGCACCATGCTTGACCGCTATCCCGAAAACCTGTCTGACCTGCAATACACCAGCAGTTTCAATCCAACCCTCGCCCGTGCCGATCGGCGCGCCTGGGTCTCGGCCGGGCTCTTCGGGCTCGATCAGGGCATCGTGCTGTTGATGATCGAAAATCACCGCACCCAACTGATCTGGCAACTGATGCGAAACTGTCGCCCGATCCGCACCGGTTTGTCCCGCGCGGGATTCCGTGGCGGCTGGCTGTCGCGACGCGCGTCACACAAGAACCACACCAATGCCCACTCGCAATAATTCAACCTCCGCGGCCCCGTCGGACCGAGCCGAGCGCGAACGGCGGAACAATGTGCGTCCCGATGGATGGTGCAATCCGGTGCCGTCCGCCCGCTACAGCTTGGTGGTCATCGGGGCGGGCACGGCGGGACTCGTGGCGGCACACGCCGCCGCGGCATTGGGCGCGAAGGTCGCACTGATCGAGCGCCATCTGCTCGGCGGCGACTGCCTGAATGTGGGCTGCGTGCCATCGAAGGCGATCATTCGCACGTCGCGGCTGTATGCCGAGATGCGCCATGCCACGCAGTATGGCGCACAGATCCCGGGCGATGTCCGCGTTGATTTTTCCGCCGTGATGCAGCGCATGCGCGACATTCGCGCCCGCATCAGCCGCGCCGATTCGGTGCGCCGGTTGACTGAAGCCGGGGTGGATCTGTTTTTCGGCGCGGCCTGCTTTACCGGAACCGAGGCGCTGACGGTGGATGGCACGACCCTGCGCTTCAAAAAGGCGATGATCGCGACGGGCTCGCGTCCCGACACGCCCTCGATTCCCGGGCTCGCGGAAGCTGGCTACCTGACCAACGAAAACGTCTTTGACCTGACCGAACTGCCGCGCCGCCTGCTGGTCATCGGCGGCGGGCCGCTCGGCTGCGAACTGGCGCAGGCGTTTTCCCGCTTCGGATCGAAGACCATCATTGCGCAGAGCTGGCCGCTCTTCCTGCCCCGGGAAGAGCGCGACGCCGCCCAAATCCTGTCTGACGCCTTCGCCCGCGACGGCATCGAGGTGCGGCTCAACACCCGCGCCGTCAACGTGCGCGTCGAAGGCGGGCAGAAGCTCGTCGATCTGGTCAGCGACGACCATAAAAGCACGGTCGCGATCGACGCCATTCTCACCGGCACCGGCCGGGTGCCGAATGTCGACGGTCTGAATCTGGAGGCTGCGGGCGTCGATTACGACAACACGGACGGGATACGGGTCGACGACTTCCTCCAGACCACTAATCCGCGCATCTATGCCGCCGGCGATGCCTGCCTGGAGCACAAGTTTACCCATACCGCCGACGCATCGGCTCGCATCGTGATTCGGAACGCGCTGTTCCTCGGGCGTCAGCGGCTGAGTGCACTGACGATTCCCTGGTGCACCTACACCGATCCGGAGATCGCCCATGTCGGCCTCCATGTGCGGCAGGCGCACGACAAGCACATCTCGGTCAAGACTTTCACGATCCCGATGCACGACGTGGATCGTGCGATCGCCGACGGCGAGGAAGCGGGCTTCGTCAAAATCCATGTCAAGGAGGGCACGGACCGGATTCTCGGCTCTACGATCGTCGCCCGTCACGCCGGTGAGATGATTAACGAGGTCACTCTGGCGATGGTTGCAGGGATCGGTCTGCGCACTCTAGCCAGCGTCATCCACGCCTATCCGACCCAGGGCGAAGCGATCAAGAAGGCGGCGGACGCTTACAACCGCACCCGCCTGACGCCATTTGTAAAAACAATTTTTTCCCGCTGGCTTACGTGGCAGCGTTGACCGACCTGAAATGGTAATCAACATGAGCAATGAAACGACGCATAAGTCCCATTTCGACCAGTCCTCCCCCGTGGCTGGCACAATCGGGGCATGACTGGCTCATCCAGAAAGAAAGCAGCAGAAGTTCTATGACTACCACCACCACTCCAGATGGAAAACATACGACCACACCGTCCCACCTTGAGCTGATGCAGGCGCATCCGGCCCCCACCAACCCCGGCCAATCGGTAAGACAGGCGCGAGTGGGCGGAAAAGGAAACTCATTATTAGTAATAACTAAGCAATTTGAACCCCCTCCGACCCCGGCCCAAGGGTGACAAGGATGAGGAAGGATGAGGAAGGATGAAAAAGCAAATTCCTAGCAATAACGTGTTTCATCAGGCCTGGGTCAAGGTCGAAGAGAAAGGCACTGAGGCGGCTGTGGCTACAGCCATTACCTCTGCGCCGGTATCCAAGAGAGCCATAGTGGCCACACCCATTTGATTGCAGCTCAGCGCTCGGCGTGTGCGGCTGAACGACTGACCCAGGCGTCAGTCCGAGGCACGCCGTGCGCCTTTTGGCCGCAGCTGCAGCGTGTCCGCTCATCGAACCCCACTCACCCGCGCGGCGGCTGTTTCGTCTTCCATATATCCGGCAGCCAGTCGTCGAGGTTCTCCTCGCTCGTCCCCGGCAGATTCACCGTAAGCGCTCGACCAGATTCGTCGACGCGTGTGCTGGCCCGTGCGGCGATAGTGATCACACTCACTGCGTGATCTCTTCCGACCGCCTCCGCATCTTGCACCGCTGGGACCGCAGCAGGCTCTCCGCCGCAGCTTTCGCGCCGTCCGTCGGCCTCAGCGCGTGGACGCTCTACTCCTGGCGGCGTCAGGCGAGGCTTGCTGAGGCACCGAGCCCCGGGTCGCCCTTCATTGAGCTCGCGCCGCGCGACGAGCCGACGCACGCGACGGATCGCACCTCTGACGCCGGCATCGAGCTCTCGCTCCCGCGCGGCATCACGCTCCGCGTCGCGCCGGGTACCGATCCCGCCGAACTCCGCCGCATCGTCGACGCGCTCGTCGCCTAAAGGCTCCACCGCTCCATGCTCTCGCTGCCCGCCTCAATCAAGATCTTCCTCGCCGTCGAACATTGCGACATGCGTAAAGGCTTCGACACGCTCGCGGCCATCGTGCGCGAAACCTTCGGCGACGATCCGATGTCGGGACATCTCTTCGTCTTCCGCTCCCGCCGCGGCGACCGGATGAAGATCCTCTGGTGGGATCGCGACGGCTTCGCGATCTGGATGAAGCGTCTGGAGAAAGGCACGTTTCGCGTCGCGCTCTCGGAGTCTTCTCGTCGCGCGGCGCGTGTCGAACTCCCGCGGCGCGAGCTCATGATGATGCTCGAAGGAATAGAGCAACAATATGTTAGAAAATCAAGTCGTTTCGATAGCGCCACTCGATAGCGGATGTACGTTCAGTGCAACGTGACAAGAACTATTGCAACATCGCTTTCAGACGACGGCTCCGTGACGTGGGAAGCGCTTCGCGCGGAGCTGCTGCGCGTCATCGACGAGCGCGACGCCGCGCTTGCCGCGAAGGAGCACGCCGAGCGGACGCTGAAGCTCCACATGGCGAAGCGTTTCGGCCCGCGCGCCGAGACGCTCGACGCCGCGCAGCTCGCGCTCTTCGCCGACGAAGTGAAGGCCATCAAAGTGAAGGCGGAAGCCGAAAGTGTCACCGTTGCCGGACACACGCGAAAGAAATACGGCCCCAAGCCGCTTCCCGCGAGCCTGCCGCGCGAGACGAAGATCAACGCTCTCTCCGCCGAGGAACGAGCCTGTCCCCGCTGCTCGAAGGAGCGCGTCGAGGTCGACCGCACTGTCCACGAAGTCCTCGAGGTCCAGCCAGCGACGCTCAGGATCATCGTCCATGTGACCCCAATCTATGCCTGCGTTGAATGTCGCGGTCAGGAGACGCGAGCACCAGCCCCCACGCTTCCGCTCCCGAAGAGCTACGCCGGTGCAAGCCTCCTTGCACACGTTGCGGTGAGTAAGTTCGCCGACCGCTGTCCGCTCTACAGACAAGAGGGCATGCTTGCGAGAAGTGGAATCGACCTGTCGAGGTCGACCATGTGCGGCTGGATGCTCGGCTGTGCCGAGCTGCTCACGCCGCTGACGGAGTTGATGAAGCGTGAAGTGCTTCTCTCGACGGTCATCCAGTCCGACGACACCACCGTTCCG
>Ga0209591_10004844_pt1 | contig 15123 bp, 17 predicted proteins | sample MAT01_FD_187207 | JGI IMG/M metagenome (GOLD analysis project Ga0209591, IMG submission 187207) | Freshwater microbial communities from Lake Fryxell liftoff mats and glacier meltwater in Antarctica - MAT-01 (SPAdes) (version 2) | ecosystem: Environmental > Aquatic > Freshwater > Ice > Liftoff... | reverse complement strand
TACGACTCCGAGCATCCCCATGTCTCCGTCGCCAAACTCCTGCTTGCGCGAAAGCTCAAAGAGAGTGGCTGAAAATGAACCTCTGCACCGCACCTTGGAAGCCATGGTCGAAACCGTACCTGCGGCTGCGATTGCGAGAAGCGAGCAACAAGCTCGACCGCTACCTCGCCCGCCTCTACGCCGTCGATACCGACGACGAGCGGGCGTACCAGAAGTGGCACGACAGCCACAAGCCATTCCACTGGTTCGCCGAGTTCTACGGCATCATGACCGCCGGCGGCTTCGATGTCGTGATCGGGAACCCGCCGTATGTAGAATACAGACAGGTTCGCGACACCTACACAATCCATCCGCCGCAATACAAAGCTTGCGACACTGGTAATCTCTATTGCTTTTGCCTGGAACGTGCGAGCAACCTGACGGCCGCGCACGGCTATTCCGGCATGATTGTTCCCTCCTCACTACTCGGTCTTGATGAGGTGCTTCCGCTGAGGAAACACCTACTGTCTCGTTTCGCTCGGAACTGGTTTAGTACCTACTCTATCCGTCCTTCCAAACTCTTCGACGGTGTCGATCAGCGGCTTTGCATTCATCTTGCCGGACCTGACGCGACCAAAGGTAGCCAACTTGCGACTACACATTATCGTCACTGGTGCGCCGAAGAGCGAGCGAGTTTGTTCCAAAATCTTTCTTACGTATATTCGTTCGTTTATAGTCCACTCGACCGAGTTGCGCAACTTGGAACGTCAGTCGCGGGGCAAGTGCTGCGCAAGATTCAATCTCGTATCGATCGGCCGATAAAACACCATTACTCGGATTCAACCACTGCTTTTCTCATGCACTATCACCGAAGTCCGCGGTATTGGATTCGCGCAATGGACTTTGAACAGTATTTCAAGAGTGCGACCAGAAACCGATCAGTGCATCACTTTCGCGACATCCGCTTCTCGTCCGAAATGGCGGGAAAAGTAGCTGGCGCAGGCATCAATAGTTCCCTATTTTTCTTCTGGTTCCTCACTGTTTGTAACGGCCGTAACCTCGCGGGCCGAGACGTTGAGCAGTTCCCCGTTGGGGAAGTCAATACCGCGATCGCGAAAGAAATTACCCTTCTCTTCGATAACTTGATGAAGGACTACAAAGCTAACTCAGTAACACGGAAGCGAAAGGACTGCGAGTTTCAAGAATTCCATCCGAGCAAATCAAAGCCCATCATCGACGAGATCGACGGGCTGTTGGCGAAGCACTACGGGTTCACGGCGGAGGAACTGGACTTCATCGTGAACTACGACATCAAGTACCGACTCGGGGCAGAGGACGCGGATGGCGACGACGAGTAGGTGTTCGCGGGTGTTTCTGGGCTTTCGCGGGCGCGCCAGCGTGTTACCCTGATATTGAGTGCGGGTCGAACCTGGGACGAGGCATGCGACAAGACAAGGACCGTAGCGGGAAGTGGTTGCTCGCCCACCACGGCGACTCCGTGTTGCGGCTCGGCGGGATCACCGGGTTCACCGCGTGGAAGGCGTTACAGGCCGAAACCGTCGCCCCGCGACGCCTCCCCGACGGGTTAATCGAAGTACGCTTCCCCGGCGAACCAGAACCGACACTCGTTTTGGTGGAGATCGAAACGTATCCCGATTCCGACGCCGACCGGCAGGTGCTCGACGACCTGATGCTCATCGCCGTGGACCGCAAGTCGGTCCCCGAAGTGGTGTCGCTGGTTCTCAAGCCCAAAGGAAACCTGACCGTGACCGGTGCGTCGGAGCGGGTCAGCCCGCGCGGGCGCACCAAGATCGGCGGAACGTGGCCGGTGGTGCGGTTGTGGGAATTGGATGCCGAGGCGCTACTCGCGTCGCCCGACGTGGGCCTGATCCCGTGGGTGCCGCTCACGCGCACAACCCTTGCCCCCGAAGAGTTGATGACCAAGTGCCGCGACCGGTTGTTTCAGGTTCCTGACCCCAACGACCGCGCCGGGCTGATCGCCGTCACCGGGATTCTGGCCGGGCTGGCGTTTTCCGGGCGCTCATTCGACAATCTGTTCGGAGGGAAGACGATGCTGGACAAGGTGTTCGTGACTGCGATCTTGGAATCGCCTGTTCTCCAAGAACAGATGAAGGAGTGGTACCGCGCGACCCGCGCGACCGAGGAAGCGGCGCGCTTGCTGCGTGAGACCCTGGTCGCGAACTTGGAGGCCCGCTTCGGGGCGGTTCCCCACGATCTCGTCGTGTCACTGAGCGCCGTGGAAGACGAAGCCCGGCTGAAGACCCTTCTGCGTTTCTCCGCGACGTGCCCGGACGTGCCCGCGTTCGTCGTCAAGTTGACGACACCGAACTAGTTTCGGCGAAAGGACATCACGCCCGGCGACACGGTTCGCGTGTACGCTGGCGCGGACTGGTCTGTCGTCCTACTCATCTGCCACGACCACCTCGACTTGACGACTCGCAGCATTGAGGGGCATCGGTTCGGTGATGCGCTCCTGGACGAGTTGGCCGGTGTGTGCCGAAATTGCCCCAGACCACGAACCCTGGTTCGGTGGCTTTCGCGTCGAGATTTTCCAGACCGTTTGGGTTGGGAAGTTGGAGATCACGCCGGAAGACCTGATCGACCCCCGTGCTCGTGCGCTCCTCCTCTCCACCCTCTCGGCCGGCGGCGGGGAGAAGGGAACGCGGTATGTCCATGCTGGCGGACTGACTCTGAAACTCACGACACGAACACCAAAGGCGGATTTGCAGGAACTGGGTCTCCAGCTATCGAATGACGAATTCAAGTTGGAACCGCGTGCGGGGCGGCTCTCAAGCGAGCACGCTTGGTTCTCAACTGGCCCTCTACGTTCTGAAGATCACATCCGTCTGCTCGGAGAGATCGAACGCGCCTATCGCAGCGAGTAATGCTTCTCGCCAAACCGCCCCTCTACCGTCTTGATCATATCGCCACGAACAGGACCACATAGTCCGCCCAAAACGACTAACAAATCGCGATCATTTATGCGGGATTGGTAGTCACCACGTTCACCTGCTTGCGAGCAACGTTCAACTGGAACACCGGAACCGCAAGTTTGCGGACCAGCGCCAGGGCTTTCAACGCGGCGAGATAGCGCCGGTTGGTGGCGTCCATGCGGCGCTGGTTGAAATCAGCTTGCTTGAACGTCGGTTCTGTTGCCTGACCGGCCCGAATGTCGGCGTCCTGCACTTGAAGCCAGCACGCGACAATTCGCTCGACCAACAGCACCTCAACCGGTGTCGGATTCTCGCCCTGCAATTCCTTCCGCATGACAGCGAGTTTCGCTTTGATGGCTTCATGCACCGACAAATCCTCGCCCGAAAGAGCCTTCACAAACGACTGCTGAGCGCACGCCGCGAGGTTGCCCCCAAAGAGTTCGATGTTCACTGGGTTCTCAAGCACCTTGCGGATTGCTGGAAGGGTTGCGGTGTCGCCCTTCGCCGCCCGCTGCAACAGGGCGCGGATACCATCGGTGGTCGTCGGGATGGCGAGTTCAGTCGGCTTGGTCGTTGCCACGGCGTTTCCTCCAATTTCCTCGGTTGTGCTGACGGAACCCGGCGGCCAACAGCGCTGCCGCCACAAGTAGATCGGCCAGTTCGTTCAACTCGGCAACCGAAGCGTCGAGCGTCTCGATTTCCTGGCGGAAAATCCGGTTACCTTCCCGATCGGTGTCTCGCTTGTCGCGTGTGATGGCGTCCATCTGCGCGGCGAGTTCCCCAAGGACGCCACCACCGATGTACTCGCGGACCACTCGCCCGTTTTCACGCCGAGAGCGAGTGTAATAGCGACCGTCTTTGTCCCAACCCATTCTGTTACCCCTTCACAGTTGCCCCGCTTGTTCCACCGACGTTGGGCAGAGCGAGGTTGAGTTGTGCGAGTATCTTCGGAGCCTGAAGGCGACTAGGAATCGGCGTGCGATTGATAGCTTCGGTGAACCGTCGTTGGGCGCGAGTGAGGGCCGCGTCGAGGTGCGCCCGTTGCCGGGTTTCCACGGGCGGCCGGATCGTGAGTTCGAGTTCGAGAGCGTGAACCGCGAGCCACCCATTCACCACCCGGCGAACAAGCAACTCTTCCAAGACCGTCGGGCTATCGCCGAGAAGCTGCTGACGCAATGCGGTCACCTTCTCGGCGATCCCCGCGACCCACACCGGGTCGCCGCCGGCCGCCTTGTGGATGAGTTGGCGGGTCGCCTGCTCGCCCAGGTCGCCGAGCCAGTTGGCCCACTTACGGTCGCGGATGAGCGCCCGGACTTGGCCGAGCGCCGCATTGTCGCCGGCGCGGGCTTTGGCGAACGCTTCGTTCGCCTCGGCGTCGTTCGCCGGCGCTTCGTACTTCACGAGTGGCAAGGCGACGGCCACCTGTCCCTTGATACCTTCAATGAGATTCTTCAGATTCGCCAATTCACGTTTCATTCGCCATTCTCCCCGATGGTGCCGATGGTAACCCATCGCACACAGCAAACCGTCCGAAACTATTTTCAACGCAGCATTCGCAGCGGCCACGTCGGCGACCAACTCATCGATCCGTGCCCGCGACGCAGTCGCGGTCTTGCGGGTGAGTTCGCGGACTCGCCGCTGTTGATCTTCAAAGCGGTGGAGGTTGTTGGCCATCAGATCGCCGAAGTCGCCCTCGGCAGCCAAATACACCTTCTGCGGCTTCCCATTCACGCGACGGTTCCAGTAGAGATACCGCCGCCCACCGTGCCGCAATTCCCACCCCATGATTTCGCTCCCGTGTACGACGTTCCGGGCCGGTGCCCCGCTCGACCATCGATTTAGGTTGGGGCTTCCGTTGGCAATTTAGGCCGTGGTTCTGTTCGCCTTTTCGTGTGTTTGGCGAGGGACGCATCGCGAACTTCGGCAGCAAAATTCACCACGGCGAACCGAACGGTTTCCATATCTCGGGTTGCGAGGGCGCTGGTGACGGTCGCGGCCGCATTCTGGATCGCGGGTAGTTGGTCGTCGATGTCCAACCGGGCGACCAAGGCATCGGCTTCAAGCACCATTCGGATGGCTGCACGCTGATCCCACCGCTCCACGCCCACAAGCGATAGGTGCGGTTCGCGTTCACCGGGGGCGGGAGAAAAGGGAGATAAGGGAGAAAAGCCCGCCGACTGTTGCCCCTTATCTCCCTTATCTCCCTTTTCTCCCGATGGTGCCGTGAGGAATCGGCGTGCGATTGATAGCAAATCACTCACGGCTTTCCCTCCCGTTTGCTGGCGAACCAGAACTCCACGGGTCGGCCACCCGTCTCTCGCCTCTCGAATTTGGCGAGAGCCAACCCCATCAGCACTCCCAGCGCTTGTGCGATGCGGTCGGCCGGGAGATTCTTCCCCGCCATCTCGCGGATGTCATCCTGTTCTGGTGCTGACGTTACAACCCGAACAAGAACCGGGCAAACACGTCATATTGACCATTGCGGATGGGCCGCAGTGCATCTACACTCACTGTCAAGACACGCGACTGAAGGACTAGCCGCCGAACCGTTATCCGCACAATTGCACATTCCCACAACCCGATCATTGCTCAAACTTCGATCGCGCAGCCTACCCTCACCGGGTCCGCGCGCGAGGGCGGGGTGGTGGCAGAATCGGGTGTGTGGTACGCAGTTGTGGCCAGGCGTCATCCCGAAGGTGAGGAGGCAGCCGGGCGTCATGCTCCGACGGAGCGGAAGCAGCGAACCATGCCCAAAATACAGCAGCAGAAAGTGACAGTCGGGTGCCTGTTCGCGGCCATCGGTGGCTTCGCGCGGGCGTTCCAACAGAGCGGCGCAACGGTCCTATGGGCGAACGAGAAGGACAGGTTTGCGACGGAGACATTCCTCGCAAACTGCCCCGAGGTACGGCACATTCACAAGCCGGTTGAAAAGCTGACAGTCGCCGAGGATCAGTTGGAGCCGGTGGACATCATCACGGCGGGGTTTCCGTGCCAACCCTTCTCGGCCGCTGGGGAGAAACGGGGCTTCGAGGACAAGGAGCGGGGGATGGTGTTCCTCGACATCATCCGGCTACTCGGCGAGTTCGGAAAGAAGAAGCCGAAAATACTGCTCCTCGAAAACGTGCAATACTTCCGCAACCACGACAAAGGGCGCACGTTCCACCGTGTGCAGGCGGAAGTCCAAAAGGCCGGGTATTGGTTCAGTGATAAGAACTCAGTGGTCCTGAACACTGCGGAGTACACAAACATCCCACAAAACCGCGACCGGCTGTTTATGGTCGCGTACAGTTGCGACCACTTTGCGAGCAACTCATTCGAGTTCCCAAAGCCGTACACCGGCGAGATGCGGCCGGTGTCTTCGTTCCTCGACCTCGACCGCAAACACGACGACCGCTACTACTTCAAACCCGGCTCGCGGTACTACCCGCACTTTGTTGAGGCAATGAAGAAGGGCAAGCCCGACTCGGTGTACCAACTCCGCCGGAACTACGTGCGGGAGAACATGTCGGGCGAGTGCTTTACCCTGATGGCGAACATGGGGGACGGTGGCCACAACGTGCCGGTCCGATTGAAGTATCGACCTTGTGTGGGAGTTGCTTCCGATGAACAAGCCATCCGGCGTCAAGCACGATAACTACGAAATTTTGAACCTGGTTGGTTACGGATTGGCGAAATTCGAGAAGCCTCTCATCTCGGCGTTGGGGTTTCCAACGAAGTCTGCTCTTTATCTTCACCTCATTCAACGGGGTGTATCCAAGACTGTCGGAACGCTCAAGAATCGACAGGACTTGTTCAACCCGCTCGTGCGCGGTAACCGAACCGGATGGTGGCAAAACGGGGATCGCTACCTCCACCGGAAGCTCTTGCTCGACTCATTGTTTGGCGGCCTCGACGCGCCGAGCTACGCTGCAATGCTCAACAACTACCTGAGCGCCTACTTCCCGCTTGCGACCGAAGCAACGACACCACTTTCGCCGATTCTTACGAGCAGATTTCGGCAACTGCAGGAAACCGGTCGGGAGGCGGAGTTGATCTTCATGAACTCATACCAGAACTTTGAACAGTTTTCTGGCGGCACACTTGAGGACGCGAGGCTTTTCGGTGACGGTTACGATTTCCAAGTCACATTGGCGCGCAGCTTCATGCTCGTTGACGTGAAGGGCGTGAGAACCAATCAAGGGGGAGTGCGGCTAACGGAGAAGGAGTATGCCAAGGCCAGCGAATACAAACAGGTCTACTGCCTGGCCGTGGTGAGCAACTTGGTCAAGGCTCCTCGGATCACGCTCATTTTTAACCCTCTTTCGTCAGTATCGTTGTTGAAACAGCAAGTTTGCACCGAAGAGACCTTTTACACATCCCCGTCGCTGCCGTGGTGAGCAGTCTCCGCAGCGAAAGCCGCTTCCAGAACGTATCACAACCTCACACGCAGGATTGAGGAAGCGGGGATCGACCCGGAACAAGAGGTGTTAATCAAAGCCCAAAAGTTGCTCCAGATGCCGATTCACAGGGCGCTAGCGGCCTGTGACAGCGATGCATCCGGGATCATCTAACCGAGGTAGCCCAACGTGTCGCTCCTGATCCTCCGCGAGAGTTTCCTGAACAAGCTGGGGGCCAACATTCGGTCCAACATCTCACATTACCGTGAAGATGAACCGTGGATCGAAGGCTTGCCCAGCGGCGCGAAGTGCTCTCTGGATTCCCATGTCGCGCTCGCCGATCTAGATTTGGACGAGCCAAACGAGAGCGACCTCAAGGACGTTGAAAACTCGATCAAGGTCCATCAGACGCTGAAGGCGCTGACGCCTCTGCAGGCCCGCGACCCGCGCCTTTGGACTCGGCTCACCCACGTCGAGTGTTGGGAGTACATGCGGAAGCGGTGGGATGTCGAACGCTACGCTGGCAATGAGGATAAGGTCGTCCGGTTCATTGAAAGTCGCTACTTCATTCTCCAGAATCAGAGCCGCGCGCTCGTGCGGAACGGACTGTCCCGGCTCTGGTGGTACGCACACCTCACTCATGATCCGGAGCGACCCGAACCTTACGAACTCACCCACATCGTATTGAACTCGTTGGACATTACTCAACAGGTGTTAGAGAACAATTTCGGCCGCATCCGGCCACTCACTACCGCCTTCCTTGAGTTCCTTCGGGATCACGAGGACGAACTACTCGGCTCAGGCGACGCGAAGCGGCAGCGCGTGCGGCGTCTCGCCAAACATATCAACCTGCGAGGCGGTGTGTGCGTCCTCGACTGCCTCCCCGACGTAGAAGTCACCTCCACCCTCGAGTCCGAGTTGGAGCGGATCATGGCAAATGAGGACGACGAGGAAAATGAAGACGAAGACGAAGGCGAGGATGTCGCGTGAACTATCACTCCAGACCAGCTTCGGAAGGCTCAAATGATTGAGGCACGAGTGCGAACCGACCGGGACCCGCCCCGATTCGCAGTCGGCCGGCAACCCGATGAAATGATGCTACCCGACCTTTGCTGCCACTGCCGAGGCCAGTTGTTCGTTCCGCTCGGCATAGATTTGTGTGACATCTGCGCGGGAGTGCCCGAGAAGCACTTGTGCGGCTTCCAAGCCATGTTCTTTTCGGACCTCTGTGGCGAACGTGTGGCGTAGTTGGTTTGGGTGCCAGTGGTGTTCCCGTTGCCATTCCTTGACCCGACTGCGCTCCGGTGTAGTCAGTCTCGCCCACCATTTCATCACTGATTCCCCGCTTCGCCGTGCCAACTCGCCCACGGGTGGGAAGGCTCGATCGCAGGCGCGAGTAACGGCAGTGAGGTAGGATAGTCGAGTGTAGCGACCGGTTGGTGCCCGCTTCGGTTGATTCTCGCGTTTCTTGGCGTTGCGGGCCATGTGAGATGGGTAACGTGGCGTCTTTCGGTTCGCACCGCGTTCAGCCCGAATTTCTTGAACGGCGAGCGCGGGGGAGAAGAGGTAATCCGAGGAATTGGGTGTGAAGAACGCCTTCGAGATGGCTTGCGCCCGTGGCCCGATGGCGATCGTGCGGACTTTGCCCTTCCAGGCTGTTTTGTGACTCGCGGGCTTATAGAGCCATACGGTCCCGGTCATGTCGATGTCACATGGCCGAACCGTACACGCCTCACTCGGCCGACAGCCTGTGAGACGCTGGAATTCAACCAACCCGCGCACATGCCGGTTGAGAAACGGGAGGGTGGTGTCAACGATGGCGTTTGCAACCGGGCCGACTGCTTCGGTTTCGCGGGCGGGAGTACGTCCTCGCTGCAAACCAGAAACGGCGGCGAGGGCCTGGTAGACTGTGGGCGTGATGAGTTCTTCGGCAACTGCCCACTTGAAGATTCGGCGGACACGTTCGACGCGGGCGTTGACGGTCTTCCGGCTCCAGTTGTTGTCGACGAACTTCTGTCGGACGGCCTTCAAGGCCAATGGCCCGAACTGGATCGCGGGGGTAGTGCCGTACAACTCGCGAGCGTACCGGCAGACGGTCTTGAGGTGGCGGATTTCGTCGCTCTCGCTGCCGTCCTCAGTCCGGTAATGCTGCTGCGCGTGGACAAGGTACGCCAACAGCACCTCGTTCACCGTAATGACGTTCGGAGGTGTGGCGGTTGCGGCGGGCGACGCGGCACATTCCGCGACCAGTTTGGCGTACCCCGCGCGAGATTCGGCGCTCTCGTACTCGCCGGGGAGAAGTTTGTGGTGTCGCACGCCCGTTTGGTCAGTCCAGACGGCACACGCGCGGCCGGATTGCTTGTGTTTGAGGTAAGACGGGACCAGTTTTCGCGGATTGCTCACTTTGCGGGTTCCTCGCCGCCAACTGTGGAATGATTCCACAGTTGGCTTGGTTTGGAAGCCGCACCCGACACAGGTCGGGGTAAGCATGAAATGCTTCGGCTGAAAGGCTTTAGGTTGAGTGGGCGATACTGGATTTGAACCAGTGACTTCGTCCGTGTGAAGAACGCACTCTACCGCTGAGTTAATCGCCCGTCGGACCCGTGTTGCCACGGGTCGGGAATCTTCCAACTACGGTAATGGATGCCGGTGGAGCCGTGGGGTTCGCGCGCGGGTCTCGAGCGAACTCAGACCTTCGGGGGCACGCTCGGCGAGACCGGGGCGTCGTCGAAGGTTGCCTTGGGAGCCGACGCGGTTACTCGCTGCGGTGCTTCCACGGCCTTTGGTTCTACCGACGCACGCGGGCTGGAGTTCTCATTGATTTCGTCTTCAACCCCACGCATCCCCTTCTTGAACTCCACCATCGTCTTGCCGAGGGAGCGACCGACTTCCGGGAGTTTTCGCCCGAACAGCAGGACGCCCAAAACCACTAGCAGCAGGATTTCTTGGCCACCGAGAAAACCCATGACAAACCCTCCTCGTCGAGACACGCCTGGAATTGTGTTGACACATGGTCACACGTTAAAAGCGCATCGGATTGTGTAGAACCGGATTCGGGAGGAGGTTGAAGGTAACCCCAACCGGTGTGTGGCGAGCAAGCCAATGTCAACTATACGCTCTTAACCCCCGAACGGGCAAGAACGACCGCAGAATTTCTTCAATCCTCGCGGTTACGGCACCAATTCTCTGCACTTACGGTGCGACCTTCAGCGTCACCAACACCGGGAAGTGGTCGCTGAAACCGCGACCCGCGGCATTGTCCTTTTCCGAACCGTACCGCCACGGTTGGCGGTTGCGTGAGCCGGAACGGATCAACCCTTCCGTCGGCACTTTCACCGAGTCCGGGACGTAACCCCAGCCCACATTGTCGAACATGCCCGGCGAAATGCCTACTTGGTCATAGATCAACGGCTTGGAATAGTAGTGCGTACCGAAGTCCGCGGGCTTCTTGTCCGAGAGTGGGCCGAACAGCTTGGGTGGGTCCGTGTCGGGCCGAACCTGTGTCGCATCGGCGGTGAGGTGCAACCGGTGGGCGACCGATTCCGAGTCGGGCGAATCGTTGAAATCGCCGCACACCAGGAAATCGAGTTTCGGGTTGCCTTTGAGCGACTCAGCGTATAGTTCGTGAATCGTGGTTGCGTACTTCGCCCGGCCTTTCCCGTCTTCGTCCCCGCTCTTGTCGGTCAGTTGCGAGGTCCAGTGCGAGGCGACCAGGAACAAGTCGTGCTTGTTCACGGTGACATGCACTTCCAGAGTCCGCATCCGACTACCGAGAAGTTTCACCCCGCTCAGGGGATAGCGCGAGACGACGCACGGGGCGATGTGCCGACCCGCGTCCAGGTCGCGCATGGCGACGTACTCGTAGCGGGCGGCTCCGGTGGGGAGTGCCGCGTTGAGGGCTTCTTGAAGCAACTCAGCGGCGCGGTGGCTTTCGATCTCGTTCCCAACAACGATGTCCGGGCCAATGCCGCCGTTCTGTTTCACCAACCAGACCGCGAGTTTCTCGTACTTTTTCCGCCGATCTTCCGGCTTGTTCACGAACCACGCATCGTAAGGTTCGTCGATGCTGCGGCGTTTGTCGTCCTTGTCGTCGAAGAGGTTCTCCATGTTCCACAGGCAAAGCACAATGGTCTTCGCGCCGGCGGGGAACTCGGTGGGTTGGGTCGGGTCGGGGGTGTGTTCGTTCGGCGACCGCGGAAGCATGTATGTACGAGAAAGCGCGAACAGCAGGCCGCAAGCAGCGAGCGCGAGAACACCAACCGCGATCTTGGCCTTCATCGGCAGTTGTGCAAACCCCGCGAGGAGTTGCTGAACGAGTTGCCCCGAGTTCGAGTTCTTCGCCATGATCGTCCCTGGTTGCGTCTGGTATTCGAGACAGTTTACCACGCAGCGTATCACGAGAGGAAGAGTGAGTCACGGGTGATAAGTGAAGGTGTGCCGCAAGTTCCCCAATGACGCCACCACCGGCGTCTCCACCGACAACCGCTATCCCGATGCCCGTTCCCTCGCGGTCGTGCTGGGTATCCTGGCTCTGAAGTGGAAAGTGGAACGCGACAATCTCGCCGAGGAGTTGCGCACCCTCCAAGGTCGGTGATGATTGGTTCCGACGCCAAACCACACACCCCAGAACCGGAACCATCTCATTCAAGTGGAAGAATTTGTGTCAGATAGATGCTTGGCCGTTGTGCTGTAACGACTTATGCGGAATTTCATCGGACGAAGGCCGTCCGGAATCATCCCAAACCGTCCGGAATCATCCCAAAATATCCGGAATCAATCCCGTTCTAACCGGAATCATACCGTTTGGATCAGAAACACACCAAAGCCGTCGGAAAGACGCGCGGAAAATCGGATAGGCACTATACTTCACGCGGCCGAGACTGACACACAGTTAGAGTCTACCGGCGACCTTACGGTGCGCCGCTCGCCACGAGCGCGGCGGGCCAAGGCCACGGTGAGCGGCGCACCGTAAGGTGGCCGGTTTGCCACGAGCAGGGCAGACCGGCTATGTGTCAATCTCGGCCGCGTGGAGTATATGCTTTGCGCGGTCGGGATTGAGACATTTTTGCTTAAAGCGTGAGGCGTCAAGAGGTTCTCCGTTCGCCCGCCAGGGGTTTCGTTACGCTGCGCTTCACTTCACCCCTGGCTACACGCCGGTCGCCCTGCGGGCTGCAAAGACAAGGCTCATTCACACTCTTTTAGCCCGGATGGGCGTCGGATACGCGCCAGGGGTGGAGCGCTTCGCGCAACCCCTGGCGTGAGGCGTCACGAGACAACAAAAGTGGGCGTCTGACTCATATTGACGCCTCGCCAAATGGCTCATTCGTAACCGCGTGGAGTATAACAGTGGCGGGCATCTCGATCTTGACCACCTCGTAGCCCAACTCCTTCGCCAGACGATGCAACTGCTTCTCCAAGCGTGCGCGCACCTACTCGGCGTAGACCGGCCTCCTTTTGCTGCACATACGCTAGACCGTAACGCATCCGGTTGTAGGTGATCCAGCTCGTGAGCCGTCGCCGTGATCGCCTTCGGCGGGGTAGTGCGTCGTGAGGTCAGTCTCAAGGACGGAGCGCGGCGGCAGAAGTCGAGCATAACCACTTCTGCTGCCCACACGAGAAAAACTGTTTGGCACGGAAGTTATTTCGTCAGCGTTCCTTAGCGAGAACCCTTCTTGTCTTCTCACAATCAGCATGCAGGAAAGCGACAGCCTGCCGACGAGTTGGGCCGTGATGATACTCGAACTGTTCCCCGCGGTTGAACTTGGAAAGTTGACCTGCGGTTGCGGCGGCTATACGATCTTGTGGATTGCGAGAATCTCGATTGCCCCACGCCGTGAAGATGCTCTAATAGAATTACTGCGTACTGCCCACCTTCCCGCCTTTCCTCGTTCCGAGGACGAACCATGACCGCACCACACCGCCACACCATCGGCGTTACTCGCCGCGAAATGCTTCAGGTCGGCTACTCCGGGTTGCTTGGCGTTGGGCTTTCGTCCATCGGGCGAGCCACCGCCAAGGATGAGCCTTCGCATGCCGCGAGAAAGAAGCCCAAGGCCGTCATCATCGTGTTCCTGACCGGGGCCGCGAGCCATCTGGAAACGTGGGACCCCAAGCCCGACGCCCCGCCCGAAATTCGCGGTGAACTCGGCTCGATCAAGACCAAGACGCCCGGGTTGCTCGCCTGCGAGATTCTCCCGAAGCTCGCGGCGCGGTCGGACAAGTTCGCCGTGGTCCGGTCGCTGTCGCACCGCGAGAACAACCACCTCGTCGCCACGCACCACGTCCTCACCGGCCATCAGCAGCCGGGCGGGTTCTTCGACAAGATCGCCAGCCGCGACGACTTCCCGAACTACGCCGCCGGTCTCAGCTACTTCCACCGCCCGCCCGAAGGCACTCCCGGCGGTGTGAACTTGCCGACGTACCTCATGGAAGGTCCGCTGCTCTGGCCCGGTCAATACGCCGGGTTCCTCGGGCCGAAGCACGACATCATGCAGGTGAGCCGCGACCCGAACGCCGCCGACTTCAAGATCGACAACCTGCGGCCTGCGCCGGGCATGGACATCGACTCCATGCGCGACCGCATGGCGCTCCTGGAGAGCGTGAACTCGCAACAACGCTGGCTCGCGGAATCTTCGGAAACGAAGAAGATGACCGACCAGCAGCAACAAGCCCTCGCGGTGCTGACCTCGGGCAAGGTGGCGCGGGCCTTCGACATCGACCGCGAACCGATGGCCGTGCGCGAAAAGTACGGTCGGCACGCTTTCGGCCAATCGATCTTGATGGCCCGCCGGTTGGTCGAAGCGGGCGTTCCCGTGGTGCAAGCGAACATGGGCCGCGTCCAGAACTGGGACACGCACGGCGACAACTTCAAGCGGATGAAGAACCAACTCGTGCCGCCCGTGGACGCCGGCGTGTCGGCGCTGCTCGACGACCTGACCGACCGCGGCATGCTCGACGACACCCTGGTAATGGTGCTGGGCGAGTTCGGCCGCGAGCCGAAGGTGAACAAGGGGGCCGGCCGCGAACACTGGGCGTCGTGCTTCTGCGGGCTGTTCGCGGGTGCCGGCGTGCGTGGCGGTCAGGTCATCGGCAAATCGGACAAGAACGGCGGCTACCCGTCGAGCACGCCGTATTCGCCGGACGATATCGGCGCGACGGTCTACACTGTGCTTGGCGTCGATCCCCACGCCGAAGTGCGTGACCGCTTGGGCCGACCCGTGCAACTGAACCGTGGCCGCGTCATCACCCCGCTCTTCGACGGCAACGGCGACTGACTCTTATAGAGATCGCAAAAGCTCCAGAAGCTCCAAAAGCTATCAGCCAAACCGGAAAACAGGAACTTGCTTCGTGAAGAAGTGGATCGCCGACTTGGCTTGCTGATAGCTGATCGCTTCTGGAGCTTTTTCAAGACGATGGCCAAGCAATACGATTCGATGCTGAATTCGATGATCGACGCCCACCTCGAAGACTGGGCGCGATTCCTTATTGAATGTGCCGGGTTGCCTGCTGGTCCGGTCACGGCTTTGGACACCGATCTTTCCGCAACTCTTCAAGCAGACCGCTTGTTCCGGATTGGTGGCGCTACCCCGTCCGTCATTCACCTTGAACTCGAATCCACAGGCCGCTTGGGAATCCCGGGCAAACTGCTGCGGTACAATGTCGCCGCGTGGGCTGTGACTGAGTTGCCGGTTCACAGCATCCTGATTGTGCTGCGACCCAAGGCGAACGCCACCGACCAGACCGGGCACTTTGAGATTCTGGGCACCGACGGCCATCCATATCTGACGTTCCACTACGTAGTCGTCCAATTTATG
>Ga0209591_10004843_pt1 | contig 15125 bp, 11 predicted proteins | sample MAT01_FD_187207 | JGI IMG/M metagenome (GOLD analysis project Ga0209591, IMG submission 187207) | Freshwater microbial communities from Lake Fryxell liftoff mats and glacier meltwater in Antarctica - MAT-01 (SPAdes) (version 2) | ecosystem: Environmental > Aquatic > Freshwater > Ice > Liftoff... | reverse complement strand
ATCGCCGGGGTAGCGCTCGCCCACGAGCATGCTGCCGGTGGTCCATTGCCCGCCAATCGTCACGAAGGAGCCTGGGCTGCCGACGCCGAAGCGCGTTTCGCCGCTGCTCAGGCGCCCGCCCAGCAGCGCCAACCGGCCGGTTCCGGCCTGGCCGATGTCGAGCGGGCCGGTGACGGTGAGCGTGCCGCTGCCGTCGATGCGCAGCACGCTGAACGGTTCAGTGTCGGCGGCGGGGAGTGCGCCCAGCGTCACCTCGCCCACATTCACCTGCATCTGGCTGGGGATGATCAGGGCGGTGGGGTTCTGGTTATCCCGCGTGCCGATGCGCAGCGCGCCGATAATGTCGAGCCGGCCGCCCGTCCAGGTTACGTCACCGTCCTGCAGCTCCACGCTGCCCACCTGGCGGTCGCCGGTGCTGACGCTGTACTGATTCGGCAGGTCGAAGAGCGCGCTAGCACCCTGGCCGGGCACATCCTCGCCCGCCCAGTTCGCCGCCTCGCCCCAAGCTCCGCCGGCCGCGTTGATCCAGCGGCCCAGTGTCGGCGCGAGCAACACCGCGCCGATCGTGCCGCTGTTCAGCCCGACATACTGCGTGAAGAGCGTGCCGCGGCTGTTCGCCCGCTGGAGGCCTATGAACTTCACCGGCTCGCCGAACATGGGGTCGTCGTCCGACAGCGCCAGCGTGCCGTTGCGGTAGATCCCGCCGGTAGGGTTCTGCGGATCGCGCTGTATCAGGTATATTACGCTGCCATCGGGCTGGAGTCGCGCCGAATTGAAGGTGGCAGCGACGGCCTGAGGAGGGCTGCCCACGAAGCTGCGGGCCAGGATGGTGCTGCTGTCGCGCATGTGCCGGTAGCTCTGGTTTCCGCTCGGCGTGATTGTCAGAACCGTGTATAAGACCTGGCCGGCATCATTCAGTTGGAAGTTGATCACGTCCACGACTCGCGCCTCAGTGCGAGGCAGAACCTCTTCGATGCGTGTGCCGCCGCCAAGGCTACTGATCCGAAAGCCGACGCTGGTGAACTGTGGCCGTGGGCCGGTGCAGTCGGGGTTTGGGTAGCGCAACGTGTTCAGGCGTTCTAGCACCACGCCTTCGCCTTGGGCGTTCACGCGAACCGCGCCTTCATCGATAAATCGAACGGATTGTTCGCCATTCTCGCACGCAAAGATGCGGAACGGTCGGCGCAGGAGTTGCTGCGTGCTGACGCCATCACTGCGATAGAAGACCGCAATATCTTCAGGATCGGCCTGCTCACGGGCAGCCGCCAGCCAGCGCCCGCTACTGGTCGGCGTCTCATTTCTGAACCTCGTCCCCGGTGGGCCAAGTTCAAGCAAGGTGAAGCCGCCGCCGACCTCCAGGCGCAGCGCGCGCCTAACTTGCGGCTGGTTCAACTCATCGATCCAGAAGAATACGCGCCCGCTGCTATCGACAAACCAGAGATTAGCGCGGGCCAGGTTGACGCTCGTGCCGACCCCGGAGGGCAGCTGCGCCGGAACCTGCGCGCCATCAAGCAGGAACGGCTCGACCGCCCCGCCAAGTAGGCGGTAGACGCCGAACTCGCCGGGGCGCTGGCCGACGAAGTAGATCGTGCCGTTATAGTCCATCAGGGCGCTGGTGATATTGATGATGTCCGAGCCGGGCGGCAAGGTTAGCCGCAGCGCGTCGAAACCAACGGCGGCCCGCACCGGTGCGGGGCTCGGCAGCAGGCAGAGCAGCAGCAGCAGGACGACAAGCAACCGACGCGGCGCGTAGGCGGCACGGGTAGTGGGCATCGCGGGGACTCCTATTCAGACCGCCGACAGGGCGCGGTTTGTTCGCCAGGGGTTCTTCCGCGATGGTAGCGTGGGCAGCTCGTCTCGCTATCGTGGCGCTGGAACTATTGTGACAAATCGCCGCCCGGTAGCCTGCGACGGCGGGTAGCGGGCGTAGCGCCGCCCTGGCCGAGGCGGGCGATGTCGCGCAGAATGGTGCGGCGGCTGACGCCGAGGGCGGCGGCGAGGTCGTCGTCGGTGGGCGCGGCGCCCTGGGCTGCCGCCTCGTCCAGCAGGCGGCGCAGCCGATGCTGGCGGAGGGCGGCCTTGCCGTGGCGGCGCAAGCGCTGTGCATCGCTGTCGCCGGCGTCCACCGTCCAGCGCACCAGCACGCGCTCTCCGGGCGCGAGGGCGCGGCCGAGCGGCGCGTCGGCGCGGGCGAGGCGCCGCTCCTGGATCTGGGGGGCGCCGGGCGCCTCGGGGCGGTGAAGGGCCGCGAGCTGGGCCCAGATGCCGGCCGCGGCGCGCAGCGTGCCGGCCAGGGCGCGCAGCTGCCAGAGCCGCTCGACGATACGGTGGAGGCGCACCTCGTGCAGGAAGGCCGCGCGCAGCTGCGGGTCGCGGAACAGGGCGGCCTGGCGCTGGAGCTCGGCGTGGGCGGCGCGCAGATCGGCGTGGGCGCCACGCACCAGGAAGCGCGTGAAGCAGAGGGCCACGGTGTAGTAGGCGATCTCGCTGTCGGCGAGCCCGCCCTCGGCGAGGCGCAGGCTGGCCTCGGCCTCGTCGCGACGCCCGAGCAGCTGGGCCGCCGTGGCGTGCAGCAGCATTGGCGTCAGCACGCCCGAGGGCGCCTGCTGCCACAGGCTCACCGCACGGGCAAGATAGCTGAGGGCCTCGTGGTACCGGTTCTGGTACAGGCGCAGCGAGCCGAGGGCCGTCAGCAGGTAGAGCGTGGCCTGCACATCGTCGGAGCCGTCGACGAGCCCGCGGGCCGTGTGGGCGATCTGCTCGGCCGCCGGCAGGTCGCCGGCGTGGACGGCGGCGTCGATGGCGCAGGTGTGGACGTACAGCATCCAGTGTGAGTCGGCGGCCAACTCGCCAGCTTGCACCAGGGCCTGTAGCCGGCCGGCGAAGGCGCGGGCCTCGGCGTGCTGGCCCATGGCGTAGCCGATGCTGGTGGCCATGAAGTAGGCAAAGGCGAGGGGCCAGCGATCCTGGAGCTCCTCAAGCAAGCCGATCGCGTTCCGCAGTGTGGCCCGCGCCAGCTCCCACTCGCCGCGGTTCAGGGCCACTTCGGCGAGCACACGCAGGGCGTCGGCGCGGGCGGGGTAGAGCTCGGGCCGCACCTCGGCGAGCGCCAGGGCCTGCGAGGCGCTGGCGTGGGCGGCCGCACTCCGGCCAAGCAGCCGCTGGCCAAAGCCGCGGGCGCAGAGGGCCGCCACCAGCGCCTGGTAGTCGCCCGCACGCTCAGCCAGCTCCACGGCCCGCTCCAGGTGACGCACGCCCTCATCGGGGCGGGCCGCCGAGGTCAGCAGCAGGTGCAGCCCGTAGATACGGTGCAGCCGGGCCGCCGTGGAGCGATCGGCGAGGGCCTCGGCCAGGGCCAACGCGGTGCCGATTGTTTCCTGCAGCTGCGCGGGCTGCGTGTCCAGCGACTCGACACCAACGCGCGCTTCGAGGGCATCCAGCCTGGCGGCATCGCTGCCCGTGGCGGTCGCGAGCTGTTCAACAACAGCGCTCTCAGCACGCAGGGCCGAGAGGGGCCCGGTGAGCGCCAGCGTCCGCAGGCGCGCCCTATGCACCGCCAGCAGCGCAGCCGCATCTGGGGCGGCGCGCCTGGCGCACGCCAGGGCCTCGTCGAGCAGCTGCCGGGCCGCAGCATAGGCGTAGCTGGCGTGGGCCTGCTCGCCGGCCAGCCGGTACCAGCGGGCGGCCTGCGGCCAGAGCTCGGCCTGCTGGGCGTGCCAGGCGCAGCGGTCCGCCGCCCCGTCGCGCTCGAACAGCGCCAGCGCCCGGGCGTGCAGGGCGCGCCGCCGCTCCGGGCTGAGCGCCGTGTAGACCTGCTCGCGGATCAGGTCGTGCCGGAACTGGTAGCCGTGTTCCGTCCGCTCCAGGAAGCGACCGGCAATCAGGCGGGGCAGCGCCGCAACGCCCGGGGCGGCGGCAGCGGCCGCCCAGCGCTTGTGGTCGAACGCGCGCCCGAGCACAGCGGCAAGCTCCAGGGCCGCGCGCTCATCGGCGCTGGCAGCTGCCAGGCGACGTCCAATGAGTGTGGCGAGGAGTGGGCCCGCGCCGGCATCGGGGGCGGCAAGCAGCTCGGCGATGTGCAGGGGGTTGCCGCCCGTAGCCTGGTGCAGCGCCTCGGCCGACGCGGCGTCGAGCGCGTGGCCCAGCTCGACGGTGAGGGCCGCGCAGTCGGGCGGGGCGAGGCCAGCGAGCGTCAGGCGCAGCGGTGCAGCAGCACTATCGAGCGCGTGTAGGACGCTCCAAGCCTGGGAGTCGGCGCGGGCCTCATGCGGGCGGTAGGCGAGCACAACGAGCAACGGCAGGGCGCGCAGCTGCCCAAGCGCGCCGGCAAGCTCCCAAAAGCTCGGGCCGGCCCACTGCACATCATCGAGGATGAGCAACAGGGGGCCGTCGTCGCAGAGGGCCTGCAGGCAGGCGAGGAGCGCGGCAACCATGTCGGGCGGGGTGGTCAGCTGCAGTGGCGCGGCCGGGCGCAGGGGCGGGATGAGACTGGAGAGCGCGGCGGCGGTCAGCGGCGAGAGCTGCGCGCGCATGCGATCGAGGGCATGAGCCGTGGCGGCCTGCAGCGCCTGATCGAGCGGGGCGAGCGTGCTGCGCGCGCCGTGCTCCTCAGCGCGCCCCCAGCTCACCCGCAGCCCGCGCCACGCGGCGCCCTCGGCGAAGCTTTCCAGCAGCCGCGTCTTGCCGATGCCGGGCGCACCTTCGAGGCAGACCAGGCTGCCCCGCCCCTGAGCGGCCAGGGCAAGCTGCTGCAAGAGTGTGGCGCGCTCGCGCTCGCGCCCAATCAGCGGCCGGGCGACTGCGGGCGCTGTGGTGGGCGCGAACTCATCGCGCAGGGCTGCGGCCAGGGCGCTTGTCTCCGGCAACGGCTCGCTGTGGAGCTCGTCGGCGAGCAGCTGGCAGAGCTGCGCATACTGGCGCACGGCCTGCCGGTAGCGACCGGCGCGCGCGTAGGTCCGCATCAGGCCACGCGTGGCGGCCTCGTCGAGCGGGTCGGCCTGGGCGGCGCGCTGGTAGGCCGTCAGGGCGAGCTCAAAGTCCCCACTGGTCGCCGCGCCGTCGCCGACGCGCAGGAGGCACGCGAGCAGGCGCTCGTGGAGCGCGGCGCGCCGCGCGACGATCCATTCGGTGAACAGCTCAGGGAGCAGCTCGCCCCGGTAGATCTCGGCAGCGGCCAGCGCAGCATTGAGGCCATCCTGGGCGGCGAGGCCCTCAAAGGCCCTGACATCGACCCAGAGATCGGCGCCTGCCCGTAGCTGAACCAGATTGCCATCGGTGACGAGCCAGCCCTCGCCCAGGCTCTGCCGGAGGCGATAGAGCGCGTCCGCGACGGCCCGGCGCGCCTGTGTCGGCGCGACATCGGCCCACAGGCGGTCGGCAAGGATGTCACGCGTGTAGTTCTGTCCAGGGTGGAGCGCGAGCAGTGCGAACAGTGTCTGCAGCTTAGCGCCACGCACAGCAAGCGGTCGAGCATTGTGCTCGACCTGTAGCCCACCCAGGAGCCAGACACGGCGGGAGCAGCTGATACGTTCCGCTTCTACAGCGCTCACTGTAGTCTCACCATTGCGAAATGAGTATGCGAATGCACGCTAGTATACCCCAAGTTCAGCGCGCCTGTCTTTCGGTTTACCCACTTCCTCCCCGCGTCGCGCATGGCGGTTCACGCGGTAGCCCGCTCGCAGATGAACGCGAACGTGTCGCCCTGGTGATACGCCAGCACGGTTGTGGGCGTACTTCGAATCCCAGGCGGCGATCGTCGCATCGTAGATCGCGACGTCGAGCAGCGTGACGATTATCCCCCTCCTTGTGATCCCTCGCGTGCGGTTGGGGTGAACAACCGGTGCTGTGCCAGCCTATTACGAACTACTGGCGCAGTGGGGATTTGCGCTGTTTTATGTCGCTGCGGTGATTGGTTTCCTTGCGCTGGCGGCGTACGGAGCTTCCTTGCTTCAGGTCGGGCTCGTGCCGGCGTGGGCCGGGTGGGCGACACTGGCCTTCAGCCTTGCGCTGCTCGTCCAGCTGCTCGTCACGGGTGATACGCTTTCAGCATTCCACTATGTGCCGCCCATGCTGATAGGTGTCCTGCTCTTGCTCCGAGGATGATCCAGATTGCGTAGCCGTCTGCATAGCGCTCCAATTGCCTGGAGGCATGGTAGGCCGACCCCTGCTGCGTTGAGCCACAACAGCAGCGCAGCAAGCTTGAGCTGCAGCCGAACGCCCATGGCACGACCTCCGTAGGGATCTGCGCAGCGGCGGTGGTGCTAGCGGCTCAGCGCCCCTCCAGCGTGAGACGACAGCGACATCGCTGTCATCGTGGTGCGTCACCACCCAGCCCGGCATCGCGCGCCCGAATAATCGCCTGGGCACGATCGGCCACCTGCAGCTTGCTGAAGATCTCGGTGATGTAGTTCCGCACGGTCTTCGGGCTGATCACCAGCCGCTCGGCGATCGCGCTGTTGGTCAGTCCCCTGGCGATCAACTCCAGCACCTCGCGCTCGCGCTCGGTCAGATCGGCGAAGGCCTGATCAGAGTTCGCCTGCGCGGAGGTCTGTGACGCAGCCGGCTGCGCGGCAAAGAAGTGCAGCATCCGCTCCGCGATGCTCGGGCTGAAGATCGCCTCGCCATCGGCGACGGCGCGGATCGCCCGCAGTACGTCGGCCGGCTCGGCGCCCTTGACGATGTAGCCGCGGGCGCCCGCGCGCAGCGCCGCGAAGACCGAGTCATCCTCCAGCATGGTCACCATCAGCACACGGACGTCCGGCTGGGCGGTACGAATCCGGCGCACCGCCTCAATGCCGCCGATACCCGGCATGTTGATGTCCATCAACACCACATCCGGCTGGGCTTCCGCCGTGAGGGCAATCGCCGCCTCCCCCGTCGTGGCGTCGCCGACCACCTCCGTGTCGGGCATCGCATTGAGCAACGCGCGCAGGCCGAAGCGAAACACCGGGTGATCGTCGGCGATCAGAATGCGGATCGGTGTCATACGCGCTCCCCAGCCAGCGGCAGCCATACTCGAATATGTGTCCCCTGTCCCGCCGCCGACTCGATCATGAGTGTCCCGCCCAGTTCGGTGGTGCGCTCGCGGATGGAGGTCAACCCGACCCCGCCGCGCCGGCCCGGCGGTAGGCCGCGACCGTCGTCCTGGATCTCGACCCAGAGGCCATCATCGATGCGCAGGCGGACGACACAGCGCTGTGCGTGAGCGTGCCGCACCACATTCGTGATGGCCTCTTGCACAATCCGATACGCTGCGACTTCGACCGCCGCCGGGAGTGCCGGCAGCCGCTCCGGGGCGTCGATCATGATCTGCAGGCCGGCCTGCTGGTAGCCGGCCGCCTGCTCGCGCAGCGCCAGCAGCAGCCCCAGGTCATCAAGGGCCGGCGGGCGTAGGTCGTAGACGATCCGCCGGATGTCGGCGATCGCTGTCTGGGCGTGATTGGCAAGCTCCCCAAGCAGACGATCCGCCGCCGACACATCGTGGCGCAGCAGCTCACGCGCGGCGGCGATGGTGAGCGTCAGGCTCGCCAGCTGTGGGCCAAGCCCGTCGTGCAGGTCGCGGCGCAGGCGTCGGCGCTCCTCCTCGCGCGCCACGACAAGCTGCTCGCGCGAGTGCTGGAGGTCAGCCGTCAGCCGGACGGCGTGAAGGGCTGCCCCGGCCTGGAGCGCAATGTCGCTCAGCAGCCGGTGTTCAGCCGGCGTAAACGCCTCGCCGGGCGCGCGGGGCGCGACCAGCAACTGGCCGATCATCTCCGCCTGGTAGACCAGCGGCAGCCCGATAGCGCTTCGCGCCGTCGCTTCGGTCCCCGGATCGCCGGCGGGCCGCCCGGCGGACGCCACAACCTCCAGCCGATCATCACGCTGGATGGCGAGGGCGACATACGGCAACTTGAGGGTCTGCGCCACCGTCTCGGCAATGCCGGGAAGCACCGTGTCGGGCGCGAGGGCCGTTTTGAGCTGCTGACTCAGGCGTGAGAGTACCACGTAGGGGTCGTCCCGCTCGCCGTACATCAGCCGATTCACGCGCCGCTGCAGACTCGCCCGCAGCGGCTGGGCGAGCAGTGCGGCCAGCCCGGTGGCCAGCAGCGCGAGCAGCAGGTTGCCGCTCGACTGGAACAGCGCGCCAAGTGCGCCGACTACCAGCACATACAGCCCGACGATCCCGGCGCTGAGCGTGCCGTAGACCAGCGTCCGATTGATCAGGAGATCGATCTCATACAGACGGTAGCCCAGGATGGCGATACCCACGCAGGCCAGCAGCACGAACCACGGTATCACCAGCAGCACGGTCACACTGAAGTTGAGGAACAGCACCCGGGCCAGGGTCGGCTCGACCAGCGTAGGGATGAGCAGCGGCAGCGTGGCATAGAGCAGAAAGCCCAGCGCGACCACGCCGAAGCCAAACAGCACCCAGCGGGCCTGCAGCCGCTGGTGATGGCTTGAGATACGGCGATAGCGGTACACCTGGGCGGCCAGGCCGACACCCATTGAGAGTGGAATCAGCACGCCAAACCAGAGCGCTGAGGGGCCAGTAAAGTCTGCGGCAGCGAACGGGGTCAACGGCCCAATCACGATCCAGAGCGCCCAGGCGATCGCCAGAGCGCGAGTCCAGCGCGGTACGAAGCGGCCATCGGGGAAAAGGTAGGTGAAGATCGGGAAGCAGCCGATGGTTGCACCCTGAAGCAACCTGACCAGCAGTTGCCAACCGGGATAGTCACGGATCAGCGGGTCCAGCAGCGGGTTGCTGGTCGGGCCGAGCAGCACGAGCCAGAGCGAGACGAGCATGGCGATCCGATCGGCGGATCGGTGCCAGAAGAGCAGCGCCCCGGCGGCCATAAAGACCAGCGCGAACACGGCGATCAGGCCGGTCTGGTAGGCCGCGTAGGCATCGAGCGACACGCCCCACTGCTCAAGCAGCAGCTTGTCGGCGCGGGTGAACTGCCCTGGCACCGACGACGCGGGCGTGCGCACCTCACGCATCGCCTGGAAGAAGACCGGCAGGGCGACGACGAGCACGACCAGGGCGAGCGCCGCCAGGCTCAACCACACTGCCCGTGCAGCAACAAGCCAGCGACCGCGCAGGCGGCGATCGGCGTGATCCGGTCGATCCGCCCAGCCAGCCAGGTTCGATGCGGTCGGTTGCGGTGTCATCGCAGGCTCGCTTCGTTCATCGCTCGCACCTGTTGCCGACATTCCACGCGAGCGGCAGTACCCCAAACCGGCTATGCTGCTCGACAAAGTGCGCTGGAGTCCATTATACGCGCGCTGCCAAGCGACATGCCGAGGGCGGCGCTGTCCAACGCAACAGCGCTATACTACGGCTCGACGATCAAGGTGCCAGCCATGCCGGCTTCGGTGTGGCCGGGGATGTGGCAGTAGAACGTGTAGGTACCAGGCGTCGTCGGTGTGAAAAGCGCGAGGGCAGACTTGCCTGCGGGCATCGGAACGTGAACATTGAACACGTCGATATCGAAGTAGTGGGCCTGGGTATCGCTGTTTTCGAGCCGCAGGGCCACCGTCTCACCAACCCTTGCTCGCAGCTCCGTCCGATCAAAGGTATTTCGCCTGGACACCAGCGCGGGGAGCTGGGCCAGCATCTCGGCGCTCAGGCCGGCGCTGGCATTGGGCGGAGGGATCGCGGCAACCAGGCTCGCGCCAAGAACAAAGGTCGCCGTGCCGATCAGGAAGCCCCGCAGCCAGCCGGGCGTCCGCACCTCCGCAGTCTGTCGCCGCTCAGCGATCGTCGTAGCCACCCCGGCGACGACGGCGATCAGCAACAGCACGAGACCAAGCAGCGTGTTGACGAACAATGCGGTCTCGGTCGGGTGAGTCAGGTTGTAGGTGTAAGGCTCCAGGCCGGGGACGACAGACACCACAACCCAGAGCACAGCGAGGAGCGGAGCCCAGCGCCAACGTGTCGCGCACACGCCGGCGATCAGGAGGGTCAACACCATAATGATCGTCAACGGGACGATAAGCGCTTGCACAATCAGTGTCTGCAGTATGACATTCACCGCGACATTGCCAACCAGCCCGCCGATGATGATCATGCGAAGCACGGGCAGAGGGTTCTTCGGTGCGGTGGCCGCGAATGGTTTATCCATGGGTTCCTCCTTCCAGCTGCGGCCGGCTATCGCTCGCGGTTCGCGGCGTGCTGTGCCGGCAGGTGCGGAATGGCGCACGCCCAGGCGAGCGGGCCGGAAAAGGTGAGCGCCGCCCAGCACCAGCGGCCCACTCCGCGGATGCCGCTGCACGTGTCGCGCTGCTCAGGCCGCCCGGCCCACCGGCGCCCGGTGCTCGGGAGCCGAGCCCTCCTGATAGAGCGCCACGCCAAGCAGGGCAAACGGGATCTGCCAGCCGGCCACCGCCCAGGCGTTGTAGCCGTCGCTGAGGGCCAGCGCGGGGATGAGCACCAGGAAGGTGTAGAGCCCACAGAGCAGCGGGGTGAAGCGGCGCCAGCCACTCCAGCGCCCGGCCCGCAGTACGGCGATGCCGGCGAGCAGCAGGCCGAGGCCCTGTGCCAGCGCGCTCAGCCCCAGCAGCGCGCCGCCGAGTTCCAGGTTGACCGTGGCCAGTACATCGAACGGGAGAAAGAGCGCGCTCGCCACCAGCGCGATTCCCAGCCCGGACCGCGCAAGCCATCCATCCCCGGCTGCGCCGGAGCGCGCCAGCCCGGCGACGCCGACAAGTGCGAGTGTGTTGGCGACGATCACGATCCCTTGCATCACGATGTTCTCGGTCGTGCCGAAGGGCGTGGGGGCGACCCCTTCCTTGATACCGACGCCCATGCCGATGAGCGCGCCGATGATCAGCCACGCGCCGGCGCTGCGTACAAAGCCGCTGTTGCCCATACCGATCTCCTTCCAGGAGCGCTGCATATCGGGTGCGCGAGCGCCATCGGCTACCAGCGCACATGTCAGACGACATGCACCGATCCTACCCCGCCGCCCTGGCAGGCGTCACGGGGCCAGCGCCCTCTCTTCTGGTAGGACAATATGTCCTATCGCCGCGAAGCCGCCAGTGATGCGCCAATTTGCGCGAGTGAGCAACTCGTTCAAGGCGACAGGTGCTGGTCAGCTGCATCAAGGCCGTAGGAAGGAGGTTCAACGGCGAGCGCGTGCGCCCACAAACTGCAGCTGGCCGTGCCAATCATCACCTCTCACCGATGTCCTTCTGCCCGCGAGCGCGGATGATACCTCCAGGCTCATCCGCCCCGCAGCGCTATCCTTGTCGCGCTGCGCACTGCCAGGAGGACAACAATGCCGAATAACAACGCCGGCCAGGGCTTGCTGGCCGAAGACTGGGATGTCACGCCTGCATCGATGCACCACGACAGACCTTCCCCATGATCTGGCGGAAGGGTAAGCAGTGCTGGTTTCGTGAGTCGCTACGGCGAGGTCAATACAGGGGAAATTGGGGGATGGCTTCAGGAAGCCGTTAGATGGTTTCTACTTATGTACGTAGTACGTTCGAGAGCGCGTGCACTCTTTCATTCACGAAAACGACCATCCCGCAGAGGTACGTTCCCTGGCAGGAGGCCGCGGCGTAGCCCATCACGATGCGCCGGCGCCGGCATGGGCCAGATAGCGACACACTTGTTCGTGTGATATAATGGCATGAGTAGGCTGTTCGTGAGCCAACACCGCAGGGGGCGTACAATGGTTGTTGATATTGAACTGATACGGCGATCACCCGATCGCTACGTCGCGCGAGCATTGCAGTTCCCAGATGTCGAGGTTGAAGCTGTCTCACGCGAAGCCGCGCTTGCCCAAATACGCGAGGCCCTCACTGCGCGTCGTCGGGCTGGCACCGAGATCGTCCAGATAACCATTGAGAACGGCAGCGCCGCACTTCAAACGGCCTGGCCACGTCATGCCGGCACCTTTCCCGACGACGAAGCCTACCGCTCGATGCTTGCCGAGGTAGAGCGTCAGCGCCGTGAGCTTAACGAGGATACTGAGGCGTGACGTTTCTCCTCGACACAGACCACGTCAGTCTCGATCAACGCGGTCACCCGATCGTCCGCGCGCGAGTTCAAGCTGCCGGATCTGAACAGGTCGTGGTAAGCATCATCACGGTTGAGGAGCAAATGCGTGGTTGGCTCGCTGCGATCCGTGCTGCAACCACGCCTGAGGCTCGTGCGACTGCGTATCAGCGGCTGCGGATGGCAGTTGAATACTTCGCGAGTTTTGCCGTGGTTGATTACACTGCCCAAACGGATGCGCTGGTGCGCGATCTGCGTAAACAAGGTCTCCGCATTGGGACACAGGATCTGCGCATCGCCGCGATCACCGTGGCCAACGCTGCTATCCTCGTGACCCGCAACACACGCGATTTCGCCCAGGTACCTGGCCTGGTGATCGAGGACTGGTCAGCAATGTAGGTTGCTCACAGATGAAGGTGAACGAATCGCCCTGGTGATACGCCAGCACGAAGCGCGCCTGGGCTCCTTCAATCTGCAGTCCCCCTCGCCCGTGCACCGCATCCATCGCGTGCATCCCCTCGAAGCTGAAGCGGACTCGCCCCTCGCCTTCCAGGTGACCGTCGATGTCGCCCTGCTGCAGCCCGGCGTGATAGGTGGCGCTGACGCGGCTGCCATTTTGCGTCACTACGCCACACTCAGTGCGGTAGGCAGCCTGTCGAGTGTGTCGTAGCGACACAGTGGTTTGCCCTACCCGCAAAATCCCCACCGCGCCTCCCACCCTTCTTGAAGTGAACACATGTTCGGTGTAGACTCAGCGTAGCGCAAGGGCAAGAGGGGGTTGGAGCAGGGAAACCTCGACTGGGGCAAACCGAATATGACAGAACATATGTGCTATAAATAGTAGTATGGCGAGAGCGCGTGGGAGTCGAACCCACCGACGCGGCTCGTCACCGCGCCCACACGTTTTGAAGACGAGGGCAGCCACCGGGCCACATCCGCTCTCGTTGCAGATTGTAGTTCCCCTAGCGGCCACTGTCAATCTTGTGTGTCTGTACATATAAGCAACGAGGGAGTATAATAAACGCCAGCCACTTGCCGCACCGGGAGGAGATCGCCATGATTCTGTCCCCCGCCGCGCGGGCCGTCGCCCTCGCGCCCATCGGCCGCCCCGCCTCCCGCGACCCAAGCAGCGTCCGCCCGCTGCGCATCCTCTTCGTCACTCCGCGCGGCAAGAAGGAGGAGGCCAGCAGCCAGAAGCCGCTCTTCTCCATGGCCGTCGGCATTCTCGTGAGCATCACCCCGCCCCAGCACCAGATCGAGCTCGCCGACGAGCTATTCGACGACCCGATCAGCTTCGATGCCCCCTACGACCTCGTCGGCATCACTGCGCGCACCATGAACGTCACGCGCGCCTACGAGATCGCCGACGCCTTCCGCGCTCGCGGCGTCCCCGTCGTGCTCGGCGGCGTCCACGTCTCCTTCAACTACGACGAGGCCCGCGCCCACGCCGACGCCGTGGTGAGCGGTGAGGCCGAGCATCTCTGGGCACAGCTGCTCCAGGATGTCGCCGACGGCGCCCTCAAGCCGCGCTACGATTCCAAAGACTTCCCGGCTGTCACCGAGGTGCCCGCCATCGACTACGCCCGCATCTTTGCAGCTGGCCGCCGCGAGCAGGTGGACGCCCGCAAGTCCATTCCGATCTTCATGACCCGCGGCTGCCCCTACACCTGCGCCTTCTGCGTCACCCCCAACTTCACCGGCCGCCTCTACCGCATCCAGTCCCCCGAGACGATCAAGCAGCAGGTGCTGGAGGCCAAGCGCGTCTTCTTCAAGGAGACGAAGTATGGCGCTACGCCCTGGTTTATGTTTACCGACGAGAACCTGGGTGTCAACAAGCAGCGCACCTACGAGATCCTCGAGATCCTGGCCGAGTGCGACATTCGTTTCTCCAGCTTTATCAGCATCAACTTCCTAGAGGATCAGAAGACCGTCGAGCTGCTTGTGAAGGCCGGCTGCCTGATGGCGCTTGTCGGCTTCGAGTCGATCAACCAGACCACGCTCAAGGCCTACAACAAGGGCCGCATGAACTCGGCCCAGAAGTACGCCGAGATCATCGCGCGCTGCCGCAAGGCCGGCCTGAACATCCAGGGCAACTTCCTCACCAACCCCGCCATCGATACCTACGAGGACATGGCCGCCACCGAGCGCTTCGTGCGCGAGAACCACCTGATGATGCCGATCTACTCGATTATCACGCCTTACCCTGGCACGCAGCTCTACAAAGAGTACAAGCAGCAGGGTCTGATCGTGGATGAGGACTGGGATAAGTACACCGCCCACAATCTGGTGGTGCGCTGCGATAGCTACGACCCGCTGGAGTATCAGCTGCGCTACCTGCACCACTTCCGTGGCATGTACGCCTGGCCCGCCATCTTCGGCCGCGTGCTGCACAACCGCAACCGGCTCGTCAACCTCGTCACCAGCATCCTCTTCCGCAGGAATCTCAAAGATCAGATCGAGAGCGTGAAGAGCGGCCTGCGCCGCCCCGCCCAGCTCCAGCGCTACCAGGCGCCTGAGGCCACGGTCGAGGTGGCCGCAGACTGAGCCACCGCGCCTATGGCTGAGCATGCTAGCGCGAGCAGCGCCGACGATCTGCTGATCACCCGTCTGCTGCCGCCGCCCCGGCGGCCCGCCCTGGTTGATCGCCCGCGGCTTCGTGTTGCCTTGCGCGCTGGCCTCGCCCACACCCTCACCGTTATCGTCGCGCCCGCTGGCTTCGGCAAGACCACGCTGCTCGCGCAGGGGCTCGCTGCGCTTGCCCCAATGCAAAATGCAAAATGCAAAATGCAAGGGGAGCTGTGCGCGTGTCCCGAGCCTGCTTTTGCATTTTGCATTTTGCATTCGCCGCCCCCGGCGGCGTGGCTTGCCCTCGACGATGGCGACAACGACCCGGCCCGCTTCTGGCGCTACGTGCTGGCCGCCCTGGCTCGGGCCGTGCCTGGCTTTTGGCTCCGCGCCGAGGCGCTACTGCGCGCCACTGCTGCCGCCCCTGCCGAGCCTCTGGTTGTCGCTATCCTCAACGCCGCCGCCGAGCTGCCCCACCCGCTCGTCCTCGTTATGGACGACTACCATCTGATCGATACGCCCGCCATCCACGCCGGCGTCGCCCTAATCGCTGAGCGCGCCCCGTCGCAGCTGCGGC
>Ga0209591_10004842_pt1 | contig 15127 bp, 15 predicted proteins | sample MAT01_FD_187207 | JGI IMG/M metagenome (GOLD analysis project Ga0209591, IMG submission 187207) | Freshwater microbial communities from Lake Fryxell liftoff mats and glacier meltwater in Antarctica - MAT-01 (SPAdes) (version 2) | ecosystem: Environmental > Aquatic > Freshwater > Ice > Liftoff... | reverse complement strand
GATAATTTTATGCCAGTCCTAATTATCAAGGTTTATACGATGCGCATTAGAGACCCACATTTTTTCTATGAAAGGCACTCCATTCTAATTCCCGTATTTATAAATTTAACAATCAGGTGCCCGCGCTGGCACCAAATCCGCTGCCATGCTCCCTCAAACCACAGCAATCGAAGTAAAAAAAATGCCAATCACTACATGGTTTTATTTTTTCCCTGGCCGTAAGTTTAAGTTTCCCTTCAACCGAAGTGAAAATTATGACCGAAGCCTTCATCTGAAAACTGTGCTTTAATAGGGAATATTCATAAGCCTGAGTTTGGAATACAAGGTCTTCCTGTGGATATTCAATATCTCTGCAGCCTTGGTCTTATTGAAATGGACTTTTTTCAAAACATCCACTATCCTCATGTATTCTGCTTGAAGAGCCGTGGACTTCAGGTCATTTTCATCGATTCCATCCAATTTTGTCGGATTTTCATTTTTTGCCGCTGCATTGGTGCGTTCTTGGGCTTTTTTGATGCATAGTACAATCCTTTCAGGAAGGCATTCCTTATTGATCCAATTGTCTTCTCCGGGAAATAAGCAGGCACCCCGGATTACATTCTTCAACTCCCGCAGGTTACCCGGCCATGTATATTCTTCGAAACACAATAATACCTCTTCCGAAATTTTTGGTTTTGTAATATTCAGTTCCTTACTCGTCTGTTCTAGAAAAAAGTCGATGAATAGGGGTAGGTCTGTATTCCTATCTCGTAAGGGAGGTACCTCTACCACATATTCACTCAGCCTAAAATAGAGGTCTTCACGAAAGCAGGAGGTCTCTGATTTAACCAATAAATTTTCATTTGTCGCAGTAATAATCCTTACATCAGTTGAGATTTCTTTATCGCCTCCCATTCTACGGATCACTTTTTCTTGAAGTGCCCTCAGCAATGCCATTTGAATGTCCATGGATAGGTTTGCTATTTCATCGAGAAAAATTGTTCCGCCATTTGCCTGCTCAAAAAAGCCGATTTTTTGAGAAGTTGCGCCTGTAAATGCACCCTTTTCATGCCCGAATAATTCACTTCCTGCAATTTCTTTAGACAAACTGCCACAATCAACAGCGATAAAAGGTCTTTCTTTCCTTGGGCTGTAAGCATGGACCAGACGTGCCAAGGATTCTTTTCCCGTACCTGTTTCGCCTTGAAGGATTACAGAATAATTTGTTCCACCTACTCTTTTGACCTGATGCATCATCTCAACCGCTTTATCACTTTGGCCAAAGACCAATTCCGAACCTGATTTTGGTTCTTTTTGAGTCGGAGTGAGTTTACCATTTGCGGATAACTTTCCTACTTTTGACAATATGGGTTTCGCATCTTTGATCACTTCAAGGAGTTCGTCCGGGTTCAGAGGTTTTGAAATGAAATTCAAAGCCCCACGTTGAATCATATCCACTGCATTTTTCAAAGTGACTTGTCCACTCATAAATATTATTCCTGCATCGGGAGCAAGTTTTTGGACACGCTGAAAAATATCAATGCCTGAAATATCCGGTAGATGGTACTCCATGATAACCAGATCAAATTTGCCCCTATGAAGTATTTCAAGGGCAAGCATGGCATTGGTACAGGTTTCTACCGAGTAGTGGTTCTTGGTGAGAAATTTTTTTAATAAATTGCAGATTGACAATTGATTGTCAATGACTAGAATACTTTTCATGGGAATGAGGTTAGGACTGTGGTCAATTGATTTGGTTTGTTTTTTGCAGTATTCTGGTTCCTGAATACTGATGTATCAAATCTATCAATTAGGTTATGAGCTTATGTTACATGACTTCTTCATCGCGTTGTATAATTTTTGGGTTATTCTTTTATTTTAATTCTATCTCCCGATCCCCCGACGGGAATTTTTTTTATAAACGTTCATTCATTTTTACAAAAAAATAGCTTTTAAGAGCCCTTAAGGCCATTTTAACATTGAGAAAGAATCAATCATAAAAAACACAACAAGATTTCGATGGGCTTCGAAGCTTTAATGGCTTCGAAGGAGGATATATGAAATATATCAAAAGGTAAAGTTCTCTATAAGTCATGTTGTGGATTGATTGTAACCAAAAATATCCATTCCATACTACTATTGCCTCGCTTCCGAATATGAAATCATATTGAGAGGATCCGTATTTATAAATTTTATAACTGGGGTTTTTGGATTTGGCGTTTTCCAATTTATCAAAGGAGCGTCTAACGTCTCAAAAATTTCTGACTAGTATGGGGACCAACATCTTAATCTTGGCCTTAGGATTATATTCTTGATTTTTTATTATTTCCTGTGAGGAAATTTCTTGTCCTGATAGGTGTAGGCCCTACCTGTCTATTGAAAAGAAGGTATTTGCCAAAAAAAAGTAGCATTGAAAAAGGTGTTATTTTAGTTTATTTATAAGTCAAGCAATAAATTTTGGTGCAGGCATTCAACCGAACACTCATTTAAATATTTCAAAAGCGGATGGCGCCTCCTCGCGGCTTATTTGGTAATACAAAATTTGATAAGGATTTAGTCAAGAATGATGGGTCTTATTCCATATTCTCTTTTTGCTAAATTATCGCATTTTGGAGCCGGTCATTGGAGGCATCATCAGCATGTAAGGTCAGGTGGTAAAATCTATTTGTCAGGTATTTAACAAAATCTTCTTGGGTGGGACCCAATCATTTTGGCTTCCTATTGCCATTGGAATCAAAAATCACTTCTACTTCTTTACCGTTTACCGGATAAAATGCCACCTCATAGAAGGTTTCGCCTTGTTCTACTTTTAATATTTTCTCCACAATCATCGCAGTTCGGAGTGTACTGTCTTTTTCTATTGCCTCTAATATTGGTTTGGGCAATTGGATGGTGTCCATATTTCCGCTTCGCTCACTGATGTTGGTACCGTCACGATAGTTTAAAATTGTGTCATTTCCAGGAAATTCCTCAACATTAGAATCATTATCCATCATACTGTTTGCATCCTGATTGTCAGTTGACCGGTTAGTGCAAGCGAAATTAAGACCAATGATTAGGCTGAGGCATATCAATTGGTAGGCTAAATTTTTCATGTCGATTTTATTTTTAGTTAGAAACAGCCTTGGAATACATCATTCCGATGGGATTGATTGAAAGCAATTTTATGTCCAAAAAAGCAAATTTGTCTCAAAAGGGTTTTGATAAACCCTGAAGCCGCCTTCCAAAAACCTTTATGGAGCAGACTTTGGCAGGTTGCTTTCAGGATGGTCCTTGGCTATTTGGCGATTAGGGTCATTACTTAAGTAAATTTTTAAGCTTTTTTATCCCAAAACTGATTCTTGTTCTGTTATACCTTTTGTCACAAAACGTTCCGTCTCGATAATAGAATTTATTGATTTATCATTTTCAGAATAGACAAACTGGGTAAAATAAGTAACAATATAGGAACCTGTTTTATCCTTTAATCTAATTCGGTTCTACCCCTTTTGGCCTGTGGCTGAGGAAGTATTTGAGATTTAATATTGTCATAATAATATTGGTTAAAGTTTAAAATGGGAGGAAATTATTTTTTTTTGTCTAAACTAGGTTTGGATTTTTGATCAGATGCAAATCAATGTTGAGGTAGGAATGATAATTGAGCTCTCCACTTTAAATATTATAAACTAAACCAAAATAATTATGGAAAATTTAAAAAGGAATCAATTCTTAACCGCAACAACCATACAAGGTGCGGAAGTAAGGACACCCTCTGATGAAGAAATCGGAGAAATCAAGGATGTCATGATTGATGTGTCAACAGGTGAAATTTCCTATGCTGTTCTATCTGTGAGTACAGGCTTTTTGAATCTTGAAAGCAAATACTTTGCTGTGGCATGGGGAGCATTAAATTTTGATAATTGCAAAGATGACAATTTTCAGGAAAGCGTGATTATTCTAGATGTTTCCAAAGAAAAACTAGAGCAATCCCCCGGTTTTGACAAAGACAACTGGCCAATCCACGCTGATTCTGAATTTATAGATTCTGTTAATTCTTATTACGGGGTGGAGGATAAGAGAAATTATCGAATGCTTTAATTATGTATGTTAGGTGGAGAGCGGGCGGGAAACATTTCTGCCCGCTTTTTATTTCCTATTCATCCAACCCCCTATACCGGATTATCATATAAATAGAAATCACCTCTTTTTTCATTGGAATAAAGCAAATATTGCTTCAAATTTTATAACTCTTTCCATGCATTATCTATCCAATTTTACACCGATCAATTTGATATCACAGTTTTAAATAATTTATGACCATGGAAGAGAAAAGCGGAAAAGACGAAAAAGATGATAAAGGCATCCTTGCTGAAATGAATGGTGGCAGGGACGGGGAAATAAAGGAAAAGGGATCCAAGGATTGTGACCAAGAAACTGAAAACTCAGAGCAACCCAATGAAGGGAAGGAACAGAAATAATCAAAACCTGGATTTTTTATCCATTCCATTAAAACTATTTTATAATAAAATTAAAAAACAATTCTACCGGATCCATAATAGCCAACCCATATTCTATGTAGGGTTTGAAAATCGGGTAGAAGAAAGAACTCATGAATTGAACCGACTAAACCACGACAACATGGAGAGTTTTAATAGCGAAAGAGACAGTTACGCACCATACACGGTAGATACAAAAGTATTGAGTGGCATGTTTCGTGACCGGGAAAGTACAGAATGGGCTTACGGTACACTTGTTGATAAGGGTTATTCAAAAGAAGATATCAACGTGGTGATGTCAGCTAAGACCCGGGAAAGAGATTACGGTATATTTTCAAAAGATAATGAGATAGGAAACGGAGTGTCAGACTATGCAAATGGGTCTGCCTTAGTTTCGACAAATGGTGCTGATGAAGGTGTAGTTCATGCCATTTGCACAGGTGATACCATTCATGGACTCGGGATATTGATTGCCGGACCATTGGCTTCAGACTTGGCAGATGGGGTAGAAGGGATTGCAGGCGGCTTGGTCGGTGCCTTAGTGGGTTCAGGGATGCCTATGTCAAGGGCAAAGTTATACGAATCAGGAATCAAAGAAGGGAATACAGTCCTATATCTGACCCCAAAAGATGAAGCAGATGGTATCTACCTGCAAACCAATTGGAAAAACAATCACGGTGAGGAAATTCATTATTGATTAACGGACATGAAAAATAGCAGGCAAGGGTTTCTCTCTCAGGAAGCCCTTGCTGTTTTTATTCTCATTCCATTCAATCAGTTGAAAATTGATTTCAGAAAGTATTTTTTTAAGAAATTTGTTTGAAAGTGTAAAAGAATAAAAGTAGACATCAATTGCCCTTGGCAATCTTATAGCAGTTATGGAAAAAATAGAAGATTTTTCAGTTTTTGATTGGTCAAGATTATTGATTGGAGAAGAATTGCCTTATCTATTTTTGTTAGAAGTAGCTTTTCGGTCCTTAGTCATGTTTGTCACTGTCCTATTTGTTTTGCGCCTGATAGGTAAACGTGGGATAAAACAGCTTTCTGTTTTTTCACTCGCGTTGATTATCACCTTGGGTCCAGCTGCGGGAGATCCAATGTTTTATTATCAGGTGGGATTGTTACCGGCTTTGGTGGTGTTTTTAATTATTATTTCCCTGTATAAGGGGATTACCTTCCTCTCTGAAAAAAGTGAACGGATAGAAAAATTCGTAGAAGGTGAGCCGGTGCAGTTAATAGAAAATGGAAGAATCAAAACTGATAATTTTAATAAAGAACCAATTGCCCACGATGAGTTTTTTGCACAGCTCCGTCTAAAAAATGTAGATCATTTGGGTCAGGTTAATAAAGCGTACATAGAAATTTCAGGAGAGTTGAGCGTTTTTTACTATGCAGAAGACCAAGTTCTTTGGGGACTTCCGATACTTCCGGATCGCTTAGACTGTTCTCCTGAATTACCAAAAACAAGTTCACCTTCTTTCAATTTTGCCTGCGCTTATTGTGGAACGATTGCTGACAAGGAGGCCTATGGCTCAAATCACTGCGGGCAATGTGGAAAGGCAAAATGGATACCGGCAAAAAACAACCCAAGGATTTTATAATTCTTGATTCGACTTCCAATCAACTTTGCATACCAACTCTTAGAACTGAGCAAAGCTATTTTTTATTCTTTGAAGTATCGCCTTGGTCACTGGGTTGGTTTTTGGTTTTTTTGCTGATTCCCATTTTATCGATTTCAACTGTTTCTATATCCTTGTTAGGCGCAGATCTGGATGGATCCGGGGTGATAAATTCTTCGCCAGGTTTATCATTGCTTTTTTGCTTCCCCTCCTTGAGAAGTTTGCCCAAAGAGGATTTTTCAGATTTGGAGGGATTTTCGGTATTTGCTTTTGAGGGTTTCATATGCTTAATGGATTTATCTGTATTGCCGGGAAGCTGGAATTATGTATTGATTATTTCACCTCCGTTTGGGTGGAGGAATTGGCCAGTCATGTAGCTCGAAAGATGGGATGCAAGAAAGAGATAGCAAGGGGCAACTTCCGATGGCTCTCCGGCGCGCTTGAGGGGCACATCATTTCCAAATCCTTCGACTTTATCTTTCGAAAATGAGGCAGGAATAAGTGGGGTCCAAATCGGACCTGGCGCCACACCGTTTACGCGTATTCCTTTTTCAGCAAGATTTTCCGCAAGCGAACGCGTAAAACTTACGATTGCGCCTTTGGTTGAAGAATAATCGATAAGGTGGCTGCTACCCCGGTAGGCCGTCACAGAGGAGGTATTGATTATGGCTGCCCCCTCAATCATGTGTGGCAGCGCCTCCCTGCACAAATAGAAATAAGAAAAAATATTTGTAGCAAAAGTTTTATGAAGCTGTTCATCTGTTATTTTCTCAAAGTCTTCTTTGGGATATTGGACCGCCGCATTATTTACCAATATATCGATCTTGCCAAATTGGGTCAAGGTTTCACTGACTATCGATTTGCAGTGCTTACTTTCCGATATATCTCCTTTGATAAGCAATGCTTTCCTCCCTCTTTTTTCTACTTCAGTTTTGGTCAATTCTGCATCTTGGTTTTCATTAAGGTAAGCGATGACTACATCAGCACCTTCTTCGGCAAACAGAATCGCAACTGCCCTCCCAATCCCGCTGTCACCGCCTGTGATGATGGCTGTTTTGTCTTTCAAAAGACCATTTCCTTTGTAACCTTCCTTGAAATACTCCGGTAGAGGATCCATTTTATATTCCGAACCCGGTTGGTTCTTCTGGGTTTGACCTGGTTTTGGTGATGTTGTTGACATTGCGGGATATTTTAAAGTTGGCTTAGGTTATATTCAATGAGTTTCTGAATTCTCCTTGGGATCAGTATCAGGTAGATCTTCTTTGATCGGTGGCGTATTTTCCCTGTCTGCATGCCCACGCTTATAGGGTCCGTCCAATTCCCTTGTAGGCTCTTCGATGACAGCGTCATCATCGTCCATCCAATCCTTGTCTTTTTTAGGTTCTTCCACATTGGGCAAATTCACATCTTTATCCTTTCTTTCAGGAAACTCACGATCCTGCTTTTCCTTTTCCGGATCTAAGATTTCTTGGTCTTTTCTCCTTTCGCCAATAGCAGAAATGTTCGGATAATTTCTATAAGAGTTAAAATTGTGAACTTGAAAATTTTGATCCAAATCTTTAGAAAAACGCGAAAAATCCAAACCACGCCGCCGATAGTGCCTTTTAGTAGTTTTTTCCTTGGTTTTGGCAGGTGCCTCATAAGGCTGCCCATAATCAGAAGGTGTAATGTTCATTGTCAGGTTATTTTTAGTGGAAATACTTCAAGTTCAATTGTCAGACCGAAATTATTATTTAAGGAAAAATTGGGGAATAAATATTAAAACCTTTACATAAGGCCATATTTTATCAAAAAACCCAGGTTTGGTTTCTAACTGACCGTTGTTGGATTCGACTTTTCTGAACAATAAATGCACAGCATGGGAAATTTTGGTAACACTTGACAAAAAAACGATGTTGGAAGTCCATTTGTAATTCTCTATAAACCAAATCCAATCATTAGATTCCTCGCTTTCAGAATCTTGTTTCAAGAATTCGACAATTACATCTTAAATTGGATCATGGTCAGTTACGGGTTGAGCCCTAGATGATTCACTTCTTGAACCTTTGTGCCGTCCTATTTTTAAAAATACGTCCTGTAAGGTAAAATAGGCGTTCAATTTGAAAAATCGTTTTTTTAAAAATCGGAATCTTTCCCAAAATCTAATTTGGAAGGAAATTGTCAGCATATATTTTGTTCTCTGATTTCAGGGAGGGTTGGTTTGGAACAAGCGCTGGAAAAGACTAAATGGAATCAAGATGGAATTTTTAGAATATTTAGAGTTTTTTGGACACTATAAAATCCTTCTCCTCATAATTGGATTGGCTATTCTTGCGGCTACCTATTTACCCAGATTCCTTTCCTCTTACCCGGTTTCGATGCCGATGGTAGTACTGGGAATGGGCATTTTCGCAGGTTTTTTTCCCTTGGGAATAGATCCTGATTTTATGTATTCCAAAACCAAGCTAATAGAGCATGTCACTGAAATAGCTGTCATCATAGCACTGATGGAAGCAGGTCTGAAGATTGACCGGCTTTTTGATTGGAAAACATGGCGGATAACCTGGCGGTTATTGGGCATCACGATGCTCCTTACCATTTTGCTCATATCTGTGACCGGATGGTGGATTGGTGGGCTTGTTCCGGCAACAGCGTTACTGCTTGGCTCAGTCATGGCGCCGACAGACCCTGTATTGGCAAGTGATATCCAGGTGGCAGCCCCCAATCAAGGAGCAAAAGACGAAGAGTCAGGCAAGGATGAAAATGAACCGAACCGGGCAGAAGATGAAGTAAGATTTTCCCTTACTTCTGAGGCAGGTTTAAATGATGGATTGGCTTTTCCATTTACCTATTTGGCGGTTTTTATAGCCAGTTCGGGTTTCAGTCAAGAAGTTGTGGGGTCATGGTTTGCTACGCACGTAGTTTACAAAATAGGAGTAGGGATTGCCATAGGGTATTTTGGAGGAAAGCTTGCAGGAAGGTATTTGCTCAATATTCCGGTTTACAGTGACCATTCCAAAGCCATCATCGGATTGGCTTCTGTGGCGCTGACACTGATATTGTATGGAATCGCAGAATTATTGGCAGGTTATGGGTTTATTGCCGTTTTCGTTGGTGCTCTGGCGCTGCGCAAATTTGATCCTGACAATTCACAGCACGCTCAACTTCACCGCGTGATCGAAAAGGTACAGCGAATCATGACTAGTTGTTTGATTTTGACATTTGGTATAGTCATCGGCTTTGGTTTTTTGGCTGATGTTAATGTGCCTGAAGCCATTATCTCAGTTTTAATTGTTTTTTTGATCCGGCCTTTGTCAGGAATTCTGGGACTTATGGGTTCAAAAATTCCAAAAAGAGAAATTTGGGCGATCAGCTTCTTGGGATTGAGAGGAATAGGTTCGCTTTATTATTTCTATTATGCCATAAATATCCATGATTTTGAAGGACAAAATTCAGTATTAAACATCCTGATGCTTACCATCTTATTTTCTATAGTCGTCCATGGATTCCTCGCTCCACTGATTATGAAAAAGCTTGATAAAACTTCTTTTACAGAAAAAAACAATATTTAACCTTACTCCCAAATCATTTTCAAGGACCGGGGTGAATTGAAAAAGTCCGGTAAATTATTTGCCGGACCCTTCTTGATGCGCTTCTCAATTGACACACTGACTTTATTAACCATCCTTATCAGATCCTGATGTTTTGACGATTTTATTATAAACCCCCAAAAGCAAAAAAGGCGAAGCCCATTGTCCGATAAATAAAGCAATGTGATCTTTTTTCAATAGTTTGAATGTCAATGAGGCTCCCATAGCAGCAAGCGCGCTCCATAGGAAGACATCAGATGGAATTTTTGCCGTTTGTTCTTCAATAGTTTTGGCAACTTCTCCTTCCTTTTGATGGGGGTTTACGTTTTCTAAATTTGTCATAGTAATTATATTATGGTTTGAAAATTATTTAAATGTCACCGGAATTTTTGCTTCAAAACTTCTAATGATATAATCCTAATAAATCAACAACCATTCCAAACCTAGACCGAAACCTACCAATTAAGAAAACCCAGCCAACCCAATCCATCAGCTGTTTTTAGAACGGGATCGTCGCGAAATACCGGAGGAGAATCAATTTTCAGAAGGACAATTAAGTCCCAAAGTGTAACATTTTTGCGGTAGCTGTGACTTTTGGGAATATTGCATTGAATAAATCTTAATCTAGTTTTCTTAACATGTTTTTCTGTAATAATAAAAGTATGTATGTATCCGCTTCCCTAAAATAAAATTGTAATAACCGGTAAACTTTGATTGTGAGAAAAGTGGATATCCCACTATAACCCAAGTAATAACAGAAATCGGCAATTAAGTGACCTTAAGGTAAATAGCTGTATTTATGCCAATATTCATTCGCAGAACCCTTTACATCATCGCAAGGGTGATGTTATCAATAAACTGACCATACTGATTTTTATAGAATACCTTATTTTCAATGGATTTAATGATGGCTGTTCCAAAATCCGCGTCATTCATCACAGAGATCATGTTTAAGGCTCCGGGACTGAATACATTGATTTCCATCAACTTATTCCCAACGATATCTACGCCGACCAAAAACATGCCGTCCTCGATGAGCTTGGGTTTTAAAACCTTTACCAGATCCAGCATATCCTGGTTCACCTCTGCATTTTCACCTTTTCCTCCAACATGCAGGTTGCTCCGAATATCTCCCTCTTTGTTCACTCTTCTCAATGCGGCATATTTTCCTTTAACTTCCAATGGCACCCCATTCATTAAAAAGAACCTGGTATCTCCGTTTACAGCGTCAGGCAAATACTCTTGCGCAATAATAAATCCGTCAATTGAAATCGCTTCAATGATCTGATTCATATTTGCTTTAGAATTTTTGTCTACGACAAAAATATTTTTTCCCCCCGAACCCTGAAGCGGTTTTAGAATTATTTTTTCTTTTTGCTCTACATAGAATTGCTCGATCTCCTTCGGGTCTCGGGTGACAATCGTGCGTGGTCTCAAAATCTCTGGGAAATGCTGGAAATACATTTTGTTGATTGCATTGGCGAGGCTTTGGGGATGGTTCAAAACAATCACACCGTCTCGCAAGGCGATTTGACCGAATATATAAGGTGCATTTTGTGCCCAGTTGCGGTTGTTAATATCTTCTGATGGATCATTCCGTAAAAACAAAACATCCAGATCCAAAGAACTTACCTTTACCGGCTCTGACGCTAAAAGCGCTTTTAGAAAAGTTTCCTTTGATTTGAAAGTTTGGTCACCGACAGTTCTGGATTTTGCCACCATGTGGCCATCTGCCGAATATCCCAAACAGCCTACTCCGGCAATATAAACTTTATGACCTCTTTTATGGGCTGTCAGGGCAAGATAAATGGTCGTGTAAGCCGCCTTTTCAGTGTTGATGTCGTTGACAATAAATGCTATTTTCATGTGGGTTCTTGGGTTTAGGTTGCTAAGTTTTCTAGTGGGATTCCGGCTTTGATTTTTGCCAACCTCTCCTCAGCTCCTACAGAACTAAGATAAGCAGGAAGCATGGGTTTTTTTAAAATTCTAAGATGAGTCAGTTCTTCAATGAGTGGAAGATGTTCCAATGCAAATTTTCCTCCAAATAATAGTGAAAGCTCGCCGCCTTTTTGGATATAAGCCAAAACCTGCATCAATCCTTTAAGGTAAATTGAATCTTTGGTATAACCACCACCGCGATGAACCCTCATGCTGGTAATGAATGCGGTTTTGCTTATAAATCCATATTCCTTCCATAATAAATTAAATGTTTCAATGAAATCCGCCCCCTTTATCAGGGTATCTACAGCCAATACCCTGGCAGCCAAAAGCTTGAGCCTGTTGATGTCCAATCCTCCTACTAAATATTCGGACAGGACAGCCATTCCTTCTTGGGTTTGTTCATATCCTGCAAAACCGGTATACATTAATCCCAGAGGTTGGACATTCCCATTGCAATAGGTAAGCATATGTGTCCCCACCTCATGTTGGATGAGTGCATCCATTCTTGATGGACTGATTTTCAGGTTTTTGCCAACTGACAATTCAGGACCGGATACAATCAATCCATTTACATTGTCTTTTATTTTTACCCTCAGGTTTAATCCGGGAAAGTGGGAACGGTATTTGTTCAGTTCAGTCTCAGCGGCACGGGCAAAAACTACGGCATTCACTGTTTGTTTCTCGGTTTGTTCATTGGCGAGGCCATTATTCAACAAAGACATGGCACAATTTCTTACTCCTTCATCGACTTCCCCAAAAACACTCCGGCTTGTATGAAAAAACCTCTTTGTTCCCCTTTCTTCCAACATGATCAATTGCTTTTCCAACTCCATCCTTTTGTCCCTTAATAAAAATGCGAGGGTGGGGTGGTCGATGTTTTCCAATGCGATATTAAACAGTTTTCTTTTTTCAATTTCCGGATCCAGAGAGATCAGGCGGTATGTAAAATTTGGAAGTCTGGAAAACTTGTTTTCTTTGAATTTTTTCCATTCCTCATTGCTGTTAACAGGTGTCACCCGGAGGATAAAATCCATTTTTTCACTGATTTTGGAAATATCTTTATCAGCAGAAAGGACTATATTATCTAATCTTGTTTTTCCCAGACTGAGGTAATGTTCAAATTTATTATCTGACTGTACCCTTACAAATTCATAAGCAGCCAGCTTGATGACGCCCGCAAATTTTCTGCTCATTTTCCTATAAAACATGGGATATTCAAGCCGATTTTCCACGTCTCTGAAAATCGAAGGAAATGCAATCCCCAAAAGTAAAGTGCCGGTTTTTTTCAAGACATCCAATGGAATCACAGGCTCTAATTTTTCAGGATGTCGCTGAGAAGATTCTTGAAGCATGATTTGGAGCCCGGGCCATTGTTGCTTGAATTCAGAAAATCCCTTTTGCAAGGCATCTACTACTGCCGAGGATTTTTTACCGGGATACCATATCTCAATATTTTTCTGGTCTGAGAATTGGTCGTTGTTCCATATTTCCAAAATCAAAAAAGACTTAAAATCCAGGATGGCTACGTCGATCAATTTTTTTAATAAATCACTGACATCCACCTCAGCATTTACAATGAGGTAAGCACCTTGGGTTTTGAGGAGAGAAGAAAGGTAAAACTCTGGCGTATCTGTAAATCGATATACACAGATAAACGGTAATTTTTGGTCGATAACCAACTTGCCTTCCATAGGAAGATCCACTAAAATACTTTCCCCTTTTTCAAAGGAAATACCAATGGTTGTAATCAAGTTGGGATCAATCATGGTATCCAATCATTTACCAATTTCTTTTAAGGCTTTCAGCGTAGGTTTGATAGATAGATGGACCATGTCGGAAATGAGTTTTATGTCTTTATCATTGCCTTTTCCTGTGTGCTCATCCATAAAATTTTTTTTGAACTCAATACTTATTGGGCAGATAGATATCCCATATTTCCCGTACAACCATTTGCCGAAATATCCACCTTGAAATTTTACATTCTCCCTTACGTCAAGACTGCGGCCATTATAGTCAAAAGACCGGAAGCAGTCTATCAAAGTTTCAACTACCGGATTCCATAATGTGCGGTCCATGTTTTTGGTACCTAGATTGATTTCTGGATTTTCAAAAGGCTCTGCTTCCACTTCCATACCATCTCTTCGATAATTGTAACTGTGGATATCATACACGATAATTTTCCCGTTTTGGGAAATTAATTCATCAAAATAAATTTTGGCTGCTTCATAAAAATCATCATATACCTTGAATGACCTTTCCAAAATTTCCGGTGGAACTTTGGTTTTCCAAACCTCAAGTCCCCAAGCATCATCAGGTACTTGATACACTGCTTTTTCCCTTGGCCTGTTCACGTCAGCTTCAAATCTCGAGTGGTGAACAAGTATTCTGTTGTCCCAAATATTTGCCCAAGTGCCGGTAAATGGATCTTCTTCTCTCAGCCTTCCTGCTTCATCAATTAAAAATAAACCCCGCAGTTCATCCCTCACCAAATGCCCGTCATGAATGGCCGTTATCACCAAAGGAGTATCGCCTTTTATAAAAGTAAAGTTTTTAGCCATCTTAGCCATTTTTTATCATAAAGTACCAAAATCATGCCTTTTAAATCCACGATTCTGGGATACGGTTAAAAAATCCGTAAAATCAATCTGTACAAAGGATAGCAGTGAACATTCGTTGATCTTTCAGGCCATCTAGTAATTTGGCAATCAATTCTCAAAATTCTGTAAGCCATTTTTTTTATTGATTACCGAATTTTAAATCCCAGTTAAAAATTACCTGTGTACACGTTTTCATACCGACATCCAAATGAAATAAGGTTCGATTTCGGATGTTGACTTCGCCACGGCGGACACGCTTGGACAATCATCTGCAATAAAGGCACTTCGAAATGGACTCACCGTCATCAATGAGGATAATCATGTACTATAAATCCAAAATGACTAAACATGAGAAACAGTAGAAATCAAAAAAACACAGGTAAACCTAATGCCTCGGTCAAAAAAAATCTGAGTGGTATGTATTGAGATCGAAACAGTGCCGGGAGTGCTTAAAGAAAATAAAATTCGCCAACTTGCAGGATACTATATAATCACAATACCTAAATGAAAACCACTTTCAATAAATACAATGAAGAAAATTCACTCTGCTTCAGGAGGGTGAAAAAAGGACGTGGTTTTCTTTTCCTCGATGAAAATGGAGATAAGATTGGAGATAAACTTAATGTAAGCCGGATCAAAAGTTTGGTGATTCCTCCTATGTGGACCGATGTAAGCATCAGTAGGTTTGAGGATGGCCATATTCAAGCCACAGGCAGGGATATGAAAGGCAGAAAGCAATACATCTACCATACAGCCTGGGAGAAAATCCGTCAGGAAGAAAAATTTGAGCGCATGACCCTCTTTGGAAAGGCCCTTCCAAAACTCAGAAAAAGAGTCCAGAAAGATTTGAATACAAGTATCTGGTCAAAACGGAAAATACTTGCCTTGATGGTCGCAATTCTCGATGAGACGGGAATCAGAATAGGAAACAAACAATATGAAAAAGA
>Ga0209591_10004835_pt1 | contig 15139 bp, 10 predicted proteins | sample MAT01_FD_187207 | JGI IMG/M metagenome (GOLD analysis project Ga0209591, IMG submission 187207) | Freshwater microbial communities from Lake Fryxell liftoff mats and glacier meltwater in Antarctica - MAT-01 (SPAdes) (version 2) | ecosystem: Environmental > Aquatic > Freshwater > Ice > Liftoff... | reverse complement strand
CAGTTAGCTTTTTACCACTCGACCTAGGTTTTTGAACGGAGAGGGGGGGATTCGAACCCCCGGATACCCCTAAAGGCATCAACAGATTAGCAATCTGCCGCTTTCGACCACTCAGCCACCTCTCCAGAATGCTGAAATTACATAATAGCAGAGCCAAGCACGTTGAACAACAACTCGCATGGATGGCCTTTATAGGTAAGCCAAAAACATAAATTTAGCTACTGTCAACGATATCTACATTCTCGTGTTACCTGAATAGAAAACATGAGATTAAGCAGATGTTATCGGATGTTTTTCAAGAGCAGTTAGGTTCACACATAAATTGGGTATTTCTATTTATATTAAGTTACCTGAGATTTAGGAAAATTTCCAGGCAGTTCTAAGCAGATTATTAATGTAAAAAACGTGCTCTCACTTTTTCAGAAGAATTTTTGATTACTTTCCCGAAACTGCTGTAGAGTCAAACCGTGCCTTTAGCTTAATCCACTGATCTCGGAGTTTCCAGAATTTACTAGATTTCATAGTTCTAATTTCTAACTGGCTAGACTCAAGTTTTGCTTTCAAATTTTTCAATCTGAAATCTTTTCGCTCAACTACAGTCTGTGATTTCTTGAGCTGTATCTGTGTTTGTGTTAACTCATTTTGCTGAAATTGAAGCTGAGTTTTCGAGTCTGCTAGCTGAGCTTGCGAATATTCTAGATGAACGTAAGCTTGCTGAAGTTCACTGTCAACACGATGCAACTGCTCCAGTGCAGAGTCTAGTTGTGTCCGATATTGATTCATCACCATTTGCGTGTGATGGATTGCAGAACTGAGTTTGACCAAGTCTTGTCCCTGGTTTTCAATGACCTGTAAACGGTCTGCCCGGTCGGACTCAGATGCTTGATAAAAAGCCACGAGTTCTTGATGAGAAGCCTGGAGTTGCTGAAGTGTAGCAGTTTGATCGAGCAACGCTTGAACCAAGCGGCCTGATGTACTGGCAAGCAGGCTGGCTTCAATCTCTTCGGGCGATCGCTTCACCAGAGGCTCTCTACTAGCCACTAAATACATATCATAAGCAAACAGTGCTGGTTTAAATTCCAGATAATTGAAACTCAGGCGTTCAAAAAACTGCTGTGCTGCGCGACGGCTGAACAAATGTAAATGCTCAATGGGCTGCATTAGCTCCAGAAATGAGTCGTTTTGTTTAACCATGTCCAGATAAAGCTTACCCTCTTCAAAACTAGGCATTTGGACAATTAAAATACCGTCTGGTTTAAGTAGAGAAGCGCAGTAGCGTAGGGTGCATAAGGGTTCAGGTAAATGTTCTAATACATCATAAAGGACGATTGCGTCTAGAGATGCTGCTTCTATTTGCTGATCTTCAACTCGACCCAGCAACATAGGAATATTAAACGTTTTATGAGCAAACTCTACAACCCAAGGACTCATCTCTAATCCGCTGGCTCGAAAGCCTGCCCAATGCAGCAAAGCAACTGAGCCACCATGACTACAGCCCAGTTCTAAGACCGTGGCTGGTGGTAGTTTATAGTCAAGTAATGTGTGCAGCCAGTAGATACATCGTTCTACTAAGTCTTGCCGTGCTCTTTGATAGATGTCAGGAAACCCATAATGTTCAGTTTGATGGGATAACCAGTACTCTTTGCCATAGAAATCTACGTCATCATTTTTGACTTGGGTGTCTTCAATCCCTAGTCCCTCACATGAAACCAATGTTCCACACTTAGAACATTCAAGATATTCAGGTGAAAACTCTTTGAGTTGATCGTTCCCACACCAACAAGTTTTATGAGTGTTCATATCGAGTTCCAATCTAGAGCGGGTTGGCAGACTTAAAAGTCAGATTTTAAGCTTTGCCCTTTTTGTTGTTGCACGAGGAGCACAAAGTTCTAGTTTACCCTGAGAAAATACTGTCCCCCTTAATCAGCGGCAGGTAACTTGAAGACCTTCTTGAGCCGAAACCATGCCGCACGAATTTGCCAAAACTTGCTGGTTTGCATGGCAATGACCATACTTTCCGACTTGTGGAGTTGAGTTTTGCTCTCCTCCAGTTTAGATCTCAATGTGCTTAAACGGCTTCGGGCTTGCTTAAGGTTCTTTTGAGCCGTCTCCAACTGAGCTTGAACCGTATGCAGTGGTTCCTGTATGGTGTGTGGTTGTTCCTGAATTGATTGGGTTTGACTTAGCTCAGCAGGAATTGCAGTGTGTTGTAATTGATGTTGTAACTTTCGCAACTCTGACCAGACACTAGGAGTAACTAACGATTTTTCTGATTTGATCTGCTGTACGGTTTGAATTAAGGTCTCGGCAACGATCGCCGCCATTTTTCCCCACGAGAATAACTGGGATTGAGTCAGACCTGCTTGCGTTAATGTTTGACGGATGCCTAAGTCCTGCACCTGTTCTAAAGCGTACGCTAGCTCCTGCGGATCAGATGGATTGATGTATAAGACGGCATCTCCAGCAACCTCAGGAATTGAGGAATTACGGCAGGTAATCACAGGGCACCCACATGCCATTGCTTCCGCAATCGGTAGCCCAAACCCTTCATACAAGGAGGGATATACTAATGCCAATGCACCAGAATAGGCGGTTCTTAATTCTTCATCTGTTAGGCGTAATAGCCGAACTGTAACCGTTTTGGCTAAAGAGGCTAGCTCTGGCTCTAGCCCTGGTTGACCACCTACGCAGATTACTCCAACGTCTTGAGTTGGACATTTCTGTAGAGCCTTAAATAATAGTGTTGCATTTTTGTAGCCATCAACACCCAGGCGTTCTCCAACTAACAGAAAGTAGGGTTTAGTGATATTAAACTTGTCTTGAAAGAGCTGGATTTCCTCGGAATTTGCAGGGGAAAATAAAGGATTGATGCCACAATGGGCAACCGTAATAGATTCATCAGAAATGTGAGGAAAGAATTTAATTAAATCACGAGCCGTATTTTCTGAAATTGTAATGTATCTACAAGCATGCAGAATGCCGTAACGCTTTTCTTGCCAACTGGGAGTGCTCAGATCCATGCCGAGCGCTTCTGGGATCATGTCATACCCCATAAAAATGGAAGGGGTTGAGGTCGGGGTTGTGTAGTAGGTAGAGATAAATAGATCAGCGTCTTCTTCGTCACAAACAGTCTGTAGAATTTCGGCGTCAATTCCAGTACGACTGAAATTGTAAGGATGAATAGAGCGGTATCGAATGCCTGGTACTTCGGGGGCGGTGCCTCCTCGGTTGAGGACAACGACATGCTGGGCAAACCCTGTTTTTACCCACTCTTCTAATAAAGAAAGCCAAACGCGGGCAATCCCTGTCTGATTGATTTGGAAAAACACGCCGTCTATGACAACACTGGGAAACGGTTTCTCTAAATTTGTCTCTTTTGCTGGTTTGACCGTATTTATGATAGATTCCAATTTCTGAGTCAGAATCTGTTCCGAGAAATTTTGGGCGATCGTGGCACGCGCTGCACTACCTAGGGTGCGGCACAGTTCTGGATCCTGCCAAAGCTGCACGGTGTATTTAGCAAATTCGGCAGCATCTTGGGCAATATACCCGTTGACTCCATGTTCGATGGGTGAACTTTCTGCCAAATTACTTAGTGCGATTACAGGTACTCCATGTGCCATTGCCTCGACGATCTTTACTTGTTGCCCTGTGCCTCCAATCAATGGGCAAATGGCAAAACGACTGGCTGCATAGAGCGGCTTTAAATCAGGTACAAATCCTAAGATTTTTGTGCCTAGAGTGGGTGATAAGTGCTTGCAACTAGAGCCAACAACTTGTAAGTTAAAATCCGGAATTGTTTCTAAAACAAGAGGCAGAACCTTTTTTGTAAAGTAGCAATAGCCTTGTAGATTAAATGGATTTGGGCCAATCGCAAGCAGCGGCTGACCTGTATAAGTATTATCAATAGATTCTGGGTCAAGCGTAATTGGGATATATTTTACTGTTGTATTTTTAGTATGTTGCACTATCGCCTTCTCTTCTTTGGGAGAGATAGCAATGGTGCAGTCATACTGACTAAAAATCCAGTATTCATCTGCCGTTGCTTCAATATCAAACTTGGAGAAAAAGTTTTCCTCAATTAAAAGTGGATTAATCTCTTTTAATTGAATAGGAGTCTTTAGTGCGTGTTGTTTTAGCACATAATTCATCTTTAAATTCTGACTATATAAATCGATTGTATCGATTAGTCGTAGTGCAGATTGGAATTCTTTCCCGATTGCAAGCCCCCCCCAAAGAGAATAGTTGACTACTACAATATCGGGCGATAGCTGCCGAAAGAGTTGCCTGAAACTAGTTCGCAGCCCAGGTGGTGTGAACATCGAAAAATTGACTGTGCCATCCACGCGTTTTCCGGCGTAAAAAATATAGTCCTGATCGGCAGCTGTTCCTTGATGAAGGTTAACTTCAATACCCAAATTCGCTTGTAGTTGCTGAATGCTTTCGTCAGTCCAAGGTGCATCGGTAAACAGCGTTGAACTGAACAACGTTACTTCATAGCCAAGCGTCTGAAGAGCCTGTAACATCGATAAGCAACGTCGATGAGCTCCGGATTGAGCCGGATAGGGGTTATGAGGAAAGAAGACTAAAGCTGTTTTGGTGATTGAGTGAGGGGTTCCTGTCATGAGCTTTTTCTTCTAGTTAGAGTTGTCTTGCTAAGAGCCTAAATGACTTAGGGTTTGAACATACTCATGTTACAGGCACTTAATCAAATTTCATCCTTCCTTCTCATTTGTCAAGCCTAGCTTTTGTTTTAATGTAAACCAGGCCGTTCTAAACTGCCAAAACTTACTGCTTTCCATCGCTGAAATTCTGCTTTTCAATCTTGCTATCTCAGCATGAGCTTTATTGACGTCTACTTTCGTTTGGCGCAGACTCTGTTTCAGTCTCTGTGGATTCGGTTGATTGAGGCTGAGAGGGAACCGCTCTTTATTATATTTTTGTAGCCACCAGCCATCTCCTAAAGGGTTAAAAGGCTCAGCCGCTGTTCGTCTAAAAAAAGCAGTTTGTTGAACTACTTCAACTAGTTCAAACATCTCTTCCTCTTTGAGGAAATTGAACAGGTTTCGAATTGTTGGAATATGAATATCATCAATGAGAAGTAACCCGCCTTCTTCTATGTGGGGGTAGAGGTAGTAATATTCTAGGTCAGGAAAAGGATAGCCGTGAGGGCCATCGATCAGAGCAACCTGTAGTTTGTGATTGAACTGATATTGGGGTAGGGTTTGTTGCGATGGGCCTTCAATGAACTCTACTGTGTCTGCGTTAAATAATAAGTGGGCGTTGACAGAACTAATGCTTTTGTTTCCGGCGTCTACTGCAAATACTGTGTGATTTTCGCTCAGGTTAGAAAATAGTAGGGTTGTTTTCCCGGAGCCAGTTTCTACCGAATGAGAAACTTTGATGGAGCCGACATGTTTGGCGATCGCCTTCAGCACAATAGGTTCGACGGTGCCAGCTAAATGCCAGTCTTCAGGCAGTTGGCTAATCTCATCCAAAATTTCTTCGATTGATGCAGTCACTTTGGTCATAGAAAATAGAGTGGAGGTTTGACTCGCAGGCAACAAAGTATATACTTTATGGTGCCCAATGTGCAAACAGTACAAATAATTTGAGTCCCGAATTTAAATCTAATCTAATTTGTCTAACGAGCGTTTCAGGTGACTCGCACATATAGCTCCCATCCGTTATGGACTTTCGGTCTTTTCGATCCCTAACCGCTGTTTAAAATTAAACCATTGCTGCCGAATTTTCCAAAATTTGCTGGTCTGCATGGCTGTGATGGTAGATTCCATGCCTGCCAACTGGTTTTTCAAGCCTGATTCTCTAGCTTTTAACCGTTTGACCTGTCTCTCTAGTTGATGCACTCGCTCTACGAGTTGAGAATCGAGCGAGGCGACAGGCGGAACCCTGTTTAACCCAAATCGACCTTGTGGTTTAACTAAAATATCTTGATATTTGATCAATCTTTTTTTGAGCCAATCGTCGCTTTGATAAACAGGTGCATGATTTTGAATCTCGAACATTTCTGGCAATGTTTTTTCCATATCACTAGACATCCCACCAGCATTGTAGGCGGCGATCGTCCGGGGATAGTAGCAGAGTTTGATAGTATCATCTCCAATTAGTTTGAGAAACCATTCATAGTCTGAACCAATTCGGTAAGTTTCATTGAAATGGCCAAGTTTGGTGAACAGATCAGCTTTGGCAAAACTAGCCTGGTGTAGCAAACAGTCGCAGATTAAGTACTCAGGAATTCCTTCAGGATTTGGAAAGGTAATAAGTTGAGTGAAGCAGCCACTAGGTTTGTCGATCTGGAACAGTAAGTCACCATACAAGAAGTCGCAGTCTGGGTGAGTCAGCAAAAAACTGACAACGTCTTGCACAAGAGTTTCGTCAGCAAGATAGTCGTCCGCATTGAGAAAGTAGATAAACTGACCAGACGCGAGTTTGATGCCCTTGTTCATGGCTTCGTATACGCCGTTGTCTGGTTCACTAATCAATTTAGTAACGCGATCGCCATACTGAGCAATTATATCTTTGGTGCCGTCTGTAGAAGCTCCATCGACAACGATGTATTCAATGTCTTGATAAGTTTGATTGACAACGCTTTTAAGGGCTAGCTCAATGGACTGTTCAGCATTCCTGCAAACCGTAACAATAGAGATTTTCATCGCTTTAACTTCTTTGAACTCATTTCTAATAAAGACGAAAGGCAAACTAGTGTTCTCACTATAATTTGGCCGGAGTACAATTGCTTGAGAAGTTAGCCCTCTTGCAGGAGAGTAATATAGGTGAGTTGATCGACGGCACATTAATCAGCTAATGTATATCATAGTTTAAGTCAACCGGTCTGCCGGGCGATCGTAGTACTCGGGTCAAGGTGAACTGCAACCGCCGACCCTTGCTAGGAGAAATTAATAAAATCCGTGGCAATAGAAGCGGAAGAGTCATGTGGAAGACAAAAAACTCCTGTATGATACCCAGACATGTGTTGTGTCACTTGCGCCTGATCCCAATCTTTGCCAAACTTAGTTCTGCCGCCGATGTCATCGGGAGCATGTCACCCTTTTTGGTAGAAAAATCAAACCCCCGAAATGCGTTCTACCATTGACACGGATTTACTGGCTTTTAAATTTCTCTGGAAAAAGATGACATGCGCCCCCTGTGTTTCTACGGTACGCAGATTTGAAACAGCCAGGTTTAATCTTAAATCTCTGTGGTGAATGGTGTATAAATGGTTACTTCATTGGGTGCTTTACCCAGGCTTTGGAGGAGATAGTCTTAAGGAATGGAGGAAATTAAAACTCTAATGAGCAATAAGTATGTTTATAGCGAGGAGTCTTCTTCAGCGGTTGAGAAAGATATTAGTCTAAATTTTGATTCTGTCGTTAGTTGTGATGACATAAGGTATGTAGATTTTCGGCGCAAATTGAAACCAAAATATTCTGTTGTTTGGTTTCACATTGCTTGTGCCTACGTGGCATTTGCGGCGATCGCAATGCTTTTGATTACCTTGTTGAGTTCGTCAAGCTCGGCGCTTTATTCTGTTGCTATTGCTGCTTTCGGAGGAATCCTGTTTGGTTACACCTTGGCGTATCTTCAATTATTCCTTCATGAGGCTGCACATTACAACCTGGCAAAAGCAAAGAAACTAAACGACACGCTCACAAATCTTTTTGTTGGTTTAATGGTAGGACTGGAAATCGGCACTTATCGACGGGTTCATAGTGAGCATCATCGAGTTTTTGGCACGGTTAACGATACCGAGCGCACCTATTTTGCTCCATTAAACTTGGGATTCATCATCGAATCGCTCACTGGGATGAAGGTTTTACGGGTGCTGATAACTCGTTCTAGTGCGTTGAGCAAAGGGCAGTCTGGCGATCGCCCAGAGCGCAAGCAGGCTTCAACCAAGAGCAAAGTTTTATTGGTTTGTGGGTTGCTTTTCAACTTGGCGATCGTCGCAGCCTCAGTCGTTTCAGGTTTCTGGGCGATCGCTCTAGCTTGGATGATTGGTATGTTTGCGATGTTTCCGTTTTTTGCCTCGCTGAGACAAGTTCTAGAGCATCGAGATGAGGATGCGAATGCTGCAATTGATTACAGCATTACTAATCATGGTGCCGTTAATCGACTGTTTGGCGATGGTCCGATCGCGAGCACCTTTGGAGGAGCCGGGTTTAGCCGACACTTAATCCATCATTGGGATCCACAAATCTCCTACACCCGTCTCAAGGAAGTAGAGCAGTTTTTGGCAAAAACGAACGTAGAAGCAATCCTTCAGGCGCGTCGCACAACCTACATCAAAGCATTTTTGCAACTGTTTAGCAGGTAGGAGAGCGTTGAATACTATGAAGCATGAACATGTTTCTTCCGAGCCATTTTGCCTCGCTTGTGGTTCGACAGACCTGTCTTTCTGGGCAAACGCCAAAGATGCGGAATATCTGACTACAGATGAGACATTCAAGTATTATCTTTGTCGAGAGTGTCAATCGCTATCCATCGATCCTGTCCCCAGAGACAAGCTCAATCTGATTTACCCGGCAAACTACTACTCATTCAGCCCAGACAGCCAGGGCAATTTTCTAAAATCCGGGCTTCAAACGGTTAAACAAGAGCTAGATAAAGGGCTGTTCAAGAAAGTTCTGGCCAATATTCCTGGTGATGCGATTAACGTGTTAGATGTGGGCGGCGGAGTGGGATGGCAACTAACTCTGGTTAGAAACATTGACCCTCGTGTCAAACTTACGCAAGTTGTGGATATCGATGCCAAAGCATCTGCCATTGCCGAAGCAGCCGGACATCACTACTATCACGGTACCATCGAGGAGTTTGAGACAACTGAAAAATTTGATTTCATTATTCTCTTAAACCTAATCGAACATGTGGCCGAGCCATTAACTGTTTTAAGAAAAGTCGGGCAACTTCTTACACACAATGGCTACATCCTGATCAAAACACCGAACCATCAGAGCCTGGATGCAAGAGTATTTCGGCACAGAGATTGGGCAGGGTATCATTGCCCCAGACATTGGGTGATTTTCACAAGAAATAGCTTTAGAAGAATTGTTCAGGAGGCAGCGCTAGATGTGGTAATGTTTTCCTACACTCAGGGTGCTCCTTTTTGGGCAATGAGCATTTTATTTTGGCTTGCTGACAAGGGCTGGATTTCAATTACGAAAGCGCGCCCAGCGATCTATCATCCGCTCTTTCCATTTTTGAGCGCGTTTTTTGCTATCTTCGACTTTCTACGCAAACCTTTCGCCCGCACTTCTCAAATGTTTTTTGTTCTCCGCCGCTAAACGAAAATCCCTCAATGAAAATCCATTGTTTATCTCAGAAGTTGAATGGGGCTACCCTCCGGGGTATCCAATGGTTCGTCTTTGTTAGTGTGACGGCACTGAGTTGGGCGATCGGCTACTACAGAATCTTCAATGGCTTTGCATTTTTCGATGACGAGGGGTTCATGCTTGCTCTGTTAAGGGAGAGCAGTCGGGGTGGTTCACTCTATAGCGATATTTACACCCAGTATGGTCCAGCATTCAATTGGATCTGGAATAGCTTTTACTCGTTCTTTAACCTGACCTACAATCACGACACTGGCCGTCTGGTTACATTGGGGTGCTGGGTTCTGGCTTCTCTGCTGATAGGAGTTGGAGTTTGGCGACAGACCAAACAATGGTACTGGGGGTTAATTGCCCAGTTTGCAACGGGAGCATGTTATCTTTTTCCAGAGAAATTTAAAAGCCAGTAAATCCGTGTCAATGGTAGAACGCATTTCGGGGGTTTGGTTTTTCTACCAAAAAGGGTGACATGCTCCCAATGTCATCTTTCAGGTTGCCACCTTTTATTTTATAGAGATCACATGTTAAGCATTATCGGTATTGCCTTAGCTGTTTACTTATTTATGCTCCTTATGGGTTGGGGTGCATCCCTTCTTATACTGCCATCAACCCTTCGTCCTTATCAGTTTTGGATTGCTCCGTGGGTGGGCTTAATAGTAGTAGATATATCAACTGTGTGGCTCAGCCGTATTGGCATCGGCACTGAGAAAAGCGTTTATATGGTATGCCTGCTCGGTGTTGGTTTACTTTGTTTTTGTAAGTACCGCAAAGTTAAGTTAACACCTCAGTTTAGATTTATTGATGTCGTCTTTGCAGGTGCAGCTTTGGTCGCGCTTACGTTAGTACTGTCTCCACTAATTGCAGTTGATGGTCTACCAACGACAATATCGCTCGGAAACAATGATCCCCAACTTTATGCACTTTTAGGGGACTTCTTAAAGGAAAGCTCTATTTATCAAAAGCCGTTACTTCAGCTTGATCGCCCAAATTCATACATGACGACATATATGCTTGCTCCGGGAACGCGCCCCGGAGCATGGCTTCTATATAGTACGATTTCTTCTCTACTAAATCTTCGAACTCATGAAATTTTTACTATCAGTCTTGGAGTGTTTTTTGCATTAACTCCCCCACTTGTAGGAACTTTTACTCAGCATGTTACTAGCAGCGTTTTCCCTGTTTTGTGTGCATCAATAATCAGTGCCTTAAATGTTAATTTACTTTTCTTCAACTATCATGGTTTTGGTGCTCAAATTCCTGCTCAGGGACTTTTAATTTTAGCTTTTCTACTGTTGTATTCAATAGATTTCAATGCACATCAGTCCAGGAAAACTATCATTTCGCTAGCGCTCTGCCTTTCGACCCTATCAACTTTATATATTGAGTTAATTCCTTTTTTTGTTTTACCATTGCTTTTATATTTTTCTCTCTTATTGCTGAGGCGCTCAAACGGTAGGTTTCAACTTGTAAAGAAAATATCGATCTTCCTCCTCTGTGTTACTTTTATCACTGTTTTAGTAGATCCGTTAGGTTTCTATGAGGGGTTCCAATGGCTGAGAACAGTTTATAAAGTGGAGGCGGGTTGGTCCATGATTCGATGGGCATTTCCCGCCGACATGGTCGGCCTATTCAGTGTTTACTCTCCAACTGATTTTCCTAGCTACCTGCCCTATTTAGTAAGTTTTCCAGTATCCCTTGTAGTCTTTGTTACGATTTTCCGCCTCAAGCAAAAGGAGTTTTGGATATCCTTGTTATTGTTTACAGTAGCAATTCTAATCTGGCTAGGCTTATTTAGAAGTTATTCGTATGGATATCACAAGGCATCAGCATTCTTAAACTTTATTATTATTATTGTTTTTTCACTTGGTCTCGGTAAAATATCTATAATGCTTGAACGTTTCTTAAGAAGAAAACACTTAATTTTATTAGCTCAATTCGCTTTTTTAGGAATTTTATCTACCTCACTATGGAATGCAGTTTTTCCTATGTTTATGACTATGTCGAGTAGTGATGGCAGTCATTCTGTAGATTCAAGCTTAGTTCAGCTAGCTGATTTACCGATTGGTCAGGAGGAAATAATCTATATTGACGATGACATAGGTCTATGGGAGCAGCTATGGGCAGCGAAGTTTCTGGGCGATCGCCCAATGATCTTCCAGGCACCCAATGCATACTATGGAGGCGATAAACTGGTGTCAAAAGCTGCTCCTTCCGATGCTCTCCTATTAACATTGTCAGGAAAACTTATCAGTAATATAAGTGATGTTGGCGAAAAAATTATTTGGAAAAACGATGATTTTATTCTTCAAGAAGGATTTTCTAATAATCAAGTTGAGGTTTCGTTAGGTAAGAAGTGGTACGGTGCAGAAAAATCCTGGCTGAAGGAGGCAGGTTCAGATCAGTTTCACTGGCTTAAGCAAAATGCGACCCTTAAAATCCGTCGAAAATCTCCTGATCAGACTAGAGTCAGTCTAAGTATTCAGTTTGTGCCGCTTCTACCTAAAACAACTGTCGATCTATACTTAGACAAAAAGATACTGCAAACGCTGGATGTTGACTCTGCAAAATACTATGATTTTGTTGTTCCACTAATCCGTAAGGAGGAAATATTACGAATTCATGTGCGTGAAGGATCTATTGTGCCGCCTAAAGATACAAGGAAAATTTCAATAGGGGTGAACTCAATTCTTGTTAATGAAAGCTAATTGTCAAACGCAAGACCATTAGATGTTGAGCATAGAGCGCTGGAGTTGCTGGCGGGGAGAAAATCTGGTTATCAAACAAAGAGGATGTTAAAGCAAGGATGATTGGTCGCCCTCTTTATGCTCCTGCTGATAAGGTTGACTATCCTCAACGACTGGTGCGTGACCATTAGATTATTTAAGCTTGCTGATGAATTATCAAAACTTGCTTAAGGATTCTAAGATTCTAAGCTGATTGACTGACAAATCTTTTTGAGTAGGTTGGTGTTGAGCAGAGCGAAACCCAACATCCACAACAGTTTCGCGTTGGGTTTCGCTAGCTCAACCCAACCTACGATTTTCCAAGGGTTTTAGGAGTTTTGTCAGTCAACCAGGATTCTAAGTCTAAGCAAAGAATGAAAGTAATTTTCTTAGTAAGCGCCATCTTCAGCAGATAGTAAAATATTTAGCAGTGAAGACTTTTCCAGTTTGTGGCTATAAACAAAACTTATGTCCTCGTCTAATGGTTTTCCATCCTTCTGTGGCATTTTTTTGGTATCTTAAGCTACTGTTTCACCTGTAATCCGGAAGAGCCTGAAATCTGTCAGGATTACAGGTTTGTCATCCGCTTCCCGCGAGTTAGCATATCGCACTTCTGCACTTGCATCGTCTAACGTTTTTGAGCCAATAAGAACGCAGAAGTTCCGGTAGCGCCAAGGGTAGGAATCACAAAGTCGAGATGTCGTAGCAACGACAACATCTGATTCATTATCGGAGAGGTAGCAAATCCTTTTTGGATAGCTTCTTCTCCACTGACATTTTTCAGCATTATTTTGCGAACCATCACTAAGGGAATATAAACGTGCCCCCATTGAACAACCTCTTTGACGACGAAACCAGATGCCTGTACAACCGATTTGAGGTGTCGAGTTGAGTAGCGCCGATAGTGTCCGGCAACTGAATCATAATCTGAATAGAGGTGTTGTCGCATAGGAACCCCAATAATCAGATGCCCCCCGGGTTTTAAGTGGTCTCTAACTGCTTCCAAAAACTCAGTTTCATTTTCAATGTGCTCTAGCACATCCATCATGAGCAGCACCTGATATCGGTCAGTTAGCTTTGGGTGGCGTTGTAAAATGTTGTAAATGTACAAATCCCCTGGTAGTTTGGGGCAAAGGTTTAGAGCATTGAGATTCAGTTCAAAGCCATCAGCTGCCTTCTGATAAGCCTGATTTAAGTGGTGCAGCACTAACCCGTTGCCACAGCCAACCTCTCCAATCTGGTCAGCGCCGCGAATGATTTTTTTGAAGTGGCGATCGAGCACAATATTGCGATGGTGTACCCAAAAATGATCGGGTGTACTGTATTCAAACCAGGAATCGGCCATGCTAACAGGGGCTGGCTCATTAAGCTGAATAATTTGATTGGCGATGTTCATGGGTAGCTTGGTGATTTAGACTTCCTAATGTTTCCGCAACGATAAATAAAGGTCTTCCTTTTGTTTGTTCAAATACGCGACCCAGATATTCGCCAATTACACCTAGCATCATCATTTGTAATCCGCTAAATGCTAGGACGACCAGAATTAGGGTAGTAAAGCCTGGAACCTGTCGCACACTAGCTCCAGCAATATGCAGATCAAATGTATAAAAGATTAAGTAGGAAAATCCTAAAAGAATGCACAGTAAAAATGTAGTAAACCCAACTACCATAGCAAGCCGTAGCGGTTTAAGAGAAAAACTAATAATTCCGTCAAAGGCAAGCTTGATTAGTCGTCTGAAATTATAGCTGGTTTCTCCAGCGTAGCGATCTGGTCGGTTATAAGGAACACCTATCTGGGTCAATCCAACCCAAGCGCGTAGACCTCTTACATAGGGATGTTGCTCTTTCATAGTTGCTAGTATTTTTACTGCTCTAGGAGAATATGCACAAAAATCTCCTGCGTCTAATGGGATCTCAATCATTGATAGCCAGGATAAGATGCGGTAAAAATTCCAGTAGGCGATTCGTTTAATTAGGCTACTACCCTCACGCTTTTTCCGCACACCATAGGCAATATCTACCCCCTCTAGGACTCGACGAACTAACTCAATTCCCACAATCGAAGGATCTTGACCATCAGCGTCCATCACCAGAACGATGCAGTTTTCGGGTGTGTAGGCAAGTCCGGCCATTACTGCTGCTTGATGACCAAAGTTACGTGAAAATCCAAGACAACAGGCGCTTCCTCGTTGGGTAATTAGTTGCTGAATCACTAGTCGGGATGTATCTAAACTCCCATCGTCCACAAATAGAAGTAAGGGGGGAGCCATATTCGGTATTGAAGCCTGAAAATTTGTATCAATATCAGCAACTACCCTTAATAGGTTCATTTCCTCATTATGGACAGGTAATAAAATGACAACTCTGATTTCTCCCGCACTCTTTAACATATCTACGTGATTCAGTCACACTTTAGTTTTTTGATGATATCACCTACGCTCTACGATTAAGCGGAACACACTACTTTTTGAGATCATTGTGGCTGAGGTAAGCGTTTGTATGTCCCTTCACTGACTCTTTTTGACTGCTTGGAAGAATTTTGACGTGGTTTGACTCATATTTCCTTGCCTTTGATCTGAAAGAGCGCAATATACCACTCTAAGCTTTACCTCAGAGTTTTTTAAGAGGTGTCTATTGATACGTATTGAACAGGTTGGTTACTTTCTCACTTTGTGGAATATTCCAACCTTGCGCTTCTTAAAAAAACAAAGAAACTTTTGACAAGCGGCAGAACAAATTTGAAGTTACCCTTGTCCTTTTAGGAATCATTGATTATCGACCTTTCAGAATTTATTTATAAAATTCGATTCTCATGTTTTTAAGCTGCTCAGATATTGTATGGATAGCCTTTTAGGATTTTAAAATAAGAATTGAGGATTTTGACTATAGGTTTCTTGTCTTTTGAACTGAACGGCTTGTAACTGATTGACGTCGCCTAGGAGTCAGATGCGGTTCGCTTGGGGGTTGAGGTTATTCGCAAGAGTTTCAGTACTCTTTTTGCAGCACGTTTGCTGATCCGAAGGGGTGCGCCAAATTTCCATGAAATACTGGTGTAGACAGACCTTAACTCCT
>Ga0209591_10004831_pt1 | contig 15151 bp, 10 predicted proteins | sample MAT01_FD_187207 | JGI IMG/M metagenome (GOLD analysis project Ga0209591, IMG submission 187207) | Freshwater microbial communities from Lake Fryxell liftoff mats and glacier meltwater in Antarctica - MAT-01 (SPAdes) (version 2) | ecosystem: Environmental > Aquatic > Freshwater > Ice > Liftoff... | reverse complement strand
TTAATCTACGAAGATGATTATAGTGAGGCGTTAAAACTACAAATTCTGCTTGCAGTAAGTGGAGATGGCGATCTTTAACCGTCCATTATCTATATTTAATATTAGTACATAATAATTTCCTTTAGTATTAGTAATATAGGCTGTAGTTAGGAGGAAAGAAAAATGTTAGTTATCCTCACCGAATCCCAAGTTATGCATCCCCAGAAGGTTTGTCAAAGTTGCTTACTAGCGGATCAGGGGGGTCGACCTCGATCGTACAACGGCAAACCGACCTGTGCCTACGCTCTCAATAAATTAGCAAATCAACAAGCAACCCAGTACGAGTGTCAAATGGGCTTTCTCCTAGCAGAAATAGGTTAATAAAAATCATTACAAAAAGTTGGCTGAATAGGCTACGAACTTGTTAGGTTTTAGTTAATTCTGCAAGAGGTCTATTAATTGGAATTTGATTCACTGTTATCTGTCTTGAGTTGTCGCCGTTGCTGAAACTTATCCACAATCAATGACAGCCCATAGCCAGCTACCACACAAATAATAGGCATTAAAGGATGACGATACCTACCCTGACCAACACTGCCACCACCGACCACAACAAAGTAAGCACCGACACTCAATACTGTAAAGAGTTGTAAGCCCCCAATGGGCAGTCTTCCTGCCAGTCCGACGATCGTAAGCACGATAAAAGATACAGATAATATCCCCAATAAGAGATACATAGATAATAACTCTGGGGCTTTCGTCACCATATTTTGCAGGTGGAGAAAAATTCCATCTTGAAAAGTTGTCCCGGTACGGCTGGGAAAATCAATAGGTTTGCCAAAGAGGGATTGGTAATCACTAACAGCGGGACCAAGGAGAGTGCGGAGAATGCCGTCAATGTGCATCAAAGTGTAGCGAGGAAAATTATCTCTGATAACCTGAGCGCCCTCTTTTTCCATATCCTTGAAAACTTGACTCTTATTGCAGGTTATTTGATCTGGAGACATCTTAGGGCCGTAGAGACTTTGGTTAAAGCACATAATCTTGGGGTCTTGGACTTCCATCTCATTTTGAATAGCATCGAAGTTTTTGCCAGTTTTATTGGCTTCGATCGCCGGAGCCGTCCAGTAGTAAAGATTCACCCCATTCACCCCCGAAAACCCAGAATAGCCGATGACCATCTGATTGCGAAGATTCCAAACCCCCAAAAGACTGATGGATACCAAGAAAAAGCCCACCGTGTGGAGCAGTAATCTTTTTTTGTCAGACTCCTGCCAAACTACCCAAAAAACCATTCCTAAAGAGATCAAAACTGGTAAATAGTAGCTGATGGGGCGGACATAGGCAGAGGCAACTAGGGTAATGGCAGCAATAAATAAGTCTCGAAATTTCTTGGTTTCTACATATTTGAGGAAGTAGTAGAAAAAGATACTAAAAACTGTAGAAAATAGGGTTTCTGTGAGGATCTTGCTAACAAATAAAATTGACAAAGGCTCTAGGGCATAAATCCCCAGGCAAAATAGGGCAATCCGCTCCTGCTTGAATAGAAGTAAACCCGTGCAGTAAATATAGTAACCAGTTAAACAGCTAAGTAAGGCTTGAAGGGGGATAGTGACGGCTTCGATGTTGCCTAACCAGACACTGGGAACGAGGAAAAGAGGATAACCGGGAGTCCGAAATAGCTCTGGCAAACCATCGTAGTAGCCATTAAATTTTCCGGTGGTTGCTAGTTCTACGGCGGGGCGGATGTAGGAATCAGTGTCGGCAGCATGGAAGATGTTTGGGTCTTGGGGGTTGAGAATCCAAGCAAGGATCGGTAATCCAAGTCTGAGGACAAAAGCAAAGGTGAGGATGGGGATGAGAGGATTTTTCACAGGATTTTCCGGGGGTATGGTGGTAGAGGGCTGACAAAACTGGAGAATCTGGGGGCAAGAAACTAATTTTTTTAAGTGTTTTTCAATGGGGTGAAATTTCTTTGGCTTTGATGTTAAATATTAATTATTTAGATATTAATACTTAGATACTAATTATTAGGTACTAATTTTAAGCTATTATTCCGTTATACTACTTAGGTTAGAAAGGAATTCACAATAAAATTACATAGGATGTCGGTAATTTTACTAAAATTTTATAATTTAACCATTTATTTTTCTCCCTAGTCTTTTACTATGAGGGGGAAGCCACTTTAGCTTTGGTTAGCTGGACTATTAATTGGACTAGTCACCGAGCTATTTTTTGTAAGATTATTACCTCTGACGGATGAAAGCCAAACCATCAACACTAAAAAATATTAACCTATACATCGATCGCCAAGCCACAGGCTGGGGCAAATACCTGTTGGAGCAATTGATCATGGCTCTGGTGGGCTGGATTCCTACGCTTTTGGGGGTGGGAGTGCGGGCGGTGGTGTATAAATTAATTTTGCAGATGGATGGTTTGGTGGCGATCGAGAATGGGGTAAGGCTGAGGATGTGTAACCAAATTCGTTTAGGGAAGGGAGTGTACCTAGACCAAGGAGTTTATCTCCACGCCTGTCCTCAGGGGATTGATATCGGTGCCGACTCCATCGTCATGCACGGAGCCGTCCTCCATGTATACAATTTTCGCAACTTACCCCATTCGCGGATTAAGATCGGCTGCCAGAGTTTGATTGGAGAGTACACAGTGATTCGAGGACAGGGGGGAGTTACCCTTGGCGATCGAGTCTATACTTCTCCTTTTGTGCAAATTTTGGCAGTCAATCATGTTTTTAGTGATCCCTACCGTTCCTTTGTTGAACAGGGAATTACAGCGGAAGGAATTGTCATTGAAGATGATGTGTGGATTGGGGCAGGAGCAATCATTACTGATGGGGTACACATTGGCAAGGGGGCGGTGATTGCAGCCGGGGCAGTGGTCACCAAAGACGTACCTGCTCATACTGTCGTTGCTGGTATTCCGGCTAAACCCATTAAGGAAATTACTGATGATCCTGGGACTCCCTCTCCTAAGGTCATCTACATGGACAAACCAAATTAAATTAGAGCCATGACTACACTTTCAGTTGTTATTCCAGCCTATAACGAAGAAAACGGCATTGCCGAGATTGTCGATCGAGTCCTCAAGATCAAACCTGCCCTAGCGGCGGTGGGCGTAGAAGACCTCGAACTTATCGTGGTTAATGATGCCTCTAAAGACCGGACGGCGGAAGTTGTCAAGGGCATTCCCGGAGTCAGACTGATCACTCATCCAGTCAATAAAGGCTATGGTGGGGCGCTAAAAACTGGCTTCTCCAATGCCAAAGGGGATTTAGTTGGGTTCCTAGATGCCGATGGCACCTATCCGCCAGAGTATTTTCCCCAACTTTGTCAAGTTGCCATGCGAGATGCGGAGTTGGTCATTGGCTCTCGCTTGGCGGGGGAAAAAAGTCAAATGCCAGCGATCCGCAGAGTCGGGAATATTTTCTTTGCTGGATTGCTTACCCTCATTACTCGTCAAAAAGTAACCGATAGTGCCAGTGGGATGCGGGTATTTCGCCGGGATGTCATTTCTCGGATATTTCCCCTGCCCGATGGCTTAAACCTGACTCCAGTGATGAGTACCCGGGCGATCCATGAGGGGGTAAAAATTGCCGAAGTGCCGATTCCCTATAGTGTCCGGGTGGGTCGATCGAAACTGAGTGTAGTCAAAGACGGTCGAATTTTTCTCCAATCCATGGTCTGGACTGCCCTGACTTATAACCCTGTGCGGATTCTGGGGATGGTGGGCTTGGTGGGGATGGCGATCGCCTTCGCTCTAGCTGCTCACTTTATTCTCGGCAGACTTTCTGGGATCACCACAATTCAAAATTGGCAAGTTGTCCAACTCTGTGTCGGCATGGTGGCTGGAGTGACGGGGTTGAATATTTTCATTCTCGGTGTAGCGTTTAACTATCTAGTTTCCCTATTTGTGAAGCAACCAGTCCGCCATGGACTCTTTGGGAGAATGTTATTTCGGCAACCCCTAGACAAACAATTTGGCTGGATCGGAGCTTTGGCGATCGCAGTTGGGATCGTTGCGGGGCTCACCACCGTAGTTTTGGGACTAGAAACTTGGTCAGTTAACAGCATTTGGCTTTATCTCATTAGTAGCTCAATGTTGATTTTATTGGGGGTACAATTAATGATCTACTGGGCAATTTTGCGAGTTTTAGATGAGTTGGGACAACGAGATCTCTTGACTCAGAAAGATTTGAGCAGTACTGAAGCAGGGGAATATTCAGTCTCTCCTTAGGATTCGGTGGCATAATGGAGGTACCTTAGTTCCCTAGGGATCCTGCCTGAGGTCGATCGATGCAACTACTACTATTGATTAACAGGGCTCGTTAACAGGGCTCGTTAACACTTTAGTAACACACTGGTAATACGCTAGTACTATGCTAGTCACACGGAGGAATTAGGAAAATGGCTGTCAAAGATTTATCCAAACAAAATCGTGGTAAGGGCGCAACCCTGAAAGTTCCCCCCCCCATGTTCCCCAACGCTGATGATATTGTGCGGCAAGGACTTCTAGAAGATCAGCAGCACGTTGATATGGTAGATATCTTGCTAGTCAATCCTCCTTCTCCCGATGGTGATATCTGGATTCGGAGCCAACACCGGGTAGGAAGACGGACTAGGGAAAATATGATCTGGCCCCAAGTCTCCTTGGCTCAGATGGCAGCCTTACTACATCCTACCTATTCGGTAAAAATTGTTGATGCGATCGCCGAGCGGATGGACTGGAAAGAGTTTACCAAAATTCTCGATAAATACCAGCCCCGCTTTTACATGACCCAAGTTACGGCTCCGACCTTAGAAAATGATATGTACGGAGCATTTCTAGCGAGGGCCCGGGGAGCTTATACGATCGCCTTTGGAACCCATGTCACCCCCATTCCCAAGGAAACTCTCCGCAGTTTTCCCTCCCTCGATTTTGTCTTAGTTGGGGAGCCAGACCTAACAATCCGGGATTTGATGGATTATGTAGACCAAAAATATGAGCAGCGTCCTGAGAATATCAAAAAACTATTTGCAGAACACGATCCCAGCTATAAGCCTTCAATTCGAGAAGAAGGTAGTCCCCTAGACTTTTCTGAAGTCAAAGGGTTAGCTTGGCGTAAAGATGGAGAAGCGATGATTAATATCAGTCGCCCCTTTATCCATAACCTCAGCGATCTACCCCTGCCTCTCCATGAGCTGCTACCCCTGCAAAAGTATCGGATGCCTTTAATCAAAGGAGCCTTTACTTTTATTGTCACTAGCCGGGGTTGTCCTGCTGCCTGCACCTACTGCATCAAGCACGTAAGTTACCAGTTCAGCGCTCGGATTCGCACCCCAGAAAATATCATGCAGGAATTGTGGCTCCTTAAGAAATTGGGGATCAATAATATCCACATGTATGCTGACTTGTTTACTGTCAACCGAGAGCAGGTGATTAGCCTTTGTAAACTTATGATCGAGCAGAAGATCAACCTGCGCTGGACTTGCAATAGTCGGGTTGATTACGTCGATGAAGAAATGCTCACTCTGATGGCGCAAGCAGGTTGTTGGTTAATTTCTTGGGGATTGGAAAGTGGTAATGAACAAATTCTCAAACACGCTCGCAAGGGTGCTTACCCAGAGAAGGCTGCCAACTCCTTGACCATTGCCCGGAAGGTGGGGATCAAGAACTGGGGTTATTTCATCATTGGTTTACCCGGTGAAACGGAGACAACGATTAAAGAAACGATCGCCTTCTCGAAGAAATTACCCGTAGATATTGCCCTCTTCCACGTGGCTGCCCCCTATCCCGGTACGCCTTTCTTCTTTGAAGTGGTGAAAAATGGCTGGTTCCGTCCGGGGACTCGTTGGGAACAGGTTGATATGGATAAAGGCACGGTGCTAGATTACCCAGACCTGCCAGCAGAGCGTCTCTTGTACTGGCAAAAAGAAGCCTTCCGACAATGGGCTTTCCGTCCTGAGCCGATCATGACTTACCTCAAAATGGTGGTATCTGATGTATCTACAATTAAATCTGCGGTCAACGTAGGGATCCAACATCTAACTTGGTCTTTGGGCAATGCTAAAGATTAGTTAAATTAAGCGATGCTAGTTTGATTAATGAATGTTTTGGGGCGGCTAATCTCCGTCCCTTTCTAATTTCTAGGGTAATAATTTTTAGGGTTGGGAGTATGAGTTCAGCACAATTATTTTTGTTGGTTATGACGGCGGCGGTGGGGGCAGTGGGGCAGTTTTTTTTGAAGGCGGGGGCAATCAAGATTCCGGCGATCGCTGCGACAGATTTATTCGGCAAGATCTGGGGCATTTTTACGATCCCAGAATTATTGTTTGGTTTGTTGTGCTATGGCTTTGGCTCCGTGGGCTATGTGGCTCTGTTAACCAAAGTTCCCCTGAGCGTGGTTGGCCCCTCGATCGCTATGGGCTATGTATTCTCGGTAATCATCGGCTACTTTTGGTTTCGGGAGGCAATTTCTCCCCTGCGCTTGTTGGGATTGGTGATGATTTTTACTGGCGTGTTATTGGTGATTCTGAGAAAGTAAGTAGTAATTAGTGTGGTTAGTTTTTATGAGAATTTTTTAAGTAAACTTTTTAAGTAAATTTTTTAAGTAAACAAAAATAACCAGAGGGGCAGAGCAAGAAATAACCCTAGAAAAGTTAGGGCAATACTACTGGCTAATAGGTCTCGATCGAGATCATAGACCTCTGCCAAGATGAGGACTGATAAACCCGTAGGCGTTCCAGACATGAGGACTAAAACTAAACGCTCCTCCCCGGTAATTCCCCAGTAGGTTGCGCCGACACCCACCAATAAAGGAATTATAAAAACTTTAATTAAGCTCACTAAGGAAGCCATCGGTAAACTCTTCCGCCCCTTGATCATTCCCAGTCTCAACCCAACTAACAACAAGGCAAAGGCAATCACCACCAACACAGCTTGATCTAAACCAGTCTCGATCGCTGGAGGTAGTTTAATAAATTGAGTATTTAAACCAATAAAAAATGTCCACAAACTAGGGACAGTCGCCACCGATCGCAATGGAGTCCACCAATGATTGGAGGTCTTTTTTTGTCCAAAATAGCTAGCAATCAGAATAGCAAGCCCGTAAGTTCCCACCACATTATTGGTCACACTAAACAACACCGCCCAATTATTATTCAGGCTATGGTCATGGCTGGTTAAAACTTGGGTCAAGGTCAAGCCCACAAACCCTGTATTCCCTAAAATAGTCGCCAAGACAAAACTTCCTAGAGTAGCTCTTTCTGCTTCTGGGGATTTTGATTCTAGTTTTAAGTCTAGGTTTGCATCTAGGTTTGCCTCTGGATTTGCCTCTAGATTTGCATCTAATTTTGGCTGAAGTTGCCCGAACCATTGCCAGCTAAACCAAGTGACCAGAGCAATGATTAAACTGAGGAGCAGGACGGCGATCGCCGCAGACACAGGAACAACTACACCTTTAGTCGTGTCAGTCTGGCGGGCAAGAACAAATAATTGGAGGGGAACGCCCACCCAATAAAGCCCTTGTCCGAGGAATCTGAGAAATTTATCTGGAGTCAGTCGAGAAAATATTAACCCTAAGCCAATCCAAATGACCAGTGGGATATAGGCTTGGGTCAGTTCTTCAATCATCGGATGAGAAACAAATAAAGCAATGAACCTCGAAATAATGGCTGATAATCATCGTAACTCTACGGGACTGACGGGGCTCGAACCCGCAACTTCCGCCGTGACAGGGCGGTGCTCTAACCAATTGAACTACAGTCCCAAGTTTCTGCAAATTCTTGTTTTTCATGAAAGCAATTTTTTACAGACTTTTACTAGTATTACAGTTAAGGGGATATTTGTCAAATCTTGGCTGGCAAGTTTTTGTTGAACTTTATCCCCCTGCTGCCCAATCTATTTTGGGAGTGAATTTATAGTTAATTAGTAGTTAATTAATAGTTAATTAGCTGGAGTTTTTTCGGCTTCGGGAGTTTCGGCTGGTTTGACTACACCCATGCGAATCTCTGAACAGAAAGAAGTCATACTAAACCCCCCAAAACGTTTGAGAATACTATGACGTAAGCGGAGATTGGGGCTGGCGAACCAGAGACGCTCTTCGGAATACATGGTGTCGTACTCTGTGATTAGAGTTAGAGAGTCATCACTGTTCATGACGTACTTTCCAGCTACGGGAGCTTTTTCGGCATAGCCCATTTCCCTGAGAAGTTGCCCTTCATTGGCTTTGTCTGGGTCAGAAATCGGCACTAATACTGTAGAGCCGGAATGTTTTTCTTTGTCTTCGTCCCATTCCATCAAGCCATCCCAAACTACCCTTGCGCCGCCCGTCGCCAAGCTGGGATCCACATTGTGTTGTTCACAGAGTTTGATAACTTCTGGGTGATCCTTGGGCAGGGTTTCGATCACAATATCAGATTTGCCGCTTTCTGCTTGCTTAAAGGCGAGATGATGGCTGGTACGCTGACTAAACCATTTGCCAGCACTGAGGTCAAAAAAAGCCTGAATATCCATAAATTCCCCTACTCCATAGGTTATCAAAAAATTAATATAATTATTTAACTTATGATAACAGGCGGTTTTGAAGTTTGCGTATCAGGGCGTTTGGTTTTTAATGCTGGTTTTTAATACTGGTTTTTAACGTTGTTGAGTGATGGAGAGGGTATAGGGATGTTGCTCTCCGGTTCGATCGCCCACGTAGAGTTGATAGCTGCCCTGTTCCCAATAGCCGGGGGCGTTGATGGTGCCAGTGGCTCGATCGGCCGAAACGCAGGAAGTACTACCATTGGGGAGACGAATCATGAGGGTGGGTTGACCACGACCTTGGAGACTGAATCTCAGGTAAGGAAAGTCACTATTGAGTTGGATGATGTGATTAGGGGCGGCAGGCAGTTGACCACAGTTGGGACTGGCTTGGGTTCCTCCAGAGGTTCCTTGTAAAACCATGGGGTCTGGCTGAAAGCGGGGAGCGATCGCAATCCCTTGGCTCAGGGCGGGATAACTACCTAAGAGAGCTAAGGAGAGAGTGGCTAAAGTACTAATAGTTAAGTATTTCATGGGTTATCCCGATTAATTGAAAGGCTTTTATCTAGGATTTAAAGATTATTATTTATTTAAGATTTATCTTCGAGAGATAGTCTAAAAAGACTGATTGAATTTAGCAAAGGTTCCTTAGCAATAATACCTAACTAGCTTCCTAGGCTGATCCTTAGAAAAAATATAATTTCATGAGATATATAAGCTAAGATGTATCTATAAATTTGTTTTTCTAGTGCTATTTATGCTAAGACTTTTATTAAGAATTAAATTAAGATAGAAGAGTATATAGATGCACTCCTCGGCAATTGCCCCCTAATAATATGCTTAGTCCATCAGAATTAAAGTCAACGATCGTCCGGGATCCTCTGATAGTCAAGTCGGATATGACGGTTATGGAAGCGATCGCCCAGATGAGTGGTGTGCGGGCTATCTGGGATTCAACAAAAAATGTTGATGGGCAGCTAGAGGAGTTGCAGCTAGAGGCTCGATCGAGTTGTGTGTTAGTAGTAGAAGATCGGCAGCTATTAGGTATTCTCACGGAGAGAGATATAGTCCGTCTGAGTGCCAAGCAATGTTTCCTAGAGCAGGTAACTATGAGAGAGGTGATGATTTCTCCAGTTATTAGTTTGCAAGAATCTGCCCTTACCGATTTATTTTCAACTATTAATCTGCTTCAGCAGCATCATATTCGCCATCTACCTATTCTCGATGATCAAGATCAGGTGGTGGGAATTGTAACCCATAAAAGCCTACAAGCCACTACCTACCAACAACTAGAGGCAGAACTGATCAGGCGGCAACATATCGAAGCTATCCTCCTCAAAAGTGAACAATGCTATGCTACTTTAGCTGCGGCTGTTCCGGTGGGAATTTTTTGCACCGATGCGATGGGTAACTGCACCTATGTCAACGATCGCTGGTGTCAGATTGCCGGAATTACCCCAGAAGCTGCGATTGGAGCGGGATGGCAACAAAGGCTATACCCCGAAGATCGGGACGTGGTTACCGCAGAATGGATGCAATCTGTCCAAGAGAAGCGCCCCTTCGGTCTCGAATATCGCTTTCAAAGTCCCGACGGTAAAGTAACGTGGGTGTATGGGCAATCCGTTCTTGAAACGGATGCAGATGGGCAAGTAGTGGGTTATTTAGGCACGATTACAGATATTAGCGAACGGCAAGCTGCCTTACAGGAACGCCAACAAGCAGACGAGGCCTTACAAAAAAGCGAAGCCCGTCAAAGAGCCTTAATAAGTGCCATTCCTGACTTAATAGTGCGGATGAATCGCCAAGGGATTTTACTAGAATTTTTTGCCAGTCCTAACTTTGCTGTAGTTGGCAATCTGGCGCAAATAATTGGGACTCATATCTCAGCAACTTTGCCCCCTGATGTGGCTCAAAAACGGATGGAATTTGTCGAACTGGCTCTCCAGACCAACTCTATTCAGATCTATGAACAAGCTCTCGATCTTCCGGGGGGAACCCAAATTGAGGAGGTACGGGTTGTCCCTTCTGGCAAAGATGAGGTTGTGATCCTAGTGCGGGATATTAGCGAACGGCAAGCTGCCTTACAGGAACACAAAAAATCAGAACTAGCTCTCCAGCAAAGCGAAGCCCATCAAAGAGCCTTAATAAGTGCAATTCCCGACTTGATGATGCGGATTGATCGAGATGGAGTGTACATAGAATTTGTTGCCTCCTCCTACAACTCTCATGTTTTTGGGACTCCGCTAATGGTGGGAGATACTTTATTTAATACGATGCCAACACATCTAGCCCAACAACGTCTAGATAATATTCACCTAGCCCTAGCTACTAACACTGTTCAAATCTATGAGCAGGAGTTTGCTCTTGATCACGATATCCAAACTGAGGAAATCCGGGTTGTTCCCTACAGCGAAGATGAGGTCTTAGTCTTAGTCCGAGATATTAGCGAACAGCAAGCTGCCCTACGAGAACGCAAACAGGCCGAAGCTGCTTTAATTCAAAGCGAAGCTCAAAACCGAACTATCTTATCCATAATGCCAGACTATATGTTTCGTGTGGGTGCTGATGGTATTTATCGAGAGATTGTAACGCACCAGCGCGAGATTGACCTGTTGAGAGGCTTCAATCCTGTTGGTTTTTCCATGGCAGATCTTTTACCCCCAGAGATTGCGAACCGACAGTTACATTATATACAGCAAGCTATAAGTACTGGGCAGTTACAAATTTATGAGCAGCAGCTATGGGCTGATGATCCTACTAGGGAAGATGGATGCCAACGCCTTCAAGATGAAGAAGTTAGGGTGATTAAGAGCGGTGAAGATGAAGCTCTATTGATGATCCGAGATATTAGCGAACAGCAAGCTGCCCTACGGGAACGTAAACAATCTGAAGCTGCCCTGATTCAGAGTGAAGCTCAAAACCGAGCCATCCTAGAAGCAATTCCTGATTTTATGTTTCGCATGGGTGCGGGTGGAGTTTATCGGGGGTTTGTAACTGCCGATCGAGAAATTAATATTTTTAACAGAATATCTGATCCTAAGGGTTTATCTATGGTAGATGTGCTGCCCCCAGTGATTGCCCAGAGACATTTATACTACCTAGATCAAGCCCTAACCACGGGAAACCTACAGGTGTATGAACAACAGATCCAGAATGGTAATCGTCTTCAAGATGAAGAAGTGAGAGTGGTTAAAAGTGGTGAAGATGAAGCTCTGTTTATGATCCGAGATATCAGCGAACGGCAAGCTGCCCTACGGGAACTCAAACAGGCTGAACAAAAACTCCTCCAACTTAATCAAGAACTAGAAATCAAATTCTCAGAACGCACCCAAGAACTTTCCCAAGTTAGCAGTCTCCAGCAAGCTATCCTCAATGGGGCTAATTATTCTATTATTTCCACAGACCTCAAGGGAGTTATTCAGACCTTTAATGCCGCAGCCGAAAGGATGTTGGGTTATGAAGCCGCAGAGGTAATTGGCAAACTTACTCCAGAAATAATCCACGATCGCCAAGAGGTGATCGATCGAGCCGTTTCCCTTTCGGCTGAACTGAGACAAGAAATCCTGCCGGGTTTTGAGGTTTTAGTTGCTCAGTCCCGTCAAGGCATAGTCAGCGAAACAGAATGGACTTATATCCACAAAGATGGTTCTCGGTTTCCGGTGGCGTTATCAGTCACGGCCCTGAGGGGCTGTCAGCAGCAAATTATCGGCTTTTTAGGAATTGCGAAGGATATTAGCTCTCGCAAACGAGCCGAGGCAGAACTGCAAAAAGTATCAGATCGTTTGGCAGTATCTCTCAAATCTGGGGCAATCGGTTGCTGGGAATGGGATATCGTCCAAAATATTGCTCTTTGGGATGAGCGGATGTATGAACTGTACGGGGTGACAAAAGCTAATAATGACTCTTTAATCTACGATATTTGGGTAAATGGACTGCATCCTGAGGATCGGCTTCCTACAGAAACTTTACTTCATCAAGCTACTTTAGGGCAGGCAGAATATGATACGGAGTTTCGGGTTGTGTATCCCGATGGCAGTATCCACTTTATCAAAGCTTACGGTGTATTGGTGCAAAAAGGTGAGGCTCATAGCATGATCGGCATTAATTTTGATATTACCGATCGCAGACAAGCAGAGCAGGAAAATCAACATTTGCGAGAAAGGTTGCAATTTGTCATGGGTACCAGCCCGGCAGTGATTTTTACCTGTAGAGCCGGAGGGGATTTCGGAGCAACCTTTATTAGCGAAAATATCTATGAGATGACAGGTTACACCGCCACTGAATTTTTGGCAGAGTCTAGTTTCTGGGCTGATCGCATTCATCCCGATGATGCAGCCCAAGTATTTGCCGAAATGCCCCAACTATTTGAGCGGGGATCCCATTCCCATGAATATCGACTTCAGGATCGGGATGGCTACTACCTATGGATCAGAAATGAATTACGCTTAGTGCGGGATGAGCAGGGAAACTCCAAGGAAATTGTGGGATATTTTGCTGATATTACCGATCGCAAACAAGCAGAGACTCAACTCACCGAAACCAACCGTCAACTAGCAATTTCTAACGATGAACTAGCCCGTGCTACCCGTCTCAAAGATGAATTTCTTGCCAATATGAGCCATGAACTGCGCACACCCTTGAATGCCATTTTGGGGATGGCGGAAGGTTTGGAAGATGAAGTTTTTGGCAGTGTTAATCAACAGCAAATTAAAGCCCTGAAAACCATTGAGCGCAGTGGTTCCCATCTCCTAGAGTTGATCAATGATATCCTTGATGTCGCCAAGATTGAATCTGGTCAAGTTGAACTAGAATATACCACCGTGGAAGTTGCCCATCTCTGCCAATCGAGCATGGCTTTTATCAAGCAGCAAGCCTTAAAAAAAGGGATTCAGTTTGAAACAAAACTTCCGCAGCATCTACCCAATTTATTAGTAGATGAACGGCGGATCCGCCAAGTGTTGATCAATTTACTGAGCAATGCAGTCAAATTCACCCCAGAAAATGGTCGCATCTCCCTAGAAGTTACTCAACTTCCTCCTGATATAGCTCTGGTAGAGGAATCTTCCCAAAACTTTTTGAGGATGGCTATAATAGATACGGGCATCGGGATTTCATCGGAGAATATCCAAAAACTATTTCAGCCCTTTATGCAAATTGATAGTGCCTTGAATCGGCAATATAATGGCACCGGGCTAGGGCTAGTATTAGTAAAAAGAATCGTTGAACTCCACGGTGGCAGAGTGGGCTTAACTAGTGAATTAGGGGTTGGTAGTTGTTTCTCGATCGAGCTACCCTGTATCTACAATACTTCCCAGCCAAGGATCACCTCCAATGATGGATTAGTCACCACCACCTCTGAGATATCTCCTGTTGTGAAGCAATTTCCCCTGATTTTGCTGGCAGAAGATAACGAGGCGAATATTAGTACATTTTCTGGCTATCTGGGAGCCAAAGGTTATCGAATTGTCGTCGCCAAAAATGCTCAGGAAGCGATCGACCTTGCCAAAGCTCATCAGCCTGAGTTAATTTTGATGGATATTCAACTGCCGGGGATGGATGGACTGGAGGCGATCGAACAAATTCGCCTAGAATCTAACCTTAGTAATATCCCCATTATTGCCCTCACCGCCTTAGCCATGACGGGCGATCGAACAAAAGATCAAGAAACTGGGATAAATGCTTATTTGACTAAACCAGTCAAGCTCAAACAACTCACAACTACCATTCAACAGCTCTTAGCAGGGGAAATTGAACCATCCTCATGACTTAGTAGGGCAATTCATGAATTGCCCCTACGATTCCTATCCGATGCGTAAGCCCCTACGATTCCTATCCGATGCGTAAGAAATAATTTAATTACATTGCCCTGACTAGGAACTGTCACCTTATGAAGAAGCCCGAAATTCCTCTTAATGAACCAGAACGGCTAGCCGCTCTCCAGCGCTACGATATCCTTGATACCTTGCCAGAACAGGAATTTGATGATTTAACCCAGTTGGCAGCAGCGATTTCTGGTTCGGTGATTGCGCTGATCTCCCTTGTGGATGAGGATCGACAGTGGTTTAAGTCTAGGTTTGGGCTTGAGGCTACGGAAACTTCTAGAGATATTTCCTTTTGTGGTCATGTAGTGGCAGAGGAGGAAACTTTAATAGTCTCTGATGCCACCCAAGACGATCGTTTTGCTGATAACCCTCTAGTTGCGGGGGAACTGGGGATTCGCTTTTATGCCGGAACTCCTCTAGTTACTTCTGATAATTACGTTTTAGGAACTTTGTGTGTGATCGATCGCTACCCTAGAACCCTGACACCCGAACAACTTCTCCAGCTAGAATCCTTAAGTCGTTTAGTAATGAGTCAGTTGGAGCTAAGACTAGCAGATGTAAAACTAACCAAAACTAACCAGCAGTTAGCCGTTTCTAACCAATATTTGCTCCGAGCCACTCGCCTCAAAGATGAATTTCTTGCCAACATGAGCCACGAACTGCGTACCCCCCTCAATGCTATTTTAGGAATGGCAGAAGGTTTACAGGAAGAGGTATTTGGGGATATCAACGCTCAACAACTTAACGCCCTCAGGGTTATTGAGAGTAGCGGCTCTCATCTTTTGGAACTAATTAATGATATTCTCAGTTTGGCAAAAATTGAAGCCGGACAG
>Ga0209591_10004828_pt1 | contig 15157 bp, 8 predicted proteins | sample MAT01_FD_187207 | JGI IMG/M metagenome (GOLD analysis project Ga0209591, IMG submission 187207) | Freshwater microbial communities from Lake Fryxell liftoff mats and glacier meltwater in Antarctica - MAT-01 (SPAdes) (version 2) | ecosystem: Environmental > Aquatic > Freshwater > Ice > Liftoff... | reverse complement strand
GATGGCCGCGCTGGTGCTGGGCGAGCAGGTGGTGACGCTCTTGCCGGTGCCGCACACAGGCTTGGCCCGCGAGGACGTGGCCCTGGCGATGCGACAATCACCTAGCTATTCCCGGCTCTTGGACTCGTGGCGCTGGTCGATCCCGTTGTGGCTCGAATCGGTCGTGGTGTCGTTGCACGACGGTGCCGACGCGATGGACCAGGTTCGCGCCGCTTCGCGTCGCGTCGCCGTCGAAGACGGCTGGGCCGCGCTCAAGCCGTTCATGCACCACAAGATATTCGAGAGCGGCCCGCCCATCGAGTTCCTCGACCGTCTTTCCGCCGACCTGCTCAAGGGTGGGCCCGATCCAGGCTTCAGCCTGCCCGTCGCCTCGGGGCTGGACGCGTTCGCGCTGAGCTGCGGCTTGATCCCGGCGCGGGCCGGGGCGTCTGTGACCTCGGCCAGCGCCAGCGGTCTAGGTGGGGGGGGTGGGGGGTTCGGGGTGCCCGCCGGGGCGACGGTCCGCACCGCCTCAACGGCCCAGCGAGCCGAGCGGCGGCTGGGGCAGACGGTCTTCTCGCTGGCGATCCCGATCTTTACGCAGGCCGGGGCCAAGACGCTCCTGCACCTGCGCTCGGCGCTGGCTGGCGAACTCGGTGCTCTGCGGCGGGCCATGCAGAACGCAGCGGACGCCCAAGCCGGGGTGGGGGGGGAGGCCGCCTTCCCCACGTTGGTAGATCAGATCCGTCGTGCGGGGAGGGCGTATGCTGCCGCGTTTGCCGACTTCGCCAGCGACCTTGTGGGCCACGACGACGACGAACAGCGGCAAGTGCTCGACGGCTTCGTCCGCGTGGAGGGGCAGCGCCTGCCCGCTGACGCGGCCCTCATCTCGGCCCTGGCGGCGTGGCGTCAGGTGCGACCCGCCTCAGCAGCGCGGCCAGCCCGGGGCGCCGCGCCCGTCGCGCCACCTCCGAAGATCTTCAGCCTTATGATCGAGCCAATGTCGCTGCGTCCAGAGGAAGGCGGGCGCACGCGCACCGCTCAAGCGGGAGAGCCACAGTGAGTCATCCATCCGGCGGTGAGTCGCCGCGCTATACCAACCGGCTCGTGCGCGAGTCGAGCCCGTATCTTCGCCAGCACGCCCACAACCCGGTCGATTGGTTCCCCTGGGGCGAGGAAGCGTTTGCCGAGGCTCGGCGTCGCAGCGTGCCGATCTTTCTCTCCATCGGCTACTCGACGTGCTATTGGTGCCACGTCATGGAACGCGAGAGCTTCGAGGACACGCAGGCGGCGGCCCTCATGAACTCGCTCTTCGTCAACGTCAAGCTTGATCGCGAGGAGCACCCGGCCGTCGACGACCTGTACATGGCGGCGGTGCAGATCCTCACAGGCCGCGGCGGCTGGCCCATGAGCGTGTTCCTAGACCCGGCGACGCTCAAGCCTTTTTGGGCCGGAACCTACTTCCCGCCCTCCGCGGTGCACGGCTTGCCGGCGTTCGCGCAGGTGCTGCGGGGCATGAGCGACGCCTTCACCAAGCGGTACGAAGATGTTGTCACCCAGTCGAACCAGATCGCCGCGGCCGTGGAGGAGAAGATCGCCGCCGACTCTACCAAGGTGGCCCACATAGGTCGGCCGCAGGCGGCGATGGCCGCGCAGACTTTGCTGACCATCCTCGACCGCGTGCATGGCGGGTTCGGCGACGCCCCCAAGTTTCCGCAACCTGTGTACCTCGAACTGCTTCTCGATATCCGCGCTCGCGCGGCCGACGCTACCACCCGTGAGGCCGTCGGCGGTTCGCTCTCGCTCACGCTCGACAAGATGGCCCTCGGCGGGCTCTTCGACCAAGTCGGCGGCGGGTTCCACCGTTACAGCGTCGACCGGTTCTGGATCGTCCCGCACTTCGAAAAGATGCTCTATGACCAGGGGCAGTTGCTATCGGTCTACGCCCGCGCCGCCGTCGAGTTGAGCGAACCGTTCTACGCGGCGATCGCCCGGCGCACGGCCGATTATGTGCTCGCAGAGATGACCCATCCGCAGGGCGCGTTCTACACGGCCCAAGACGCCGAGGTCGACGGGCGCGAGGGCTTGAACTACCTCTGGAACCCCGCTGAACTGGCCGCGGTGTTGTCGGCTCCGGACGCGAGCTTCGCCACGGATGTGTATGGCGTAAGCCAGGGGCCCAACTTCAGCGACCCGCACCATCCCGACGAACCCGCTTCCAACGTGCTTCGGCTGGCCGACCGTCCCGAAGTGACGGCAGGCCGGATGAATATGCCCGCGGCGGAGCTCAACGCTCGGATGGCGGCCATCAACGCCAAGCTCTACGCCGCGCGGGCTTTACGCAAGCAGCCTCGGCTCGACGACAAGATCCTGACGGCGTGGAACGGCCTGATGATCGGCGGGCTCGCCCAAGCGGCCCGGCTGCTCAACGAGCCGCGATACTTCGACGCGGCTCTCCGCGCCGCCGACTGGATCGCCGCCAACCTGCGCGATCCGCGGGGCGGGCTGCTCCGCACGGCCTCTGGAAACGAAAGTTTGCCCATCGCCGGCGTGCTGGAGGACTACGCAATGTTCGCCCACGGCCTGCTCTCGCTGGCCCGCTCGGCAAAGCCCTCGGATCGCGCCCGCTGTCTGGAGCTCGCGCAAAAGCTGTTGCACCTCGCCGAAGACCGCTTCGGCGACGGCCGCGGCGGGTTCTTCGACACCACCGCCGATCGTTGCGACCTCTTCGTGCGGGCCAGATCGACCTACGACGGGGCCATGCCGTCGGCGATCTCGGTGATGGTCAATAACCTGGTGGATCTCTTCGAACTGACGGGCGAGCCCGCTTGGGCCGAGCGGGCGGCCGCGGCCATCGCATCGGTCAGCACCGCCATCGCGGAATCCCCGATCGCCACCGCCAACTCCACCCGCGGGATGCTGCGGCTGATCCACGCCGACGAGCGGGCGCTCGTCGAGGGGCTCACGAGTGCCGGGGCCACGGCAATGCCCAGCGCGGCGTCGGCGGAAAGCGCCGCGAGATCGCCGGTCGAGATCTATTCCTCCGAAGAATCCGTCAGCGTCGCCATCGACGAGCCCGTGGAGGTCTTCCTACAGATCAAGATCGCCGAGGGTTTTCACCTCACCGCGCCGGTCCAGAGCGATTCCAAAGGCGACCGCGGTCAACAAAGCTCCGCGCCCCTGCAAGTCGGCACCACCTCCGGCTCGGGCGTCGCGGTCTACGCCGACTATCCCGAGGGCGAACTCCTCGACACGAGCGACCCGGCGAGCCCCATGGTGTATCGCGGCACGCTCACGTTCCCGGTGGCCATCGAGCGCGTGGGGGAGTGGACGGGCGAGCCCAAGCTGACTGTGGCGTTCCAGCCCTGCACCCAGACCGAATGCCAACGTGCCGTCACGGCAACGCTCGACTTGGCGATCCTGCCCAAAGCCGCCGCCCCTGCCCCCCCGCCCACTAGCTCTTGACCGGCGGGGCGTCGGGCTTGGGCATACTCGCGGATGGAACTTTGATGTTGGTGCCGCAGTTTCGGCAGCGCACGGTCTTCCCACGCGCCGACGACGGCACGGCGAGGACCCGGCGGCAGGTCAGGTTGGGGCACATAATGCGGACGGTTTGATCCGACATACGGTCACATCCTCGGTACCGACAACATCCATACGATCGGATCCCCACTGGGTCCACTCCAGCGTGTACGGCTTCGGAAGGGTGTGTTCCTGGTTACCGCCCCGCCACCACGGTACCGGCGGCAGCGTGCGATCGATGCGAGAGTCCGATATCACCGACCCCGCCCGACCCGTCCGACCCCCAATGGGCGGCCTGCCTCAGAGTGGATGACGGCGACGACCCGTTTGCCGATAGGAGTTGTGTGCGAATGACCGCCTCGTTGACTACTCCAGCCGTTGTCCAAACCCTGCCGCCATCGCTCCACCGGGGCGGGGGGACCGCCGTCGTAGGCCTTCAATGGGGCGATGAAGGCAAGGGGAAGATCGTCCACATCCTCGCCGAGCGCCATGAGATCGTCGCCCGCTACAACGGCGGCGCCAACGCCGGACACTCCGTGGTCGTCAACGGCGAACGCTTCGCACTCCACCTGATCCCCTCGGGCATTCTCCATCCGGGAAAGCCGTGTGTCATCGGCAACGGCGTCGTCGTGGACCCTGAACAACTCCTCAAAGAGATAGACATCCTCACCGCCCGCGGCGTCGATTGCTGTGGGCTGGTCGTCTCCGATCGGGCCCATGTAGTCATGCCCTGGCACAAGGCCGAGGACGAAGCCCGCGAGGCGTGGCTTTCTCAGGCCGGCGTCGCGGTCGGGCCCACCGTCAAGGCCATCGGCACCACCAAACGCGGCATCGGCCCGTGCTACGCCGACAAAGCCCAGCGCGGCACCGCCATCCGCATGGGCGACCTGCTGCACCCCGACGCCCTCCGCGAAAAGCTACGGCTCGTCTGCCCGCTCAAGACGGCTATCCTCCGCGCCATGGTCCCGGTGGCCGCCGGCACCGTCGCTCCGAGCTTCGATCACGACGTGACCTTCGCTCTGACCGCTGGCTGGGGGGCGAGTCTCAAGGACCGCATAAAGGACACCTCCGCCCTGCTGCTCGACCGTCTCGAGGCCGGCGACCGCATCCTCTATGAAGGCGCCAACGCGACCCTGCTCGACGTTGACCACGGCACGTACCCGTTCGTCACCGCCTCGAGCACGACCGCCCTGGGCATCCCCTCCGGCGTGGGCGTCCCGATGTCCTCCATCGGCACCATCCTGGGCGTGTGCAAGGCCTACACCTCGCGCGTCGGGTCCGGGGCCATGCCGACCGAGCTGCACAACGAGCTGGGCGAGCGCATCCGCCAGCGCGGTCGCGAGTTCGGCACCACCACCGGCCGCCCGCGCCGCGTCGGCTGGCTCGACCTTGTCGCCACCAAGTTCGCCGCACGCCTCAACGGGGTCAACGGCTTGTGCATCATGCTCCTCGACGTGCTCAGCGGGCTCGACGAGCTGCAGGTGAGCGTTGGTTATGACACCCCCGCGGGCCGCACGCAGACCTTCACCCCCGACGGCGGCTGGCTCGACAGTGTCAAGCCGGTTTACCAGACCGTCCGCGGATTCTCGGGAGATTTGACCTCGGCACGCTCGCTGGCCGAACTCCCCACGGGGGCGCGAGCGTACCTAGACCTGATCGAGAACTTTGTCGGCGTGCCGATCCGCATGGTCAGCGTGGGACCCGATCGGGCACAAACAATCGAAGTGGCTTGAGCCCAGCCCGACATAGGCTGATCCGTGGACGTGGCCGCGATGAATACCCCTCAACCGTTGATCGAGCCCCCGCCCGCCCAGGCGAGCAGCGACGGCACCGCCCGGGCCGCCGTGGAGCGCATCCAGCGCCGAAACCCCAAGGCCGACCCGCAGGGGCTGCTGCCGGACGTTCACCCCGCGCGGATCCCGCGTCACGTCGCCATCATCATGGACGGCAACGGCCGCTGGGCCGCCCAGCGCGGTTTCCACCGCATGGTGGGCCACCGCAACGGCGCGACGGCCGTCCGCGAGGTCATCACCGAATGCCTCAAGCTCGGTGTCGAGTACCTCACGCTCTATTCATTCTCACTGGAGAACTGGAAGCGCCCCGCCGAGGAAGTCGCGGCTTTGATGCAGCTCTATCAGGACTACATGCACGGCGAGCGGGCCGAGTTCATGCGCGAGAACATCCGCCTTCGCCAGATCGGCCGCCGCGAGGGTTTGCCCGCCGAGGCCCTGGCGCTCCGCGACGCGATGCAGGATGCCACAGCCGCCAACTCGGCCATGACGGTCGTGCTCGCTGTGAACTACGGCAGTCGGATGGAGATCACCGAAGCGGTGCAACGAATAGCCCGCGACGCAGCCGCGGGTCGGCTTGACCCCGAGGCCATTACTCCCGAGATGATCGGCGCACAGCTCGACACCGCCGGCATCCCCGACCCCGACCTGCTCATCCGCACCGCCGGCGAGATGCGCGTGAGCAACTTTCTTCTCTGGCAGATCAGCTACGCCGAGATCTTCGTGACGCCCACGCTCTGGCCCGACTTTGATCGTCGGTCGCTGCACGAGGCCGTCCGCGCCTATGCCGCCCGCGAACGCCGCTTCGGCGGGCTGGACGTGCCAAGCCCGGTCTGACTCGCTATGCGATCCCTCATTCCTGACCAAACCGCTCCCGCGCCCGGCGCTTGGCGGCCAGCAGTCCTCCCTCGGGCTCTGCCGACCCCGGCTGCGCCGCCGCTGCCTTGGCCGCAGCATCGTCATTTGGCGGCAGCGCCGGCGCGTTGGCCGTGCTTGCCACCCCGGCTCTTCGGCGTTGCCTTGCTTGCTGCGCGAGTTCATCGGCGTCAGCGTCGCCCAGGGCTTTGCTCGCGTTCGGCGCGGTTCGATCAATCCTGCGGAGAGCCGCGAGGGCTTTGCTTGCCTGTACCCCACGATCGCGCAGCGATCGCGCCGCTTCGTCGCGCAGGCTCCGGCCGAACTCGGCGCTGAACGCGCGGTCCCACGCAATCCGCCGCGTGGCGATGTCGAGTAGCGCCACCACCAGCGCCGCCACCAGCAGCAGCGGCCACAGCGGCAGTCTGGCTTCTTGCCGCGTGAGCGTTGATCGGTCGTATAGCCGCGCGTCCTGCGGGCGGGCCGGGTCGAGCACGCGGCCACCCGTCGCCGCCGCGAGTCGCTTGAGCGCTTCGGGGTCGGCGGCCAATCGGCGAAACTCGACGCCCCGGGCCTGGGCCGCGCCTCCGATGACCGGGCTGAGCGCCTTCGCCCCTAGCTTGGGCGAGACCGTCACCACATACGAGCCCGCCTGCGGCGCGGCGACAAGCGCTTCGTATTGCCCCGGCCCCACCTGCGATAGCCGCACATCCTGGCGGCGTCCGTCGGGCGTGTACACCGACGCCGGCGCGGCCAGGCCGTCGATCGGCTGGCTCTGATCGTCGCTCGCGTCCATGCGGATCCGCAGGGTGTCGCCGACGATCTCGGTCGACAGTTCGGCCTGCCGCTGGCCTGTGGGCCGCGCGATGGCGCGAGCGAGCTGCGACCACATCCGGCGGTATCCCGGCCAATCGATCCACTCCGCCCCCCAGCGGTGCGCGTCCGACGTAAACGCCGCGACCTGGCCCAGGCCCACCGGCCAGTGCGCCAGCACAGGCTCGCCCTCGGAGGTCACCAGCACGTTGTTGATCGTCGGCTCGGGCCGCGGCTGCGTGAGCACAAGCCCGCCCAAGGGCGGGATCGCCCCGCTCAGACCAGAAGCCAGCGGCGACGATTGGTCAATAAGGATCGGCACGAACGGGCTTTCGCGGATCATCGGCGTCCGCACCACCCGCACGGCCCGCACAAACACCCGCGGCAAAATCGTCGGGTCGGTCACGCGGTAGTACGTCCCGCCCCCGATCTCCGCCAGCCGCGCCAGGCCGTCGGCGTCGGCCGCGTCGCCCAGCGCGATCGACGAGACCTGAACCCCGTCCTCCGCCAAGCCTTTGGCGATATCCGGCAAGCGCCGGTTGTTCTCCGACAAGCCGTCGGAGAGCACGATCAGGTGCTTGATCTTGGCGTCCACGGCCTTGAGCTGTCGCCGCGCCTCTTCCAGCGCCGGGGGCATGTTCGTCCCGCCGCCAGCGGAGATCCCGCGGACCGCCTCGATGGATTTCTTGGCGTCGCTATTAGGCCCGAGTGGGACCAGCACGTCGTAGTCGCTGTTGAAGGTGATGATGCCCACGAGGTCGCCGCGATCAAGCGAGCGGATGGCCGCGGCCGCGCCCTCGTTGGCGATATCCTGCTGCGTGCGGATCGAGCCGGCCACACTGCGGTCCATCGAGCCCGAGTTGTCGATCACCAAAAGCACCGCCGCCGCTGGCTTCATCAATCGATCGGGGAGGTCCAGCTTCACGGGGAGGATGGCCCCCAGCATGCTCCCGAGGTACCCGCCCGCCCCGAAGCTGTCGGGCCCGCCGACCATCACCAGCCCGCCGCCCAGATCGCTGACGAAGCGAGACAGCCGCTCCTGCCCCGCTTCGCCCAGTTGCTCCGCGGGCACGTTCTGCAGGATCACCAGGTCGTACGCCTGCAAGCGGAGCAGGTCCGTCGGCAAGCCCTCCGGGGCGAGGCAGTCGACATCGAGGCCCTCTTGCCGGAGCGTGCGGGCGAGTTGTTCACCGGGCCCACCGATTCGGCCGCGATCCACGCCGTCGAGGATCAATACCGAGCCTTTTCCCGGCGTCACCGTCACCGCTTCAGCGGTGTTGTTCACAGCAAGCGAATCGCCGGTCGCTCGGCCATCTACAAGATCGGGCTCAAAGCTGGCCCGCAAGCGGTGCACCCGCCCCGCCGTCAGCGGCACGTTGATCAACTCGGTGATGCGGCCGGCATTGAGCGTGACGCGCCGACCAAGCCCCGGCTCGGAGCCATTGGCATCGAGTTCTTCATCCTCTCGGAGTAGCCGCAGCGTGCCCGTGGCCGGGGCCGTGGCAAAGAGCGTGATCCGCGCGGTCACCACGGCTCCCGCCGGGGCGTTCGACGGGACATCGAGAGACTCGATCAACACTTCGTTCTCAACCCGGTAATCGAATGGGATGACGTCGATTGGCGTCGGCGCGGCACCCGAGCCGCCGCGGCCAGACTGGCGCGTTGCCGCCTCGACCGGGTCTTGCCCCGTGGACACGCCGTCGGAGAAAACCAGGATGCGATGGGCGGCGTCGGGCGCGCCGATGGCCGTGGCCAAGCGGATCGCCCCGGCCAAGTCCGATCCTTCCGCCATCGACACGTCCAGCGGGCGATCGAGCGCGGGCCCCGCGGTCGGCGTCGCCAGCGCGATCGATTGGCCGTCGAAGACGACCACGCCCAACAGATCCTCTGGACCACGGGCGTTGGTCGCCAGTTCGAGATAGCGCTGCACCGACGCCAGCACACTCCGGGGCCCGGCATCCGCGGGATCGGGCGGCACGGGTAGCGGGGGGGCGAAGGTCTTCACCGAACCCGAAACATCCACCACCGCCACCACGGACACGCGGTCGCTCGTCTTCACCATGCTCGCACCGGCCAAGAGCGTTAGCAGAAGCAGCATCAGCGCCGCCCGAAAAAGCACGGCCGAGGCTCGCCGCCAAACGCTCATGGCCGAGAAACTGCGCCACGCCCACCAGCTCATCGGGATCAAGCCGAGCGCCAACAGCAGCCACCAGGGTTCGTCAAGACGGATGGACATGGTCGCGGGGCTCGATCGCCCGACCGGCGGGCATCAGCCCGGCGGTGGCTTGGTTACGGGTGGCACGGTGGCGGGAGGGGTGGGGGCGGGCGGAGTGATCGGAGAAGGAGCAGCGTCGCCGCCGGTCCGCGGCAATCGCTTGAAATACTCGCGAATCGCTGGGGCCAGCCGTCCCGGCACTAGCCGATCCGCGATCGCCCGCTGGCCGCTCTCGGCCGCCTCGCGAAGGGCTTGCTCGGTCGCCGCGGGCCCCGTCTCGGAACCGCGGGTCACCCGGCCGTCACGGCGCGGCAACTCGCCCACGACCCGCTCCTGTGGGCTCCTCGCCCCGCCCGCGGGCCGCGGCGCATCGACGAGGCGCGATTCACCCGGCGAGCGCGGACTGGCCTGCGCCGGTGGCGAACCATTGCGAACGCGGTCGCCGGGACTGTCGGACGTCGGAGCGCTTTCGCCGGCACGCCGACCCGCGCCGGGCGTCGCTTCGCGGTCCCCGGCCCGGCCTTCTCCTGGCTCCTTTCCGGGTTCTCGCGACAAACGCTGAGCCAACTCATTGAGCTTCTGGCGTTCGTCTGGCGACAGGCTCTCGAACATCTCCTTGGCCTTCTGACGCATCTCCTCCGAGACCTCCGGCGGCTTCCCGCGGCGATCGGCATCGCGCGACAAACGCTCCAGTTCATCGGCGAGCTTCTCCAGCCCTTGCGGCGAAAGGTCCGGCTTCGGGAGCGGACCCGGCGCCGGCGAATCCTGTCGCTCCGGTGCCGCGCCCGGGCTTGGTGGCGTGCCGTCCTTAGGCGAGGCGAGGCCGTTGGGCTGGCCCTCTTTGGATTGGTTGTCCTTGGTTTGACCGTCTTTAGGAAGCGCATCGGGCTGGCCCTGCTCGCCCGGCGCCGGTTGCTCTCCGCCCGGGCCGGATGTCGGGTTCGGCGCGGCGTTCGGATTCGGTGTGTTCGGGGCACCCTTGGGCCCAGATGGGTCCGCTCCCGGCGCGGGCTGCTTGCCTTTCCCCGCGTCCTGGCCATCAGGCCCCGGCTCCGCGGTGCGTTCAGGAGTTGCCGGCGGCGGATCCTTCGCCGCCGGTTGACCCGGTGCTGACGGATTCTGATTGCTCGTTTGGTCGGGCGACTTCGCCGGGCCTTTGGTACCTGACTTCGTATCGCTCGGCGCGCCCTTGTCGCTCTTTTTTGGAGCCGCTCCCGGCGAATCGGGTGCATCCGGCGGGGCCTTGTTGCTCGACGGCCCCGCCCCCTCGCGTTGCTCCGGCGCGGTCTTCGGCTCACTCGGCGCACCCGCGTCCTTCGTCGGCGAGTTGTCACCTTTGGTCGGCGTACTCGACGGCGGCGCGGTCTTGGTGCCGTCTGGCTTCGCCTCCGGCCCCGGCTTCTCCGGCGTCGCTGGTTGCTGGGAACCCGATACCGGCGGCGTGCGATTCTCGCCGTCCGACGGCTTCGACTCCGTCGGAGGGTTCTCGGGTTCGCGGAGTTGCTCCGCCGCGGCGTCGAGTGACTTGGCCAGTTCCTGGGCCCGCTCGCGCGCGTCCTGATCCTGCCGCCGTTCCTCACGGTCGCGTTCGAGCCGATCGGCCATCCGCTCCGCCGTTTCCGGCTCCAGCCCCTGCTGCTCCAGGCTCTTCGCCACGTCCTCCAGAGGCTTGTCCCGTAGCGCCTCGATCTGTTGATCGCTGAAGCCCAGCCGCTTGAGGTCTTGCTCCGTCGCCGTCGGCTTGTCGGTCATATCGGCCGCCTCACCGGCCTTCGGCTCGCCGCGCAGTTGCTCGGCCAGCTCCGCAAGTTCCCGGCTCACCTCGGCCCGTTCCTCCGGGCTCATCTGCGCCAGCCGATCGCTCAGCTCGCGGGCCTCCTGCGCCGCCGTCGCGGGGTCGGCCGCTTTCAACGCCCGCGCCAGCGCCGAGTCTTCCGCCGCCGGCTTCTGCTTGAGGGCCGCCAGTTTCTCGCGGACGGCCTCTGCCGTCGCTGATCTCTCGCCGCTCTCCCGCTCGATCCGCCGCGACGCTTGTTCCAAGACCGTTGCGCTCCGCCGCTCCACCTCACCCGGCGTGGTCGATCCGGCGCGAAGTTCGCGATCAAGCTCGTCGAGTGCTGCCAGTTCCTCCGGGCTGGCCGCCCCGGTGACATCGGCATCGGTCGGCGTCTCGAGCAGCTGCCGGGCCTCCGCGATCGCCTTCTGCGCCGCTTCGCGGCGCGGGGCCTCCTCGGCGAGTTTGGCAGCGCGGTCGGCGCTGGGCGAAGGCAACCACAGCCCCGCCGGTGCCCACCATCCCACGGCCAGTGCCCCGGCCACCAGCGCGCTCGCGATCGGCCAAGCCCGGCCCAGCCGCAGCGGAGTCGCTCGCGCCGCCTGCACGTTTGGAGCAAGCCGCGCCGCGTCGGCCTGCGTCATCGCGACGAACGCCGCGTCTTGCTTCGATGCTGGCTGCAGCGCCAGCGCCGAGGCCAAGCCGTCTTTGAGCCGCAGCACCTGATCAAGCCGCTGGGCCGCCGCGAGCGCACTCGGCCGCCGACTTATCGCCAGAGTGAGCCCCGCCAAAAGCCCCGCCGCGATCGGCGTCGCAACCAGCCAGACTGTCCCGATCTCGGGCCACCACGCCTTGCCGGCGGAGCTCGCAAGCAACGCGGCCGCGCTGCCCCACGCTGTTCCAATGCCGCCCAGCCGCAGCGCCGCGTCGGCTAACAGCCTGCGACGAGCCTGGGCCACGATGCGCTCAACCCCGGAGAGATCGGCCATGCCCAATGGTACGAACCCTCCGGCTCACGAACGCGGCTCATCGACCGGTGATCACCCGGCCCACCGCGTCGCTCTGCTCGGTGCCCAAGCCCTCGCCCGCGACCAGCCAGCGCAAGGCCCCGGCAGATTCCTTAGCCTCGCTGTCACGCGTGATCCACAGCACCGCGTCGATGTGCGGGTGCTCCGCCAACCACTTGCGGATCACCGCCGAAGCGCCGTCGCTGGGGATCGACACCAGCCCCACGGCCTTCCGCAGCTCCGCCGCCATCGCGTCGGTGTCTTCGGGCGTCTCATCGTGTGCGGCTAGTTCCGCCGGCAACGCCGTCCCGAGGACCTCGAACTTCAGCGCCATCAAGCTCGCTAGCTCCGCGTGAATCGAGTCCAGCACCGGCTGATCGAACCCGGCTGGCTCCTGGATCACCAGAATCGTCGCGTTCGCTCCCACGTCAGGCACAAGAGCGACCGGCGATCCCGACTCGCCCGGCTTGCCCGCGCGGCGAGCCGCTCGGTCTGCCCGCGCTTTGGACCAATCCGCCCGAGGCGCGTCGCCAAAGCTCGGCGACGTCGGAGGCGTCGGGGGGGTCGGGGTCCCCGGCTTGGCCGGGCGATCGATCACGACGCGGCCGTTGGAAATGCTCACGCGCGTGCCGTCGTTGACCACGACCACGGGGCTCAGATCGCTGCTTTGATAAGAGGCCACACCGATGACGATCGCACCCAATGCCACGCACGCCGTCAGAAAGCCGAACACCCCTAACGCGGTCCCCTTGCTCACGCCGGTGCCCATGCGGCCCGTGCGGGAAAGCCGCATCTGAGCGCGATCGCGGCGATTGGCGACCCGCGCACGCGCCGATTCAAGCTGCTCGCGGGCCGTGCGCCGCGTGCCCGTCGGCGGGACCACGGTGGCGGCCGCCGAGCCCGTCGGGCCCGCAAATCGGCCCACCGCTGGCGGCAACGTATGGAACGACGGCTCCGGCGTGAACCCCGCCGGCGGCACCGAAACCAGATCCCCGTCCTTTACACTCGGCAGGTCCGCCGGACGCACACCATCGGCCTGACCGGCCCGCGCCGCGTTCAGCACCACGCGAAGATCCGCCAGCATTGCCAGCGCCGAGGGGTAGCGCTTGTCGTAGTCGGTCATGGCCCGACGCACGATCCAGCGCACTGCCTCCGGGCAGGGCTTGTTGATCTGCGACAAACCGCCGTGCGCGGGGAACGAGTTTTCGATCACCGAATACAGCACGGCTCCCGCGGCGTAAAGGTCGAACTTGGCCCCGTCGACCTCGTGGACCTTGACCCCGCGCAGCGCCAGCCGCACCATCTCAGGATCGCGGAAGTACTCCGTCCCGTGCGTCGTCAGCGTCATGCTCGAACGCAGCGGCGTTACCAGCCCAAAGTCCACCAGGTGGGCGTGCCCCGACGAGACGATGATGTTGTCGGGCTTGACGTCCTTGTGCCATAGACCCGTGCGGTGATAATCCGCCAGGGTGCCCACCAGGTCGGCGACGTACCCCAGCGCGGCCTCCAACTCCTTCCCGCGCAGCGCCGGCCCCGCCGCCGCGTGCAGCCGCTGCGTCACCAGCCCCAGCGAATCGCCCGGCACATAACGCATCACGTAGTAGAAACGCTCGTTGGTCAGTTGGTGCTCGAGCACAAGCCCGAGCTTCTTGGCCGCTTCCAGCGCCCGGTTCTCACGCACGATCTGCGGCAATGTCGAGCCCTGCGGACCGTTGTTCATCGAGAACGACTTGACCACGACATCACCCACCGCGCCGAAGCCCTGCCGCTCGAACGCGGCCAGCTTGGAACGGTCGGGCCGGGCCACATACAGCCGCCCGCCGGAACCGCCGCCGGGGAGCGTGCCGATGATCTCGTAGCCAGGGAACTGGCCCGGCCGCGAGGAACCGGCGACCGAGTTGGTCGGGGGCGGCGCGGCGGCCATGGCCTGAGGAACTCTTCGTTCGAGGCCTTCCAGCATGGCCTGGGCCCCGACAAGCCGGGCCGGGTGTCCGATGGCCATTCGATAGAGCGTCGCGAAAGCCGCCGTCACCTCGCCTTGAAACTGATTCCCATAGTGCTGCGCGCGGGACCATCGCCCCACCAGCACGTTGCCCGCCGAGAGCCCGCCGAAGACGAGCCCGGTCACGATCTGCCCGATCAGTCGGAAAGCGTCGCCGATTTCCGCGCCGATCAGCCGGAACACGCGGCCCACGATCCAGCCGACACCCTGAACGACCGGCACGATCACAAACACGATCACCAGCACGCTGACCACCAACGCGAGGAAGCCCCCGCCCACGATGGCCCAAGTTGGAGAATCTGCGTTGATCTGCATGGGTCGGTTCCAAGGTGGGGGGATCGCCGGCGGACGAACAGGCCTTTAGAAGCGGCTGCTCGGGCTCGCCGATCCGGGACCACCCAGCGTTCCCATCTCCTCGCGACGGAGGGACTGTGAACGGTGGTAAATCTCGGCGACCGCCTCATCGAAGGCGGCGTCGATTGGGGGGGTCGGGGTGGCCGGGCCGTCTGCCTTGTTGGGACCCAGCACCAATCCGTTTCGGCCCGCTTCGCCCGTCTCGTCGTCGGTGAACGAATAGGTCGCCAAGACCTCGCCCAATCGCGACCGCAGCGTTTCGCGGACTTTCGCCAGCCGTCGGCTCACGGTCGGCTCACTCATCCCCAAGGCGTCCGCGACGTCCTTGCCGGGCTTGCCGTCCAGGATCCGCATGCGGAAAACCGCAAAGTCGGTAAAGTCCGAAGATCTCTCTGTCAGGCGGATGGCCGCCTCGACCTTGGCCCTGAAGATTGCCGCTTCATATTCCGCGTCGGCCGAGGCCCCCTTGGCTTGCAGCATCCACGATTCGTCGAGTTCCGCCGGCCGCTTGTTCCCGCCGCGTTTCTGGGCGTGGCGGCGGTCCATCTCGTCGCCCAAAACATGCTTGGCGATTGCCAGCAGCCAGGTCGAGAAGCGGGCCCCCTTCCGCGGGTCATAGCGGTCGATGCAGTCGGATAGGGCGGCCAGCGTTTCCTGCGAAAGGTCTTGGACGGTCTGCGGCCCGATCCGTCCTTTACCCCACTTTTGAAGCTGAATCCTCAAGACCGGGCCAAACGTCTCCCAGAGTTCGAACCATGCCGTCTGGTCCTGGGCACGTAGCCGAGACACAAAGCTGGTGGTGAGCTTGTTGAGCATCTATTCGCGGCTCCGGGGCCCCGATCCGAG
>Ga0209591_10004827_pt1 | contig 15159 bp, 9 predicted proteins | sample MAT01_FD_187207 | JGI IMG/M metagenome (GOLD analysis project Ga0209591, IMG submission 187207) | Freshwater microbial communities from Lake Fryxell liftoff mats and glacier meltwater in Antarctica - MAT-01 (SPAdes) (version 2) | ecosystem: Environmental > Aquatic > Freshwater > Ice > Liftoff... | reverse complement strand
AACGATCTGCCCGAAGCGTTCCGCGATGTGTATGTGCTGGCCGACGTGGAAGAGTTGCCGAACGCCCAGATCGGGGAGATGCTGGGGCTGAGCGTCATGGCGGTGAAGAGTCGATTACACCGCGCCCGGCTTCGGATGCGAGACTCGCTTGCACCGCACTTCGAGGAAGGGGTGACATCGTGAACTGCCAAGAATTGATCGCCGTGCTGCTCGACTACATTGGTGGCGAACTCGTCGTCGAACAGATCACGACGGTCGAAATCCACATCGCCGGGTGCCCCGACTGCGACATCCTGGTTCACACCTACCGGCACACCGTGCGGTTAGCCAGGGTGATGAAGTGCTGCCCGTTGCCCACTGCGATCGAAGCGCGACTGCGTGCCGCCGTCGAAGCCGCACTCAAGCCAGGTGAGGCAAAATAGCTGTAACGCACGATTGGGTGATAGTATATTAGTGTTCACTCGGAGGCCTTACGGCCCCCGCTCGCCAGGTGTAAATTCGCTCTTTTAAGGTGTGGAGAATGGATGGCTTCGATGAAGCAGAAACACCTGGCGAGCGGGTGGGCGTTAGCCCCCCGAGAGCATGACCATACTGACGCCTAATCCCCAATCGGCTTCATCGCTGACCAATCCCATCCCATAATCCGGACGGTCATTTCCATTTTCGTGCCTCGTTGTGGCCAAATGTCTTCTCTTCTCACCGAAACCCAAGCCTGAGACCGCATCATGCCGATTCGCCTGCGCTTCGCGTTCGCCCTCCTCGCGGCCCTCTCCGCTTCGGCTGTCAGCGCGGCTGCGCCGGTCCAACTCGTGGTCGATGCGTCGGACGTCGGCCGGCGCACAATCCACATCCGCGAGACGATCCCCGCTGAAGCCGGGACGCTGACGCTTCACTATCCAAAGTGGATTCCCGGCCGGCACCGGCCCGTCGGGCAGATCAGCAATGTCAGCGGTTTGCGCATCACGGCGAAGGGCGAAGCACTGGCCTGGAAGCGCGACGACGCCGACCCGTTCGCGCTTCACGTCGTGGTTCCGAAGGGCGCGGACGCAGTGGAAGTAACCTTCGACTTGCTCCTCGCGGCCGGCACCGAGGGCGGCGCGGCATTCATGACGGTCGCATCGCCCAAAGTCCTGACGATGAACTGGAACGACGTTCTGCTCTACCCCAAGGTGGCCAAGCCGCTCGAACTACGCTTCCTCGCGGGGGTGAAGTTGCCCGAGAAGTGGAAGTACGGCACCGCCCTGAAGGCTGCCGGGGAGAAAGATGGCCTCGTGGCGTTCGATGAAGTCAGCCTGGAGACGCTGATCGACTCAACACTACTCGCCGGGGAACACGTCCGCGTTTTGCCAATTGGCACCGAGAAGGATCGCCACCGCGTAGTGCTGGCCTGCGACAGCCCGGACGGCCTCGAAGTGACACCCGAAACGCTCGCCTCGTGGAACAAACTACCCGCCGAAGCCCAGGCACTTTTCGGCCCGAATCGGCCTTACAAGAGATACACTTTCTTACTGGGATTGAGCAACCACATTCCGCGCGCCGGAATCGAACACCACGAATCGAGTGATAACCGACTCGGTGAACTCGCGCTTGTAAAAGCCCCGGAACGTCGCGCGGCGGCAACGCTGTTCCCGCACGAATTCGTGCATTCGTGGAACGGGAAGTATCGCCGACCCGCCGACATGATCGTGAACGATTACCAAGTTCCGCAACAAACGCGCTTGCTCTGGGTTTACGAAGGTCTAACGAACTACCTGGGCTGGGTTCTGACGGCCCGTTCTGGGCTGCTGTCACCCGAGGATTCCCGCGAATACCTGGCCCTCACGGCGTCCCGGATGACCAACTCACGCGGCCGATCCTGGCGGCCCCTCGACGACACCGCCGCCGCCGCGAGCGTGCTATTCGACGCCCCGCGTTCGTGGGGTTCCTCGCGTCGCAATGTGGACTTCTACGACGAGGGAACGCTGCTCTGGCTCGAAGTCGATGCGATGATCCGCGTGAAGACCAAGGGTGCGAAATCGCTCGACGACTTCTGCCAGGCGTTCTTCGGCACCGGCGAGAACAAACCCGCTGTGAAAGGCTACCAACTCGAAGACGTGATCGTCGCACTCAAGACCGTGGAAGCAGGCACCGACTGGAAAGCGTACTTCACCCGCCGCGTGGAAGTCGTCGCCGACGCCGCGCCGCTCGACGGCATCACCGAAGCCGGGTGGAAACTCGCCTTCACCGACAAGCCCACTGACCTGTTCGCGGCCGCCGAAGGCTTATCAAAGGGCGTGAACCTGTTGGATTCGCTCGGGTTGGTGCTGGGTGCCGAAGGCGTGGTCGGCGATGTGGTGCCTGAGATGCCCGCCGCGAAAGCGGGGTTGGCTCCCGGAATGAAAGTGCTCGCTGTGAACGGCCGACGTTACTCCGGCGATGCGTTGAAAACCGCCGTGACCCACACCAAAACCGGCGGCAAACTCGAACTGCTCATCGAAGCCGGCGACTTCTTCAAGACCCACGAACTCGACTACAAAAGCCGGCGCACGCTACCCGAAACTGGAACGCCGCACCGACGCCACCGACACCCTCGCGGAAATCGTGAAACCCAAGGGTAAGTGAGAACGCGAAGCGACAACTTGTTTCGCACTTCGACAGAGGGTAGAATTCAACGATAGATTCCCAGGAGACAAACAGATGCCAGAAGACCAAAGAACCGGAAACGATCCGCTGGTGCCGCTTCCGCCAACGCCTGAAATCTTGGAGTGGGCACGCAAACAGTTCACGGAAGACGAAATCATCGCGGGTTTGATGGAGATTCGCCAAACGGGCGGTCTGACATTCGACGACGTGATTCGTGGCCTCGACCAACCGGCTACCGATGAATGACGTGCCTGCGCCGTATGGCGTGTCGTATTCGCAGCGGGTTCGGGACGAGTTTGTCGCGTTGGTTACACGTTTGCGCCCGCTCGGAACGCATTCCCAAGTTTTGGCGGCCGCACGGGAAATCGACCGTCGCCTGCGAATCTATCCGCAATTCGGGCAACCGCTCCGCGATTTGTCGGCCCAATCCACTCAACTGTGGGTTGGTGTCGTTTCACCCTTGGTGGTGCAATACGTTCTGGATGAAGCCCGCCGCTTGGTTATGGTGGTTCTCCCGTTCCGAATGCTAAATAACAGCGGTCATTGACGCCGTTCAACATGACTGGTCATGTCGTAACTGAATGAAACCCGCCGAGATCGTGAAACCCAAGGGTAAGTGAGATCGAGAAGCGACTACTTGTTTCGCACTTCGACAGAGGGGAGAATTTATATCAAGACTCTGCATTTCGCTCAATTCCGACTGCATCTCGCGTACCCGCACGGTCGATAGCTACGAAACCTCCGAAACCCCGCCATCACCCCGGCCGGTTGCTCTTGCCAGGGTGCGCGGCTTCCGTTACTTTCCGTCGGACCCAAGGACCGGGTCCAGCGGTACGCAGGGAAACAGAGGCCCACCGTGACCATCACCGTCCGGCAGTTGGCCGAGTGGGTGCGGGGCGAAGTCCTCGGCGACGGCGACCTACCCATCTCGAATGCCCGAACGCTCTCCGAGGCGCAGCCCGGCGACATCACATTCGTGGAACATGATAAGCACCTTCACGCCTGGCATGTCAGCCGGGCGTCGGCGGCGATCGTTCCCGAATCGGTGCCCGTCAACGGCCGGCCCATCATCCGCGTTAGCGATCCGCTCATGGCGTTCGCTCGCGTGGTGCAGCACCTTCGCGGTCGGCCGCAGCAAGCCGAGGCATCGATTAGCACCACGGCCCACATTCACCCCACGGTCCGCGTGGGTGCGGGTGTGACCGTCGGCCCGTTCGTGGTCGTCGGTGAAGGCAGCGAGATCGGTGCGAACTCGACGCTGCACGCCGGTGCAATCGTCGGCCGATTCTGCAAGCTCGGCGAGGATGTAGTCCTTCACCCGCACGCCGTTCTGTACGACGATTGCGTCTTGCGGAACCGCGTCACCGTTCACGCGAACGCCGTCATCGGGGCCGATGGCTTCGGCTACCGCACCCACGACGGCAAGCATGTGAAGGTGCCGCAACTCGGTTGGGTTGAACTCGAAGACGATGTCGAGGTCGGAGCCAGTTCCACCATCGACCGCGGCACCTTCGGGCCGACCCGCATTGGCGCTGGCACCAAGATCGACAACCTCGTGATGATCGGCCACAACTGCCAGATCGGCCGGCACAACGTGATGTGCAGTCAGGTCGGCATCGCCGGGTCGAGCACCACCGGGGATTACGTTGTGATGGCCGGGCAAGTCGGAGTCGCCGATCACATCACCATCGGCGACCACGTCACAATTGGGGCCAAGAGCGGAGTCGTCGGGAACGTCGCGGGGAACCAGCAACTCCTCGGTTACCCGGTGATCTCGCACAAAGAACAACTCCGCATCTGGATGAGCATGGAGAAGCTGCCCGAGATGCGGCGCGACATGACCCGGATCAAGAAACAACTTGGCCTGGAGGAGGTTTGAATGGGCTTGCTGCCCGGGTTCCTCAGCGCATCGCGAAGGCCAAGTTCTCGTGTAGACGTTCAGCCGGTCGGCCTACTCGCATGTGCCGGGCGGCTGCCGATTGCATTCGCGGAGAAAGCCCGGGCGTGCGGCATCCCCGTTGTCTGCGTCGGTGTCGCCGGGATGGCCGATCCCATTCTCAAAGAAATTTGCACGGAGTTCCACTGGCTCCGGCGGGCATCACTGGGCTGCCTGATCCGTACCTTTCGTCGCGGTGGTGTCGAGCGATTTGCAATGGCCGGGAAGTTCCACAAGCACCTCATTTACCAACCGTGGCGCTGGTTCCAGTTCCTCCCGGATTGGCGAATGCTCCGCTTCTACTTCCTGCGCAAACGACGCGCGAACAACGACGATTCCCTGATGCTCGGACTGATCGCCGAGTTTCGCGATGCGGGTTTGGACTGCGTTTCGCCGCTGGACCTTGTCCCGGAGTTGCTTGTGCGTGAGGGTGTGTTAACTCGTCGGAAACCGACAGCGGCCGAGCAACAAGATGGGGCGATTGGCTGGGCGCTCGCGCGAGAAATGGGTCGGCTCGACATCGGCCAAAGCGTGATGATCCGCGAGCGGGCCGTGTTGGCCGTCGAGGCCATTGAGGGCACCGACCGGGCCATTGAACGCGCTGGCGAGCTTTGTTCTCGCTCGGGGTTTGTCGTTGTGAAGGTGGCGAAACCGGCGCAGGATCAACGGTTCGACGTTCCCACGGTTGGCATGCAGACCATCGAGACGATGCACAAGGCCGGCGCGAAACTATTGGTGATCGAAGCCGGGCGGACTATCCTGCTCGATGAAGTCGAAACCGTCGCGCTCGCCGATCGATACGGGATCGCAATTGCCGCCCTCACGTCCGCCCCCGCGTAGCATCGGAGCCTGTACGGCGTACCGGAGATGCCGAAGAGTCCGCGCTTTCCTCGCCACTTAGCTCCCCAGCCGCGCACTCCTACTTCCCCTCATGGTTGTGGCGCGACTACAATTACTGTACTGTTCTCAGCATACCCCCCGATTCTTTCCGCCCGGTAACCGCGGTCATGGGGTCGATTTCGTTCCTGATGCCGAACCCCGTGCCGGGTGCCGCCCAAGCTGCACTTCGGTCGGCCTGCTTCGCCACGGGCTACGACCAAGCCCCCGTTCCCAGCGTTATTGAAATCCACGATAATCGGCTCATTGTCACGAAGACGCTCAATGAGAGCGGCTACCTGCTCATCCCCTGGCCCGTCGGGCCGTTTGGGACGCTTGTAACGGCCACTTCCACGATCCGCGAGACCGACAAACCTTACCGGTTGCTCATCGAGTTGGCCCGGGGGAAGCTGAATCAGGTCCGTTCACAGACTGCCGAGTGGACGGCGATTGGCCTGCGGACTCCTCTGAACTTCGACCAGGGGCTCAGCGAAACGACGAAGCAATTCGGCCGGGCGCTGCTCGCGCCAGCGACGGAGTCGGATAGTCCCGCGGCCCGCGTTCTGGAGCAAAGTTTCGGCCTGGGCGATCAGTTGGTGCGCGAGTTTATTGGGCAGTTACTCGATACTCGCCATCAGGATGAGGGACTTCTGGAAACCCGGCTGGCGGCACGCTCGGCAAGTGGCCCAGGCGCGTCAGCGACAGAATACGCTCGCTCGTTCAACGCCGCCCAGGTCTCGCTTCGTTGGAAGGACATTGAGGGCGAGGAATCGCGTTACGATTGGTCCGCACCGGATCGAGCCGTCGCGGCTGCGAAGGCTGCCGATTTGCCGCTCACGATCGGCCCAGTAATCGATCTCGCGCCGGGCATGCTCCCCAATTGGGCCGCTGGCTGGGAAGGGGATTTGCCCACGCTCGCCGCGTTCATGTGCGACTTCCTCGAAACCGCCATCGCCCGCTACAAGAAAGACGTTCGCCGTTGGGTGGTGTGCGCTGGTTTCAACCATTCAGACGCTCTCGGGTTAGGCGACGACGAACGCCTCCGGCTTGCCTTCAGGTTATTCGAGGCCGCGACTCAAATCGATCCGAACCTGGAACTGGTCGTCAGTGTGGCGCAGCCTTGGGGTGATTATCTGAAAAGAGCGGAACACACGATTTCACCTCTCACGTTCCCCGATGATTTGATCCGCGCGGGCTTGAAGGTGTCGGCGGTGGAACTTGAGGTTCGGGCCGGCAGCACTCCACGCGGCAGTCTGCCCCGCGACTTGCTGGACACAGCCCGCGTGCTCAATCTGTTCAGCATGCTTGGGTTGCCGCTCGAACTCTGCATCAGTCTGCCGTCCTCGGCTGGCCCCGATCCTCATGCCGAGGCCCACGGGCAGTCGGTGTGGGCACCGGGCTGGCGTGCCGGCCCATCAGTTGAGGGGCAAGCCGAGTGGGGCGCATCGTTCGCCGCGCTGGGATTGTGTACCCCGCACGTTCGCGCCGTGACCTGGGATCACTGGTGCGACGCCGACCCGCATCTCACCCCGAACGGTGGATTGCTCGACGCGAGCGGTCAGGCGAAGCCGCTGCTCTCACGCCTCCGCTCACTCCGCACGGCCCATCTGCGCTAACCGGTCGGCTTCGCGGCTGACGCAGCGCGAAATTCAAAGGGACAGCACTTCACCCAGGGTTATTCGGTGTTTGAATTTGGGGAATTTGGGCGATGGTTTGACACCTGGGGCTTACGCCCACAGGCTACAGACTGCCGCCCATTCGGGGCTTAAAACCAAAGCCAATCACGCAACTCTTCAGCCCTGGAAGGGCTACAGTTTGTAGCCAGGTGTCGTGAGACCCTGGCACAGCTTCATCGAAGTCTCTTGACGTGAGGGCGCAATCTCCGATGATCGTTGGCACGGTTCGTGCCTTTGCTGAGGAGTCTGTGTTGTCCCACGATTCGAGCCTGGAACCAGTACTTCGCGTGGTCGAGCCGGCGGTGCGGTTGATCCCCGAACGCCACCTGCGGAAGCTCTTACACTACCTCGCGGATGCTGGTCGCGTGCTGCCGACGAACACGGCGCTGCCGTTCTGGGTGTCTCGCGTCGATCTGGCGACTGCGGACGTGCTGCCACGCGCGGTAATGGCCGGCGCGGAAATGTCGCTGCTCCTGATGATCGACCCGAACGATCGGTTGATCGACGGCCTGCCGCGCGAGCAACAACTCCTGGCGTATTGGCGTGTGTTGTTCCAGGCAGCGGTAATGCGGGAGATCGATCTGCAACTGGTATCGGGTGGGTTAAGTGCGGCAGTTTGCACGGAACGATTGGGGCGGTTTAACCCGGCTGCCGTGCGTGAGATTCGCCACGTTCTGGAAGCGGAACACCTTGTCGCCGCAGGAGCCGACGACGTCGCCCTGTTCCGGGCGTTCGCCGCGACTTACCTCGATTTGGCGACATTTAACCGCCAGGTAATCGAAGCGTTCTTCCCTAGCCTGCCCAGCGTTGATGCAGTGTCCGCAGTGATGGGGGCGGGCCTGGATGTCGTCGCACTTCTGGCCCGCATGCGACCCAATGGTTCTGCCGACGCTCACCGCGAACCGGAACCGGACGAACGTTGGACCGCGTCCGATACGGTCGTTGCCGCGCCGCTCACGCGCGAGCAACCGAGCGGAATTAGCGACCGGGCGATGGATGCCGAGCGCAAGGGGAACAATGTCCGTGCGGCGATTCTCCGCACGCACATCGCTGCCGCCTTGGCTGGGGAAGAACGCGAACGGGCGCTCGCCGGGGCACAAATCGCTCTCGGAAAACTTGTGGATGCTCTCGGCACTCTGTTCGCGTGGGAACACGAGACGCGGCAGGAATGGCGGCAGGCGTTGGCACCGCTTTTGACACCGGCGAGCGTCGGTGTGTGGCCTCGTGCCGCTCGCTGTCTCTACGAACTCCAGAAGATTCCGGCGGACCTGTCGCGCGAGGTCTTCGCGGTCGATCTCCCCGAAACGATCCGCACGTTTGGCCGGCGGCCCGTGAAGCGACCGCTGCCACACGCGCGGCCCGTCCTCATCCTGATGGGGTTGAAGCGGGCACACGCTCAGTTGCTGCGGGCCGGGTTGGGGCACGCGACTCAGTTCCGCCTCGATCGCCTGTTCCACCATCAACTGCACGACCTCGAACACGGCATCCGCCACGAGTTCACGCCGATTCTCGTGGACTCGCTTTCCCGCGCCGGCTTTACGGTGACTGATACTGTTGAAGAGGTCGCCCGTGATAAGGTCGTGGCGGAACTCCTCGACCGTGTGTGTGATCGTGGCTACCTGCGCATCGGCGACTTGCGCGACGCGGTCGCGCGGAACCGAATGAAGATGGCCGACCTCGCCGGGCCGGTCGAATTCATCCGTGGCGATGCGCTTCTTCGCGCGGATACCAACCTCGCCTACGCCCTCGACGGCGTCTATCGCAAGGGCGAGTTCTACCTTCGCTGGCTGCAACGCTTCAGCGGCCTGTTCTTCGGAACGTTCCTGGGCCGGCTGTTCACCCTGTTCGTCGCGCTACCGTTCGGCGGGGCGTTCATGACCCTGATGTTCGCCGAAGAGATGCGGCACATTGGCGAGAGTTTGGTGAAACTGGTTGTGAAGCCGCTGCCCAAAACCGCTCCGGTGGCCGGGCAACCCGCTCGCCCCACGGCACCCGTTCAACTCACCGACAAGATCGACGCGGACGAGGTCGAGATTGACGACGACGGGGAACTCTGGATTCACGAGGTGAAGCCCGGCACGATCATGTCCGACGCCGTGGAGTGGGGCGACGACGGCGACATCGTCATCATTGAGGCGGCCCCGCGGCTGGACATCGTCACGGATATCTTCATCCGGACCCCAGCGCCTCCCGTACCCGCCGAAACACCTGAAACCGCGATCGTAACGTGGCCGACCGTAATTGGGCTGGGGGTGTTCCTCCTGCTGATGTTCCACATGCTCACCTTTCGCGGCGCGGTTCTCGTTCTGCTTGGGCACATCTGGTACGCACTCCGGACGGTCTTGTGGGACTCACCCGTCGGGCTATGGCGTTCCTCGACCGTGCGTGAGATCCGCCAGAGCCGCCCGGTGCGGTTCGTGTTCCGGCATTTCTGGAGTCCGCTGCTCATCACGATGGTGTTCTTCGCGGTCATGTTCCTTTTGCTTCGGCTAAATCCGTTGTTCTCGGTTTATGTGAACCCGCTGTTCCTGCTCCGCTGGGGGTGGGTCTTCTGGGCCACGCTGACGCTGGTGTACAACACACCGTGGGGTTGGCTGATTCAGGACCGGATTGCGGAAGCGCTTTCCGACTGGTGGCGGGTTGTGCGTGTGAACCTGCTGCCGGGATTGCTCGCCTGGCTCTTCGATCTGTTCCGCCGGCTCGGGAACTTCGTGGAGCGGCAACTCTACGCCGTGGACGAATGGCTCCGATATCGTGGCGGGGATTCGCAAGGTTCGCTCGCCGTAAAGGCGATTTTGGGCCTCATTTGGTTCCCAATCGCCTACGTCTTCCGATTCGCGTTCAACTTGCTTGTGGAACCGCAGATTAACCCCATCAAGCACTTTCCGGTGGTCACCGTTTCGCACAAGATGTTGCTCCCGTTGGTCGTGAGTAAAGACTTGCAGGCGGACCCCTCGATGTTTGGCGGCTTGATCGCGGCGCAGACGGGGTGGGCTGTCGGGAAGGCAAACTTCTGGGCGTTCTGGATCGTCGCCGGCGTGCCGGGTATCTTTGGCTTCATGGCGTGGGAATTCCTGGCGAACTGGCTCCTCTACCGCGCAAACCGGGGGACGCGGTTGTGGCCGGTGACGCTGGGTTCGCACGGCGAGACGATGCGCGGGCTGCTGCGGCTGGGCTTCCACTCGGGCACGGTTCCGAAACTCTTCCGCAAGTTGCGGCGTCCGAACCAAGGCCGTGCCGCTCAACTTCATCACGATCTGAATCACGCTGTCGAAGCCATTGAGCGATTCGTGGACCGCGAACTCGTTCACCTGCTCCGCCTCGCCCCGGCCTGGGCTGGTGTCAAACTGAGCGTGGGCGAGGTTCAGTTCGGATGCCAGCGGCTGACGGTCAGCCTGAATGCCCCTGAAGTCGGCCGCGATCCGTTCATTCTGGCGTTCGAGAACGTGGGTGGGAAGATCGAAGCCACTCTCGTTCACACGGGCTGGGCCGATAAGTTGACGGAAGCCCAACGCGAAGCATTCGTGGCCGCGCTGCGGGGACTGCTCGACATGGCCGCCGCCGAACGGGTGAACAACTGCGACCGCTCCGACGAGGCTTTACCCGCAACTGGTTTCGCTGATCTTGCCCGCCGGATGACGTGGGCGGAATGGGTGTCGCGGTGGAGCACTCCGACGGACCCTCGCTAACCGACGCGCAACACGCTACAATCTCAGTCACTGCCCGCGGTCCACGAGATGTCGCCATGCCATCCGAATCCGTTGTCGGGTTCCTCGACCATGCCCAGGCCAGCCGGGTTCTGTTCCCCGAACAGATCGAGCAACTGATCCGCCAGCCGGACATCCCACACACGGACCTCTCCGCGCTGTGCGAATACCTGCTGTCGCGTGGGGTTCTCACCCGGTTCCAGGCCACCGCGATCCGCGAAGCCCGCGGCCCCGACTTGAGCTTCGGCACTTATCCGATCATTGATGAGATCGGCCCGTGCCCTGGCGGCACTGCGTACAAGGTGCTGCACCCGTCGTTGCGCACACCGCTTATGCTGCGCCGCATCCGCGCCGACTGGTTCGCTCCCGCCGACAACCCCACGAACTTCCTGGGCCGCGCCCGCAGTTTCGGCATGCTCGCCCACCCGAACCTCGTACCTCTGCTCGATGCGGGCTTCCACAACGACGAAGTATATTTGGTGATCGACCAACCAGCGGACGCGGCCGACCTCGAAGCGTTGGCTCACGAAGTCGGCGCGATGCCGGGATTCCTCGCGGCGGAATACGGCCGGACGATTGCTTCCGTGCTGCGCATGGCGCACGAACGCGGCGGGGTTCACGGCGACGTGCGACCGGCAAACTTGATTGTCGGGCCGTTGACCATGAAGACCGGCAGCGATGGCCGGCCGCGTCGCCGTCCCGCTCCCGAAGCCGTAGTGCGCCTCGCCGAACTCGGAATGGTCCCCGTTCGCCCGGCCGCCGCTTCCGATCTGTCCACGATGCCTAACCCATACTTGCCGCCGGAACGGGTCGATGCGGGCACTTACGACCCCCGTGGCGACATCTACGGTCTCGGCGCAACGCTGTACTTCCTGCTCACGGGCCGCTCACCGTTCCCCGGTGACGACGCAACCGACATCCTGAACCGCGTGCGCTCCGCCGACCCCGCGCCGCTCTCCGGCCTCCGCCCAGATTTGCCCGACGATCTGGCCGCCCTGGTCACCCGGATGATGGCGAAAGACCCCGAACGCCGCCCTGCCACCGCATACGATGTAGAAACGGCGCTCATCAAGTTCTGCCGGGTTGGCACCGTGCCGCCGCAGGCTGTCATTCCCACGGCTGCGCCGGTCTCGATGATTGCCGTGGCGCACCCGGCACTTGAACTAATCGCCGTCGAGGCCGAGCCGGAAGCGGAACCGGGTGAAGCCTGGGGCGTCGGGGGCGACTCGTTCACCCACGCCCACGCGGACGCCGAGACCGCACCCCGCAAGCGGGTCATTTCCGAGAAGGAAAAAGCCCGCTACCGCATGCTCTTCATCCTGGGGCTTCTGCTGCACGGAACCTGGATTGCCCTCGCCCTTGCCTGGGCTTTCGGGGCGTTCGACTCTCCGACACCGACCGAGCAAGAGACGACCTCCAAAGCGACCCAGAAGCAAGAGAAGAAAGACGACGGGCCACCCAAGAGGAAGAAGTAACGACCCTGAGTTCCCGGCGAAGAGTTCTAACCACAGAGGCACAGAGGCACAGAGAAAAACCGAGATAAGAAACGGAAAGATTGTGATTCAATCTCCTCTGCTCGTTGTTTTCTCTGTGTCTCTGTGGTTAGAATTCTTCCTCTTCCGTGTAATTGATTTCATCTCGACCTGAGCGCAAACTCGCATGACGCCATGTATTTCCCAGGCGACGACACTATCCGGGTCGTTCGCCGACGACGCCGAGAACTACCCCGCCGCGGGCTGCCTGGCCGTCGAGGTGTGGCTCACGAAGTTGGAGAAGCATCTCGAAGCCGTTTCAGTTACAGACACACTCAAGGCGCTCGCTGATCGCGGGGTAACCATCCCCGCGGCGGCGTATCAAGGCGGCCTGCTACTTTCCCAGGGTGAAGCCCGCAAGGTTCACTTCGACCACTTCAAACGCCGTCTCGATCTGTGCCAGGCGTTCGGCATCCGCACGTTGATTCTCGCCGCAGACTTCGCCCAGCAGACCGAACCGCAAGCGCTGGGTCGGGCTGTCGTGTCGCTCGCACAAGCGGGGCAGTGGGCCGCCGGCTTCGGCGTCCGACTCGCGCTCGAATTCCGCGGCACCGACGCCTTTTGCAGTTGTCTCGACACCGCCATCACGCTCGTCGAGCAAGCTCGTGAGCCGAACGTCGGGCTTTGCCTGGATGTGTTCCACTTTTACAAGGGGCCGAGCAAGTCCGAAGACCTGGACCGGCTCACGACGGCGAACCTGTTTCATGTGCAAGTGTGCGATGTCTCCGGCGTCCCTCGAGAACTGATGACCGACTCCGACCGCGTCATGCCCGGCGACGGTGACTTCCGGCTCAAACCGTTCATGGAACGCCTCAAGCAAATTGGCTACGACGGCGCGGTGTCGCTGGAACTGATGAACCCCGTTCTCTGGCAATCGAACCCCAAACAAGTCATCGAATTGGGGCTGACATCGCTGGAACGCCTCATCGCAACCCAAACATAGCCGCTTGCGGCTTCGCAGAGCAATTCCTCCCGCGAAGCCGCCACCGCGCCTATCCCTATAATGGCACTTCTCACGCCGAAGCGAGCAGATTACCAGGAGAAACGCAATGGCCGAGTGGCAGCGGACACACACGTGCGGGCAACTGCGCGAAGAACACGTCGGGCAGACGGTCACCCTCAATGGCTGGGTACTCATCACCCGGAAGTTCGGGAATCAGGTGTTCGTCGATCTCCGCGACCGCTACGGCTTGACGCAGGTGGTGTTTGAATCCGATGCCGCCGAGTTGTTTGCCACGGCCGAAAAGCTCGGCCGCGAGTGGGTCGTTTCCATCACCGGGCTTGTGCGGAAGCGGGTCGCAGGGGCCGAGCGCGCCGACATCGCAACGGGTGCCATCGAGGTCGAAGCGAAGACGCTCCGCGTCCTGAACACCTGCCCGCCGCTGCCGTTCTCGGTGACCGAGTTTCCCGACGAGGAACTCGCCAACGAAGACTTGCGGCTCCAGTACCGCTACCTCGACTTGCGGCGGCGCAGCATTCAGCGCGTCCTCATTCAGCGACACCGCGTCTGCAAGGTCATCCGCGACTTCATGGACTCGAACCAATTCCTCGAAGTTGAAACGCCGTTGCTCGGCAAAAGCACCCCCGAAGGTGCCCGCGACTACCTCGTGCCCAGCCGCGTCTTCAACGGCGAGTTCTTCGCGCTGCCGCAATCGCCGCAACTGTACAAGCAACTGCTCATGATCTCCGGTTACGACCGCTACTTCCAGATCGCCCGCTGTCTGCGCGACGAGGACTTGCGCGCCGACCGTCAGCCCGAATTCACGCAACTCGATGTTGAGATGTCATTCGTCGAGCGCGACGACATCATCACGATCATGGAACGCCTCGCGGTCGATATCTTCGACAAGTGTCTGGGTGTGAAACTCTCGACGCCGTTCGCCCGCCTCACTTACGCCGAGTCGATGGCCAAGTACGGGTCGGACAAGCCGGACGCACGTTTCGGCCTGGAAATCGTGGACATCAGCGAGATCGCGGCGCAGTCCGACTTCACCGTCTTCAAAGACGCCCTCGCGGCCGGCGGCATGGTGCGTGCGATCAACGCGAAGGGGGCCGCAGCGAAGTTTAGCAACACGCAGTTGAAGCCCGGCGGGGAACTTCCGAAGGTCGCCGAGACGTACAAGGCCAAGGGTCTGTACTTCATGAAGGCCGAAGGCGGCAAACTCATTGGCGGTATCGAGAAGCAATTCCCCGACCCGTTGAAGGAAGCCTTGAAGGCCAAACTAAACGTGGTGGACGGAGACTTGCTCCTCTTCGTGGCCGACAAGGAAAACGTGGTGTGCGACGCCCTCGGCGCGCTCCGGGTTCACCTCGCCACCGCGATGAAACTGTACCGCAACTGGTGGGACGAGAAAGCCGAGCACGACGCGGTTGAGAAGAAGAAGGAAAAGGAAGCCGGCAAGAAGAAGGAGAAGTACGCCCCAGTGCCGTTCCAGCCGCGGCCCGAACACTTCAACTTCTTGTGGGTGACGGACTTCCCGATGTTCGGCTACGACGAGGAAGAGAAGAAGTGGGCCGCGATGCACCACCCGTTCACCGCCCCGATGGACGAAGACCTCGAACACTTCGCCACCGACGCCGGCCTCGGCAAAGTGCGAGCCAAGGCTTACGACATGGTACTCAATGGCTACGAAGTCGGCGGTGGCAGCATCCGTATTCACCGCAACGACGTGCAAAGCCGCGTCTTCCAGATTCTCGGTATGGAAGTCGCGGACGCCAAAGAGCGCTTCGGCTTCCTCCTTGATGCCCTCCAAAGCGGTGCGCCACCCCACGGAGGCATCGCGCTGGGCCTTGACCGTTGGTGCATGGTG
>Ga0209591_10004826_pt1 | contig 15163 bp, 8 predicted proteins | sample MAT01_FD_187207 | JGI IMG/M metagenome (GOLD analysis project Ga0209591, IMG submission 187207) | Freshwater microbial communities from Lake Fryxell liftoff mats and glacier meltwater in Antarctica - MAT-01 (SPAdes) (version 2) | ecosystem: Environmental > Aquatic > Freshwater > Ice > Liftoff... | reverse complement strand
GATCTCCGCCTCATCCACATTCAACTGAATCAACAGCTGCACCGCATCAATCGTGACGGAGTCGCCCTCGTGCACCAGCGCAATGGTGCCGCCCACAAACGCTTCCGGTGCGACGTGGCCGACCACCATGCCCCACGTGCCGCCAGAGAATCTGCCATCGGTGATGAGGCCCACCGTTTCGCCAAAACCTTTGCCGATGAGGGCCGAGGTTGGTGCTAACATTTCGCGCATGCCGGGCCCCCCTTTGGGGCCTTCGTAGCGAATGATCAGCACGTCGCCGTGATTGATCTTGTCAGCCATGATCGCGTCCATCGCGTCAGGCTCGGATTCGAACACGCGCGCGGGGCCGGTGATGACGGGGTTCTTGAGGCCGCTAATCTTGGCGACACAACCTTCAGTCGCGAGGTTGCCTTTCAGGATGGCGAGATGGCCTTCTTTGTACATCGGGTTGTCATAAGGGCGAATCACCGGCTGCCCGGCATTTGGATAACTTGACGGCGTGTCGGGGATGTCTTTCAACATTTCCGCGATGGTCTTGCCGGTGATGGTCAAGCACTCACCGTGCAACAGGCCCGCATTCAGGAGCATCTTCATGACCTGCGGCACACCACCCGCTTTGTGTAAATCCACCGCGACGTATTTGCCCGAGGGCTTTAAATCACACAACACACCGACTTTCTTGCGGATTCGCTCGAAGTCGTCAATCGTCCATTCGACGTCGGCGGCGTGCGCAATGGCAAGAAAATGCAACACCGCGTTGGTCGAGCCGCCGACCGCCATGATCACTGAGACGGCGTTTTCAATTGATTTGCGGGTGACGATGTCGCGCGGGCAAATGCCTTTTTTTACGGCCTCAACCAACACGCGACCGGATTCTGCCGACGAGAGGCGCTTTTCTTCGTCTTCGGCCGCCATGGTCGATGAATATGCAAGCGACATACCGAGCGCCTCGAAGGAGGCGGACATGGTGTTGGCGGTGTACATGCCACCACACGCACCAACGCCGGGAATGGCTTTGCGTTCGACACACTCGAAATCCTCCGGCGTCATCTTGCCCGCACCCAGCGCACCGACGGCTTCAAATACCGAAACAATCTGTAAATCCTTGCCCTTGTGGTGGCCGGGTTTGATGGTGCCACCGTAAACAAAAATCGCGGGGATGTTCATTCGGCAAATACCGATCATGGCACCCGGCATGTTCTTGTCGCAGCCGCCGATGGCCAACACGCCATCCATATACTGCGATTGGCACGCCGTCTCGATCGAATCCGCAATCACTTCGCGCGACACCAGCGAATATTTCATGCCCTCGGTGCCCATCGAAATGCCGTCGGTGACGGTGATGGTGCCAAACATCTGCGGCATGCCGCCCGCCTCGCGTATCGCCGCGTCTGCTGCATCAGCCAGCGGCTGAATGCCGGCGTTGCACGGGTTCATGGTGCTGTGGCCGTTGGCGACACCGATGAATGGCTTATTGAAGTCGGCGTCCTGATAGCCGATGCCGCGCAGCATCGAGCGATTCGGCGCGCGTTCATTGCCCTGAGTGATGGTAAATGAGCGGTATTTGGGTGTAGTCATGATCTTTTGCGGAGTGGTCGGGTAAAGTTGCGATTGATTGTACCGGATGCATCGTGCAACTTTGCCTTAGGAGACTTCATGAGAAAGCTTGTCGCGGCGCTAGTGGGCGCCATTTCGATCATTGCGATCGCGGCACCAGCGTTAGCGCAGTACCCGAACAAACCCATCCGTTTGCTGGTGCCGTTTGCTCCTGGCGGCAGCTCTGAAATCGTATCTCGCTCGTTCGCCGCCGAGATGTCGAAAGTGCTCGGGCAAAACATCATCGTCGAGAATAAGCCGGGGGGTGCGGGCAATATCGCGATGGTTGAAGCCAAGGGCGCAACACCCGACGGCTATACCCTGATCCTCGGCCATATCGGCACGCTCGCATTCAATCCGGCGATGTTTCCGAAGTTGCCGTATGACCCAGTCAAGGATTTCATTCCGGTGACGTTGCTGGCGAAGGTGCCGAGCCTGTTGGTGGTGAACGCGGAAAAAGTGTCGGCCAAGACGTTGAAGGAATACGTCGCGCTCGCCAAGAGCAAGCCCGGCGTTATCAACTACGGCTCGGCGGGTAACGGCAGTTCCGGCCACCTCGCGATGGCGTACCTGAATCAAACGGCGGGCACGGACACCCAACACGTACCTTACAAGGGAACGGGGCCAATGCTGACCGACCTGTTGGCGGGCAGACTGGAAGCCACCTTCACCGGTGCGCCGCCACTGATGCCGCACGTCAAAGCAGGCACCTTGCGCGCACTCGCCATCGGCACCGCGAAGCGTAGCCCGGCGTTGCCGGACCTTGCAACGGTCGCTGAGCAGGGCTATGCGGGCTTTGAGACGTCACAGTGGTATGGCATCTTGGCACCTGCCGGAACGCCCGAGGCGATCATCAAGCGGCTGGTCGAAGCCGCGGCGATCGCGGCGAAGTCACCTTCGTTGGCAGAGCGCCTTGCGGTCGAGGCCGCCGAGCCACAAGTGACGACGCCGAAAGAATTTGCCGACTTCATCGCGGCCGAGGCGAAGCGCTGGGGCCCGGTGGTAAAACAGGGCAACATCAAAGCCGACTAATCGGTCCGGCGCGGCTTTCATTACTTAGAGTTCTTCATGCTCAAGCACCCACAGTTTGACCCCGTTGCAATTGCACTTGGCCCCATTTCGGTTCATTGGTACGGGCTGATGTATGTGGCGGCGTTTGTGTTGTTTGTGGTGCTCGGGCGCGCGCACGCCAAGCGTCGACCAGAGCTGGGCTATACGCCAGCCTCGATCGAAGACATCATGTTTTACGGCATCATCGGCGTGGTGCTGGGGGGGCGAATCGGCTACATCTTGTTCTACAAGTTCGGCCACTTCCTGTCGAATCCGATTGAGATCTTCTACGTCTGGCAGGGCGGGATGAGTTTTCATGGTGGCTTTTTGGGTGTGCTGGTGGCTATGTGGCTGTGGGGGCGAAAGCACAATCGCAGCTTTTTTGAAGTCACCGATTTCATCGCGCCGCTAGTGCCGACCGGGCTTGGTGCGGGACGCATCGGCAATTTCATCAATGGCGAATTGCCCGGGCGTGTGACGGATGCCACGGCGTGGCCGTGGGCGATGTGGTTTCCGCAGGTAGATGCGAGCCCGCTGGCGCGCCATCCGTCGCAGATCTATAACTTTCTTGGCGAGGGTGTTTTCCTGTTCGCGTTGCTTTGGTGGTTCAGCAAGAAGCCCCGTGCTGTTGGGGCGGTATCGGCTGTTTTTCTGCTGGGTTATGGCGGCTTTCGTTTTTTCGCGGAATTCGCGCGTGAACCCGATGCGTTCCTTGGTTTTCAAGCGCTGGGCATGACGAGGGGGCAGTGGCTTTGCATTCCGATGGTGTTGGCGGGCGCGTATTTTCTGTGGCGGTCTTCGCGGCAGCGATTAAAACTTGGGTCCCCGCCTTCGCGGGGATGACTGCAAATATGTGGCTTCGCCACGTAGGCCGCAGTCAGCTTTGCATTCCGATGGTGTTGGCGGGCGCGTATTTTCTGTGGCGGTCTTCGCGGCAGCGATTAAAACTTGGGTCCCCGCCTTCGCGGGGATGACTGCAAATATGTGGCTTCGCCACGTAGGCCGCAGTCAGCTTTGCATTCCGATGGTGTTGGCGGGCGCGTATTTTCTGTGGCGGTCGTCGCGGCAGCGATTAAAACTTGGGTCTCCGCCTTCGCGGGGATGACTGCAAATATGTGGCTTCGCCACGTAGGCCGCAGTCAGCTTTGCATTCCGATGGTGTTGGCGGGCGCGTATTTTCTATGGCGGTCGTCGCGGCAGCGATTAAAACTTGGGTCCCCGCCTTCGCGGGGATGACTGCAAATGTGTGGCTTCGCCACGTAGGCCGCAGTCAGTTGTGTGTCCCGATGGTGTTGGCAGGGTTGTATTTCTTGTCGCGTTTGCGCCAAGCGAAAGTAGGCCAGGCTCCTGCTGCGATGAGATAACTGAGGGATGACTTGCCTAAGGCTGTGTTGCGCTGCACAATTGAACGCTTGACGGGTCCTTTGGAGCGGTGAAATGAAGTTTTGTATTGTCGGTGCAGGTGCCATCGGTGGATTTGTTGGCGCAAAACTGGCGGCAGCGGGAGAAGACGTTACGTTCATCGCGCGCTGGAAAAATCTCGATGCGATCCGCGCACGCGGCATGACCGTCAAATTCCAAGACGGCAGCGTTCTGGAAGCCAAAAATGTCAAGGCAACCGACAGTTTTGCCAGCGTCGGGCCGGTTGACTGCGTCATCCTCGCGTTGAAGTCGCACCAAGTCGAAGCGGTGGTTCATCAACTCGCGCCACTGTTTGGGCCGAAGACGACCGTCATCACGATGCAAAACGGTATTCCATTTTGGTACTTCGTCAATCACGGCGGCGCATTGGCGGGCTCACGCGTCGAGGCGGTCGACCCGCGCGGCGTTTGTCTGGACGGCATTCCGGCTGAGCGCATCATCGGCTGTGTTGTCTATCCAGCGACTGAACTGGTCGCGCCGGGTGTTGTGAACCATATCGAAGGCGATCGTTTCCCGCTCGGCGAACTCGACGGCAGCACCAGCAACCGCATCAAGGATCTAGCCGATGTGTTTGTGAAGGCGGGACTTAAAGCGCCGATCCTCGACAACATTCGCAACGAAATTTGGCTCAAGCTGTGGGGCAACCTGACCTTCAATCCGATCTCCGCACTCACTCATGCAACGCTGGTCGATATCTGTGAGAACCCATTCGGCCGCGAACTGGCGACCAACATGATGAAGGAAGCCCAAGCGGTCGCCGAAGCGCTGGGGGCGAGCTTTCGAGTACCGCTGGAAAAGCGCATTGACGGTGCAGCTAAGGTCGGCAAGCACAAAACCTCGATGCTGCAAGACGTGGAGGCGGGGCGCGAAATTGAAATCGATGCGCTGGTCGGGGCGGTGGTTGAACTCGGCGAACGCGCTGGAGTGCATACGCCAACCATCAGGGCGGTCTATCAGGCCGCAAAATTGCTGGCCGCCACCATGAAGCAGGGTGGACAAGCCGTACGCGGGATTGCGTTGCCCGGCGTCTAGCGGGTATAAACTCCTTGCATTACAAAAATATAGCTCAGTTGTCAGAGTGTGTCGTTCGCAATGACAAGGCCGTCGGTTAGATCCCGTCTACCGCCACCATACGAGCGTTGAGAGCACTTGGCGTTTACAACGGATGACGTACTCGCAGGTTTGTTGAAATGGAAGGTATCCATATGCAGCTATTTATTGGGTTGGCAGGAACCGGTAGATTTGTCTCCAAGCTGGCGATGGGGTTATCAATGGTTTTTTGCCTGACGGTGGTTAGCTATGCGCAGACAATCGCAACCACGACCACCCTAACTGCAACGCCCAATCCGAGCGTAATCAATCAGACGATGACACTGACGGCGATGATTGGTGGCGGGCTCTATGCGGCGCCGTTCAATGCTGGAGTTGGTCGCTCGGCCGGCTCCGCCGTATACATCCGCTACGAACTCGTTGACACCACATTCAGCCGAAGCGTTGCGGCTGGTGACCTCATTAACCTCACGACGCCTGCTGCTTTTGCAAGTACGGTTGTCGCTCTAGGCGGCGCAATCGGTGACAAGATTGTGGTGATGCAAATTACCGCTGGTGCGCCGGGGCTCAATATCTCGGACAATCTCCGGTTCAATTTTTCGCCGGGCGCTCTGATTGCTGCGTCAGCAATCAAGTTCTCGGTTCACGAAACCCTGTCTTCGGCGGTTGGCACGGTACCGTTGAACGTTTCTCTGGTCTTCGGCCCGCTGAGCGCCCTGATTTCGTCGCTTTCGTCGCCCCTTCCGTTTACCGGTAACGTTAACTTTAGTCAGAATGGAGTAACGATTACGGGCTGTGGAAGTGTAGCAATTTCAAGTAGCGCTGCGCTTTGTTCCACGACGATTGGTACCGCCGGCACCTACACGATGACGGCTGACTACAGCGGCAACTTTGACTATTTCCCCAGCAGCGGAACTTTGACGGGCGGACAGGTGGTTGGCCTCGGGATCACTCAGCTGACACTTCCAAACGGTACCGTTGGCGTTGCCTACAGCGAGCAACTGAGCGCGACCGGCGGGACGGCACCGTATTCGTTTACGTTGTCAGGTGGCACGCTTCCCAACGGTTTGGCGCTTTCATCGACCGGGGCCCTGACTGGAACACCTTCTCAAGCGGGCTCGTTCCCGTTGACGTTGCTCGCGACGGATTCCCTGTCCGCTACTGGAACCCGGTCGATCACCGTCGTTATTCAAAAAGCGCCCCAAACACTTTCGTTCACGCTGCCCTCGACGGGTCGGGTTGGAACGAGCGTGAGCTTGACGGCTACGGCCAGCTCAGGACTTGCGGTAACCTACAGCGCAACGCCTTCTACGGTTTGCACGCTGAGCGGAAACACGTTGCAACTGATCGCGGCGGGATCTTGCTTTGCCACTGCGTCGCAGGCCGGTAGCGACAACTACCTCGCCTCGGCGGCGATTCAGCGGCGGCTCGATGCGTCGACGGCAGGCCCGGTCGCGCCGCCTGCGGCAGAGCCGATCCGGATGCGTTCCGCCGCCGGGGTTTCCATGTCGGCTCGTCTGACAGGATTCACGCTAACGTTCACCACTGATAATGACCCCGGTGCTGCGTTTCGCTCGGTTGCGAACGTCGATATCAATGGCAACGGAGCCAAAGACCTCGTTTACCAAAACACTACGCAAGGCGCGTTTGGCGACGTCCGGGTTTGGCAAGACTTTCTCCCGACGATCGACCGCTTATTGCGAAATGTCAAACTCGAGTGGCGGCCAGAAGCTGCCGGCGACCTTGATGGAGATGGCTTCGGCGATATCATTTGGCGCTTTACCGGACAAACGCCGAACCTCGACGACACCGGTGTGACCTACATTTGGTTCACCAACGGCATGGATGTGGGCCAAGTGCGCAAGCGCGGCGGCGCGCCACTTAGCTGGCAGATGGTTGGCGCGGTCGACACAAACCGCGACGGTGCGGCGGACATGATCTACCTGAGCCCGGATCAACAGTTGCGCGTGTTGATGGCCACCGCCAATCGCACCTGCGCGAACTTCGCGGCGGGCATGATTCCGCTGGGATATTCACCAGTTGCTGTCGGAAATTTCACGGGCGGGCGCTTCGGTGAGATTCTGCTGCGGCAAGCCGCGAGCGGCCTCAACAACATCATGCAACTCGACGGCGGTGCGGTCACAATGCCGGCACCGACAGCGAATCCGGATGACCCCAACGCGTCGTGCACGGCCACCTCGCAAGCAATACCAAACCCGATCCAACTTTTCTTTGGAACAGATCCATCTTGGCGCGTTTATGCAACCGCAGATCTCAACGGTGACGGCACCACTGACATCGTCTGGCTCCGGCCTGACGATACGCTCACCGTCTGGTTGATGAATCGGTCGACCGGCGTGCCCGCGATACTCGGCAATGCTGGTACGGCCCCGACGGGGTTCAACGTCATTCAATGACTTTCTCGTCGGCAACCCTGCGGTCCGAGAGTTACAATTGCGACTCATTGTTGAGGGGTATAGCTCAGTTCCGACAGCGCGCCGTTCCCGATAACAGGGCCGTCTGTCCGATCCCATCGATCTCCACCACATCTTTAAGGCGCATGAATTCAATGACCACTCACGTAGAACACCTAGATTGTTGCAACACAATCGTAGAGGAGTTGGGCCTCTTCATGCGTGAAGTAAAACACTCAAAGACCGTTCTACTTGGCATCCGGCTGATACGGCTTTTTGGTTTCTTGCTCGCGTGCGCTGCCGGAAGCGCGCTGGCGCAGTTGGCAACCACGACGGCGGTGACGTCTGTGCTGAACCCTAGTGCTGCCGGACAATCGGTCGGCCTAGTTGGCACCGTCCGTAGCGCGGTTTTGACCGCCACGTTTACAGCCGGCGTTGGCCGGACAGCGAACAGCGGCACGTACTATCGGTATGAGTTGGTCGACGCCAAGTTTGCAGCTCAGGTGGTCAGCGCCAATTTAACGACGACGACGGTGCCGCCTTCATTTTCTAATATCGTCGTTGCACAAGGTGGCGGTATCGGTGAACGATACGTCGTGTTTCAAACAACTGCCGGAAGCAATGGCATCGCCCAAACTGTTGATATCTCGTTCAACCTGAGGCCCGATGCGCAATTGTCAACCAGTACAGTCACTTTCTCGGTCCACGAGACAGCATCTTCATCGTTCGGAGCAACGCCGGCTAACACCACCGTCCTGTCGGGGCCGACCACCAAACTCTTGTCGGCGCTCCAGCCACCGTCTGCCATCACGGGGACGATGAGCTTTCTGATCAACGGCGCGACCGTCCCGGCTTGTACTGCTTTGCCAATCGCCGCCGGTGCGGCCCAGTGCAACAATGTCTTTGCCAACGGCGGAACGTATACCGTTGCCGCCAATTACAACGGTAATTTTGCGGCCAGCAGCGGCACGCTGCTAGGTGGTCAAGTTGTCTCGCTTGAGATCTCACCGCTTGTTTTGTCCGACGCTACTGTTGCTCTTGCGTACTCGCAAGCGCTAACCGCAAACGGTGCCACGCTGCCCATATCGTTTTCTTTCGTGTCGGGTACGCTCCCCGTCGGCTTAACGTTGGATGGCGGAGGCCTCTTGTCGGGTACGCCGCTTTCATCAGGCCCCTTTGAGTTTTTCGTGCGAGCAAACGATGCTGTCGGCAATACCATCACTCGCAAACTGAGTCTAACGGTAACCAAGGGAACTCAAACGGTCACGTTCAATCCTCCGGCCAATGCTGTGGTGGGTAGCAGCATCACGCTGGCGGCCGTCGCGAGTTCGGGATTGCTGGTGGACTATTCCATTAGCACCCAGACGGTCTGTACGGTGGCGGGCTCAGTTCTGCGTTTCATTGCCGCCGGAACCTGTGTGCTCACGCCCCTTCAGAACGGCGACTCGAACTACTTCGCCGCACCGGCGACGCCGAGGTCGATTGTTGTTCTGGTCGCCGGTGGTATTCAGCCGCTTCGACTTCGTTCGTCGTCACCAGCGCTTTCAGTCAATGGAAGTCTTGTCTCCAATCTGCTGCAATTCACGCCGGTAACCGACCCGGGCGCAAGTTTTCGGACGGTGGGTTTGATTGACATTGACGGCGACAAAAGTCCGGACCTGATTTACCAAAATACGAACCAGGGAGAGTTTGGCGAAGCGCGTGTTTGGCAGAACGTCAATCCCGCCAACGAACGTGTGTTGAGAAGCGTCAAGCTCACTTGGCGAGTGGATGCGGGCGGCGATCTTGATGGCGACGGGTTCGGCGATATCGTCTGGCGCTTTACCGGGCAGAGCCCCAATATTGACGACACCGGAGTTTCCTATGTTTGGTTTACCAATGGCGTTGGCGTGACGCAGGTGCGCAAGCGTGGAGGGGCACCGTTAAGTTGGCGTTTGCTGGGCGCGCAAGACCTCAATGGCGACGGCGCTGCTGACATGATCTACATCAGTCCGAACAATGAAATCCGTGCGTTGATGGCTACGCCGGGACGAACCTGCGCTAACTTTTCGGCTGGCACCATCCCGGCTGGCTTTACTGCTCTCAAGTTGGGGACGTTTCTGCGATCTGGGCGTGCGGAAATCTTGATCCGAAACAACGCAACCGGCGAAGTCAGGCTCATCGTGCTCGACGCATCCGGTCTGACGTTACCGACGTTTGCCGGTGACCCTAGCGACCCGAACGCAGCTTGCACCTCAAGTTCACTTGGCGTGGCGTCGACCGTCCTATCGTTTGCAAGCACCGATACCGGATTGCAGTTTTTCGGTACGGCGGATTTCAACGGTGATGGGTTTCTTGATATCGTCTGGATTCGCGCAGACAACACGACCACGGTTTGGTTGACGAGCGGCGACAATTTGCCGCTGACCGCGATCACCAACGCCGGCACCATCCCCGCTGGTTACACGCCCATCCAGCCCTGATAGAGCCGCCCGGAAGCCTAGATCCCGCGAATCTTCAGCGTCTTCTCGACGTCGCGCGCCAGCAGTGAAAAATGCTGGCGTGTGGCGCTGTCGGTGGTGCGTTGCTCGCCCGCGAGCAACATCACTTTGACGTCTTTCAGACTCTGCAGGGCGGCGGGTCGCAGATCAATCAGCAGATCTGTTTGTGCTGCGGAAAGCATGAAGCTGAAGCTCTTGAAGCGCTGTGCTTCGCCTGAGAACGCCTTCAAATGTTCGATAAAATCGCGCTGCAATTCGCGGCGGTAGATGTCGGCCTTTGGCTGCGGTGAAACCGTTTCACGAAAGATGCTTCGCTGGATGAGCTGCAAGTAGCGGTACGCACTGAGTCCGCTGCCGGGCGCAAGGGATTCAACATCCTCCAATACGCGGAAACGGACTGGCATCAGCATTTCGGAGAGAATGCGTTTTTGCGCGTTGACCACCGGCGCGGTGACGTCGATCATCGAGATGCGATTCAGCACTTGCGGATCGATGAGCCACTTTGGCGTGACGAGCGCTTCATCAAGCAGAAAACGGATTGCCTCGCGCTGTTCCTGCGGCGTGGTCCGGGTGAAGGTCTCACCGCCTCGTCCCCCGAGGTATCGCGTCTCACGAACACCACCAATCATCTTCACCACCGAACTGAGGTAGCTCGAGCGCTGATTCACCAGCCGCGTGTAAGTTTGTTCAAGCGTTTCGTAATCTTCGCCGAGCCGCGTTGTCGCCGCGATCAGCGTTCGCGACGCACGTTCGATTGATGCCAGCGATAGCCGCGTTGCGGGAATGCGTTCACGGCCGATGTTTTCGGTCAGCACCTCGGGGTCGAGGAACGCGGCGAAGTCCTCGCCACCAAATTTGAGCAGCGGCTCCTTGATGTGCCGCGCGGCCATTAAGTCGAGCTCGGGAATTTCTTCGTCAGCGGTTTTCTTACCCAGTGGTTTGTAACCCCACTCGATGGCAAATTTGTCGTAAGGGCCGAGTTTGGGAACAAAGCTGGTCACCCCGTCGTCGGGTTGCGCAACGGAATTGAACCGCCCGTAAGCCATGATGGATGCGACGGTACCGTTGGCATCGGCAAATGCCGGGTTGCGCAGATCCTTCACCGAGTAGGCGGTGGCCGCACGATGGTTGTGGCGCAGGCCCAGTGTGTGGCCAATTTCGTGGGTGGCAATCGAGCGCAACAGCTCGCCCAGCACTTCGTCACTTAACGGCAAAGTCGTCACGCGCTTGTCAGCAGCGCCCGCCTGGATGAAATACAGTTGCTCGACGAACTTCAACAGATCGTGCCAGAAGATTACATGCGCGGAGACAACTTCGCCCGAACGCGGATCGTGTATGTTCGGGCCCATTGCGTTGGCGATTGGCATGGCGACCCAACGGATCACCGAGTAGCGCGCGTCTTCAGGATCCCACAGCGGATCTTGCTCTTTGGTGGGGGCCATTTTGGCGACGATGGCGTTCTTGAAGCCCGCCTGTTCGAAGGCCGCGTTCCAGTCTTCAACGCCAGCCATCAGTGGTTTACGCCACTTCTCCGGTACTTCTTGGGCGATGTAGACGGTGATTGGTTTGATGGGTTCAGACAGCGCTGCCGCCGGGTCCTTCTTCTCAAGGCGGTAACGGGTAATGTACTCGCGGCCGCGCGTGCCGCTGCGTTCGCCGCCGTACTCGACAAACGCCTCAGTGAAGTAGCCGACGCGTTCGTCCGCGAAGCGACCCTGCATGGGTGTTTCCGGCAGCATCGCCAGGCTATAGTGAACAATCGCCGTGCGCGACGGATTGCGCGATATGGTTGGCATCTGCGGCATCCCGCCGGCATTCAACGTTGGCATCGGGAATGATGCGAAGGTCAGCGTTGAGCGAGTCTCGACATTGCCGGGGAACACTTTCACCTGGCTGATGAGACTGCGCGAAGGATCAACGCCGCCGAAGCCAGCCGGCCCGAGATTTCGCGCATCAATCAGATCGCCAGAGGTCGATAGCAATATGCGGCTCGCATCGATCACCGGCCATTTCTCTTTGCTAGGCGGTTGTTTGTCTTTTACCTCGAGGGCTGGCTTTGCGTCTGGTGTGGTTTTCGCTGACGGAGTTGCCGCCCCACTCGTTGGCACGCTTGCCGCCGCCGTTGCTGCCGAAATTAGCGGTGACGCCGCTGTCGAGTTCGCCGCGTCCACCGCCGCCACTTGTCTCGCTAGCGCATCGTTTCCGGTTGACTTGGCGACTTCGGCACGCAACTGCTCCGCTGATTGCTTGAGAAACTTGTCCTTGTCCGCTTTTTGTTTGTCTGCCTTTTCTTTCGCCGCCTTCTCCAACTCCGCTTTTTCTTCAGTTCGGAGTTCCATTGATCGTTCGTTGCCTTCGGCCTCAATCTGGAAGGCCATCACGATGGGCGCCAGATCAACAGCGTCGGCTGCCGCCTTGATGTCGCCGATCGCGCGGTTTTGGTATGACACCGAGCGCAGGAAGATGCGGTTTTCTACGCGTTCAAAACGCAGCACGCGGTAGCCAAGCGACAGTCCGTTGAATCCGCCACCCGCGCTAGCCTGCGAAATTTCGGCGGACCACAACAGGTCCCGACCGAGCAGCTTTTCGGGGATTTCAAACAGGTGCCGATCCTTGACGCGGTGATAGATCAGCATGCCCCTAGATGACTTGGCATCCTTGGTAACGACGTCTGCGTAGCGGCGTGGCTCGCCCGGCCCGGGAATCGGGACGGGTGGCGTGGCGGCGGCGGCCACCGTCGCCGTTGCGCCCGCGACCGTCGGCGTTGTCGGTGTCGCCGGCACTTTAGCGGCCGCGACCTTCGCATCCGTTGCGGTCGGAAGCTTGTTGAGTGGGGCGCAAGCGGTTAGCGTCGCAATCGCTGACAACGCCAGCGTGAGGATTCGTCGGGTCGGCATGGGCATCATCGTTTCGTGCGGGCTACCGGCTAGGTTGGCAGCCGCGAGGGGCATCATTGGCAATATCGCTCGATTGATTATGCCGAACAAACCGATTCAACCACGCCGTTTGACGCTGCATGAATGTATTAGACGTAGTCAAGCGGCAGTGAGGTGGTGAACTTCAACTGCTCCATGGCAAAGCTGGAGCTTACGTCGGACAGCTCAACGGAATTGATGAGACGTCGATAGACCGCGTCGTAGCCGGCGATGTCTGGCACCACCACCCGCAGCAGGTAGTCGAGGTCGCCGCTCATCCGGTAGACCTCGACGATTTCCGGAACGTCACTGACCGCCTTGGCGAAACGATCCAGCCAAGCTTGATTGTGTTGATTGGTCTTGACGCCGACAAACACCGTCACGCCTAGGTTGATCTTGCTCGCATCAAGCAGCGCCACCCGGCGCCGAATGACGCCTGCTGTTTCCAGTCGCTGTACACGCCGCCAGGTCGGCGTCGGTGACAGTTTGGCGGCGGCGGCGAGTGCAGCCAGACTGATCGAGGCGTCCTCCTGGAGTGTTTCTAGAATTCGCTTGTCGAAAGCATCAAGAGTTAAATTTTCCATTAATAGTGAGATAGATAGAAAGTAATTCGCATAATATGCAATTTTGGCGATGAATTGGCAAACTCTTTGCGCGCGCTGGCCGATAAACTGCTGATCGCAGTTTTACTCGTCTAGCTGCCCTCTTTTTCGGAAGCCGCGCCATGAACAAATTCTTCACTGAGCACCCCGCCAGCGTCGGCGAAACCTACTGGCAGCACCTGGCTGTCGCGTTGAGTTTCGCCGGCGCATTATTCGGTGCCGCGTTTGCTGCGCTGGTTCACGCGTTCTTTCCGGCCTGCTTCGAAAAGACCGCCAGCCTCAAGATCACCTGCCTGCATGATCGAATCGTGAGTAATCGTCATAACCAAACCCCAAGCAACGACGGGGCTTTACAGGCAAAAATGGCTGAAACGCCCCGCCAGATATAGCCTTTGCCTTTTAGATACCGCCCGCTGGTAGGCCTTCATGCTATCTGTCTGAAATTTCACAAGTTTTTTCTGGTGTTATCAAAGACTGTCACGTAGAATGCGCGTTGTGCGCTGCAACAAAGCTGGATTGTGTTGCTGGGCAACGGTAATAACACAGTTCAGTAAAACCGCGATCGCAAGATCGCTGCAGTTTTGTAACACTTACGTTCATCGTCCCCCGCCCCGCTTTTCTCTTTTTGGGCCGCGTCGTTTCCGACACGCTGCCCCTCTCGAATCGCATATAGGTTGGTGCCGATGTTGGCGCATCAACCGCGATTAGCTCCTTGAATCGTGACCCTTCGCGACTCCGAATGTTGGAGTGCATTGGTTTTGCTGTGCCGCTTTTTGCGACCAATGATGGTCGCGTAACGAACGCCTTGCGGCGTTGCCGATTGCGGCAACAACAGCAGGGCGCCCACGATTGAAAGTTGAAAATGAAATTTGAAACACTCGGCTTGAACAAAGCCCTGCTCGAAGCCATCGCCATGAGCGGTTATACCGATCCGACGGATGTGCAAGCGCGCGCGATTCCTGAAGTGCTGGCCGGCAGCGACGTATTGGTTTCCTCGCAAACCGGTAGCGGTAAAACCGCTGCTTTTATGTTGCCCGCGCTGCAATTGCTGGCAGAGCCGCATAAGGTTGCTGGCAACGGACCACGCGTGCTGGTGCTGACGCCAACCCGCGAACTGGCGATGCAAGTTACCAAGGCAACCGAAACGTACGGCCGCAAAATGAAGCGCGTTCGTACTATCTCGATCGTCGGCGGCATGCCATACCCGTTGCAAAACCGTATGTTGAAAGCCGGCGTAGACATTCTGGTTGCCACGCCGGGCCGTTTGCTCGACCAAATGCAGTCCGGACGTGTCGATTTATCGCGCCTCGAAATGCTGGTGTTTGACGAAGCCGACCGCATGCTCGACATGGGCTTCAAGGATGACATCGATGCGGTTGTCGCAAAAGTGCCGACCGATCGTCAGACCCTGTTGTTCTCGGCAACGCTCGACGACAACATTTCGCGCATGGCTGCCACCATGATGAAGAGCCCGGTGCGCATCGACATCTCTGGCAAGGCGCGGCATGAAAATATCGAACAGCGTTTGCATTACGCAGATGATCTGTCACACAAAAACCGCCTGCTCGACCATCTGCTGCGTGACACCGATGTTCAGCAAGCCATTGTGTTTACCTCGACCAAACGCGCGGCCG
>Ga0209591_10004825_pt1 | contig 15168 bp, 17 predicted proteins | sample MAT01_FD_187207 | JGI IMG/M metagenome (GOLD analysis project Ga0209591, IMG submission 187207) | Freshwater microbial communities from Lake Fryxell liftoff mats and glacier meltwater in Antarctica - MAT-01 (SPAdes) (version 2) | ecosystem: Environmental > Aquatic > Freshwater > Ice > Liftoff... | reverse complement strand
ATTGGGGGATTGAGGAATTGTTAATTCATTGGTGAATACCTCATCTTTTTGATCGAGGCTATAAATGCGGTTGAGCGATCGCCCTTAAATTAAATTTACAATAAATTTACACAAAGATCGATCGCCCGCGATTTGTGATTGGGGGCGATCGATCTTTTTGCTGTTGGAGCAATTTGAAGCTCAAAACGAGATCTGCTTCGGGAATTGCCGCCGCCATCAACTCCTAAGCCCTTACAGAAAACTCGCCAGCGGGCGATCGGCAAAAAAAAATACAAAAATAGTTGATTTTTCAGAACAGTTGTGTTATAGTAGCCTAGATGCGGGAGTATAGCTCAGTTGGTTAGAGCAGGTGACTCTTAATCTCAAGGTCGAAGGTTCAAGTCCTTCTACTCCCATCCTCAAACAACATACTACAATACCAATACCCGCAAGCTGTGGTGATATTGTCAATCTTAAAATTATTGACAATAATATCTGTGTCAATCAGCTTGTACAATAATCTCCATGAACATCCAGCAATTTGTAGACAACTCCCTCGGACAATGGCGATCGCAGCGCAGCGCCCATCACTTGACATTCCGACACTTTGAAGCGATCGAGTCAGTGATTGATATCGTTGCAGTCTCACCCGATGACACAGCCGTAATCGACCTCTGCAAGTCCTACGACATAGACCCAACCGAAGCAGTCACTCCCTTCAAAATGACCTGGGAGGGACACACAGATTGGGACGAAAACGCCGAAATGAAGGGCAGTTGTATCCTCGTACCAATCCCAGATCCGACAGTCCCCAATCGCGGTAAATTACTGCGAGACCAAGGATATGCCGAAACCATTCCCGCCGCCGCAGACTATCACATCACAGACGATGACACCTTTGTCCTCCTGACAAGCTACGATAACGCCGCAGCCGAAGAAAAAATTTGGTTCGCCAATCCCAACCTGCGCTTTCGTGTTTCCCTCATCAAAACAAGTAAAGGAAGTGGAGTAGTAACCGCATCATTTTCCTCAGAAATTCGATCGCTCTCCGCGAAATAACACCAATTATCAAAAATCATGCAACAGTATTTGTAGGGTGCGTCGCCACAAACAATCCCTAATGTTCATCGACAATATCGGGGCGACGCACCTTACCTAAAGAGTCAATGAAACAAGCCGAATAATTGTTGCGTAGCCAGAGTTTTGATAAATGGTATAGCGGTTCTCAATCAAGTGAGGTACTCGCCGCAAATTACCAATTACCTTTTTACCAATCGCCAATTACTAATCAGTACCTCCCTTGACAAGTGCTATATAACCAAGTTAAAAAAAGCTTATGAATTCAGTTAAAAGCAACGATTTAATCACTCTCGCTCAGTGGATGGCAGGAGATTTCAGCAACTACAAACAATCCTTTCAAAAGCCCCAACAATTTGCCCATATACATATATTTTTCCGGCCATTACCCTTTGAGTTTTTCAATGCCATTGGATTTTACTCTGAGCAGGTTTATGACCATGATATGTGGACTCCCTACCGTCAAGGAGTGCACAAATTAATTGACCAGGGATCACAAATTTATATAGAAAATTATAGTCTCAACGATGCAGTGCAGTACGCCGGCGCAGCACGGGAATTAAGCATACTCAAGACAATTACACCCGATTGTATTCAACGGCGCTACAATTGCTCTATGGTTTTCAAACGAGAAGGAGAAATGTTTCGTGGTAGTGTAGAACCAGGAAACCAGTGTCTCATCGAAAAAAAAGGTTGTTCAACCTACCTCATCAGTGACGTAGAAATTACCGAAACAACCTGGAGCAGTCTCGATCGCGGTATGGATGTAAATACTCATCAACAGATTTGGGGATCAGATAATGGCTCTTTATGGTTTGAAAAGCGTCAAAGTTTTGCCACAGAACTACCACAGATCTAATTGTTCGTGGGAATAATTTACAGGCGATCGCAGCACATACTACAGCCACACCTATCGCCAAAAAATACTCCTGCACCAAAAAAACTACCTGTAGTACGTGAAGCAGCCACCTCCCAGGCTATGTTAAATTATGTAAAGTTTTCTAATATAACATCTAATTATGGTATATTTTCACATAACACAATAGTGGAGATTTTTAAAATGGTTTTTGGACCTGCATCTCGACTTGGAGTCAGTTTATTTGAAGAAACACCCTGTTTAGAACTGATTCCAGGACGTTCAGAAGAAGAAGTAGAAACCATTATTCGTGCCGTCTATCGGCAAGTTTTGGGTAATGCTTACGTCATGGAAAGCGAACGGGCGACAATTCCTGAATCGCAATTCAAACGCGGTGAATTGAGTGTACGCGAATTTGTCCGCGCTCTTGCAAAATCAGATGTTTACAGTTCTCGCTTTTTCGATACTTGTCCTCGCTACCGCTTTGTGGAACTCAATTTCAAACATCTCCTAGGTCGCGCTCCCGATGGCCTAGAAGAGATGAGAGGACATAGCACTATCTTAGATACCCAAGGCTTCGAGGCAGAAATTGATTCTTACCTCGACAGCGATGAATACCAAAATGCCTACGGGGAAAATATCGTTCCCTACTACCGAGGCTACAAAACCCAACCAGGACAAAACATGGTTGGGTTTACTCATATGTTTGCTCTCTTGCGTGGTGCTTCCAGCAGCGATTTCAAAGGAAGTCTTTCTGGAAAATCCCCTGTCCTGAACAAATACGTGATTCAGGAAACCCCTGTAGCAATCATTCCTCCTTCCGGCGGTTCAGTTGGGGATGGTTGGTCATTTCCCGATAGACAGCGGGCTGTTAAAAGTGTTTACAACGTGGGTTCTGGTGACGAGGGTAAGGTTTTCCGTATCGAAGTCACTGGCTATCGCACTTCTGCTAAGAATCGGATTCAAAAAATTCGGCAGAGTAACCAAGTTTATGTAGTGCCGTTTTCCAGACTTTCCCAAGAATATCAACGCATCCACAAACAAGGCGGCGTAATTGCCAGCATCACCGCTGTCAATTAAAAACCGCTCAAACTTCTAGCTTCACGACTTGGGGAATTATCTCCCTGAGCGTGTTTGCAAGCAATCCTTAATTCCCAGTTTTGAAGCGTTATTTAGTCTTAGGAGAAACTCCATGAGTGTGATTTTAGATACGCCAGTAGAACTTTGGTCTACTAGCAATGCCGATGATACCCAGGCTGTAATTCGGGCAGTTTACAAACAAGTGTTGGGTAATCCCCATGTGATGGAAAGTGAACGCCTGACAGTGCCAGAATCGCAGTTGTGCGATGGTGCGATGACTGTACGGGAATTTGTCCGCGCTGTAGCAAAATCTGACTTCTATCGCAGTCGGTATTTTGAATCCTGCGCTCCCTACCGCTTTGTCGAGCTCAACTTTAAACACTTGTTAGGTCGCGCCCCCTTAGACCAAGCAGAACTTTCTGAGCATATTCGCACCTGTATCGAAAAAGGCTACGAGGCAGAAATTGATTCCTACCTCGACAGTCAAGAATATCAGGACAAATTTGGAGAAAACGTCGTCCCTTACTATCAAGGGGCAAAAAGTCAAGTCGGACAAAAGCAAGTTGGCTATAATCGCACTCTTTCCTTGTATCAAGGTTATGCAGGAGTTGACAGTGCTTTTACCGCTTCTCGCTTAGTTGACTTCGTAGCTGGTAATAGTGGTAACAAAATTACTTTACCAACCACAGGCGGTCGCATTAGTGCTTCCAAAGATGCCACCGAAAAAATGTTCAAGATTGTAGTCAAGGGAGCTAAATTTGATAGCCCTCGCCGACTTAGCAACACTGAATATCTTGTCTCTGGTGGGAAGATGACTCCGCAAATTCAGCGCATCCATCGCGCTGGCGGAAAAATTGTCAGCATCACCGAAGTTGCTTAAGCCATAGAGTGATGAGGCGAGTATCCTGGCAGTAAATGTACTTTTTGTGGCAAAGACCAGAAAGCCTGTACTAAAAGGTGGGCTTTCTGGCTCACCCCACAGCAAAACAATCTTTCTGCCAAACAGGGATACTCTCTCTCTCTCTTGCTTCTGACTTCTGATTTTGACGCAATCCTCAAGCCTTCTGACTTTTTTTGTGACCGATTTCTTCTGAATTTTTTGTGACTTCAGAATTATTTGTTAACAGAAAAATCACTAGAAACACTAACATTTTTTGACTGTCCAAAACAACTTTATTAAGTCTAGGAAAAAACCATGTCCAGTTTAACAGCAACTTTCGTCAGTGACCCCGTAGAACTACGCTCTAATGCAACAGAAGACGATTTACAATTAGTAATTCGTGCTGCTTACCGCCAAGTATTAGGAAACGTCCACTTGATGGAAAGTCAGCGTCTCACCAGTGCCGAATCCTTACTCCGCAATGGCGATATTACAGTACGTGGATTTGTCAGACAAGTGGCAAAATCAGAACTGTATCAATCTCTCTTTTTTAACACCAATTCTCCCTATCGGTTCATTGAGTTAAACTGCAAGCATTTGCTCGGTCGCGCTCCTCTGGAACAAACAGAAATTGCTCAGCACGTCCAAACTTGCAACGGCAAAGGCTATGAAGCCGAAATCGATTCTTATATCGATAGTGACGATTATACCCAAAACTTTGGCGAAAATGTCGTCCCCTACCCTCGGAGCATTCGCAGTCAAACTGGCATCAAGAATGTCGGTTTTAATCGGATGATTTCTTTGCTCGGAGGAGCATCCACTAGCGATAGCAGCAATAAAGCTCAGTTAATTGCGACTGTTGCTAGCAATATACCTCAAAAAATCAAACTTTCTAGCATTAGTTTGAGTGGAACTTCTAGCACTACGGGCAAGCGTTTTCGGATTACCGCGGCCAAATCTGGTGGCGCTAAGGTCAGAATGAGCAATATGAGCTATGAAGTCGGCTATACTCAACTGTCTCAGCAAATTCAAAATATCCAGAAAACTGGTGGCAAAATTCTGAGCATTACTGAAGTTAGCTAAATCTCCCGAAGCTTCACTTTTGTTTTGATTTAGGTTTGGTGTCTTCTACTTTCTCTAGAGCGAGTTTATTATTCGCTCTTTTTTTATGAAAAAAAGCCGGCAACTTGATTTAGAGAAGCAGGAAGTTCGGCAACGGATTGTCTAACGGATGTAACGGATATCAGCCAGAAGGAAAAAATCTTTGGTGGGAGCGTGTTCAGGAGTGTTTCTAAAATCTAAAATCTAAAATCTAAAATCTAAAATCTAAAATCTAAAATGGTATTACCCCCTATAGCCGATAAAAAAATGCAGGCTTGGATTAGAAGTCGTCACTTGATTTTCACCGGTCAGTTTCTGATTTTTGAAACTTTAGACTATCCAACAGTTGAGCGATTTGAGGAATGTATCACCAGTCTGGGAGGATGCTTAATTTCTGTGAAACCGCTCAAACGAGTGTGGATGGGAAATCATCGACAAGTGATGCTCTATCAAGCGAAAGGAAGTTTGCATACACCTCATCATGAACTGCGACAATATTGGTTCAAATACGGCAGTTTTCAGACTCGATTTGATGAGAGAGTTTAAAGCAACCCGGTTTATAGTAAAAAAATGATTTCGTTAAAATAATTTTGGTCAGTTGCACAAAGTGAACCTTTTTGTTTAAAGTAAGGAAAGTCCTGCTCTGTTACGGTTATGGATATTCACGAAATCGAAGCGTCTTTAGAAAATTCTGATTTTCAATATCGACTCAAGGCGATCGCAGCTCTGAAAGATTATACACCAGAGATTGCCGTTCCCTTGCTAAAAGCTCGACTCAACGACCCGGAATTTTTAGTACGTTCCTTTGTCAGCAGGGCGTTTGGACAACAACAAAGCGCCGAATCTTTCGCCGCCTTGCTCCAAATCATCAAACTTGATAACACCCCCAATGTACGAGCCGAGGCCGCCAATTCCCTTTCCCTTTTCGGCAAATGTGCTGCGTCTCATTTAGTCCTGACTTTTATTCAGGATGACCACTGGCTGGTGCGTCGTAGCATTCTGGGCGCGTTGGTGGACATGGGGTGCCATAACGAAATTTTCGAGGTTTGCGTCGAAGCATTGGCTGGCGAAGATATGACCACGCAAGAAGCGGCTGTGGATGGACTCGGTGCCTTAGCTGGAACCATTCAAGAACAGGCGGCACTTGCTCAGTTATTGGCGCTGGCTGGTTCTGAGTATGAAGGGATTCGTCAGCACACTGCATCTGCTTTGAAGCATTTTGATACTCCAGAGGCGAAGGAAGTCTTGAGTCAACTGCGGCAAGACTCCCATCATCGAGTGGTTGGTGCTGCTTTAGAAAACTTGCTTGAGAATAGTTAGGGAAAGCAGAAACCGGGTTTTTTGTGAAAATCCAACTTGGAGCGCAAGGAATAGCTAAAAACCCGGTTTCTTGAATCCCTACTAGAGCGAGAAACCGGGTTTTTTACGAAAATCTAGACAAGAGTGCCAAATCTTGGTTAAAAACCCGGTTTCTTGAATCTCTACTAAAGCCAGAAGTCTTTTAAATCCCATGCGTACTCAAGCTTGACTAAACTGTTTTAAGGCGCTGATTAAATGGTCAAAATTGAGACCCAATAAATCCTGTTCCTCTGAACTAAATTGCTGTAAACTGACTATTTTTAACTGTTCTAATCCACAGAGCATCGCCGGAACCGGAACGCGCAATTCTTGATAAAGTAGTTCCATATTTTTGAGTCCTTCTTGGCTTAGAAAATCAGGATTGTTCCCAGCAATTCCATAGGTAACAGAGCGCAGAAAATGCCAGAAATCTCGCCAACAGGCTTCGGCGCGAGCGGGAGGATAGAGGTCATTACCTGGTTCGGCGATATTAGGAAAGTCGGCTAACACTTTTTCCCTCGCATTGGCAACCAGATTTGGAGCTTGTTGTCGCAGTAGTCTGACTTGTGCTAGCATTAAAGAGTTACCGGGAACCAGGTTTTGCAGGAGTTCTAAATCTTCGTCGGTGAGATATTCGCTTCGATTGTCAGCTTGTTGAAAAATGGCAATGACTTCATCTGAATAGAGATTGTTCCAAGTGGCAAAACTGACGATTCTGGCTTTGGGAATTAATTCTTTGGCTCTTTCACTTAACTGCATAGTTATTATAATTTCACTCACGTAATTGAAGACAATCCAAGTTATAGACTAGAATTATGAGAAGTTTTATTAAGTTTTGTTACATTTGCCCCCGTAAAATATGGGAATGTGGTACAAAGTCTTCATTAGAAGAAGTCAGAAAAGTTTGGTTTCATAACGAAATATTACTTTGTTAGCCAAAACAGAGACGAGACTTCAGGCGATCGCCTATCATCCAGTATTTAGGGACAAGTATAAGGGGCTAAATTATAATCTATGTTTAAGCCATTTCAGCAATTTTTAGAAAAAGAACTATCTGAAAATTTTGCACTAGAGAGTCGTCCCATTCCCTCTGGTTTGGAATCAGTGGTGAGTGAGAGAGGCAAAAATCCTGCTACGATTCAAAGTTGGTGCTATGAATGCCCCCAATTACGAAAGATTCGCTACACCTACATCGATGCTGGGGAAACGGCGCAAATTTTCAACAGTGTGATTTATCCAAACCACAATTACGATGTGCCCTTGCTAGGGATTGATTTTTTAGCGTTTGGACAAAAGAAAATCTTGGTGGTAATAGATTTTCAGCCGTTATTTCGCGATCGCCCTTACATAGACAAGTATATCGAACCATTGACCGAAATTAGAGGTAAATACAGCGATTTGGTGCAAGACTTAGAAATGAAGTTTTATGATGCAAACCAGTATTTTTCCAAAAATTTGCTCTTTGCCAAAACAGACGCAGAAACAGTGGTCAATCAATTGTTTCCCGCCTATCAAGAATACGTTCAGATGTATTGGAAAATGCTAGAGCAAGCTTCTCCACTCAACAGTCCCGAAGAAGTTGAGCGAATTGTGAAAGCACAGAAAGATTACGACCAGTATAGTGCAGAAAGAGACCCCGCATCAGGACTATTCAGCAGCTACTTTGGTCATGAATGGTCAGAGAAATTTTTGTACGAGTTTTTGTTTGAAGATGCTGTTCCCTTAGCGATTCCCGCCGGGGCAAAATAAATTAAATATGACTCTATATCAGCCATTTTTAGATTACGCCATCCCACTGATCACAGAACGACTTGATTTAGCTCCTTATCCGATTCCGGCCGGTTTTGAAAGTAAAGAATGTATCACCGGGAAAGGCAAAAAAGAGCAGTTGGTGGTAACAACCAGCCATGCTTTCAAATCCTCAAAACTGCGGCAGATTCGGGCCGCTCATGTGCAGGGTGGTGATGCTCTCCAGGTTCTAAATTTTGTAATATTTCCCCAAATAAATTATGATTTACCTTTTTTTGGGGCGGATTTAGTAACTTTGCCGGGGGGACATTTGATTGCTTTAGATATGCAGCCGTTGTTCCATGATTCGGCTTATCAAAAGCAATACTCTGAGCCGATTTTACCGATTTTTAATAAGTATCAAAAAGATTTGCCCTGGGGGGGGGATTTTCCTGAAGAGGCAAAACCTTTCTTTTCTCCTGCTTTTCTTTGGACTCGTCCCAAGGAAACTGAGGCTGTGCAAACTCTTGTGTTTGAAGCTTTTAAGGATTATTTACAAGCTTATCTCGATTTGGTCGATCGGGCGCAACCAGTCACCGACAGTCAAAAATTAGCCGAAATTCTTCAAGCTCAACGGAATTATATCAACTATCGTGCTGCGAAAGATCCTGCTAGGGGGATGTTTCTGCGGTTCTATGGTGAGGAGTGGACTGAGGAGTATATTCACGGTTTTCTGTTCGATTTGGAACGCCATTTGTAGAAGAAGAAAGTTCGGCAACGAGCAATGTACGGGATGTAACGGATGTAACGGATAGGAGGAAGAAGGAAGAAGGAAGAAGAATTGTTTGTCACTGCGAGGGAAGCGAAGCAGTCGCCTAGTCTCTGCGATTGCGACGTTTAACGAACAATGACAGTCAACTGTTAACAGTTAGCAGTCAACAGTTGACAGTTAACGGTTGACAATCATTCCGGTTGTACCGGAATCAATTTAACAACCAAGACTTTGAGCTGTATTATTGCGAGTGAAAGAATTCCAAGTACCTAACTCCTTGGAATCGCGACTGCAAAGCATCGCTCTCGCTTCCGCAGTCAATCCTTGTACCAAGCTAAAATCAGCACCAGCAATACTTTTCAACTGCTCTAAATTCGCTCCAGTCAAATCAGCAGCCCGTAAATCTGCTCCCTGCAATTCAACTCCAATTAACATGGCATTCCGTAAATAAGCACCGGTCAAAAAAGCATTTTGAAGATTAGCCCCGCTTAAAGCCGCTCCCTCTAAATTGGCTCCAGTTAAATCTGCTCCGCTGAGATAAGCACCTCGCAGATTGCAGTAACTCAAATCCGCTCCTCGGAGATTGGCTGCATTCAAAAAAGCCCCGCTCAGACTAGCTTTCGGGCCAATAGCTTCGGCTTTTTGGTAATTAAATCCTTCTGGCCACATAGTCTTGTTATCATATAAAGCTAATTTGAATTTAGCTGCTTCTAAGTTGGCATCGGCTAGATTGCAACCTTGTAAATCAGCTCTAAAAAAATAACTTTCTTGTAAATTTGCTCCACTCAAATTGGCATCTCTGAGACTCGCCCGCCGTAAATCAACTCCCTGGAGATTTGCACCTTGGAAATTGGTTTTGCTGAGGTTTGCCCCGATTAAGTTTGTCCCGCTCAAGTCAATCCCGGATAAATCCATCTGGCTGAGGTTGATTCCCTGGAGGTTGGTTTGAGCTAGACTTTTAGTTTGCTCAAGAGCTTGTAAGACTTCTGTGAGAGTCAGGGGCTCGGAGAGGAAAAATGAGTGTTGACGAAGTGCCATTATATTTTTTGAAGATTTATTGATGGAATTGCTCAAAGTTGTCCGGTGTCATTTATCCTAGAATTTGATTGATGGGCGATCGCCAGAAAGTTAATTTTCTTAACCAAAATCCGATCCGATTTCCCTCCCATCCCCCCAGACAAGGGGACTTGCTTGATTCCTCTCGCTAAGTTGACACAGAAATGCTGCTAACACCACCGATGACTATGATGGATTTCTTTCGCAAGAGTGAGGGCGTTTGGTTCACTCAGCGAACAGTCCATAATTTTGATACTGCTGCTGCTGATGAGTCGGGAGAATCCAATGTCATGATTGATGTCTTGTCAATTGATGATCCCAGAGTTTTAGAGGTTTGTCAACAGCAAAATGTAGATCCTGCTTTGGTTAGTGGGGGATGCAGTTTCATGTGGCAAGATAATTTGGATGATGCCATCCCGAACCAAAATTATGCTGCAATTCTGATCGATGTGCCCAATCCTAATAACCCGAAGATGGGTAAGTTTCTGCGAAATCGAGGCTACGTTGAAGGCATCCCGGTGATTGGTATTTACAATTTTGCTGATGATGGGGTATTGACTATTGAGACGGAATATGAGACAAATCAAGGACAGGAACGCTGTTGGTTTATTAACGATCATTTTCGAGTGCGGGTGATGACTGTTCAAATGAGCAATGGGGTTAAACAAATGGCATACTGTTCTGAGCGTCGTTGTATTTCTCTGTCTGTTTTAGAAGAGTTGTTGGAACACAATCGCTTGAGAGTTTCTGGGGCGGCTGCGGTGTCATGTTAAAGCAAAAATACCCGGCGATTGAAATCGCGGAGTTTACGCGCACACAAAGAAAAATCCGGCGATTGAAATCGCGGCTACAAAAACAAAGTCCGCCTACGCGGACTAATTATCCAACTATCAAAACTATGTCTGAAAACGAAGAGTTTACACCATCTGAGAATGATAAATCTGCCGCAGATTTAAGTGAAGATTCAACACAGGTAGATGCTGAAGAATTGGTGGAAGTTATTGCCGAATTTGAGCGGTATCGGGAACGTTTGGTGAATGAGACGATCGCCGCGGCACAAAAGGCTAAGCTGCCACAGAAAGCAGCTATGGCTAAAATTGAGCCGGAACTTGCTAAAATTGAGGCTGGACTAGAAAGTCTCCGCACTCAATTGGCGGCTATAACTACCAATAATTAGGTGACAATCATGGTCAATTCTAATGCTCAATCTCAGGATGCTTCAATTGTGTTAGCTCATGCAGAAACAGATGCTTTGCTTCAACAAGTTACTGAACAAATAGATTTAGATACTTTTGATGTTAATGATGCTGAGCTTTTGATGCGTCTGGTTGAATCTTTGGGAGATCCGCGGGGGATGACTCGACTGCGTTGTGCGGAAACTCTGGCAGAAATTGGTGAAGCGGCGACTCCTTTTTTGTTGGATGCTTTGGCGAATCATGCTAATCCGGTTGTGCGACGTGCGGCTGCTAAAACTCTGACTTTGATTGGCGATCCGACGGCGGTTCCTAATTTAATTCATGCTTTGTTGAATGATCAGGATACGGTGGTTAAGGGTTCGTCTATTGGGGCGCTGGCGAGGATTGGGGAACCTTCTGTGCAGGCTTTGTTGGATATTTTAGCATCTACTGATTTGCCTGAAAGTACGATCGGTCATGCGGCTTGGGCACTGGCGTTTATTGGGGCGGGGGCGAAGGAGTATTTGTATCAGGCGATCGCTTCTGATTCGTCTGTGGTGCGTGGTGCGGTGGTTGGTGCGATCGCCAAAGTCGCCCAGGAAGAGCCCAAGCCGGAGTTATTCGAGATTTTGATTAAGTCTCTGACGGATGTTGATGTTGACGTGCGTTGCGAGGCTGCTGCTGCTTTAGGAAATCTGGCATATAAGCCTGGAATCCCCAATCTGATTGAGTTACTGCATCATGGCGATGGGGAAAGTCGCAGGGCGGCGGCCTTGTCTTTGATGAAAGTGGGCGATCGAAGTGCGATCGAGCCGCTACAAGCTGCATTAGCCAAGGAATCGGAAGCGGCGATTCAAGGTGTGATTAAATTAGCAATTTCTCAAATTAAGTAACTAAAAATATGACTGAATCTGGAACAGGGCGGATGCTACTTTCTCACAATTTTGATATACCAGAAGGTGTCTTTCCCCAATTAAGTCGCGAAGATTTGACTCTGGTATTTGCTGAGGGTTTAAGTCAATATCCTGAGATTAAGTGTCGTCAATTAAATCATCCGCATTGGATGGTAGAAGTTTTATTTTCTACTGATTTTTCTCCGCCTCAAGTTGGGGAATTTTGCGCTGAAGCTTTGGTGAATAAGCGGATGAGTCAAGGAAAAGTTGATGATGCTTTTCCTGATATTTTGATTTTAGCGGGATTGAAGAAGACTCCGCCCTTGAGTAGCGATGCTGAAGCATTGCAACCGGGAGAATGGGGGGTTGATGTGGTGGAAACTCAGTCTGCTGAGAGTTTTTTGATGGCGATGGGCTGGGAGGATAAAACGGCGGGGAAAAGTATTGAGGATGTTTTTAAGGTTGAAAGGAGAAAGGGGTAAAGGTGTTTTTAGTAGAGACTATCGCTTCTCAATTGATCCAGCTAAAATAAACATAAAGCGTTAGACAAAAACAATATGGTCGCAAGATAAGTATTGATAACAATCAGAAAAAACAGGAAGGTAAAGATGAGTGTAAATAGTTACTTAATTCCAGGCGAAACATTTAGCATTGAAAATCCATCTGATAACTCTCAAACCACTTTTTCAGACGATCAAATAAACGAGAAATACAAGAGAGGCGAGATCAGAATAGTGACTGAGCAAGCTCGTTATCCCCTTGACAGCATACAAACTATGCTTGATAGCAAGCAGGGAGACAGTAAAAAATATATCTTAAATCCTGAGTACCAACGTAGAAAAAGGTGGGATAACACTCGCAAATCTCGTTTAATAGAATCATTTATAATGAATGTACCTATTCCTCCTATTTTTCTTTATGAAGTAGATTATTCTATTTATGAAGTAATGGATGGACAACAAAGGCTCACAACTATTTATGACTTTTATAAAGGGAGGTTTGAATTAAAAGGATTAGAATATTGGCAGGAACTTAATGGAAAAAGATATGACGATTTACCTGAACAAGTTAGAAGAGGTATAGACAGGCGCTATTTATCATCTATCGTATTGTTAGAAGAAACAGCAAAAACCAGAGAGGAAGCCGAAAGTCTCAAGCGAATAGTTTTTGAAAGATTGAATAGTGGGGGTGAAAAACTAACACCACAAGAAACCAGAAATGCTTTACATAATGGCAAATTTAATCAACTGTGCATGAAGCTTGCCAAAAACGACCTCTTTCGTAAAATGTGGCAACTACCTTTAGAAAGCCAGGTAGAAGATTTACTACTTAAAAGCGAAGAAGAGCTAAAACAATCAGAATTTTCAGCTAGATTAGCATTGTATCGTAAAATGGAAGATGTTGAATTGGTTTTACGATTTTTTGCTTACAGACATTTAGATAAATTAAAGTCCCCTATCGATGGTTTTTTAGATGATTATCTGAGACAAGCCAATAGCTGGTCCGATCAAGTTTTGAATGATCTTGAATCTGTATTTAACGAAACTATTGAGTTGGTTCACACAGTTTTTGGTGAGACTGCGTTTTTAGCTCCTTCAAGATCCCAAGAATCTAAGACACCGAGAAAGAGTGTTTACGATCCCTTAATGCAGGTTTTTTCAAGAAATTTGATATCCAAAAATCGCATAATAGAAAATGCGGAAACCATCAAGAAAACAAGATATTCAAACGATAAATTGTTATTTTCAAAAAGAAAAAATAGACATATTTTTGATGGGAGGTATGGCGATCGAAAGGAAGTTCAATCTCGCATAGACTATTTTCAGAACTCTCTGGACAAATATATTTCATAAACTTGGGTAGAAATTATGAATATAACATCATTGGAGAGATTTAAAGCAGAAGTAAATCAAATACGAGAATATTTGAAACACATTCAATATGTAAATGATGTGGTGGGTTCTACTATTTTAGAACAGGATAATGAACAAATGAAGACTTTGCTAAATAGGCTAAAAGAACATGATAGAAGTTTTAGAACAGATAAACGGATATTTGAATACAAAGCAGCTATTATTTCACTTTATGGGCTTTTGGAAAAATATATTGAAACTTGGATTAAGGAATATCTTGATTCACTTTCTAAGTTAGTACCTAATTATAACGAATTAGATGAAAAAATTAGAAATAATCATTTTGAACTTTCTTTAAAACTAATAAATACTATTATAAGTAGAGAAAGTGCAAAATATCAACATCTTCGCAAAGAGGAATTGTTAAGAAACTTAAATACTTGTCTTGTTAGTCCTACAAATTATCAAATTAATACAGAAGCTTTTGTCCTGTTATCTGGCAACTTAAAGCACAATAAAATTGTAGAAATATTTAAACTTTTAAATTTAGATTTGAACAATGAATTAATTAAAAATGAAAGCCTTAATAACGAAGTTGGTTTACAAGCCAATGAGATTACAAGGACAGAAAAAGATATTGTGTACAATAAAATTAATGAGTTGGTTGAAAGGAGAAATCAAATTGCTCACGGTTCGGAAACATCAGTGGAGATTTTAGGTATCTCTGAATTAGAACCTTATATTCAATTTTTAGAAGTGTATTGTCAAGCCATTTTTGAAACATTATTTGAAAAAATTATCAAACAAGAATCAATACATACTTTTCAAAAGATAGAAAAAGTGGTAAAAATATTTAGTAGTAAGATCTTGGCGTTTGAAATCGAAAATTATACGATCAGAGTTGGGGATATGATGATAGTTGAAAATGCAGAAGGAAGATTATACAAAAAGCCTATTTTGCAAATTCAATTAGATAATATAACACATCAAGAACTTACAATTTCTGAAAAAACCAATATTTCTGTGCTTGTTGACCCTAAAATCAAAGATAATCAAACATTTTACATAGCAAAAAAATAATGCCAGACAGCAACCACGCAGCCAATCTATCATGCTTACCTCAGCGCGCCGCCAACACATGGCGATCGCACAAACCAACCTAAACAGCCAAAGCCTTCATACTTTCTTGGGTATCAGGAGCAATTTTTTGCCAACTCATAGCAATGTTAATATTCATATTGGTTTGAGCAATATCTAACAACGCATCATCAATTGAGTACGTCTGAGCTTCGCGCAACCAAATTAAAATTTCAGCTAAATGCCAAATAGAATCCGTACCTTCATAAACAGGAATCGGAGATTTTGAGTCGCTTTTTATGA
>Ga0209591_10004817_pt1 | contig 15183 bp, 13 predicted proteins | sample MAT01_FD_187207 | JGI IMG/M metagenome (GOLD analysis project Ga0209591, IMG submission 187207) | Freshwater microbial communities from Lake Fryxell liftoff mats and glacier meltwater in Antarctica - MAT-01 (SPAdes) (version 2) | ecosystem: Environmental > Aquatic > Freshwater > Ice > Liftoff... | reverse complement strand
CGCGGAAGCGCCGAGCGCGGGTTTCCCGCGGGCGCGACCACGCCCTTGGTCTTCGAAGTTGCCGATCCGGGCCAGGAGGCCGTTACCTTCGAATTTCGCTTTCTGACGCCGACTCGGAATGTCGATTAAGATCACTGATGCGTTGGTTGATTGGATTCGCGACCGCATTCTCGGTTCGTCGGAAATTACAAGAATCAATTGACGAGCGAAGCTTTCTTGGAGGTATGCTGCCCCTCCGCCGTTTGATGACCGAAGACCCAAGCCGCCATTTGCGGCTCGGGCGCGTGTGCTGACGGGAAAGGATGAATCGATATGACCGTCGCGCCGCAGCTCAATCCAGACTCGCAACGCAATGAAGCAACCCTGCGCGATGCGACCGTGCGTGCGGTGCGTCGCTATTTGAGTGATCTGAATGGCAGCGAATGTCAGGACCTTTACGGCCTGATGTTGCGTCAGGTGGAGCTGCCGTTGCTGGAAGAAGCACTCAAGCATTGCAGCGGCAATATGACGCGCACGGCGGATCTGCTTGGCATCAATCGCGCCACCTTGCGCAAGAAACTCGCCGAGCACGGCATCAGCAACTGAACTGTTGAAGATGCGCGCTTATGTGCGGCCGTGCGGGTCATGGCCAAGTTAGCGATCGCGGCCTCGTGCTCTATCACCTGCTTAAAACTGGTTTGCGTCGTCGTGCGCCCTCGCGCACCATCGCCGCCATCTGAAAGCTAGGTCGCGCGCATGTCTCCATTTGATCGTTATCCGATTCGTCGCGCACTCATCAGCGTTTCTGACAAAACTGGTCTGATCGAACTTGCGCGCAGCTTGCATACACACCAGGTAGAAATCCTATCCACTGGCGGCAGCGCCAAGACACTGCGCGATGCGTCGATCCCGGTGATCGATGTCAGCCAGCACACGGGATTTCCGGAAATCATGGACGGGCGAGTCAAGACCTTGCATCCCAAGATTCACGGTGGATTGCTCAGCCGCGCTGGCGTCGACGATGCGGTAATGCAGGCACACGGCATCGAAGCCATCGATCTACTCGTGGTCAACCTGTATCCCTTTGCGCAGGTGATTGCTGAGCCTGATTGCAGCTTTGAGGAGGCAATAGAAAACATCGATATCGGCGGCCCGGCCATGCTGCGCGCTGCTGCTAAAAATCACGCGCGCGTCAGCGTGCTCGTGGATCCGCAAGACTATGCGTTGCTCGGCCCAGCGCTTAAATCCGGCGGCTTCGATTCCGCGCAACGACGCACCCTCAGTGCCAAGGCCTTTGCACACACTGCCAGCTACGATGGACGCGTGGCCGCCTACTTGAGTGCGCGCGCCGACAACCCAGAAACGCCGGAGGCTTTCGCGCCGTATGTGCAGATATCTTTACGCCGCGGTGAGGCATTGCGATATGGCGAAAATCCGCACCAAGCGGCGGCGCTGTATCTGGAAGATCCAGTACCCGCCGGCAGTATCGCCGCGGCGAGAATCCTGCAAGGTAAGACCTTGTCCTTCAATAATCTTGCCGACGCCGATGCGGCATTGGCGACGGTGCGCGCCTTCGACGATAGCGCCTGCGTCATCGTCAAGCATGCAAATCCCTGCGGCGTGGCGACGTCACCTGCAGTGTGCGAAGCCTACGACCGCGCCTACGCAACGGATCCGGTCTCGGCCTTCGGCGGCATCATTGCCTTCAATCGACCGCTGGACGCGCTCACTGCCAAGACCATCATTGATCGCCAGTTCGTCGAAGTCTTAATCGCGCCGTCTTTCGACACCGGCGCGCTGGCGGTGCTCGCGAGCAAACCTAATGTGCGCGTGCTTAGCGTTGGCGATAGTCCAGCCACGGCCTCCCTCGCGCTCGATTACAAACGCATTGCCGGCGGCTTGCTGGTGCAACGCGCAGATCACGACCAATTGCACCTGAATGATCTGCGCGTGGTGAGCCAGCGCCAACCCTCGGCGCAGGAACTGCTGGACCTGATGTTTGCTTGGAAAGTGGCCATGTTCGTCAAGTCCAACGCCATTGTGTATGCGCGAGATGGCCGCACCATCGGCATCGGCGCCGGCCAGATGAGCCGCGTGGTGAGTGCAGAGATTGCGGGCTGGAAAGCGCGCCAGGCAAATTTGATCGTTCCTGGTTCTGCGCTCGCATCTGACGCCTTTTTCCCCTTTCGCGACGGCATCGATGCCGCCGCGACGGCTGGAATACGCGCCGTGATCCAACCCGGCGGCTCCATGCGCGATGCTGAAGTTATCGCCGCTGCAGACCAACATGGCATCGCCATGGTGTTCACCGGCGTGCGCCATTTTCGGCACTGAGGGCGGTGCTCGGGGCTCGGCACTGAGAGCGGGGTTCGGGATCAGTGCGCTATCACCTGCGAATTCTCATCTCCGATCATCCTTAACGGAAACTACGCCGGTTTTTCACAGGCCAACGCACGCGCGTGTGATGACGGCTATGCTCGCGCCGCTGGCGCTTGGGGTCCTTGGGCTGGTGCCATTCCACACGCCATTAACGCGCCAATCCGCAGCGGAGTTCGTTTGAATTTATCGATTCCCAAGGCGTCCGACACGCAGGATCGGCTTCCGTTCTCGCGGCTGATAGCGTACTCATCGCTGCAGTTGCCGATTGCGATGGCGGCGTTGCCGGTGGTGCTCAATGTCACGCACTACTACGGCGAAATTCTTAAGCTGTCGCTCGCCGTGATGGGGCCGATTTTAATCATCTCGCGCGTTCTGGATGCGATCCAGGATCCGGTGATTGGCTACGTCAGTGATCGTCTGACGCATTTCCGTCACGGCAGATTAATCTTAGTCGCGGCGATGGTGCCCTTGCTGATGGCGGGCTTCTTTATGCTGTTCGATCCGCCCGCCATGTTGCATCCGGGTATCGACGGCATCAGTCCGCATCCAGTCTTGCTCGGCGTTTGGCTGTTTTTCGCGCTGGTGCTGGTGCACCTTGGTTATTCCGGGGTATCGATAAGCTATCACGCGCTTGGCGCCGAGCTTACCGATGACTACAACGAACGCACCCGCGTCACCGTGGGCCGCGAAGTATTTGGGCTCACTGGCATGATGCTCGCAGTCGTGCTGCCGACCTTGCTTACCGCGCGCTTTGGCGAGGCGACCGGGTATCAATTACTCGGCATTATCTTCCTGCCCATTGCCCTGTTCGCGGCGATACCAACCTTGTTCTTTTCGCCACGCTCGGTGCATGGGCCGATTATCGCCAAGCCCGGCGTGAGCATCATCGGATCCTTCTTCGCGCCCTTGAAGAACTCGCTTTACCGGCGACTGCTCATGGTTTTCGTGGTCAACGGGTCGGCCCTCGGCATCGCGGTGAGCGTCATGTTGTTCTACGTCGAACACGTACTCGGCGGCGGCAAATACCAAGCTGGAATGATTCTGCTCGCTTATTTCACCGCCGGCGCAGCGAGCGTTCCTTTGTGGATGTATCTATCGCGACGCCTGTCTAAGGCTACTGCGTGGTTTGTGGGCATCGTGCTGACCATGGTTGCGATGTCGCTGGCAGCCTTTTTGGGCGAAGGCGACATTGGCTGGTTCATCGCGATTTCAGTCGTTACAGGAATGGGTCTTGGCGCCGACTACGGCTTGCCGCCATCAATCCTGGCCGATGTGATCAACTCGCAAGAAGGCAAGGAAACGCGCGGCGCGACGGGTGCCTATTTCGGGGTTTGGGCGCTGACGACCAAACTCGCAACGGCGATCGGTGCTGCCGCCTCGCTCCCCATTCTCGCGCTACTGGGATTCAATCCGGGACGCGACGAATACAACACGCACGCATTGGTATTCGTCTACATCGCGTTGCCAATCTTCGTAAAATTCATCGCTGCCGCCATGCTCTGGAGTGTGCGCATCGAGGCCGAGCGCCCGGCGGTACGCGAAATTCTGTGGCGTCGGGGCGGTTAGCTGGCAACCAATTACCCACGCTGATGATTTCGCGTCATCCGCGTGATCTTGTGGCTCAACATTGACCACGTAGCGGGCCAGTTGACAGCGCGACTTGCCCCCGCATTTACCTGCGCAGCCGAAGTGCGCATTGCTATAGTCGCCACTTAGCACTGGTGTCGAGCACTCGCCGTGGCCGAACGTTCTCCCGTGGAAAGCGAACTTCAAGCGCTGGCGGAAAAAATCGAGCGCCTGCTGCAAAACAATAGCCAGTTGCATGCCGAGAACCGCAACCTGCGTGCAGCGAACGCGGAAGTTGTGCACGAACGCGAGTCTTTATTGGCCAAAAACGAACAGGCGCGCAGCCGCGTGGAAGCCATGATTGTGCGATTGAAAGCGCTGGAGCAAGCCGGATGAGCACCAACGCCGTCACCGTGACCATCCTCGACCGCGAATACGCGGTGAGCTGCTCGCCCGAGGAGAAATCCGGGCTGATCGAGGCTGCCGCCTATCTCGATTCGAAAATGCGTGCCATTCGTTCCACGGCGAAATTGGTGGGCCTGGAACGCATCGCGGTGATGGCCGCGCTGAATATTGCGCACGAATCCATTCAGGCGCGCAGCGACTTAAAGCGCGTGGACGTTGATGTTAGCGATGAATTACGACGCATGAACGCAAAGCTTGAGGCCGCCCTATCTGCATCGCTAAGATAGCGGGGCGTCCTCTGCGTAGTTCGACAGCGCGTCCGCTATATACCTTGACCCTGTTGTTCGACCTCGGGAAGAGTCAAATGCCGTGTATGTGCATGTCCGCCTCGCAGCGGACCGCCTTTAGCGGCTGCCTTCTTCCCCCCTGATCCAAAGGATCAAGGTCGTGAGACCCGCATCGGCTTCGGCGGAGGACCCTTATTTGGCTGACCGAAACAGCGAAGCACGCGCTGTTTCGGTCACGCAACGCGCAGAATTCGTATCCAGTCACGCACGCTTGCGCATTCAATATCGATGAGCACTGGCGAGGAAAACTTGCGGGCCACACTGCGCCGACGCGCACGTGCCGCGCGTTTCGCCTTGTCCGCTGAGGAACGTGCGACCGCGGGCGACAAGATCTGTGCCGAGGTGCAGGCACTTTCCGTGTTCGCCAGGGCACAGCGTATTGCCGCCTATTTCGCCGTGGCCAGCGAAGTTTCAGTGGCCGCACTCATGGCACACGCGTGGCAGCGATCGCGCAGCATTTATCTGCCGCGACTCGGCCTCGATCACTCCATGCATTTCGCGATCTGGAGCGGAGATCCTGCAGAAATCGTGCTCAATGCTTTCGGCATTGGCGAACCCGATCACACCGCGCAGGACATCGACACGTCACGGCTCGACGTGATTTTGCTGCCGCTGGTGGCCTTCGATCGACGCGGGTTTCGGCTAGGCTCGGGCGCTGGCTACTATGATCGAGCGCTAGCGCCGCGGCTCCAGCATGCGGCGCCACCGTGCCTGATTGGCATTGCGCATTCGTGCCAAGAAGTTCCGACCATTCCGCAAGCCGCTTGGGATGTGCCGCTCGACCTGATCGCCACTGAGCGCGAAGTTATTCGCATCACACCCGCACAAGGATGATTCATGGCCCATTGGTTGCTCAAATCCGAGCCCGAGACGTTTTCCATTGACGATCTCAAGCGCAAGAAAAAAGAAACCTGGGACGGCGTGCGCAATTACCTCGCACGCAACCATATGCGCGCGATGAAGACCGGCGATCTGGCATTTTTCTATCATTCCAGTTGCGCCGTTCCGGGGATCGCGGGGATCGCTAAGATCACGCGAGAGGCCTTCCCAGACCCTTCGCAGTTCCAGCCCGATAACGACTATTTCGAAGCGGCCAGCACGCCAGAGAACCCGCGCTGGTCGGCTGTTGAAGTCGGCTATGTGCGTCATCTCAAACGTGTGATTTCACTGACTGAGTTGAAAACTTTGCCCGATTTGGCAGAGATGCCGCTGGTACAGCGCGGCGCACGGCTGTCGGTGATGCCCGTCAGCGAACTGCAGTGGCAAATTATTCTCGCGCAGGAGAAAGCGGCGCGCGGCGCGTGAGCTGGAATCAAGGATTGCGATCGCGACAAAGCACCATCCTGGTGCTGGACAGTTCCAAACATCTTGCAAACCAGAGGAGAGACGATGAATCTTGATCAGCAAAAAATGCGCTCCGCAGAAATGGCGATGCGCTATGTCGAAGATAAGACCGTCGTCGGCGTCGGCACGGGCTCCACCATCAACTTCTTCATTCCCTTGTTGGCCAAGCGCAAGTTCGATATCGAAGGTGCGGTTTCCAGCTCCGAGGCAACGACAGCGCTGCTACAAGCGCACGGCATCCGCGTACTGCAACTCAATGACGCCGGTGACCTGCCCGTTTACATCGATGGCGCTGACGAATGTGACACGCACTGGCGTTTGATTAAAGGCGGCGGCGCCGCGCTCACGCGCGAGAAGATCATCGCGGGCGCCAGCCGTCAGTTCGTCTGCCTGATCGACCAAAGCAAGCGCGTCGACTTGCTGGGCAAATTTCCGCTGCCCATTGAAGTGATCCCGATGGCCCGAAGCTTTGTCGCACGCCAAATCGTCAAACTAGGTGGACATCCGGTGTTGCGCGAGAAGTGCACGACAGACAATGGCGGTGTGATCCTGGACGTGCATGGCTTGACCATCACGCACCCCGAGGCGCTGGAACGCGATATCAACCAGATACCAGGCGTCATCAGCGTTGGACTATTTGCCCAACGCAAAGCGGATGTGGTGATTTGCGCCGGTGAATTGCTCAAACGCAACTGAGTCATCAGCGAATAATTTTTGCTCTGGCGGTCGACCACGACGCAGTCTCTCCAAGACGATTTTTCTTTTGCTGGCCGATACGGGATGCGTCCAGGTTTGATTCGAAGCGGCTCTGCTCCCCGAAGGTGGCGTTGTACGAAGGATTTGGCACTGCCAAATGCCATCCGTGGCCCCGCAATTCGCGTCGGCACGTTTCCAATGCTTGAATAGTCATGCCCGCGCGTTGCAAATTCGGATGGCGTAGATGAATCGGAGGTTGAGGGTGAAACAGGTCACGAATCTGCTGCTGACGCTGGGATGCTGGTCGTCGTTCGCGTCTGCACAGTCGCTAAGTTTGGACAATGTCCCACCCTTTCCGCTGGCGGTCTCCGCGTCCGTCGCGGCGGTGAGCATCAGCCCCGCTAGTGGCAATGTCACTGCGCGCTCCCTGACGGGTGGCGCCAGTCAATGTACTGGCAGCTCACAGCCAGGCGATTTCGAGAAGATGCTCAAGGGCGGCAATACCGGATTAATGATCAATCAGTCCGGGCGTATCGAACTGCTATCGACACCAATCAACTACCACAATCGTACGATTGGGCAGGGCCGGCGATCAGTGATCTTGCGCGTCTCGCAACCCTTGCTGTGCATGGATTTCGCGGCAGCACCCGTCGGCTCAAGCAATCCTGTCGGGCTTAAGATCACCGACTCAAATAATGAAACGACTGTAGCCATGTATGGCGGGATCAGCGCCTATAACTATTTCACCAACGGCGTGAATCTATCTAGCTTCAGCATCACCTCAAACGCGCTACTGGCCTGTTGCCATATGTTGCCGGCCAACAATGCCAGTTGCTTTCAAGGCAACAATGGCGGCCCGAGTGCCGCTCCGATGACTGTGGAAAAAGGATCGAGTACCAATCTCAACGTGATCGTGAGCGGACCGGGCGGCGTCCTGCCCGGCAACGACCTGACCTATTCCATCCTTGTCAGTAACACCGGCTCCACGGCTCTCAGCGGGGTCCGCGTACGCGACTGGTTCACGAAATCCAGCAGCGGCTCTGCGGGCTCATTTTCAAATGGCAACTGGAGCTGTGCGCCCACGCTCGGCGCAAGCTGTGGTGCTAGTAGCGGCACCGGCAATATTGCGCTCACCCAAGTGGTGCTCCCCGCCGGTTCCAGCGTCATCATCACCGTGACGCGCACCCTTTCCGGCTTCGCGGCCCTCGGCAGCCCCTACTACTTGAGCGCCGCCGCCTTCGCGCCACCCGCCGCCAATGAACTGGGGCTCGGCGACAACCAGGACGTTTTGCAAGGATTTGCCGAGCTGACCGATGACTTGTTCGAGTCGGGGTTTGAGTAGGCGGCTTGTTGGCGAGTGAGAGCTTTCGCTGTCAGGTGCAGCCAGACTCGCGACCGTTAGCCTGGGCTGAGTCAACGCACCAAACTCAAACACTTGGTAAGTCAACTTAAGTGGCTCGCGCAAGCGCGACCGGGCTTCCATCCATTGCCTGCGCGGGGCCGCGCGCAACTGAAAAGTCGCGGTTCATAGCGCGTGGAGCAATCGATAGATTGCTTGGCTTCAATCGTAGCCGCAAGTTCTCTCAAGCCGTGTTCGAGCCTCAATGAAACACGAAGCGAGAGTTGGCGCAGCAAATGCGCGCAAGCTTCGCAGCGCTTCAAACACGCTTGCCGCCGCAACTTCACCTCTCGTCATTTTGAACTTTACCGGCACCCCGAATACCCGTCGGCAACTTTCTGCTATCGTTCTTGTAGACGTCTAGACGTATAGACGTCTGTTATGCAGTTTTGGAACTAGCTTATATCTATTCGTTTTCGCGATGCGGGTTTTGGCCTTGGGTTAAAATCGGCAGGCGGATGCGAATCTCTGACGAGGAATGTTTGATGTCCGCCCATAACGCCCTGCGCACGCCCGCGTGGGTGTCTGAAGATGAAGCCGTCGGCGAAGGTGTGCCGGATTCGCTGCAACTCTGCCGCGAGACCCGTGCGTCGCGAGAACTGGAATCCGCGCTGATGATTGATCCTTGTGCGCTATCGCATCTCGACCGACTCGAAGCGGAAAGTATCCACATCTTTCGCGAGGTGGCTTCGGAATTCACCAATCCGGTGATGTTGTATTCGATTGGCAAAGACAGCTCGGTGTTACTGCATTTGCTGCGCAAAGCGTTTTACCCGGCCAAACCGCCGATTCCGCTGCTGCACATCGATACCACCTGGAAGTTTCGCGAAATGATCCAATTTCGCAACAGCATTCCGGAGCGATTTGGCTTGGATGTACGCGTGCATATCAATGCCGACGGCGTGCGCCAGGGCATCTCGCCGATTACGCACGGATCAGCCGTTCACACCGATGTGATGAAGACCGTGGCGCTCAAACAAGCACTGGATGCAGGCCAATTCGATGCGGCCATAGGCGGCGCGCGGCGTGATGAAGAGAAATCGCGCGCCAAGGAACGCGTGTTTTCCTTCCGCAACGAACAACATCGCTGGGACCCAAAGAATCAGCGCCCGGAGTTGTGGAATTTGTACAACACGCGCGTGCGCAAGGGCGAGAGTGTGCGCGTGTTCCCGCTATCGAACTGGACCGAACTGGATATTTGGTTGTACATCTACCGCGAGCAGATTCCGGTAGTGCCGCTGTATTTTGCCCTTGAGCGACCCGTGGTCGAACGCGAGGGCGCACTGATCATGGTCGATGACGCGCGTCTGCCGCTGAAAGACGGCGAGACGCCGCAGATGCGCAAGATTCGCTTTCGTACACTCGGCTGCTATCCACTCACAGGCGCCGTCGAGTCGACAGCCGATAGCTTGGAATCGGTAATCGCCGAGATGCTGGTCGCGCGCACTTCCGAGCGGCAGGGTCGCATGATCGATAAGGATCACGGCGCCTCAATGGAAATAAAGAAGCAAGAGGGCTATTTCTGATGGCTGCCACTGAGATCTTGACGACGCCAGCCGCAAGCGGCGACATTGCTGAATATTTGCGCCTGCACGAGCGTAAATCGCTGCTGCGATTCATCACCTGCGGCAGCGTCGACGATGGCAAGAGCACGCTGATTGGTCGCTTGCTGCACGACACGCGCCTGTTGCTGGACGATCAGCTAGCAACGCTTGAACGCGACAGCCTCAAACACGGCACGCAAGGCGGTGCGATCGATTTCGCACTGCTAGTCGACGGGCTCGCAGCCGAACGCGAGCAAGGCATCACCATCGATGTCGCTTATCGTTATTTCAGCACCGAGAAGCGCAAATTCATCGTGGCCGACTGTCCCGGCCACGAGCAGTACACACGCAATATGGCGACTGGTGCATCCACGGCGGATCTGGCCGTTGTGCTGATCGACGCCCGCCAGGGCCTGCTCACGCAAACGCGTCGGCATAGTTACATCGTTTCCTTACTGGGCATTCGCCACGTGCTACTGGCCGTTAACAAGATGGACTTGGTCGGCTATGACCAAGGTGTCTTCGATCAGATTGTCAGTGACTATCGCGCTCTCGCCGAGCATCTGGGCATTGCATCGGTCAGCGCGGTGCCGCTGTCGGCATTGCGTGGCGACAATGTCATTCAGGCCTCACCCGAGATGCCCTGGTATCAGGGCTTAAGCATCCTGCAACAACTTGAAAGCATTGATGTTTCGCGCGATGAGCTTGAGCTTGGATTTCGCCTGTCGGTGCAATGGGTGAATCGACCCGATTCCAGTTTCCGCGGCTTTGCCGGCACCGTCACGGCTGGAGTTGTGCGACCTGGCGACGAAATCGTCGCCCTGCCCTCTGGCCAGCGCTCGCAGGTTGCACGCATCGTGACGGCCAATGGCGATCTTGAACGTGCCAGTGCGGGCCAGGCGATTACGCTGACCTTGCGCGACGAGATCGACATCAGCCGTGGCGATGTCATTGCCGCGACGCGTCAGCCGCCCGAAATCGCGAATCAATTTGCGGCGCATATCCTGTGGCTCAACGTGGCGCCACTATTGCCTGGCCGCCAGTATTGGCTGAAGTCCGGCACGCGCACGGTGGGCGCGCAAATCACCGAGATCAAGCACAAGGTCGACGTCAACACGCAGGATCACCTAGCCGCGAAGCGCCTGGAACTCAATGCAGTGGGCTTGTGCAATTTGAGTCTCGATCAGCCAATCGTGTTCGAGCGCTACTCCGACAATCGCGAACTTGGCAGTTTCATCCTGATTGATCGGCAGTCGAACGCCACCGTCGGTTGCGGCACACTGGCCTTCGCTCTGCGGCGTGGCAGCAATCTGCATTGGCAGGCGCTCAGCATCGACAAGGCCGCGCGCGCAGCGCTCAAAGGCCAGGCGGCGAGTTGCGTGTGGTTCACGGGGTTGTCTGGCTCTGGCAAATCCACGATCGCTAATCTCACCGAACGCCGCTTGCACGCACTCGGCCACCACACCTACATCCTCGATGGCGACAATGTACGCCACGGGCTCAATAAGGATTTGGGGTTCACGCCCGAGGATCGGGTCGAGAATATTCGCCGCGTCGCCGAAGTGGCAAAGCTCATGACCGACGCCGGCTTGATCGTATTGGTCAGTTTCATTTCGCCGTATCGGGCCGAACGCGAGCTGGCGCGTGGTCTATTCGCCAATGGGGAGTTTCTTGAAGTGTTTGTGGATACGCCGATCGAGGATTGCGAACGCCGCGATCCCAAGGGCCTCTACGCTCAGGCACGCGCCGGAAAATTGCCGAACTTCACCGGCATCGACGCCCCATACGAAGCACCTGAGCATCCGGATATTCACCTGCGCACCGGGCAAGCGAGCCCGGAGCAACTGGCCGAAAGCATCATCGCCCGCGTACTGGCGAGCGAGTCCTGAGCGCGGCACGGTCTTGTAGATGCTGAAAGCCAGTGTGCTAGCGCTTTTGAGCCCGTAGCGGCTTCAACTTACTCGGTGGCGCTGAACAAATTCAAAAGCCTGCCGAGGAAGCTTAAGCACTAGTGCGGTGTCCCAAGTAAGTTCAAAAGTAGTTCTGATGGAATTCGTCGTCAGGCAAGGCGCGAGCAGAAGAAATAGCGCTTCTATGCCGCCGACGAGCAACGCAGCTTGGCGGCGAAAGACACAGAGATAGTTGAACGTGTATGGGACACCACTCTCAAACATCACGAGCAGCAACAAGGTCAAGCGCGATCGTTTTGCGTTGGTGCGGATCCGGTGGCTTTTGGCAACAACACCGAGCGCCACTTCGCCAAGGCCGAGCCACGCGCGTGTGTGCAGTCGAGTGCATGACGCGCGTTGTGGCCCATGCGTTCGACCATGACGGCATCCGCGGCGAGCGCGCGGATGGCATTGGCGAGGGCTGCGGCATCGTGGACCGCCGCGGCGACCCCAAAGTTGTGCGCGCCAATGAATGTGGCGACTTCTCCGTGCGCGTCGCCACAGAAGACCACGGCGCGACCCACGGCGCAGATGCTGTAGAGCTTACTCGGCAGAACTAGGCCTTCGAATTGGGGTTGCAGACTGACGAAATGCGCATCCCCGGCCGCCAAACTGTCGGCGAGCTGTGATTCAGGCTGCAGCGGCAGAAATCGAAAGTTTTTAAGCTTCTCCGCGACCACGCCCTGCATCAATCGCGTCAGTCGCGGTCCATTGCCCACAATTAGGAAGTGGATATGCGAGTCGGTGCGCAATGCGCAGGCTGCGGCGAGTAAGGTCTCAAACTCGTGTACGCGACCTAAATTTCCCGAGTAGGCGAGCACGAAATCCTGATCGCTGAAATGCGCGCGCCTCAAGTTTGAATCACGCACCGCGCGCGACTGTATGCGATCGTCGCGCGCCCAATTGGCGATCACCTGCGTGCGTGCACCTGCAGCAACTAAACGCCGCTGCATGGATTCGCTGAGCACCACAGTGGTGTCGATACGGCGTAGCGCCAAGCGTCGGATCCAATGTAAGGGCGCAAGCGCGAACCGGGTGATCATGGGCCAGCGCGAATGCTGCTCGACAATGTCGGGGTAGACATCCTGGCTCCAATGAATCACGCGAACGCCACGGCCGCGCGCGGCGAACACAGCAACCAAATAAAACAGCGGCGGATCACTGCAGACCAGCAGCGTGTCATGGGCACGAAGTTCGCGTCGCAGCGTGCGATAGGCCGCCAACGCGAATTGCGGCCAGGCGCGCAGTTTGCCCATGATTCCGAGCGCTCCAGACTCGGTCTCGTCGGTGACGAAATGCGTGAGCGCCGCCAAGCGCGGGTCGCGCGACTGCCGCGCGCGAGCGCGGCTGATCAGCACAACCGTTTGTTGCGCTTCGAGCAATAGATCCACGATCTCGCCCGCAAGCACGGCCGTGGGTGCAGAGTCAGGTGGAAGCCATTGATTAACGACGAAAAACCTTGAAAGTGTCGGCTTGGGCGCGTCACTCATGCAGCGCAATCCGCGCACACTGTTGGCGAAAAAACTGCACGTCAACGCCCGCGCAGGAACAAACGATCGAGCGCGGCTTTATCCAACTGCACCCATGTCGGCCGCCCGTGATTACACTGTCCGCTGCGTTCGGTCGCTTCCATATCGCGCAGCAGCGCATTCATTTCGGGCAGGCTCAAGCGCCGATTCGCGCGCACCGAGGCGTGGCAGGCGAGCGTCGATAGGAGTTCATTGCGCGTCTCCTCAATACGCGTTGAACTGCCGTGCTCACGTAGGTCCGCCAGCACATCGCGCACCAAGGCTTCAAGATTGAGATCAGCCAGCGCAACCGGAACACGGCGCACACTCAAGTACTCCACACCGCTGCGCACAATCTCAAATCCCAGCGCCTCGAAATGCTCGGTCGCGTTTTCCGCCAGATCAGCTTCGCGTTGGGAAACAGCAATTTGCAATGGCACCAACAGTCTTTGTCCACGCACGCCCGCGTCCGATAGCGCGGATTTCAATCGTTCATAGGTGATTCGCTCATGCGCCGCGTGCATATCCACGACCACCAGACCCGCATTGTTTTCTGCCAGCACAAAGATGCCGTGTAATTGCGCCAAGGCAAAACCCAGTGGCGGCGCGTGATCGTCAGGATCATGGACTCCCGGCGCCTCGCTCACCTGCGATGTCGGACTATTCACCGCATACAGCGCGCGCAGGCTGTCCATGGATGTGCGCACGGACGGCGCGTAGGCGATGCCCATCTGCCGGCCCGCGAGTGGATTGCTGGCGTTGGACGACCCTGGCCACGGCTGACCGGTCGCCGCCCCCGGCGCCGATGGACTGGCGTCAAACGCGGTCAAGGCTGCAGCGACTTGGCCAGCGCGCGTCTGACTCAAGGCTTCGTGCAAGGTGCGGAAAATCATATCGTGCACGACACGCCCATCGCGAAAGCGCACTTCGTGCTTGGCCGGGTGCACGTTGACATCGACACGTGTCGGATCGATGGTCAAATAGAGCACGAATACCGGATGGCGCCCATGAAAGAGCACATCGCTATAAGCCTGACGCACGGCATGCGCGACTAGGCGATCACGCACCATGCGGCCGTTGACGAAGAAATATTGTTGATCCGCCTGCGAGCGCGCATCGGTCGGCAAGCCCACCCATCCATGCAGACGCAATCCGCCGCCCTCGTGATCCAACACTAAGGCGCGTTCTGAGAACTCCGGGCCAACGATCGCGCGCAATCGCGCACGCGCGGCCGTCTCATCGAGCGCGGGACGCAATGGCAATTGCGATTTGCCATTATGCGAAAGCCGAAATTCCACATCCGTGCGCGCGAGCGCCAGCGAACGCACGCAATCCTCGATGTGACCGAATTCGGTCTTTTCCGCACGCAGAAATTTGCGCCGCGCCGGCACGTTGTAGAACAAATCCCACGACTCGATGCGCGTGCCGGCACGCATCGCCACCGCCTTTGCCTCGGAACACTGCCCACCGGATGCATCGACCCCATAGCCGTGCTCGGCGTTGGCGCGGCGCGAGGACATACTCAGCCGCGACACTGAGGCAATACTGGGCAAGGCCTCACCACGAAAACCGAGCGAGAGCACACCTTCCAGATCCTCCAAATTACTGATTTTGCTGGTGGCATGACGCTGCAGTGCCAGGGTCAGTTCTTCTGCTTGCATACCGACGCCGTTATCGGCGACACGAATCAACTTGGCACCGCCCGCCTCGATATCTATCTCGATCAGGCTAGCGCCCGCATCCAAGGCGTTCTCCAGTAACTCCTTGACCACAGACGCCGGCCGCTCGATCACCTCACCGGCGGCGATCTGATTGATGAGATGGTCGGACAACACACGGATTGGCATGTGCTGATTCTACGATGCTCGTGCGGGACTCGGGACTCGGGACTTAGATGCCGGGGCTTCGGTGCCGGGGCTTGAGAAACAAATGCGCTTTGAAGCGAACAACGCACGGACTTTTTACGATTTTGAACGCGTCGTGGGAGCGTGACACCGCGATGGTGCCGCATCCGCGCTGTGAGGTAGTTAGCTGCTGAGGTAGTTAGCTGCCACCCTTTCACTACCG
>Ga0209591_10004814_pt1 | contig 15199 bp, 14 predicted proteins | sample MAT01_FD_187207 | JGI IMG/M metagenome (GOLD analysis project Ga0209591, IMG submission 187207) | Freshwater microbial communities from Lake Fryxell liftoff mats and glacier meltwater in Antarctica - MAT-01 (SPAdes) (version 2) | ecosystem: Environmental > Aquatic > Freshwater > Ice > Liftoff... | reverse complement strand
GGGTGAACAACCGCCGCGGCACGAGCCGCGGCGGTTTTCTTCTTCGCGTTCGAACGTCGGTGGGTGGCTGGCGGTACCGTCGGGACCTGAACCGCTCGCGGCGACGGAAGCGCCGAGCCATGCCGACGGCCTTCATGAAGATCGCGAGCGGTACATTTGAGCGTGAGGCATTCTGCCCGTCCGCGACCCAAATGACTTCCGCCACAGGGTGTTAGCCACTATGAACGCACAAGAAAGAGACTCTCTAGTGCACGCGCTCAAGGCACGCTTCGAGAAGAACATGCGCCGTCACCGAGGAGTCACCTGGACTGACGTGCAGCTTAGGCTCGAAGGAAATCGCGCAGCATTGAAGTCGCTCAGCACAATGGAATCGACCGGCGGCGAACCCGACGTTGTTCGGCACGACGAACGAACAGGTCAGTACACGTTCTGCGATTGTTCAGCCGAGAGCCCCACCGAGCGCAGAAGCCTTTGCTATGACCGCGAAGCGCTCAAGTCCCGGAAAGAGAACAAGCCCCAAAACAGCGCCGTCGAAATGGCCGCTGCAATGGGAATCGATCTACTCACCGAGGAAGAGTACCGAGCGCTTCAGACGCTCGGCGATTTCGATATGAAGACGTCGAGTTGGGTCAGAACGCCGGGTGATGTACGGGAACTCGGCGGAGCCTTATTTTGCGATCGTCGCTATGGCAAGGTTTTCGTCTATCACAATGGCGCACAGTCGTACTACGCCGCCAGAGGATTCCGTGGGTCACTTCGAGTCTGAGCTCAACGACGGCAACGTCGTGCAGTTGTAGGCGACTCTCACTTCATCCGCCGACCTTGCCATTGATCTTCCACGCGCCGACGGTGCTGCTGTTTGCAGTACCGGTTGGTGGGCCCGCGTACGAAGAGTAGCCGCCGCTCTTGCGTTGCCAGCCAGCGCTGTACGCCTTGTCGTTCAAGTACGTGTCTTCGTTGGTCGTGCCTTGAAAGTTCCGCGTGCCCTGGATGTTCTGACCCGCGCCTCCGGTGTACGGCGAGTACTTCGATGCTCCCGCGACATAACGACTCGCACTTCCGGTCGGCCCGGTGTAGCCGCTGCCGTAGCTGCTCGTGAAACCGCCGCCGTAGCCGCCGATGTAGCCGGGTGCGCCCATCACGCCACCGCGGTACACGACGCCGTTGTAGCCGCCTGACCCTACTTGAAGGCTCGCGTCGAGCGCGTGGCCACTGCCGAGTTGCGCCTGTGCCAACGCTGAGGTCGCGGTTGAGCCGATCACAGTCAAACTGAGCAAACTAACAAGTGAGCACATAATGCTGCCAGTGATCTTCATCAATGATCCTCCCGTTTGGCGCTGGCGGTGACGGTGATATCGAGAAAAAGACTTTCGTTCGGGCCGATCGCGGGTACATCGCCGCCGATGCCGAATGCCTGGGCTGGCGCGATCGCAACCTTCCAGTGATCGCCAACGCGCATCAGCCGAAGGACGCGGCTTGCGAGCGGAAGAATCGCTTCGGGATCGACGCGCGACGCCTTGCGGTCGTCGACGACGTTCTGCGCACCATTCTCACCTATCAATGCGAGAGTCCAATCGGCGATGTAGACGTCGCTCGCGCCGGGCTGCGGACCGCTTCCGGTCGCGACCGTGATCGCGTACACGCCGTCCTCGATGCGTCGGGTGCCTAGCTGCGCTGCAAACTCTGCGATCGACTTCGCGCTCCGCGCGGCGTTCGCATCGGCGAACTGACGGAACTGTGGATCTTCGGCGTATTGTTTCTGGGCGGCTCGATCAAGGAGCGCGCGATGCACAGCGCGAAGCACGCGATCGAGTTCGGGCTTCGGCATGCCCGGCGGCAAACCCTGTAAGCCGTCGTTGAAGCCGCGAAGCACGAGGTCGGCGTCGGCCGAAAGCCCGTCGGCGGCAAGTCCTTCTTTCACGTCGCCACCAAGGCTGTAGCCCACGCCATACGCGAACCGCGTTGCGTCGTTGGCGGAGACGGCGGCATCGCTGGTGTTGACGCCACGCGACGAGTTGGACGATTGATTGGCGCATCCCGCGAGTGCAACGACGAGGGTAGTGCCGAGGAAACTAGCGCCAAGCATGGGGTGATTGAGAGATCGCATGGTGGGTGTCTGAACGCGAGGCGACGCGAAGGAGAGAGAGTCAGCATAAACCACAGGCTCTGAATTCGGCAGAAGCTCGGGGGTCTGGGCTTTCGGACGAGCGCGCTCGCCCCTACATTCGACGTCGATGCGGTGGACCCTCCTCACTCTGGCACGGAACGGCCTTCGAAAAGCCGCCGCGACATCGCTTTCTTTAGCTGCGGCACTCGGGCCTACTGCCGTAGCGCGAGGTGCGGTGGAGGCCGAAGCGCCTGCGCCGAGCTCCACAGCGCCTGCGGTCGACTTCAACCGCGACGTGCGCCCGATTCTCACAACGAACTGCCTGCGCTGCCACGGTGGGGTGCGCGAGCTTGGAGGCGTGCATCTCGGCGATCGTGACCGAGCGATAGGACTGTCGGCGAAAGGGCATCATCCGATCGTTCCAGGCGATTGCGACTCCAGCGAGCTGTTACGTCGCGTGAGCGCGACGGGGAAGCGTCGCATGCCGCCGACAGGCGAGCCACTCGCGCCGGAAGCGATCGACGTACTACGACGCTGGATCGCGGAAGGCGCACCGTACGAGCCGCTATGGTCGCTCGTTCCGCCGGTCGCGCCCGTGACTCCGCAGGTGCAAGCCGCCGAGTGGCCGCAGTCGCCGCTCGATCGCTTCACGCTTGCAGGCATGGAGTTAGCGAACGTTACTCCCGCTCCAGAAGTCGATCGCGCCACGCTAGTGCGCCGCGCGACGCTGGACCTGGTTGGAGTTCCGCCGACGCCGGACGAGGTGGACGCGTTTGTCGCAGATGTCGCGCCGGAGGCATTCGAGCGCGTCGTCGATCTGCTGCTCGCGAGTCCGCGCTTTGGCGAACGCTGGGCTCGCATCTGGCTCGATCTCGCGCGCTACGCCGACACGCAGGGCTATGAGAAGGACGCACGACGGACCATCTGGGCGTGGCGCGACTGGCTCATCGCGGCGCTCGATGCCGACATGCCCTACGACGAGTTCGTCGAGCGTTTGACCGCGGGCGATCTGCTTCCAAACGCGACCGACGACGACGTCGTAGCCAGCGCGTTTCACCGCAACTCGCTCACGAACGTCGAAGGCGGCACCGACGACGAAGAGTTCCGTATGGCTGCAGTTTTTGATCGTGTCGCAGTGACGTGGCAGGCATTCATGGGGACGACGTTCCAATGCGTGCAGTGCCACGCGCATCCATACGACGCCTTCGCGCATCGTGAGTACTACGAGTTCCTTGCGTTTTTCAACCAGACTGAAGACAACGATCAGCCCGATGAACGTCCGACAGTCACGCTGCGCCCACCGCACTGGCGCGGGCGCGCCATCACCGCTGCTGATGCCGCGAAGCTGCGTGGCTTTGATGACCAAGCATTCGCGACATGGCTCGACCACGCGACGATCGATCCAACGGCTCTTGGTATCAGTGACGATCTCAAGCCAATTCTCGCGAAGGCGGCTAACGAACGTGACGAAGCCGAGCGAGCCCTCTTGGTTCTCGCGTCACGCAGAGACGACTCAGTCGCGGCACGCGAACTCGCGGTGCTGGCGACGACCTCGCTGCCCGTGATGCGTGAACTCGCCCCAGAAAAGCGCCGCATCACGCATCAGCTCGATCGCGGAAGTTTGAAAAAGCCGCTCGATGCGGTCGAGCCAGGCACGCCGAAGTCAATGCACCCATGGCCTGAGGGCGCGCCGAAGAATCGTCTGGGCCTCGCGCAGTGGATTGCGCGTCCGGAGAATCCGCTGCTCGGTCGCGTAGCCGTGAATCGATTGTGGGAGACGCTCTTCGGTCGAGGCATCGTCGAGACAAGTGAAGACTTTGGCTCGCAGGGCTCGCCTCCGAGCGATCAAGCGCTACTCGATCATCTCGCGCTGCGCTATAGCGAGCTTGGTTGGTCGACGAAGAAGATGTTGCGCGAAATCGTGCTCTCGGCAACCTACCGTCAGTCGTCGGTCGCTTCGCCTGCGACACTCAAGCGTGACCCCGAGAATCGACTCTGGTCGCGCGCGCCGCGCTACCGTCTCGAAGCCGAAGTGGTGCGCGATTCGGCGCTTGCTGCGTCTGGACTGCTGAGCGCGCGTGCATTCGGCCCCAGCGTGATGCCAGCGCAGCCCGATGGCGTGTGGCAAGTTGTCTACAGCGACGATCGCTGGGCGACGAGCGACGGAGAAGATCGTCATCGCCGCGCGATCTATACGTTCTGGCGCCGCTCAAGTCCCTATCCGTCAATGATTGCGTTCGACGCACCGAGCCGTGAGACCTGTTCCGTTCGGCGCATTCGAAGCAACACACCGCTTGCGGCGCTCGTGACGCTCAACGATCCCGTTTGGATGGAAGCGTCGCTCGCGCTGGCGAAGCGCGCGATGGCCAGCGGAGGTGACGACGCTGCGATCGCGACGCGATTACTTCGCCTCGCGATCGCGCGCGAGCCGGACCGGTCCGAGGTCGAACGGCTCGTTGAGTTACAGCGACTTGAGCTCGAACGGTTCGTAGGCGACGCGGCTGCAACGAAACACGTCGCGAGCGCGGACGATCCAGATCTCGCTGCTTGGACGACGACTGCGAGCGTGGTCCTGAATCTCGATGAGTTTCTCAGTCGGAGCTGACCATGGACCCACGGACGCTTCTCGAACTTCAAGCTCTCACCCGACGCTCGTTTCTTGGAAACGTCGGGCGCGGCGTGGGCGTCGGTCTCGGTTCTATCGCGCTCGCGTCGATGATGGCGGAGCGGGCAGATGCGGCAGAGCGAGTCGTTGAGAATCCACTGGTGCCGAAGTCGCCTCACTTCCGTGCGCGAGCGAAGGCAATCATTTCGATTCATCTCGCTGGAGCGCCGTCGCAGCATGAACTCTTCGAGAATAAGCCCGCGCTAACGAAGTACCACGGCCAGCCGTGCCCCGACGAATATCTCAAGGGCGAGCAGTTCGCCTTCATCAAGGGGCATCCGACGCTGCTTGGATGTCAGTATCCGTTCACGCGCTATGGCGACTCGGGGCTTGAATTGTCTTCGCTCTTGCCGCATCTCTCGACGGTCGCTGACGAACTCTGCGTGCTGCGCGCGGTGAAAACCGATCAGTTCAATCACGCACCTGCCCAGCTTCTCTTGTGGACTGGCGAAGCGCGATTCGGCCATCCATCGATGGGGTCGTGGTTGCTCTATGGTCTGGGCAGCGAAGCCCGCGATCTGCCTGGATTCATCACGCTGGTTTCGGGCGACAAAACACCCGATGCGGGAAAAAGCGTGTGGGGCAGCGGATTCCTGCCGACGGTGTTCCAAGGCGTGCAGTGTCGCTCGTCGAGTGAGCCCGTCCTCTACGTGCAAGATCCACCCGGTGTCGATCGGACCGCGCGGCGGAGAATCCTCGACGCCATCAACGATCTCAATCGCATCGAAGGCGAGCGACGAAACGATGCCGAGACGCTCACGCGGATCGCGCAGTACGAGTTGGCATTTCGCATGCAGATGTCGGTACCCGACGCAATGAGTATCGCGAACGAGTCGGAAGAGACGTTGAGTTTGTATGGTGCGACCCCGCCGAGTGCAGCAGGGCCGGGGTCGTTCGCTAACAACTGCCTACTGGCGCGGCGGCTCGTCGAGCGCGGGGTGCGCTTTGTCCAGCTCTTCGACTGGGGTTGGGACGGACACGGCACGGGAGCGAACGACGACCTGATCACACAGCTCCCGAAGAAGTGCAGGGAGATGGACCAGCCGGTTTCCGCGCTCATTCGCGATCTCAAGCGGCGCGGGATGCTCGACGACACGCTCGTGATCTGGGGCGGCGAGTTTGGACGAACACCGGTCGCCGAGTTCCGCGACGGAAAAAAGGACTTTCTCGGCCGCGATCATCATCCGCACGCCTTCACGATGTTCCTCGCGGGCGGAGGCTCGCAACGCGGCTTGACCTACGGTGAGACCGACGAGCTTGGCTACTTCGCGACGAAGGACTCGCTGCCAGTGCAGGACCTGCAAGCAACAATCCTCGCGCTGATGGGCATGGACCACGAACGCCTCACGTACGCACACGCGGGCCTCGATCAACGGCTCACCGGTGTAGCGAAGCCGGTGCGGGTGCATGATGCGCTGATGTCGTGAAGGATCGTCTCAAAGCAGAGCCTCTCAACCAATGCGTCTTCCACCAGCTCTCGTCACCGTGCTTCTGCTCTTCGCCTCGAACGTCTTCATGACGTACGCGTGGTACGGGCATCTCAAGTTCAAGACGTCGCAGCTCTGGATCGCAATCATCGCGAGCTGGGGCATTGCGTTCCTCGAGTACTGCCTTCAGGTGCCAGCGAACCGCATCGGCTACGGCATCTTCACGTTGGCGCATCTCAAGATCATGCAGGAAGTAATCACGCTCGCGGTCTTCCTCGCGTTCGCGTGGTTCCAGTTCAAAGAAGCACCGCGCTGGAACGAAGCGGTAGCGATGGCTTTGATCTTTGCAGCAGTCGTTATCGCATTCGCGTTCCGCGAACCGCGCAAACCGATGACAACTTCATCACATGGCGCGGCTACTTCGCATCCGAGCGCTCAATGAATACATCGAGCACTTGCCCGGGCAGGAGCCCAAGCGGCTTGTCGTCACCGGGAGTCACGCCGAGTGCGTAGATGACCTGCATCACCCGCGTGTCCATGCGCTCACCCATCTCGCCGGTGACGGTGCGCTTGGGTTGAATCTGCGGCACCACGCGAACAAAGGTGAGCGGGAACTCGCGTTTCGAGACGCCGCGAAGCATCGCGACCGCCTTCGCGATGGACTCGAATCGGTACGCGTCAAGTTCGTCGACCTCAACCCGCAGATGGAACGGCGAAAGTGAACCGAGCGCGATGAGTGTTGGTGCCTGTGGGCCCGACGGCGCGAACTCGCCGGCGCGAAGATTGACCGTGAGAATAGTCGCGTCGATGGGGCTCGATACCGTCAATCGATCAAGCGAAGTTCGCGCTTCGTCGCGCTTTGCCGTCGCCAGAGCAATCGCTGCAAGGGCTTCTTCGCGCTGCTCGGGATAGGTTCCGCGCTTGACTTGCGCGAGATCGGCTGTCGCTTCACCCACCTGTGATTCGAGAAGATGCACTTGGAATTCGAGCGTCGGTCGCTCGTTCGCCGTCACGACAGCGTCAGCGCCCATGTTCTCGAGTCGCACCAGTCGGCCGCGCGCGTCCTCGAGCGCCGATGATCGCGCCCTGAGCCGTGCTTCTGCTCGCGCGATGTCCTCTGGCCACGGCTTCGCGTCCAGCGACACGAGCCGCGACTGTGCGACCCGGAGATCGGCCTCGTTCGTTGCAAGTCGCGCGGAAGCTTCTCGTTGATCGAGGACGAACAGCAAGTCACCGCGTTTGACCTGTTCGCCCTCGATGACGGCGACCTTCTCAACTAGTGCGCCAGCGGGCGCGCCGATCTTCACAATCTCACTCGACGGCTCAACTGTTCCAATGCCAGCGATGCGTCCGACGTAGGGCGAGGCGTTCGGCTGCACTGGCACCGCTGCCGGTGGAATCGGTTGGTTCTGCGCGCGGACGGTGACAACCGCGAGCGCGATTCCGGTCATAGCGACAACCGGCAGAACGACATAACGGATCGGAATCATCGGCGGATCTCGGTATTGGTGACTCGGCCGTCGTCCATGTGCACGATGCGATCGGCGAAACTAAAGATGCGATCATCGTGGGTGACGACAATGACGGCGCGATCGGGGCCATGCGAAACGTTCGCGATCAGTTCCATGACGCGCTTTCCCGTGGAGGCGTCCAGTGCGCTGGTTGGCTCGTCGCACACGAGAATATGCGGCTCGTGCACGAGGCTGCGTGCGATCGCAACGCGCTGCTGCTGCCCACCCGAGAGCTTGTTCGGTTTTGCTTTCTCGCGTCCGCCGAGGCCCACTTTGCGCAGCAACTCGGCGGCGCGCTCAATCGCGCGTCGCCGCGGCTCGCCGCGAATCACGAGCGGCACAGCGACGTTCTCTGCGATCGATAGCTGCGGAATGAGATTGAACGCTTGAAAGATGAATCCAACGTGTTCGCTCCGCCAGCGGGTGAGTTGACTGGCGGAGAGCAATGCGTGATCGAGGCCCAACACTTCCATCTCGCCCGCATCGCGATGCAGTAGCCCGGCGACAATCGAGAGCAGCGTGGTTTTTCCGCAGCCGGAAGGTCCAACCAACATAGTCATCTGACCGTACAGCGCATCCATGTCGGCACCGCGCAGCGCTGGCACCGCGTCTTCACCTTTGCCAAAGGTCTTCGTGACGCCGCGTAAACGTATCGCCGCGCGAACGTTCGACGCGACCACATCTTCGCTGGCCGCGCTCATGTCTTGAAGACCTCGGCGGGATCGAGTCGGATGACGCGGACCATAGAGAGGAGCGCCGCGCCCACGCAGATGATCATGACCGCGCCCGCAGTGATCAACGGGATCTGCCACACCATGCGGAAGGCGAGTCGATTGCCGGGGACAGTGAGTCCAAAGATGGAAGTGATGCCCAGACCGAGTCCTAGTCCAAGGACGGCGGCCACGGTCGCCTGGAGTGCGACCATGCCCAGCAATCGTTGCGTGCTCGCGCCCATCGCCTTCATCGCGCCGAAGTACTTCAGGTTGTCGAGCGTGAAGTTGTAGAACATCTGTCCAGCCACGGCGACTCCGACGAGGAAGCCGAGCGCGATTGCCATCCCGAAGTTGATAGGAATGCCAGTCTGCTTCATCCAATACAGGACCGTGTGCCACGAATACTCGTCTGGCGTGAATGAACGGAGGCCAGTCTCGCTGTCAATGCGAGCCTTGAGGTCAGCGATATCGATGCCGGGGAGCGCCTTGACTAACACCATCGAAACCATGCGCCGATTCGGAGGAGCGAACTGTTTCGCGCGCGAGTACGTGGTGTAGATGACGGGTTGGTTTTGAAAGGTGGGTGTCGTTTTCGCGATGCCCACGACAACTGCGCGGCGCTCGTTGAGCTCAAGCACGTCTCCGATCCCGAGTGCGCGGCGCTTGACGGGCGCAGCGGTCGGATCGAAGTTCGGCGTCGACTCGCCGGGTGTGAGGTATTCGGGAACCGCGAGCCGTGTATTGATGCTTGCGTCGTCGATGATGATCGCGTCGGTTTGGCGCAGGTCTTCAACGCGTCCGACGATCATGCGCGGCGGTCCCGCGATCAGCGTGGCGTCGTCGATGCCGACGACGTCGCAGGTTTGCCGCTCACCGGTCGGGAGCTTCGCCGACAACAGGCCTTTGAAAAGCGGTACAGCCCATGCAACGCCGCTGACGGAGCGCACGCGATCGACTTCCGTATCGCGCAGCGGCTTCTGATCATCGACGAACGATCGGTCAGGATCGACGACCCAGAGATCGGGTTGTGCGGTGTCGCGGACGAAGCCGAACGTCCGGCTCATCAATCCGACGAAGATCGAGCTCTGCTGTGAAATGAGTAGCGACGCGAACGCTAATCCGAGCAAGATGCCGTAGAACTTCGTCGTATCGCCAAAGAGCATTTTCAGCGCGAACCATTTCAATGCGTCTCTCCCGCGGAGGCTCGTCGCGCTGCACCTGCGGCAGACCTTGCCCTCCACCACTCAATAGCGATCGGAAGAAGACTCACCGCAATGATGAGCAAGATGACCTTGCTGAAGTTGTGCTTCACAATCGGCAGGTTGCCGAAGAGGTATCCCGCGCCGACGAAGAGTCCAACCCAAAGCGCTCCGCCGAGCACGCTGAAGGTGATGAACCGGCGGAAGCGCATCGCGCCGACACCGGCGACGAAGGGCATAAACGTCCGAACGATGGGGACAAAGCGAGCTAACATGATCGCTTTGCCACCGTACTTCTCGAAGAACGTTTGGGTGCGTTCCAAGTGCTCATGCTTGAGCAAGCGGAAGCGCCCGCTAAATGCGCGCGGCCCGATCGCTTTGCCGACGTGATAGTTCACGAGGTCGCCACCGACAGCTGCGCAGAAGAGCAGGCTTGCCAGTACGACGACGTTGAGATCACTGACGCCGCAGAGCGCACCCGCGGCGAACAGCAGCGAATCACCGGGTAAGAAGGGAGCGACAACGAGCCCGGTTTCGGCGAAGACGATCGCTGCGAGAATTCCGTAGGTCCACGCGCCGTAACTTCGAACGAGGTCGAAGAGAACGTGGTCGAGTTCAGTGAACAGGCGCAGAAACTCGTGCCAAACGTCCATTCCGCCAGTATACGGGGACCGCGTTCGACGACCGCATGCGCTTGCCGCGTTAGGGTTCGGACTCGGTGCGCCGACTCGGCGCGTCCGCGATCGCGGCAACGTCAGACTCCGCTCGCTTGGGAAAGAGAAGACTCGCCAGAAGCGTGCTGCCGAGCGTGAGAACGATGATCCCGAGCGACCACTCGGTCGGGAAGTGTCCGTCGTCGAAGAGGCGGAAGAGCACAGTCATTTTCAATCCGACAAACACGAGCACGACGCCAAGTCCGTAGCGGAGCAGATGAAAGCGATCCATCGCGCCAGCGAGAACAAAGAAGAGCGAGCGCAGGCCGAGGATAGCGAACACGTTCGACGTGAAGACAATCAACGGCTCCTTCGTAATGCCATAGATCGCGGGAATGCTGTCGATGGCAAACAAGATGTCGGTGAGCTCAACGGCGATGAGTGTGACGAAGAGCGGCGTCACCCAGCGGCGGCCCTGTTCGCTGACGATGAACCGATCGCCTCGATAGTCGTCAGTCACCGGGAGGAACCGATGCAGCAGCTTGATGACCCAATTCTTACCGGGATCGGGACCTAGGCCGTCGGACGCGAACAGCAGTTTCACGCCCGTGAGTGCGAGGAAGATTCCAAAGACCACCACGATCCATTGGAACTGAAAGAGGACGCTCCCGAGCGCTATGAAAATGCCGCGAAAGAGCAGCGCTCCGAGAATTCCGTAGAAAAGCACTCGATGCCGAAGCGTCGGCGGAACACGGAAATAGGCGAAGAGGACGACGAAGACAAAGAGGTTGTCGACCGAGAGTGAAATCTCGACGATGTATCCCGAGAGGAACTCGAGCGCGAGTCGGCGCGCCGCCTCCGCGGGTTCGCCGTAGCCGCTAGCGGCAAGAGCCGCCGCGAGCGAGGGTTTTGTGAGTTCCTCGCGAGCCCAGAACCAAAGGAGTGCGTTGAACGCGAGTGCGAGAAATGTCCAGACGGCGGTCCATCGCGCGGCCGTTGCGATGGAGACTTCCTTTGCTTTGCGATTGAGAATGCCGAGGTCGACGGCGAGAAGCACGAAGACTAGCCCAAGGAATGCGGCGTAGAGCCACCAATAGTTTTCGACTGGAAAAAGCGGTTGGTGCGTCACGGGTTCGGAATCGTAACGACCCCGCGAGCTCACAGCGTTCCCGATAGCCAGCCTGTACTGGTTACGCAGCCAGTCTCGCGACGAGACCCTTGAAGTTGGGTCGTCGCGACGCCGATGGCCACCGGGTGCTGGCGAGGTCGCGCGCGCGACGGTTCGTCGTGGCCATCCTTGGGGGCTGAGCATGCGTCACTTGCCTTGCGCTGTCGGTGTGCTAACGGTCGCGCTTGGCACCTCAGACGCGGTTCCAGAGGTCATGGCGATGACGGCGCAGGTTGAATCTTCAGTGCCCGACGCGGTCGCGAGTGCCGGAGTTGATGATGCAGTCAACATTCTTCTTCCAGCCATTGCCGGTGGCGATCCGCACGACAAGCCTGGGGCGCAACTTGGGCCGCGATCGAGCGCGGAACTACTTCCAGAAGCGAATGATCTAACACGCGATTGGTTTGGTGGCGCACCACCGTGGGAGTGGTCGCGGCTCACAGGCGATTGGGCCGGCGCTCGCACATGGCTTGAGGAGCACGGCGTCACGATCGAGGGGTCCTTCACGATTGAATGGGCCGATGCGATCTCCGGTGGCATCGGCCGGAAGTGGATTCATCGCAACTACTTCGATATCAACGCTGCGTTCGACACCGAGAAACTCGTCGGGTGGCAGGGGGGCAAGTTCTACGTCGAAGTCGCGTCGAGCTATACGCAAGATGGTGGCGTCTTCGTGCCGGTCACGCAGTGGACCTCGAACATCGAAGTGGCGGAGGACACCTTCCAGATCGCGAATCTTTGGTACGAGCAAAGGCTCTTCGACACCAAGCTGCGTCTAAAGGCTGGAAAAATCGACGCGTCGACCGAGTTCGGCTTTCTGGATGCGACGGACGGATTTCTCAACCTGTCGGCGCTCCTGCCACCGACCGTCGCGAGCGTGCCGTGGTATCCGTACTCCGGACTCGGCGGCGTCGCGTACTTCTATCCTTGTGACAACTTTTACGTCGGCGGAGGCGCGTTCGACGCGACTGATGTCGTTGCTGGATTCGTTCGCGAGGATTCGTTCGACGAGGTATGGATCGTCGGCGAGACGGGCATCACCTGGAATGCGCTCGGCGGTGTGCACGACGGGCGTGCGAGTTTCGGCGGCTGGTGGGATTCGCGCGAGCTCGATCGCTTCGACGGCAACGGCCAGAGCACCTCGTGGGGTCTCTACGCGGTGGCGCAGCAGCGACTCTGGAGACCCGATGATTCAACGAGCCAAGACGAGCGAGGTGTCTGGCTCTTCGGGCAGTTGGGATACGCCGATCCCGACGTCGGTGCGATCACGGGCAGTTATGCCGGCGGCGTTGCGCTGCACGGAACTTTCCCAGGTCGCGACGTGGATCAGACTGGCTTCTATATATCGAGCGCGCACTTCGCTGGTGGCTCAGGCATGACTTCGAACGAGACAGTGTTTGAGCTCTTCTACGGATTACAGCTCACGCCCGCAGTGAAGTTCACACCAAATATTCAATTCATCGTGCATCCGAACGGTGACGATGCAGCAACGAATCCGATCGTCTTCACGATGCGGATTGAGTTGAGTTTCTAGCTCTACAGCGCCCCTTCACTCTTGCCGTGAAGAACGAGAAGCAATTCACCGCGGCGAGACTATGTAGGCCAGCTCCGTGAGCGGGACGGATCACGGGATCATGCCCATCACGCAACGCGTGACGATCGATGCTGTCGTTGCCGCACGTCGTCCCGCCACAACGGAGACTCGCCATGAAGGTCCTCTCAATGGACCTCGGAAAGAGCAAGACCGTCGGCTGCATGTTCGACACCTCCGACGCGACCCACACATTTTCGACCGTCGCGATGCTGCCCGAGCGCATCAAGCAGCTCATCGAGCTCGCGCGGACCGACCGCGTCGTCTTCGAGGTCTGCACCGACGCGGGCTGGGTCGCGGATGTCTGCCGCGAGCTCGACGTCAGGTTCGAGGCGGTGAATCCCGCGACGCTGACGCACGTCATGCACCGGTGCCGCACGAAGACCGACCGCAAGGACGCGCTCGACCTCGCGGCTGCCTCGGCGATGAACAAGACGAGGTCCGTGCACATCCCGCTGAAGCCGGTGCGTGAGTGGCGCGCCCTCATGGAGCAGCGCGCGAAGGCGGTCGAGCGGCGCACCGGGCGCCGCATCCAGACGCGCGCCGTGTTCCAGCTGGTGGCCATTCCGATCCCCGGCGGCCAGAAGACGTGGTCGGCTAAGGGCATGGCCACGCTCGCGGATCTCGCGGCGCGGAAGATGGACCCCGCTGACCGCGACCGGGTCCTGATCGCGCTGGACGGGCTGCGCCACGAGGACAGCGAGATCGCGGCGCTCCAAGACCTCCTCGACGCTATCGCGGCCAAGGATCCCGGCGTGCAGCTCCTCCAGACTGTGCCGGGCGTCGGCCCCAGGCTGGCCGAGACGGTGGTGGCGGCGCTGGACGGCCCGCGCCGCTTTAGGAACGCGAAGCAGGTCGGGTGCTACTCCGGACTAACATCTCGCCAAAACCAGTCGGGCGCGACGGACCGGAGTTCGTGCATCAGCCCCGCGGGCCGTATCAGGCAGCTTCGGCGGCGCGGGCCGAGTCCACGGGGTTCGGCCGAGTCCACGGGGTTCGGCTTGCTCCGCTCCAGCGGGAAATCGTACAGGCGGCCCACGGTCCGGACGCGCCGCCGGTCGCGCGGCTGTCGCGCTCGACACGAAACAAGGGTCCCGCCGAAGCGAAGCAACCCGCGGCGTGATCCGAATGCCTGCACGATTGTGTTAGCTGCGTCTGCGGCAGCGAAAGCGGTTCCGAGGACGACTGGAGAAGGCAAATGCGAAGATAAACAATCATTAGGGAATCGACTTGACGGAACTAGCCTCATAGAAGGCGCCGGGGCGGAAGAGCGAAGGACGGGACGACTCATACGCCTCGCAGTTAAACCGTGCGCGTTACCCAAGTCGTATGAAATATTGATCGCAACGTCGCTCGATCGAGCTTGACCATGTCCTCGATCGCAGCTAACGCGATGTCGCCCAGACTGGGATAGCTTCGGTTACTCCAATAGTGCTGCCTCATGTACAGCCAGATTCGCTCCACGCAGTTCAGTTCAGGCGAGTACGGCGGAAGGAAGAGCGGCGTGATGTTCTTCGGCCACACAAGATTCTTCGATCGGTGCCAGCCCGCGCCGTCGAGCACCAGCACCGCGTGATCGCTGCGCACCATCTCACGCGAGATGCCGCGTAGGAACTCCTGCATCGAGAATGTGTTAGCTTTCGTCGCCACCATTCAAGTTGACCGGCCCGTGAGCGGCTCTACCGCGCCGAAGACCCTGTGCCGACTGGCGACCGTTCTGGAGTTCAACCGTCGGACGCGATTCGCGTCGCGCCCAAACGTTTGCCCACACGTTTGCCCACACATTTGCCCACACGTTTGCCCACACGTTTGCCCACACATTTGCCAGTGTGCCTTGCTGACCGAGCCGCGCCTCGTCCTCGAAGAGCACACGGATCCGCTTGCCGGAATGCGCGAGCTTCAGTCGCTTGACAAAAAGGGGGCGCTCTGCCGGAACGGCTTTCCCGCCTTGGGATCGTTCTTCGGATGGCGAGGTCGAGGCGATAGCGACTCGTAGCCCAGCGAGTGCAACAGGTTATAGATACCGCTGAGCGAATATGTCTTTCCGAACTGCGATTTGATCCACTTTTGGAAGTCCGTGCCGCGCAGCACGGAGACGGCATCCGCTGCGGTCGCTCCGCGCTCAACGCGTTCGACGAGGGAGCGACGCTGCGATTCCGTGAGGA
>Ga0209591_10004812_pt1 | contig 15200 bp, 17 predicted proteins | sample MAT01_FD_187207 | JGI IMG/M metagenome (GOLD analysis project Ga0209591, IMG submission 187207) | Freshwater microbial communities from Lake Fryxell liftoff mats and glacier meltwater in Antarctica - MAT-01 (SPAdes) (version 2) | ecosystem: Environmental > Aquatic > Freshwater > Ice > Liftoff... | reverse complement strand
AGAAGAAATCAGTGATGGTCGCGTCTATATCGGCGACCGCGTTGTCAATAACGTCGCGCCAAAAGATCGTGATGTAGCCATGGTGTTCCAGAGCTACGCCCTCTATCCTCATATGACCGTTTATGACAATATGGCGTTTGGTCTGCGTTTACGCAAAACTCCTAAGCAAATTATTGATCAGCGTGTTCATGAAGCAGCAAAGCAGCTTGGTATCGAGCATCTCTTGAGCCGCCGCCCCCGCCAGCTCTCAGGCGGTCAGCGTCAGCGCGTGGCCGTTGGTCGTGCCATCGTGCGCGAACCATCAGTGTTCCTCATGGACGAACCGCTGTCAAATCTGGATGCCAAGCTGCGCGTGGAAGCCCGTTCCTTCATCAGCAAGCTGCACCAGCGCCTGGAAACCACCTTCATCTACGTGACGCACGATCAGGTCGAAGCTATGACGATGGGATCGCGCATCTGCGTCCTTAGCGCTGGCAAGCTGATGCAGATTGATACCCCGTACAATCTGTATCACAATCCGAGCAACGTGTTTGTGGCAGGCTTCATCGGCAGCCCGTCGATGAACTTCTTCGATGCCATGTTGAAGCCGAATGGCGAAGCCCTGGTCCTCGATACAGGCGTCTTCCAGCTCACCATTCCTCCGACCAAAGCCACCCCCTATAAGAATCACGTCGGTCAGGAAGTCATCCTCGGTGTGCGTCCTGAAGATATTCACGATCTGGAATTCGTCCCCCCTGGCATCACCCCCTCCCGCCTCGAAGCCAATGTCGAAGTGGTGGAGCAGATGGGCAACGAAATGATTGTGTATCTGGAAGAAAACGGCAAGAGCTTCATCGCCCGTACCGATCCGCGTACCAATGCCCGCGTGGGTGCTCGTCTGCCCATTGCGATCAGCCTGGACAACATCCACGTCTTTGATCGCAAGACCGAGCTGTCCCTGGCCTATGACTTCAAGCGCGAAGAAATCGCCAAAGCCGTTCGCTAACGTCATACACGAGGCACAGTTATGTCGTGCCTCTCACAGCCTTGTGACAAACACCGCCCTTATGTATCAAAGCGGTGTTTGCGTTCTGGGAAGGTCACAGCGAAAAGAGAATAATCCCACTCATACAAAACGCCGCCCTGTCATTCAGGGCGGCGTTTGTGTTTAAGAGTCTGTTGGCTTGGCTCAGGCGTCGAGGAGTTTACGGAATTTATAGCCGTAAACGATCATGCCCTTGCTGCCTTCTGTCGTGAGTTTGCGCGTCACCATCTCCACCCGATCCCCAATCGTCACGCCGCCATCCACATCGGTGATCTGCGCGGTGACGAGCGGGCCTTCATCCAATTTGACGAGGGCCAGGACATAAGGGGCATGTTCCTCAAACCCCGCAGGCGGCTCTTGCAGCGTGGTATAGCTGTAGATGTGGCCCGTGCCTGCAAAGGTAAAGGTTTCCTGGGAGAAGTTGGGATGAGAGGTTGTCATCGTGACTACGCCTTTGCTGCCACGCGAGTATCAATCGCGTCTGATTTCGTTTCCATGACAGGACGTTCCTGAATGCTGACCGTGCCATCGGGCTGACGGGTTCCCTGCAAGCGATAGGTCTGTGATTTCATGCGCCAGTAGCGTGCGACCTGCATTGTAAATTCTCCTTATGGATTGTCGCTCATGTCTCTCAGAGACTTGTGCTTTTCTTCACGTTGTGCCTCAAGTATAGGCGCAAGAACCTCTCAAAACCTGTCAAACGCGCCTCTCAAGGCTGTCAGAGACTTGCAGAACCTCTCAAATCTCGATTTTCGTTCATTCTTCCTTAACGGAAGGTACAGGCTTTCTTCATTCTTGTGCTTTTCTTCACAAAATCAGATTTGGAGGATGTGTGTGATCGCTGTCGAGGCGACGCCGCCTAAACACTGGATCATGGCGATTTTTGCATCCGCGACCTGGTTGGCTCCTGCCTCCCCGCGCAGTTGCAACGCCGCTTCCACCGCCTGATAAACGCCCGTTGCGCCAGCAGGATGCCCACGACTCTTGAGGCCGCCAAAGGTGCTGATGGGCAGCGTTCCATTCAGGCCGATCTCTGCCGCCTGTGAGCAGCCCTGCCCTGCGGCGACATAGCCTGTGGCCTCCAGCGTCAGCACCGTGAAGATGGTATAGGCGTCATGGAGTTCAAACAGATCGATATCATCGCGGGTCAAGCCCGCCTGCTCTAACGCCCGCTGCGTTGACAGCGCCACCGCATTGAAAAACAGGGGATTGGCTCGCTCTTGCAGCATGAAGCTGTCCGTCGCGTTGGCACTGCCCACAATTTTCACCGGGGACGGATGCGAATCCGCTGCCCGTTCCGCACTCATCAGGACGACAGCCGCCGCACCATCGCCATCGGGAGCGCTGTCAAACAGATTCACGGGATCAGACACAAGCGGCGCTTTGGCAAACGCGCCCGCTTTCAGGGCGTTGCGATACATCGCGTTGGCGTTCTTCTGGCCGTTGGCGTGGGCATTGATGCTAAAGCCCTCAAAAGCGCTCAAAGCGACACCATACTCATGCATGTAGCGCCGCATCAAAATCGCCGCCAACGCCGTGAGCGTTACACCGTGAAAGGCTTCATAATCGGCATCCAGGCTGATGGCGCGGGCTTTGATGCGATCACTGCCCACAATATCCGTCGCCTTTTCCACGCCCAGCACCAGCGCTGTCTCGATTGCGCCCGATGCCACCGCGAGATGAGCCACCCGCAAAGCGGCCCCGCCAGAGGCATCCGCTGCTTCAATCGTGACCGCTTCAATGCCACGCAGGGCCATATAATCAGCCACCAGTGCGCCCAGGTGCGTCTGCTGATTGAAACTGCTGCCATAGGCATTGGCGACATACACCGCATCGACGCTGGTGAGACCCGCATCTTGCAGCGCCTTCAATCCGGCATCGGCAGCCAATTGACGGAGGCTTGTGCCCCAATGTTCACTCACAGGGATCATCCCCGTTCCGGTTATTGCTGTTGCACGCATGGTTAGTCCTTCAGTTTGCCCCGATAACGGCAGTAGAGTGCATAATCAATCACGGTGCGGCGGGCGATATACTGGCGCGTCGTGGGGGCCAGATGGCGTTTGGCCTCAATATTTTCGGTCACGACCAGATCGAACGCATCCGACCCCGCGCCGCTGCCGTAGCTCACCATCAAAATGCGATCCCCGGCTTTGGCCTGATCCAGTATCGCCGTCAGACCCAACATGCAGGAGCCGGAATAGACATTACCAATCTCGTTTGCCAGCAGGCCCGCTTCAATCTGCTGAGCGTTGAAGCCGAGCATCTGCGCCGCACGCTGCGGAAATTTGACATTGGGCTGATGAAACACAGCGTAGGTGTAATCGCTGGCCTGTGTCCCCATCATCTGCATGAGTTCGCGGGCCGCTGACAGAGTATGATTGAAATAGGCGGGTTCGCCCGTAAAGCGATCCCCATGACTCGGATACGTCTCGCCTGAGCGCCGCCAGAAATCCGGCGTATCGGTCACGAAGCTGTAGCTGCCCTGGTAGACCGCGACAGACTCCGCCGCCGGGCCGAGCAAAAAGGCCGCGCCGCCGCTGGCCGCTGTGTATTCCAGCGCATCGCCGGGCCGCCCCTGGGCCGTGTCCATGCCAATGCTGAGGGCATAGCGCCCCATGCCGCTGCCGATCAAACCGATAGACGCTTGCACGGCTTCTGTGCCTGCTTTACAGGCAAATTCCCAATCTGCTGCTTGGATATTGGGCGATGCCCCGATGCTCTCAGCGACGACAGTGCTGCTCGGCTTGACCGCATACGGATGGCTCTCGCTGCCCACCCACACCGCACGGATATCAAGCGGGTTGATCTGCGAACGACGAATCGCATTGCGGGCGGCTTCAACCGACATCGTGATGACATCTTCGTCATCGCCTGCAACGGCTTTTTCCAGCACAGGCGATGCGCCCAGGTCATTCGTCCAGACGCGGGCCACTTCACGCCCCGGCAGACGATAGCGCGGCACATAGGCCCCATAGCCAACGATTCCGACCTGTCGATCAGATTTCATCAAGAGGTAATTCTGCGGGTGATTCTGATTCATCATGATGACGACTCCTTCATGCGCTGCACCAATTCTTTTGCCCGTTCCAGGCGGATATTTTTCTCTGCAATCATCTGGCGGGCCACCTGCGCGATATCCTGCTCCCCCGCCCCCGCCGCCCTGCCAATTGGCGAGCGTGCATCCGCATGTGACCGTGTTGAATGCCCTCCGTCGCCAGTGCCCGCATCGCAGCCAGATTTTGCGCCAATCCCACCGTCACGATGATCTCAGCCAGCTCCCGCGCCGAGGCCACATTCAGGATTTTCATGGCGACCTGCGCCGTCGGATGCACCCGCGTTGCGCCGCCCACAATGCCTACCGCCAGCGGAATCTCAATCGAGCCGCACAGATCGCCCTGCTCATCCTGCCACCAGCGCGTCATGCTGCTGTACGTGCCGCTGCGGGCCGCATACGCGTGTGCGCCTGCCTCAACAGCCCGCCAATCGTTGCCTGTGGCGATGACAACCGCGTCAATTCCGTTCATGATGCCTTTGTTGTGTGTGGCCGCCCGATACGGGTCAACCTCGGCAAACACGCCCGCTTCCACGATGGCTTTCACGGCATCCGCGCCGGACAGAGCGCCGCGTGCCAGCTCGCTCGCCGGGATGCGTCCCTGGGCGCGGGCCTTGCGCTGATCGGTCAGATTGCTCAAAATCCGCAGCAGCACACGCCCGCCCGTGATTTCTTCAATCAGCGGCGCGATATGCTCGGCGGCGGTGTTGATGGCATTCGCGCCCATCGCATCGCGGGCATCAAACAGCAGATGCACCACCAGCATCGGGCCAATGACCGTTTGCGCGAAGGGACGGACTTCGATATCGCGTGCGCCGCCGCCGCGCTTGAGGATGCTGCCCGCCGTTTCATCCGCCGCCGCCAGGAGACGGCCTTTGTTGTCGATGATGGCCTGCGCTGCCGCGTTCAGATCGGTTAAATCGAGCACTTGAATCTGCCCGATCATGATCGGCTCGTCGCTGCTCGTCGTAAATCCGCCGCCTGCCCGAAACATCTTTGCGGCATTGCTCAACGCGGCCACGACAGAGGGTTCTTCGACCACCAGCGGAATCAAATAATCCCGTTCATTGATGCGAAAGTTCGTCGCAATACCCAGAGGCAGCGCATAGACCCCAATCGCATTTTCGATCATGACATCGGCCTGCGATGTGCTCAGGCCGCCATCACCCGTTAGAGCCGCCGCGTCCGCCTCGGTCAGAGTCGCCCACTCACGGATGATCTGCCCGCGTTCCGCAAGGCTCTTTTTATAGAATTCAGCGAGTCGTGATGATTTTTGTGTGTCCATGCGCGGGAGAATAGCACGGGAACGCTGTCAAAACCTCGCAAAACCTCTCATATTTGTGAATTTTGACACGAGAACAACATTGAACCAGTGGTGCAAGTCATAAATTTAAGGTGGGATTGTCGTAGGGGCGCGATATATCGCGCCCCTACAAAGACGCTTTAGCCCATTAAGAACTCTTGGCGATCAGAAATCGAGCTTCCGAATTTGATTTCCTGAACCAAAACGATCACAAAATCGAGACATGCACCATTAGTTATTTAGTTTTTGACATCAATCCACTGCTTGCCATCAGCGGTCAGCAGATTTTGCGGGCCAGGAAAGGTATACATGCCCACACGCAGACGAATCGGCACATCAGGCGGCAGATCAAGGAGATACGTTGACGTCACATGCTCATACTGCCCCCAGATAAAGGTCGGATACTGACCATTCCAGGGACGGGCATCGCTCTGTGCCAGAATGTCACCCTTCTCATCCAGCAGATGCACAAAAATTGTCGCATCATAAGGCGGCCAATCAATCATCGAATACCAAGTCAGATCAACCTGAACCTGTCCATCAGGCAAACGGGTGGCAGCAGAATCAAACAGGGCAAATGTGTTTTCCAGAACAGGGCTTGAGAGCATGGTCATGTGATCGGGCGCTGGCTGCGGCACTTTGAGCCATCCGATGCGGACAAGCCCCGCTGCAAACGTCTCGCCTGCCTCATTTGTCGCAGGCAGAGAATTGCCAAACTGCGGATAGACGCCCACAACAAGCTGATACGCGCCCGGCTTAAGCGCAGGCACATCAAATGTCACAGGCACAGGCACGAGATCGCCCGCCCGCCACTGCGTCGTCGAGAACAGCCAGCGCGAAATCGGCCCATCAGCATTTGAGGCGATGCGATTGCCATTCTGATCAAGAATCTGCACCGTGTACCAGTAATCATGTCCATTGGGTTGAAGCCGCTGCATGATAAGTGTCGCATCAAATGTGAACGCCGTTTGCGTCGGCAGCATTCTTGTCTCCTGCCAGCCCACAATTTGTAAATCACTGCCATAGCGGACTGCGCCACCGACCACACCATTCATCGGGTAAAAGGTGGGCTGCCAATCTTCGATCAGGCGTGTATAGCCGCCAAAGCCCAATGTTTGCTCTGTACGATAGATCTCCTGTGCCGACTCAATATCTTTCACCAGTGCAGCCTGTGATTCAGAGGTAATCATGGGCAAAAAGGTGATTTTCCCCGCATTCAGCAGCACATAACGCTGTGTATCGCGCAGGATATCCGGTTTTTCCAGTGCCCAGGGCATCACCAATCGTGTCTGGGGCGGCAGCACAAAATCAGTACCAGCAGTGGCAAAATCATCATAGTGGCGCATGAGATAAGTGCGCGTGACAAGCTGCTGCATCTCGTCTAAGGGCAGCAAAATCGGCTCCTTTTGCGTCAGCAACCACTCCGCAAAGCGCCGCCGATCCACGCGGAAGAACCATTCATTATGCGTCAGGCGTTCACCATAAATATCCCACAGACGATACTGGTCGGCATGTTCCCAGTAGCCGCGATAGGCCGCCCAGGACGCCCCTGCCTGCCCGATGATCAGCACGCCAAGAATGCCGATCCCGCCCCAGAGCAAAATGGGAAAAATTCGTAGGGCAGCAGCGTGCTGCGCCCTTTTTACCAATTCATTCAAGCCCACAAGAATCACTGCCCCTGCTATGCCGATGACCAGCGGGAAAATGGCGTATTCTCCCGCGATCCGCAGGCCGTGTGGAACCTCCTGCGACAGCAGCACGGGCAGCGTCCCCACGATGAGCGCCGCGAGAATCAGCGGCGTGGCAGGCGTTCGCAGACGCAGCAAAAGCGCCAGCAGCCCAATAAGAAAGAGCGGTTGCAAAACAGACGCAATCAGCGGCGCACGGGCGGCGTTGTACTGCGGATTTTGATCGCCTTCTGCCAAAAAGAGTCCGGGAGCCATAGCGATCATGGTTTGCAGGCCCCATCCGCCACTGACAGCGCTGGCCCGCCCCAATACGGCCTGCCGCGCCTGCAAAAAGCGCACGCCGACAGGCAGCATCAGCACCATCGCCACACTCGCAATGATGATCAAAATCGGGAGCCAGCGCCGCCAGAATTTGAGGCGAAAAATCAGCAACCACGCCGCCAACGCGACAAACACCGCTGGAAGCACATACGCCGCTGTATAGCTGTAGAGCGTCAGCGCGAGAAACAGGCCGCTCAAAACAGCCGCCCGTCCTGAGTTCGTGCGGAGAGCACGCAGCGTCCAGCCCAGGCACAGCAGCATCCCCAACGGCTGCCAGATGCCACGATACAGCGCCCGACTCAGCGTGATATGCCCAATCGCTGTCGCCAGCACAATCACAGCCAGGGCCGCGCCGAATCGTCGCAGCGTTGGCGGCAGATCATGCAGGCATTCCGTCGCGCACCAGTACAGCGCTGCCAGCGTCACAATCCCGATGAAGGCGGTGGTGAGGCGGGCCGTCCACACCCCCGGCCCTATGAGCGACGTTGCCAGGGCCAATGTCAGCGGATAGAGCGGTTCAGGGCGGCCCAGGTCTTCATAGAAGGGATAAACGCCCGTCCGCGCAATGTGAAAAGCATCGATCACATCCAGGCTTTCATCATTGCTCACGGCAGGGGGATAGCTGTTGATGGCACTGATTCGCAGCGCAGCCCCGACCAGCAGCACAAGAATCAAGAGGGCTTTTAGCGTGATGTGTGTCGCTTTGAGTGTCATGCCAGATCCAATTCAACGATCACACACATAGAATCATCTAATACCCGATTAACATCCGCCGCACCTCATCGCCGTACAGCAGCATGAGCAGCGTGGCAAAGACAATATACGGCCCATAGGGAAGCGCCGTGAACCACGTATAGCGACTGCCCAGCAAACTGCGCCCGATAATATATAGAAACGCGCCAAATGCGCCCAGGAAGACCGCGATGAACAACGCAAAGATCGTGTGGCTGAAGCCGAGCAGCATCCCGCTCAACGTCATGAGCATGACATCGCCAAAGCCAAAGGCCACCGTATCAATCTCCTGACCGCGCATCTGCCCCATAATATAGGTAAACATAAAGCCGCCCAGATACAGAATCATGAACGGCACAAAGCCCACCAGCGCCCCATACACCGCATCTTGCGGGATCGCACTTGTCGCTGGCAGCAGCACGATATTGACAATGGCAAGCAGCGCCGCTGGAAAGACGACCACGCGCAAAATCAGCTTGTATTCCATGTCGATAACAGTGATGAGCATGTAAATCGCAATATACGCCCACCAAAAGCCCAATTGCAGCATCAGCCGTGAGGAATCGGGCACAGGCTCGGCCAGTGCCTGGCGATACATCGGATACGCATGAATCGCAAACACGGCGATCACCATCAAAACCATTGTGGCGATTTCGGTCAGCGGGTAGCGCCACGAGAGCAATGGTTTGCCCTCATAGAAGCGTTTGCGGGCCTCATTCGGGGCTTCGATTTTTGGGTGACGTAATCCCTGTACAAATGCTGTAAGGCCCGACCATGCGGCCATAGGACGCGGCGTCCCATCCGGGTAGACAGGCCGTGCCAGACCACGCTGATACGGAATTTCATCCGCCAGCACATTCACCAGCACACCCGCAAAAAAGCCAACAATGATTGCAAGCAGAAAATCCACCACGACCTCTTCGATTTAAATTCTGAGCAGAATATGATTCACAAGTCTATTATGGCACAGGCGTGATGATCGGGGCAGCGGGCAGCAGTGTGATCGAGAGGCCGAGCAGCAAAAGCAGCGCCAAACACGCCGCGCCGACAATCGCCATGCGGACAGCATCACTCACGGGGCGATCCGCCGCCTCCCCTGCTGCAAATCGGATATCAATCCGCTCGACCTGCCCCGGAGACATGCGCCATGCCTGGAGTCGCGGCCTCTCGCGCTGCAAGCTGATGATGACCTGGGCCACCTGCGGCCACTGTGCCGCGCCTTGAATATCGCGCTCAGAGGGAAAGGGGGCGCTGCGCGGATGCGAGTGATACACACCGATCACAGCCAGCCCATCGGCATCCGCCGCATACAGCGCTGTCACAAGTGGCTGCGGCGCAAGCACAAAGCCCTGTTCAGGCTGTGGATCGCTGTTCGGCAAAGGAAGCACCCGCTGCACCCTTGACTCCATTCCAAGCAGCAGGCCGCACGCCTCATGCGGCTGGCGCTGGCGGGCATCCGCGATCATCTGGCTCATCAAAGCGGGAGGAATGACTAGCGTCATGCGTCCGTCTCGGTGGGGATGATCACAGACAACGTGCGGCGATCCTGGGGCGGATTGCGCGAGTCATAAAACAGCTCGACTTCCAGCCGATAGTCGCCTGATGGATCGTCTTTACCGCGAATGTGAAACGTGAATTCCATCTGCGCGTGCATCATGCCAATCACGCTCATTTCATGCACCACGCCGCCTGTGCTGTCCACCAGGGCGAGGATGAGATTGGGGCGCTCCTGAAACGGCGTCACCTTGATCTCAGCCCGCACACGGTAGCGATCCGATTGCACCACAGCCTCAAGCTGCTCAATCCGAATGCTGGCACGCGGCTGCGGAACGTGTGAGGAATCATCGAAAAAATTGATATTCATGGGTGATCCTTATCCAGCCTCTGAGAAACAGTCCCGATACAGGACAAGATTAAAATGATCGTTCCGACGAATTATGAGCAGCTTAGGATTTCGCCGTCTTCAAGCCATTGAGCGCGGCCAGCGCAATCTCGGCCTTCTCTGTGGGCACGAGCAGATGATCGCGGCTGTAGGCGGCATACGGGAAAATCGGCACACCCGCCTCAGCCAGCGCAGCCGCCAATCGTGCCATCAATCCTGTCAGCGTGGGTTCAAGCGGCAGATCGAGCGTGATCAGGCGGTAGGTCGTCGCCTCAACCGTGTGTCCGATGAGACGATGACGATACTCCTCAAGTGCCTCATCATCAATCACCAGCGTCACCTCATGCGCGTCCGCGATGAGCACAGCGAACGGTTCGCCAATCTCCGCAATCACGGCTGCTGCCGCAATAATCGCCTTTGCGGGCAGACGCAGCACGCGGTACACGCCCTCATCAAGCTGGAATTGGCCCTGTGCCAGCACGGACTCAAGGGTTTGCATAGACACTCGTTTCTTTGCTGATAGGACTCGCCCACCAGAGGGTTATTTTATAAGGTCAGCCGCCACAGGACGGATCTACTCATCAAACTGATACGTGCTCTCGGCATAATAGCGCACACTGCGATTGGCAAGCCGATGCCGCAACCATTCTTGCAGTTCGGCATTTTTGACGGGCAGACTTTTATCCGTCGATTTAATCTCCGCAATCGGATAGTTCAAGCGCAGAGCGCGGCCCTGGATGATATGCCGACTGACCCCTGGCGGAAGAAAGGCCTTGTGCCGCGCCGCCTCGATAATATCTTCGGGATGATAATCTGGGAAGAGCACAATCGCCGCCGCATCCGGGTAATACTGCCAGATTCGCAGCGGATCGGGCATGACGGTGCGGTGCAGAGCGGCATTTTTCTGGTAGACGCGCACGACATCGCGCAGGGCCATATTGCGCTGCTCCAGTGTTGCGGAGGCGGCCATGACCGCATACACATCGCCCTCTCGCGTCAAAATTTGCGCTGCGGCGTGGGACGCCCAGCCCTGCTTGAGCTGAATCGGCGTCACCTGCTTGAGCATGTCCAGAAAGGCTTGCGCTGTCCAGCGGCTGATGACATGCTGCCACACGCCCAATTCAACGAAACCGCTGTCATACGGTGCGACCTGCACCAGAATATGTTGAAATCCCAGGTGGCAAAAGGTGTGATAACGATTCGCGCCATCCAGCAGCACATAATGTTTGTCGTCCATCGGGGATACAATCGGCGGATTGGTAAACCACTCTGCGTCACGAATCCGCTCAATCAGGGGTTGGGAGCGCTGCGTATCGTGATCTTCATGAGGGTGAACCGCCGTGACAGGCACAATCCGTAAATCAGGAATAGGGGCATTTTGCAGCATATGAATTAAACTCTTCCAAAAAGAATGTCTCCGACCTTAGATTACCATCGTGCGCCAACAGACGCTATGTTATGCTGTTCAGCAATTGATACAAAATGCCTTTCATACGCCTGAAATACACGCCCATCTGCATTATGACCGACTGCAAAAACGCGCCTTTGTGTCGCCTAAAATCGCAGTTACAATGCAGAAGATTGATCCATGTGAAAGAAAAATCCCGATGGGCGCAGCCCAACAAGGCGCACATGTCACGCAGGATCGCTGGATGACCGTGCCGCGTACCCTGTGTTTTGTATTTCATGGCGATGACATCCTGCTGATGAAGCGCGGCGCACACAAAAAGATTTTCCCCAATCAATACAACGGCCTGGGCGGACACATCGAGCGCGATGAAGACCCGCTGACGAGCGCCCGCCGCGAAATCCGCGAAGAAAGCAGCCTTGAGGTCGATGATCTGCGTTTGTGTGCCGTGTACAACATCGATGCGGGCCACGCGACGGGCATCATCCTGTTTGTGTTTGCGGGCCACAGCCGCACCCGCGACGATCTGCCCCCCTCGCCCGAAGGCACGCTGCATTGGGTCGCGCTCGATCAACTGCACACGCTCGATCTCGTCGAAGATATCGCCGTGATTGTGCCGCGTATTCTTGCACTGCCCGCCGCTGCGCCGCCCCTGTTCATCCATGTCAGCTATGATGCCGCCGATCAATTGCAGATGCGCGTGGCCGGAGAATAAGCCTATGACGACACGACGCGCCAATCGCGGCCCGATCCTGCCCATGCCCACCACACGACGCGGCAAAATTCTGTTTGCGCTCGGCCTCATCGTCTGGTTTACGCTGTTGATGATGCCATGTGCGCTGTTCTGGTTTGCCTCCGGCCATGAACTCACGCTGCAACATGCCAGCATCCCGGAGCCTGTCATCCATCCCCTGCTGCAATTGGGGACGGTCATGAATCCCAAAGAGCGCGGCATGAAAATCACCACCAGTTTCACCACGCATCAGACCGAGACCAATCTGTGCGTTGAAACGCACGTCAATTATCTGTTGTGGCAGTCACGCGGCGGCGATCAGGCCACAGCCTTCTGTGATTGTTATCAGCGCAACGCCGACTCATGGCAGTCTGTCAGCACAAACAGCGGAGTCTGTCCTTAATCCATGAATATTTTACGGCAGATCGACATCGGCACATTGATTTCGGTTGTGGGATGTGCGCTCGCGTGTCTCACCTTTGGCGGCATCCTGGGGACGATTCTGCATGTCCTCGGCATGGGTCTTGGCATCATCACCATGATCATCAATACCGGGCTGCACATCGTCACGGGCGGGCCTGTCGTGTGGTGCGGCTGCCTCGTGCTGATGATGGCCTGCGGCGGCTGTCTGCTGTTCACGGTGATTCTCACCACCACGCTGCCACAATGTGGCACAGCCAACGCCGTGAATCTGTGTCGATTTTTTGGATATTAGAAACCATGCCCCGATCCAAACGTACAGAGGGTATGTCTGTTTTCACCGTTCTCAGGGTTGAGTATCCACATTGGTAAAAAATACTTTGCCACGCTAAGTAATTTGGCGTATAATGCACATGGTGCTTCAAACCACATTCAGGAGGAGGCCCGTGGCCGCCATAACATCCACTGCCACCAGCAGTACCCCATCCAATACCGTCTCCGCCGCCAGCAGTATTCGTCATCTCTGGCTGCGTGATCGCCGTTGGGACCTTATGTTCATCACCTTCAGCGTCATCGTTGTGCCGCTGCCCTATCTCGTGTATCTGTTTGCCCGCGACTTTTTGCACATCGACAATGACACCGCCCGTAACGCTGTCAACGGCTTTGTGGCTGTCGCCGTCGGCGGCCCGCATATGATGTCCACTTTTCTCCGCACGGGCCTCGATGATACGTTCGCCAAACGTTATCCCATGCTGATTCGCTCGTCAATCATCATTCCGGTCATCGTGATTTCGCTGGCCTTCCTCAATCTGACGCTGCTTTTGACGGTGTTCTTCTTCTGGGCCTCGCTGCATGTGCTGCACCAGATCACCTACATCGTGGAACTCTACAATCACAAAGAACATCGCTTTGTGCGGCGCAGTGCTGTCTCGTGGCAGTCGCGCTTAATCGATTATGCCGTGATCCTGACATGCCTGTTCCCAATGGCGGCTCTGCGTATCAGCCAGAACACATTCGCCATTGGCACAAACGATCTGGGAAAGGTGATCCCCGATTTCTTTGAGCAAACGTGGTTCTTTGTGTTGATGAGCAGTATCTTCTTGGTGGCGTTCAGCGCCTATGTCTTCAAATCGGTGCGCGAGTATCGTGAGGGTATCCTCAACTGGCCCAAGACGCTGTTCATGATCTTCACGATTGTGATTGCGTTCGGCGCATCAATGATGGACAACCTGGATACAGCCTTCCAGGGTCTCAATACATGGCACTCGTTCCAGTATCTTGCGATTACGTTTTATATCATCAAGATTCGCCAGGAATACGGCCAGCTTCAGAACGATGCACCGCTGGTGGCCCGTTTCAGCCGCCGCGCCAAAGACTCACGCGGGCTGTATCTTCTCAGCGCCCTGATGCTTGGCGGGTCTGCCGTGATCTTCGTGCTGGTGTATGCGATTACGGGGATCGTCAAGCCGGGGATTGATGGCAACGCGCACTTCGATACCGCGTACTACACCGCGATTCTGTCCTTCCTGTGGATTCACTACTTCCACGATCACTTCCTGTTCACCGATTTTGAATCGCTCGATGGCGCTTACAAGCAGGAAGCGGCATAAAGAACCTGATGACCCCTCACCCCGGCCTCCTCTCCCACAAGGGGCGAGGATGGGAGTGGGGTAAAGCCCCTCTACCCTCGTGGGTGAGGGGCTGTTTTTGTCTACGTCGCAATATAAACCCGCATAAAGCCCGCTGTCGGCACATGCAGTACGCCCGCCTCATACACCCAATCCGTGATCAGCTTGCCATCCACCTGCACCTCAATCGGCGGATTTGACGCGCCCACCAACTGCACCTCAATCAAGCTGTAGGCTGGCACGTAGCGGCGTTCGATCAGCAGAGAGGTAGCAGTCTCGCTCTCACGCCCTGCCACACACTGGGCGGCTCACTGGGGCGGTTATACTGAGCATTGTAGCGATCCATCACCACACGGCGGCTGCGTATATCGACTGCAAACATGCGATCCCGTTCGCTCATGACCTCTGTTGGGAGTAACGGAGGCACATTTTGATCTGGAATATCCATCATGATACGAGAATCCTTATATCAAGCGATCATCATTATCAATACCTTCGCCAATTTTGGAATTACAACCAAACTCGCCTTTTTCAGGCAAATTTGATCCCAAAAATCGGTTTACAAAAGGTCACAAAGTGTCAAATTTTCGCCAAAATCCTGCTTTTTCACACACTCTGAATTTTGGCGAAGGTATTGATAATCAATACCTTCGCCAATTTTGAAAACACAGGCAAATCTGCCTTTTTGAAGCAAATTTGACCCCTAAACTTGGCTTATAAAAGGTCACAAAGTGCCAAATTTTGGCGAAAACCCTGCTTTTTCAGGCGCTCTGAATTTTGGCGAAGGTATTGATTATAGAAGAGATTTAATTCCAAAACGAAAGCGCAAAGGACGCAAATGATCCTCAGTTTTGGATAGGTTTTTATGATATTGCCCTACACCCCTCTACCACTACGTAACCAATGGTGCATGTCTCGATTTTGCGATCATTTTGGCACGCAAAATCAAATTCTGAGGCTCAATTTTTGAGGGCAAGGAATTTTTAAAGGGCCAAAGCGCTTTTGTAGG
>Ga0209591_10004805_pt1 | contig 15221 bp, 13 predicted proteins | sample MAT01_FD_187207 | JGI IMG/M metagenome (GOLD analysis project Ga0209591, IMG submission 187207) | Freshwater microbial communities from Lake Fryxell liftoff mats and glacier meltwater in Antarctica - MAT-01 (SPAdes) (version 2) | ecosystem: Environmental > Aquatic > Freshwater > Ice > Liftoff... | reverse complement strand
TGATAATTAACAATTAAACTAGCCCAAATGTCAAGCTGGACAAGGACTTGATTTACTTTTCTATATATTTGTTTCGATATTTTTACTGATTTAGCTATTGATTTAGCATAGTAAGTAAGGAAGAACCGAAATTGGCGCTGGCTTTACATTTTCTTTATAAACAGACGACCAGATTACCAAGTACGATCGCACAATGTTTATAATTCCACCTCTGGATTTTGCAGCGAAGCGAGGCTAGACTTAACAACAGAGAAAATAAATTAAAATCCATAAACCAAATCACTCTCAATCATTGGCACGTTGGAACCCTGGAACAAACATGAAACATACCGTTAAAACCGCCACAAGTCTGAGTTTGTCAGCACTGCTGCTACTGAGCAATTCTTTGCCCAGTATAGCTCAGTTGCCTGCGATCAGAACTCCTGCAAGCCCTCGCAACCCAACTCGGCCGAGAGTACCGCCACCGCCACCTGCTGGTTCGACTTTGCCGCCGATCGGCAATTTGGGTTCGCTGACACAAGAAGCGGCTTATACTTTAGGCCCGGGCGATCGCATTGCGTTAGATATTTTCGGCGTTCCTGAATTCAGCAAAGAATATCAAGTATTAGTTGATGGGACGCTCAATTTGCCAATCATTCGCAGCGTCTTAATTCAAGGGTTGACACTCCAACAAGCCGCCACCGTCATTACCAATCGATACGAACCTTTCATCAATGTTCCTGTTGTTACCGTGACTCTGATGGTTGCTAGACCCCTAAATATAGGTGTTGCGGGTGAAGTTACTCGCCCTGGTTCCTACAAAATTAATCCTGTCAGAGAAGGAACCGGAGGAGGAGTAAAATTCCCAACTTTGATGGAAATGCTACAACTTGCAAAAGGTGTAACATCCGCAGGAGATATGCGAACTATCCAAATTCGCCGTCCCCGCAGAGGCGGCCCGGAGCAAGTTACTACTGTTAATTTGCAGGATTTTTTAGACACGGGAAATTTGCGTCAAGATGTCACGATTCGAGATGGAGATACAATTTTTGTACCAACAGCAAGTTCTCTGAATACTCAAGAAGTTCGTCAAAGAGCCAGTGCTAATTTTTCCGCTGATATTACTAAACCAATTGGTGTGGTAATTGTTGGGGAAGTGAATCGGCCAGGGCCTTATACTGTATCTGCTTCTGATTTGCGATCGACTAACCAACAAACAGAGCTAGGTTTTGTCGGGATCGATCAACAGCAAGGAGGGGGAGCGGTTGTGGGGCTACCAACCATAACTAGAGCACTCAAAATTGCTGGCGGTATTACCACAGAAGCTGACATTCGCCGCGTCCAAATCCGCCGCAAAATTCGAGGGGGTACTGAACAAACTATCCTGGTAAATCTCTGGGATTTGCTACAAAAAGGTGATGCTACCCAAGATGTTTTGTTGCAAGAAGGAGATAGCGTGATTATCCCCACAGCATCTACTGTAGACTTAACTGAAGTTTCTCAAGTCGCAACTAGCAGTTTTGCTCCAAACGCGATTAGCATCAATATTGTAGGAGAAGTAATTAGACCAGGAGCTTTGCAGGTGCGGCCTAATACTTCGCTACATCAAGCTTTGCTAACCGCAGGCAGTTTTAACCAATTACGAGCGAAAAAAGACCAAGTAGAACTGCTACGTTTGAATCCCAATGGTACTGTTTCTCGCCGGACTATCGAGGTGGATTTTGCTCAAGGGTTGAATCCTGACAATAACCCAACTCTCCGCAACAGTGATGTAATTCTCGTAGCGCGATCGGGCTTTACTAGGGTAGGAGACAATATCAACAGTTTCTTGCAGCCAGTGATAGGAGTTGCAAATGGGATCAACGCTGTTAGCGGAGTTTTTACTGGGTTTCAAGCAACTATTAATGCTTTTCAGAACTTATTTTTGGGAGGAGACTTCGATCGCAAAAATCAACTCAGACAGCTTAGCGAACAACGTGAAGACAGAGAACAGCAACGTCAAGACAGACAGCTAGAAAGAGAGCTACAACGTCAAGAAAGAGAGCGGCAAGCAGAAGACAGACTACGCCAAGCAGAAGACAGACGCTTGCAACTCGAAGACAGACAGCGGCAGATAGATGTTGAAAATCAGCAACTTCAAATTCAGCAGCAGCAACTTCAGCTTCAACAGCAGCAGCCGCAACAAATTCAGCCTAATCCTTGAGGATTAACAAACAGAATGCTCAGAACCCCGACTTCTTGAGTAAGTTGGGGATTTAACAAATTGATAAGCTGTTCTGCATTTAAATTGGAAATTAGGGACGCTGCTCAGAGCAACGTCCCACAAGAGTTTTATTAATTTTTGACACACAATTTAAATGCGCGACAGCTTATTACCTACTTATTAAAAAATGTTCTTGTTTCATACGAAAAATTTAAAATATTTAACAAAACTCTCCTATATATATCTAAACCTTTGGTATTCAGGTGAACGCCGTCAATTGTCAAGTCTTCGTTGAGAGCTTTCTCCTTAAATAATGCTTGTATTCCTTGAGATTCAACAGGAATTTCTTCGACAGCAGCGACTCGATCGATCAGAACATTAATTTCGTCAACCCTCGCAATTGTTCCTGCTGCTTGAGGATTGTAACTGGCGGCAAGTGTTGAATAAAAAGCCGGAATTAGAATAATTTTTTTAGTACCCAGCGATCGCATAATTGCGATCGTCTCTTTCAAGTTACTGACAAACTGATCGTCGGTAATGCCGTACATAGCATCATTTGTGCCGATCGCAATAATCGATCTTTCGCAGGTAAACCGCAAAGGAACCACCAGCTTAAGCTGTTCTAGCAGCGAAACCGTGCTCATTCCGCCGATCGCAAAATTAAAGTTTTTTGCTCCCAAAGAATCGCCCAGAGCCGAGGAAATAGAATCGCCCCATACGCAGCCTTGATATTGCTTGTCTTTAACTTGTTGTACCTGATTGTATACAAGGATTTGCCACCACAGCGCCGAACTAACTGTATCTCCCGACGGCGAATTAGCTAACACCCGAAAGGGGATATACGCGGACAACAACAAAGCCAAAATAACCGAGATTAATCTAAACTTAACCTTCATAAAACTTACTTAAATTGGCGGCTACTTTAGTTTATGCTATTCCTTTAATCAACTGTCAGGATTGATGCAAATTCAGCGAAATTGCGATCGGCATAATTCCAGTTGGGTGCGCAATGCGCACCGGCTGATTTTGTAGGGTGAGCAATGTGCACCGATTGAGTTTGTAGAGTAAGCAATGTGTAGTGTCTAAATCTACTGGTGCGCAGTGCACACCCTACAAACTTAAATGCCCAACACCTTACCGTTATAAGTTAGGATTAATCAACCTTTCGCCCCCAACAATTCAGGTTGCAAAACCTGATTTAATTTGCCACTGCGAAACCCCTCCAAATCCAAAGTTGCGTACACAAAACCAAACTCCTGAAACACCGCAACCAATCCAGGCAAATCAGCATTTAACACAAACTGCTGAATCTCCTGGGCTGGTAACTCAATGCGCGCCGTATCTCCATCCGATCGCACTCGCAGATTTTTCAGCCCCAACTGCCGCAAATATCGTTCAGCGCGCCCCACTCTTTGCAACTTCGCCACCGTGATTTCTTCACCATAGGGAAAGCGCGAACTCAAACAAGGCTGTGCCGGTTTGTCCCACCAAGGCAAACCCAATTCTTTTGCTAATTGTCGCACTTCAAATTTAGTAATTCCTATTTCTGCTAAAGGCGATCGCGCGCCCCGTTCTTTAGCAGCCTGAATTCCCGGACGGTAATCCTTTAAATCATCAGCATTCACCCCGTCCACCACATAAGGATAACCCTTTGCTAGTGCTAGCGGTTTCAAAGTATCGTGCAGTTCGCTTTTGCAGAAATAGCAGCGATTAACCGGGTTAGAAGTGTAATTAGGATTTGCCATTTCCTGAGTTTCTACTTCCTCGTGGGCAATGCCAATTTCTGCGGCTTGAATCCGCGCATCTTCTAAATCTTCTGGCAGTAGAGACGGGGAAACAGCAGTAACTGCCAAAGCGCGGTCGCCCAACACGTCAAAAGCAATTTTTGCCACCAATGTGCTGTCAATGCCACCAGAGTAGGCAATCAGCGCCCGTTCCATCTGCGCGAACAGATTTGTTAATTTTTCGAGTTTTTCGACTAACATAATTTCAACTTTTTGTAACAAACATAAATAGAGGAGTAAGAAAGGAGACTAAAGAAAGAAAGAAATAAAGAAAGAAAGAAGAATGAAGAAAGGAGAAAGAAGGAAGGAAGGATGAAGAAAGCAAATCGCGATCGGCTTCCCTTCTTCCTGAAATCCGTTACATCCGTTGCTAATACATCCGTTACATCCGTTACAAAATCCGTTGCTAATCTTCCTTCTCATGCTATTCTTGATCGATGCCGAGGGCGGACAATCTTGCCAAAAGTTCTTGATTGCGTTGTCTTTCCTGTTCCAGCAGAGTCTGGGCTGACTCTTGATCTTGCTGTTCGCGATCGGCTCGTTGGCTTTCGGCTTCGGCTCGTTGGCTTTGGGCTTCGGCCCGCTGGCTTTCGGCTTCGGCTCGCTGGCGTTCAGCTTCGGCCCGTTCTTCTGGCCACAAAAGCAACTCTCCAGCCACATTCCACCAGCGCAGCCAATTTCCTGTTCTACCTTCGCGAGTTCCCACCCAAACTCCCAAAAACAGATCCAATCCAGGTATCAAATAACGCCCGTTTTCATCGGGATTTTGATTGTCATAACACTCGGATTCCAGCGCATAGACTTCTATTCTACCCGTATGCGGTCGAAAAATGACATAGCGAGGGACTCTGATTACTTTTTCGTAAAAAAACCACTTACCGATTTTTTCTGTGTGTTCGACAGAGTATTCATCACCGTAAGTAGCTGACAGAAATTCCATCACTACAAAAGGCACTGTTCCTTCGGTATGAGGAGTATAGCTGCGGCGCGGTTCATTGTGATGCCAAGGTTGTACGGGGCGCGCGTACATCCAGTCTGGGGCTTTGCAAATAGTGCGATCGTCCACAGCAGCACACAAAGCAAAATTAGAAACTATCAGTGCGTCTTGCGTTAGTTCCGGGGAATCCACTAAAGACTGGCGCAAACCGTGATTTAGCAAGGGATGGTCTGTATCGTCTACAGGGTCATCTGGTAGAATAAAGTCATCGGGAAGCAGGGGCCAGGTAATCTTTAGCTGTGATATCGGTTTTTGAATTACAGCAGTCATAAGTCACCTCATTTTACCAATAAAAGTTTGAGTTTTAGTCGAGATTGCCGATCGACAACCTTCTCTATATCTTAGCGTGCTAATTCAACAATAAAATTGGTTCGATCGTTCGGACTTTAGTCCTCCAAATCAGAGGACTAAAGTCCGAACGATCGAACTATTTAAAATTCCCGGCGGGAAAATATGGCGATCGCAATTGACAGCAGCAACACCACATACAGCAAACCGTAACCAGCATCTGTAATCAAACCCGCCAAGTAAGGAACTTGTCCATAAACAGCATCATTTCTCAAATTGAATCTGGCTAAATCGGGCAAAACCAGATAAAGTCCCATCATCAATTGTTCAATACCAGGATTTTTGGTTAACTTCCCCAAAGCCACTAAATCCCGGGTGGAATGTCCCATCAAGTAAACGCCAAATGTCAGTAAAGTTGCCAGCAGCGAACTACTAAACACCCCGAATAAAATCCCAACACCAGCCATCAGACACAGCTCAAACCAAACAAACAGCGAAGCAATTAAAATACTACCCAAAGGGTAAGGAATCCGGCTCAAACTCAGAATAGCCAGATAGATTGCAGTCATTGCTGCGACAAGCACAGCCAGCACCGATGACAGCCCTAAATGCTTGCCCACAATTAACTCAGCGCGACTTATCGGCTTGGCAATTAACAGGTAAACAGTCCGCTTTTCAATTTCTTTGTTCACCAGTCCAGTAGCCACAAAAACTGTGACAATTAGACCGAGGATGCTCATCGCAGCCAAACCTATATCTAAGATAATTTTTTTCTCGGTTGTCGCTGCCAATTCCGGTATCAACCGCACCACAGCTCCCATCAACAGAGCAAAAATAATAACTAAGTAAAGGATGCGATCGCGAATTACTTCCCAAAATACATTTGTAGCGACTGTCAAGATTCTTCTCAAATTCATTTGGAAATTGGAAATTGGGAATTGGAAATTGGGAATTGGGAATTTGTAAATCAGGACTTATGCAAAGCCTTTATACGTAGGGTGCTTAGGTTGCACCTTACTGCTTGGAAATTGGTAAATGATATCAAATCCTCTCTTCACCAAAATAGTAAGTCCGAGTTAATTGTTAACTGTTAACTGTCAACTGTCAACCGTCAACCGTCAACTCTCAGATGTATGTAGGATGCTTAGGTTGCACCTTACTGGTTGGGAATTGGGAATTGGTAAATGAGATCACATTACCAGAAACAATTGGTTTAAAGCCGGAACCCTCATCGGGGAGAAATTAAAAGAAAACTATTCATTACTCCAATCCTCTTCCTTTTAGGTAGAGGTCGCACTCCGCAGTCAACTGTCAACTGTCAACTGTCAACTGTCAACTGAATGAAAGCAGCAGCATCATCATCTACTGCTGTAATATTTGCATCTAGCTGCGAAACGATCAAACTTGACTATCTCCGGGAGTTCCATCTTTTTTCAGTCCGGGTTTAGGGCTCTTGATAGCGTCGCAGGTTACAGTCGCCCGATTCCCTGCATCGAAAACCTCACAAGACTTGGTATACGAATATATTTCCGGTCTAAAAACCAGTCCCAGCCAAGTTGCCTGCATCTCTAACTGATAGCGGGACTGTCCTTGAACGATCGAAGTTTTGACATCCCAACTCGCATCTTCTGGGACTACCCCAATTGCTGTTAAGGCTTGATTCTTGAGAAAAAATCGCTCGTTGTCAATATCTATTAACATTTGTTCAACCTGGCCCCACGGTTTTGTGCGGGCTTCATTTTGCAGGTATCTATCCATTGCATTGAGGATGACAACTCCTCGGGAGCGATTAATAGTTGGCTGTTGAAATGTCACCACATAATCGCTTTGTCTCAAATCCTGCGATAAAATACTCGGATACTGTTGTATCCAACTTTGAACTAAAAAGTGAAAGGCAAACCAACAGGAAAACGTCAGATGAATTAGAGTAATCATCAAAAACTGAGGGCGAATCAACTCCTTGATACTTTCCCGTTTTGAATCGCTCTTCCAAACCCTGATGATAGCAAGAACTACTACTGCTATAATCGGCCCGGATATCCATGCTATTTCCTTCTTGTCCGACGGCAATCTTACCAGCAACCACAGACCAATTAAGATGCTTGTCACCCACGGGCTCAGACTTACTCCTTTAATCACAAAAGGTGCCTGGCTGGTCAGCAAACCCATTGAAAGTGTAAAAAATAACCAGCTCATATCAAACATCAGAGTTCTCGTCGGCCAGTCAGTGACTGCCGCCACCGACAGCAAAGCTAAAAAGATGCTGAGCAGTAAAGGGGTCTTCCAGTGGACAACTCTAGGCGGTATCATCGCCTTTTGAACTTTTTTATTGGTTTCCCAAAGGTTAGTCCTCAGCTTAGCGAGTTGCTGAGTGACATCCAAAAATTGCTTCATCATAGATTGTAATTACTGACGCTTTGCAAAAAGAATACGGCCAAAATAACGATATTGCTGACTGTGTGGGAGATTAAAACTGCCCCGAATTGGGTAGTTACTCGAAAAGCTTTTTTGGGAGGACGCTTGGTGAGGGTAGCTGGCCCCATAAATTGAGGTACAGAAGATTTTTTGTTCCCAGAGGCCATCTTTTCTACGAATTCTAATCCTTTCCATTTCGCTAGGAAAGTTACTGCCAATATTGAGACTGCTATTAGAGTTATTGGGCCGTAAATATCCTGACCTCCTCCCAATAATATATAACCGATTAGCCGTTCCCGCAAATCTTTGGGAAGAATGCTTTCGATGCCGAAGAAAACTAACCAGCCTACGCAAGTACAAGATAAATTGAGGATGGCTGTATATTCAACGCTGGTTCTGGGGCCAAGTTTCAGTAGTTTTTGGAGGAACCAGGATTCGATTGCGATCGCCAAAAATATAATTAATACTTGCACCAAAACAGTCCGAAATGGGAAAACACTCGCAATCATAAAAAAAACTCGGTAAGTGCGAAACTCAGAGTCTTTAGACCTGAGAGGAAAACGACCCGGCGGTTTCAACACATTCGACTACGCGAGCGTGACCGCCGCTTTGAATCTTTCCATTACCGCCGGGCGAGTCGTTCGATCAGGTGTACTTTTGTACTGTACTTTCGATGGGACAATTACCATCTCAAACCTTACAACCCGCGATCGCGTAATGTTTGCTCGATTAGAGCCTCCCTTTTGGGGTAATGTTAGCTTAGTCAATGTTTTAAGAGCTTTTTAGACCTGCAACACTGTAAAGAGTGACTTTAAAACTGTTTAATTGCAGATGACAGAGCAAGGAACTAGCTTCGCATTCGCCTGGTGTCATGACTCAAAAAACGTAGTCAGTTAAGACGCTTGACGGGTCAGTATAGCTTGTTTGATTTCTCTCGACCAAGCGAGCGTGTCTTTAGACCTGAGTTACTGACAAGCCTTCAGGTATATCAGTCTGTGTTAAATTTTAATTGTACATCACAAGGGGCAGAATCTTGACCGCAGATTTGAGCCAATAATTGGGTTCCTGACCGCCGAAGAGTAAAATTGGCGGTTGAGACAATATCGTATAATCTTTTGAGATCCGCCAACAGAATGGAAACATTGAATATTCAATAGGCGCGATCGAATACCCACCCCGAGACAGACTGAAATAACTGCTGATTATGGTAAGGAATGGCATTGGTATTCGGACAGCCTCATCCCGCTCAGAACGCGCTACAGGTCAGATTCACGTCTATGACGGTGCTGGGAAAGGCAAGTCTCAGGCAGCTTTGGGAGTAGTGTTGCGCTCGATCGGGCTGGGTATCAATTCTGACTCGCCCACACGAGTCTTGTTGCTGCGCTTTCTCAAAGGCCCAGGCCGCTCCTACGACGAAGACGGGGCAATCGAAGCCCTGCAACGGGCATTTCCGCACTTGATTGACCAAGTGCGCACCGGTAGAGCCGAATATTTTGGGGCCGAAGCAATCACCCGCTTCGATCGCGCCGAAGCTCAGCGGGGCTGGGATATCGCCAAAGGAGCGATCGCCAGCGAACTCTATTCCGTCGTGGTTCTAGACGAACTAAACCCCGTATTGGACTTGGGTTTGCTGCCAGTGGACGAAGTAGTCAAAACCCTCAAAAACAAACCAGAATATTTAGAAGTAATCGCCACAGGCCGAGCAGCCCCCGAAGCTTTGCTAGAGATTGCCGACTTGCACTCAGAAATGAAGCCGCACTATCACCCCGCAGCGGCAGAGCATAATATTTCCGGTATCGAAATATACACCGGAGCAGGCAAAGGCAAGTCAACAAGCGCTTTGGGCAAAGCTTTGCAGGCGATCGGCAGGGGTATCAGCCAAGACCAATCCCACCGCGTGTTAATCGTACAGTGGCTAAAAGGTGGTACTGGTTATACAGAAGATGCGGCGATCTCCGCTTTGCGCCAAAGTTACCCGCAGCTAGTAGACCATCAGCGGTGCGGCCGAGATGCTATAGTTTGGCGGGGACAACAGCAAGAGCTAGACTCCATCGAGGCAGAACGCGGCTGGGAAATCGCTAAAATGGCGATCGCCAGTGGCTGGTACAAAACGATTATTCTCGACGAACTCAATCCCACAGTAGACTTAGAACTGCTGCCGGTAGAGCCGATCGTCGAAGCACTGCTGCGCAAGCCCCGCGATACAGAAATTATTATCACCGGGCGCTGCTACAAACCCCACGCCTACTTTGACTTGGCAAGCGTACACTCCGAGGTATACTGTCACAAACACTACGGCGATCGGGGCGTAGAACTAAAGCGGGGCGTAGACTTTTAAGGCTCGCAGTGGTACGAAGTTCGATCGTACCCAAATTATTTAAACACCACCCTGCCTGGGAAACCGAAAATTGCCACATAGCCCGATCACAAATCTCCCAATTTTCCTTGTCTTCCCGATCGGTGCGATCGACCTTTTTTAATCTTTAATTTCCTCCTGCGGAGGCGATCCCCGACCGCCAATCGAGAATGGAACATTCAGAATATCAGCCGCGTCTTGTCGATCGTGAGGACCTGAGACTCTGCCAAAGGATTATAAAAGGGTGGAAGGTATTGAAAATAAAAACTTACAAGCAAAAAGTCCGCGACGGAGAAAGTCTAGACAGGGTTAACCCCATTAGGCTAGACTTGCGGCTGGCAAACAAGTTAAACTACAGCGGCATCCAAACATTCGGTGTTCTAGGCAGTGTCTGTAGTCGCACCAGCGATGACCAATTAAGTAGAGGAGTGAAGCTGTAATGACAACGTTAGATGACAATCCTAATTCAATAGATTTAAACCTTCCAGGACTGGGCCCGGATACAATTTTTGCCGGAGCCGGGGCAGATTTCGTGAGAACTGCGACCCTGGGCGGCAGCTTAATATTTGGCCAAGCCGATAACGATACTCTCATTTCCGTCGGCCCGAACGATACGATCGTCGGCGGCGCAGACGAAGATTCAATCAGATCCCAGCGCAGTCCGGCTTTGCTGTTTGGCGACGCAGGCTCGGATACGATCATCGCTGAAGCCCGCGCTACCATATTCGGCGGTTTGGGAGAAGACTTCCTCCAAGGTACTGTCGAAGCTAACCTCATGTTTGGTAATGAGGGCGCAGATACGATGCTGGGAGGGGCGCAGAGAAGAGACTCCCTCTACGGCGGCAAGGGCAATGACTCCTTGGGCTTCTTCATCGCAGGCGGCGGCAACAACCTCGGTCTTCCGTTATCCGGCGTCGGCTTCAGTGGCAATGAAGGCAGCAACTTCTTGCGGGGCGACTTAGGCGATGACTTGGTTGTAGGTATCAACCAGAGAGACACTCTGTTCGGCGGTAGAGGCAAGGACACCTTGCGCGGTGCGGGCAGCAGCAGCTACCTGTCTGGAGATTTGGACGATGATATCTTATTCGTTTCCAACGTTACCCAGTCAAGCCCATTTTCTACAGACCTCATCACTGTCGGCATTGAGAAAACCACCTTGCTCGGCGGTGCCGGCAACGATTCTCTTTACGGCTCGATCGGCAATTTTGGCGAAGGCAGAAACTTGTATGACGGCGGCGACGGCAACGACACGATCAGGGTTTTTGCCACGCTGGATACCGCCCAGGGTGGTGCAGGCGACGACTTAATCATCTCATCGACCGTAGTTGCACTTTCGAGCGTAGGTGCCAAGAGTTCATTTCCAGGGTTCGCAGGTCGCAATTTGCTCGACGGCGGCGATGGCAACGACACGATCGTCGCAGCTTTTTTAACTGATACCATGATCGGCGGCGCAGGCAATGACAGCCTGAGCGGTACTTTTAATCAAGCCTCCGGTGGAGACGGCAACGATACTATCGATGCTACCAAAGCTGTTTTTACTGGCACTGGTACTGCTTTGGTTACTCTCGACGGCGGGCTGGGCAACGATCTGTTAATTGGCTACATAAACACAAGTGCTAACAGCACCTTCACCGTCACCAACCTGATGAACGGTGGCGCCGGGGATGACAGAATCATCTTTGGCAGCCAGCGCGATCGCATAATTGGCACATTAGACGGTAACGACACCATCTCCTATGCTACTGGGGTCAGCTTTACTGGCACAGCCCCAAACATCATTACCGATGACGTGGGCTCCAACTTCATCACTGGCAGCAACGGTACTGATGTCATCACTACTGGTGCTGGCGACGACATCTTGTTCGGCGGCCCATCCAATCTTCCCACCGCAGGAGTTGACGGAAATGATACCTTGAATGCCGGTGCCGGAAACGACACGCTGTTGGGAGGCTTTAACGAGGACTTGTTGATCGGAGGTGACGGCAACGACTCTCTCGGCGGCGGGCCTGGTGCAGACACGCTGATTGGTGGCTCGGGTAATGACAGCTTCTACTACAACAACTTCGGCGAGGGTCTAGATATCCTCACCGGCGGCGGCTTTGGTAGCAAACCAGACCAAATCGGTGATTTTGTCGTCGGCCAAGACAAGATAATCTTGAATCAAGCTAGCTTCAACTTACGTCAATTGACCGCTGGGTCATCTCGAGTTGCTTCTAACGCGTTCTTAGTGATTGACACTGGTTCTTACAATGGTCTTGGGAATTCACAAGATCCGGGAGCAGCAGTTCTTGTTTATGAAGCTCAACTGGACGTAGACAATAACACGGGTCGCTTACTGTACGACCCTGACGGTATTGGCATCCGACCAGCCGTTACACTGGCAAACTTCAACGGCAAACCAGGCTTGACGGTGACTGATATTGTGCTGATTTAATTTAGGTGGTAGCGGGTGGGAGTGGTTTTGAAACCAGCCATCGCCCGCGCTAACTCTAAAAATTAATTGTGCAATGTTTCGAGCTAGGGATCTGAATCCCTGGCTTTTTTATTGGCATGGGGAATTGGGCCTTGATAGCATTGGCATTGAAAGGAAGGGCAGATTCAATACGGTTTACTACTATAGGGCGGGTTTTGCCTTGATACAGTCGATTATTTCATAAATTCTGAGCCCAAGCCGCCCCTACCGCAATATGGTTGACTTAAGAAATTCGTCAAAAAGCCTTAAGTAAACCGTATTGAGGGCAGATTCACCGATCGATTTTGCCACCCATCAATAATGTTGATAAACCAGCCCCCCAACTCAAAGATCATATAAGATCAATTCCGGCTGCGCCAGAATGATATAGAGGACACGGCAGTGCCGTTTCCCTACAATTCACGGTAGGGAAACGGCACTGCCGTATCCTCCGCTTATATCATTCCGATGAAGAGCGGATTTGATATATAGCAGTCGCCAAGGTGGTTAGGACACTTCCGGTCAATGACCAAAGCGCCTTGGCGGTTGCTATAATTGACATATGAGTAAAAGTCGATTGTTGTAGCCGACTAATAAGCTGTTGCGGCATTTAAATTGTCTATCAAAAAACAATCAAACTCTTGTGGGATGGGCTTCGACGCCGTCCAGAATTTCCAATTTAAATGCGCGACAGCTTATTCTCTTTTGTCCTTCAAAAAAAGTTATTAATAGTGAAACTGCCCAATGGTCATCTAGCAGATTTAGGCAATAAAATAGAAGAATATGCTCTAAATCCGAATCACCAAGAAGGAAAAAATAAAGCTATTTTGTTTGCCAGTAAGTTAGGCATTACCATAGAAAATGCTGAAATGCTCAAACAGGCTTTAAAAGAATCTGCTATCAACGAAGATGTTGTTATTCAAAAAAACAATGAATACGGAACACATTACAACATGAAATTCTGGCTGAAAACCGCAGTAGGTGAATCTCTGATTCTGGCAGCTTGGATCGTCCGCTCCGGTGAAAGTTTCCCCAGATTAACAAGTTGTTATCCCGTAAAAAAGTGAGGTAAAAATAATGAAAACAATTAAAGACCTAGATATTGTTGCTTTAACAGAAGATTTAGAAGCAACCCATTTTGAAACAAAACAAATTATTAAATTATCTAAAGGACAAGTCGGAACAGTGGTGATGGAATTTGATGGCAGTGCTTTTGAGGTAGAATTTTCTCATCAAGATGGCACAACTTATGCAATGGAAACAATTCCCGCCACAAAATTAATGCTTTTACACTATGAGTTAGTAGAATCTGTAGGGGCGGTTGGCCGATGAATTTTGCCACCAAGAATCTTGATAACCTTCAAAAAGGATCTCTAAAAAAAATCCCACAAACTGTGTGTTTGCGGGATTCAGTAGGCAGGAAACTTTTAGCAAATACTGTAACTAAGCTCGATCTACGATCTCTTTTGCTTTATCTTTGAGGTCTTCTTTCAGGTGCATTGCTGAAGCTGCGTCCTGCTTGGCTTGACCTTCTAATTTATCTTTTTGATCGCCTGTAACTTCGCTCACAGCTTCTTGGATTTTGCCTTCAATATTTTTAGCAGTTGCTTCGACTCTATTTTCAATGCTCATTATTTGTTATTTTAACTCTACAATTACCAACATAGAATTTTAAAGTTGAGTCTGTATCCGTCTTTAGATAGATTTGCTGTTAATAGCTAGGGTGGAAAAGGCGAGCATTTCTAGGTGCAGACGCGGTTCCAACCGCCGTCTGCATCTGGAATCTAGAAACCGTTGCGGCCCCAAATTACCATTGAAATTGAGAAGGAGAACAGAACTAGCACCGAAACCCAGCCGAGTGACAAAATATCCATAGCTATTTATTGAACTAACTGTACAAATTGACTTCAACCCTTATCATAAGTCAATTTGAGCCATTTTTGAAATGAGGGCGCTGTGAAGGACTCGTCAAATTTTAGTCCCGCTGAACGGGTAGAATCTTTGAAAGCAGGGACTGTTGCTGCTTTGTCTTGTTTGTGTGGTTTTGGGGCGATCGCCCTTGTTAACAGCTTAATCCTAGCCCATTGGTGGGATTCTTTGGCGAGTTTGCAGGTAAGGGCAATTGACCTAAATTTTGCCTTCAGAGGAGTGATGGCGCTTTTGGGCGGTTTCTTGTTCGGCGTTACCTACCGCTACGCTATCCGCCGCGATACTAACCCGCACCTTAAATCTGGTGTGGTGTTGGCTTTTGGGCTGGTGCGCGCTTTTGGACAGTTGGATGCTGGATTGTCTTTTGAGGCGGGGAAAATACCGGGTTTGCAGGAGTTATTGCCGTTTGCGGTTGGTGGGGTGGAAAGCGTGGTATTGTTTGCGATCGCGGGTTTGGTGTTGGATTGGGCGATCGGGTTCGAGGGCTTCGCTAACGGGCGATCGTTGATTAAACCTTTTGATTCTTGAGTGCGATCGGACGGCGGTTGAAACCGCGTCTACACAAACAATGTCCGAGCTCAGAGGGACTGAAGAAAATAAGCTAATTTAAACCGCCCCGTCTTCAACCCGCGGAGGCGGGTTTCGTCTGTGTCGCCGCGGTTTCAACCGCCGAGTCTTTTTATCCCAAGCGTAATACCTCATATTCTAGATTGCCGTAAACCATTTGCTTGTCAACCGCCGACAAAACTTTATGATTAGCAGCATCAGAAACTAAACACTGACAAACTAACTGCGCGACATCCGCCCGGTGAATAGTT
>Ga0209591_10004804_pt1 | contig 15222 bp, 13 predicted proteins | sample MAT01_FD_187207 | JGI IMG/M metagenome (GOLD analysis project Ga0209591, IMG submission 187207) | Freshwater microbial communities from Lake Fryxell liftoff mats and glacier meltwater in Antarctica - MAT-01 (SPAdes) (version 2) | ecosystem: Environmental > Aquatic > Freshwater > Ice > Liftoff... | reverse complement strand
GCTTTTTCCAAAAGTGCGATCGCCTCCGTGTAAGTAATCCGCTCAAATTGGTTGTTAATGATATTTTCCGCAGTCGCCAAAACAGTCTTGTCAATGCGTTCGTTGAAAAACTCCATATCTTCCGGGCAATGCTCCAGCACATACTTAAAAATGTACTTTAAAAAAGCCTCAGCCAAATCCATATTTCCCAGCAAATCGCAGAAAGCCATCTCCGGTTCAATCATCCAAAACTCAGCCAAGTGCCGCGAAGTATTAGAATTTTCCGCTCGAAAAGTCGGGCCAAAAGTGTAAACATTGCCGAAAGCCATCGCCATAATTTCCGCTTCCAACTGACCGCTAACTGTCAGATAAGCGCGCTTCCCAAAAAAGTCTTTCGCATAATCAACTTCTTGCGAATCAGTGCGAGGGATATTTTTTAAATCAAAGTTAGTAACGGCGAACATTTCCCCCGCACCTTCGCAGTCGCTAGCAGCAATAATCGGAGTATGAACCCACAAAAAGCCGCGTTCTTGGAAAAATTGGTGTACCGCCGCTGAACAAGCATTGCGAACGCGAAACACAGCACCGTGGGTGTTAGTGCGGGGCCGCAAATGTGCGATCGTGCGCAAGAATTCCAAGGAATGGCGCTTCTTTTGGAGCGGGTAAGTTTGCGGGTCTGCATCGCCGTAAACTTGTACTTGAGATGCTTTTAACTCAATTCTTTGTCCCTTCGCCGGAGATGCTACCAACACTCCCGAAACTTCAACCGATGCACCTGTATTTAATTGCTTGAGAACATTTTCAAACTCTGGCAAATCAGCATTGATGACTACTTGTAAATTAGCCATCGCCGAACCATCGTTGACTTCGACAAAGGCAAATTCTTTCAATTCACGCTTAGTACGAACCCAGCCTTGAACTGTTACAGTTTGATCGGGTTCACCGCCCCGCAGAATTGCTGCAATTCGTTGATTAGTCATTATATCCACTCCCGTTTATTTAATATTATTTTGCACCATATTTCTCTCTTTTCTCTTCCTCTGCGCCCTCTGCGCCCTCTGCGGTAAAAAAAATCCAAAACTATCCCGCATAGGATTTCAAAATCCAACCGACCAAAATGCCAAGTCCCCCAAAGCGAACAGCTTGCCAAAAAGGTTGTTTTATGCTTGCCCAAGAAAACAGACTGCTTTCTAAATTTAACTCGATCGACTCCAATTCTTGCTCAATTTCCCGCAACTCTTGCTTAAGTTGTGCTGTGGGATTTTGGCGCACAGACTCGCGGGTATCTTCCCGCCTATGCCCGAGTTCGGCTTGGCGCTGTCGATCGACCTGAATTTGAGTGTAACGCTCTTTGACTGCCGCGAGCGATCGCTCCACAGTTTCCAGCGCTACAACAAACTCACATTCATCTCTCGGTGTCTCTGGATTTAACTCTGACGGCTGTTGAGGCATTTCGATCGGCAAACCTGACAATAATTCAAAAAATCAATTTACAATTTAGTTGTTATTATGTTCCGTATATTTTTGAAATTAAGGAACTGTCGGCAAATCGCTATAATTACCAATTATGCTTGAAACTACACAAACAACCCAAACTGTCAACCTCAACGAGCTTAGCACAGTAGAACTAGCCCAAGCTCTGGCTGCTCGTCTGGCGATCGCCGAAAAAGATTGGCATCGCCTCAAAGCCAACCGTTCCGCCCGGGCCTGCGAGCAAACCGCGGCCGCTTTGGTCTTTTTGCTCAAAAAACAGCCCGAAGAAGCTCTCCCGCGCTTAAATCAAGCAGCAGGATGGCTAGATCGATCGATCTCTGCTCCTCCCTGTCCCACTCACGGCCGATAATTTTGAGTTTTGAGCTAAAGATTTGATTTCTAGCTCAAAACTTAAACCATCGCGCTGCCAGATTGCAACGCGATGGCGAGTCAAAAAAGTTCACATATTTCTCACCCAAAACTGACATTTGGTAGTATTATCAACTATCAATACACAGAGCTTACAAACTATCGTTGCCCGATCAAACCGGGAAACGAAAAGTTTGATTATGTGTCTGAGGTTGACAATAGGGTCAAACAGTGGTTTTAGCGTAAGCGAGGTAGTCGGTAGCGACTCGGAATTTCTTTGCACAGTCGTAACTCTGTACCTTGGGAATTCCACTCTACCCGATCGAATATTTGGTAAAGAATAAACAGCCCTCTACCACATTCTTGTTCAACATGGGGAAATGCAGAGTGATTTGTAACATCACTGTCGCAATTATCGGTATAAAAGTCACAACCACAAGGGGCATTAAAGCCAGAACCTTCATCCGATATCACCCACCAATATTGATTTTGGACGATCGAAAAACGGACTCCAACAGTTTTACCGGGGTCTAACTTGTTTCCATGCTTAGCAGCATTTACCAAAGCTTCTTGAAGCCCCAAGCGTAATTCTGCTTGCCAGTGATCCGGAACCTCTGCTAGGAGCAGATCCAAAACAGGGCAAAGGTATAGAGTAGAAGCGAAGCTAATCGTAATCCAATTGCGTCCGACCGGACGGGTTGAAATAGCAATCACTCAGAAAACTCCCTAACTTTCAGGTGGATAAACTTCACACCCTGCATAAGTTGGCTCCCTAGTATTCAAAATGCTAATTAATTGAGCAGCGCAGCTCTACTTCTATCTTAGAGTATTAAAGCAGTTAAGAAAAGCCAGCCACATCACAAAATATTCTGCGATTCTCAGAAACTGCTGCCAGGAACAATCCGTAATTTTACTTATAAACTTCACCTATTGCCAGATTTGTGATGCCCGTTTTTCCTCATACGCAAGGCCCAGCACTTGCATCCCCAAGCCATCAACAATTCTCCGAAAAATCGATCCCCACCCTGAAAAGATCGGAAATATCTTTAAAAAAATCGATCCCTTGACTCCTTCTCAATCGGGATCGGCCCTAGCCAGCAAAGCTTTGGGTCGATCGCCCCAGAGTCAGCTTTTGTGGCCAAACACCCAAATCATCATACCTAAGTATGTTGCAGCCGAGGCCCGATGTATGTCCCAAATGGCCCGATTAGACTGCTGCGACCCTCATCAAACGCAATATTCGTTACAAAACTTATGGCTGCTGAGTTGGGATCTCGCACTCGCCCAACTCGCCCAACTTGACATATCCCTTACTGGTAAAACCCCAGCGCGTTCGCAAAAATTTATAAATCTGAACGTCGCGATACAATAGTTAAAGTAAATAATTATTTCTTTACATCATGCAAACAACCCCAGCCATCACCGCAGCCCCCATTCCCGGCACATACTGGCAGTGGCGGGGCCATTCAGTGTACTACGTTCGATCCCCTTCGTTAGCGATCGATCGGCATCCAGAACGTCCTCCCCTGCTGTTAATTCACGGTTTTGGAGCATCCACAGACCACTGGCGCAAAAATATTAGCGGGCTGAGCAAAGAATTTGAAGTGTGGGCGATCGACCTTTTGGGATTCGGGCGATCGGCAAAACCCGAAATCGAGTACAGTGGCGACCTCTGGCGCGACCAACTCCACGACTTCATCACCACCATCATCGGCCGACCCGCCGTACTAGCCGGCAACTCCCTCGGAGGCTACGCCGCCTTGTGCGTAGCAGCCCAGCGTCCCGAATCAGCCGCCGGACTGATCTTAATTAACAGCGCCGGGCCCTTCACCGAAACCCAGCCCGCACCCGAAGCGCCGCCCTTGCAAAAAGCGATATCTGCGATCGCTAAAACCTTATTTCAGCAAGATTGGGCAAGTTTTCTGCTGTTCCAGTACGTGCGCCAGCGATCGACAATTCGGAAAACTCTTGCTAAAGTTTATCTCGACCAAAGCGCCGTCACAGACCAATTAGTAGAGGAAATTTACCAACCCTCCTGCGATTCCGGTGCGCCCAAAGTATTCGCCTCGGTATTCCGAACGCCCCAAGGCGAAAAAAACGATGTATTGCTGAGTCAATTAACCTGCGGGTTGCTAATGCTGTGGGGAGAGGGCGATCCGTGGATGAATTCCACCAACAGAAGCGCCAAATTTCGCCAACACTATCCGCAGTTAACAGAACACTTTATCAAAGCAGGTCACTGTCCCCACGACGAAGTACCAGAACAGATTAACGAACTGATTCGCGGATGGATAATTGACCAATAGTCGATCGGCACATAGATTATTTTCCCCCGGCCATCTCCTCCCTCAGATAGGGGGAAAATTATCCGATTTGCGGTAAAAGTCTATGTATTGTCCGAATACAAACGCGGTTAATTTCTACTCAAATATTCTGAGGAGACGGAAACCATGACCGGGAAAAAAACTCGCCGCAATTTTATATTGAGCAGTATAGCTGTTGCCGGCGGCATTGCAGCCGCTAACGCGATCGACCAGGACGATCTGGAAATCGCAGCCGCACCCAATAACCGGGCGGCCGCCACAGTAAAAATGCCAGAACGACTGTTAGGCAAAACTGGCGTGAAAGTGCCGATTTTTGGTTTGGGAGGGGCCGGACAAACACCGCTGTCGCAGCCGGGAAGAGAAGCAGAAGCGGCGGCGCAAATTGAACGCGCGATCGAACTAGGCATTCGCTATTTTGACACGGCCGCCGACTACGGGCCCAGCGAAGAAAACTTAGGCAAAGTTTTGCCAAAATATCGATCGCGCCTATTCTTAGCCACAAAAACCGCCGCCAGAGACAGAGACGGCGCGTGGAGAGACTTAGAGCGATCGCTCAAAAGATTGAAAACCGATCGCCTCGACTTGTGGCAACTCCACCACGTCTCATTCCCAGCCGAATTAGACCAGATTTTCAGTGCCAAAGGAGCAATAAAGGCGATCGAAGAAGCCAAACAACAAAAAATAATTCGTTTTTCTGGCATCACCGGACACCACGAACCCGCTATCATTGCCACTGGCTTGCAGCGCTATCCTTTTGACACAACATTAATCTCCCTCAACGCCGCCGAAAAACACCACCCTCGCTCCTTTGTTACCAGCGCTTTACCAATTGCCAAAGCCAAAAATATCGGCGTAATTGCCATGAAAATACCAGCTTACGGCAAATTATTTCAGAACGGTGTTTTAGATGGAATGCACCAAGCAATGGGCTACACGCTTTCACTCCCGGGAGTGCACTGCTGCGTCATCGCCGCCGACTCAGTAAAGCAACTAGAAGAAAACTTGAAAGTCGCCCAAGCATTCAAACCCCTGAACAACACAGAAATGGCAGCTATAGAGAAGCGAACTGCTGTCGCTTGGCAAGAAAATACATTTTTCCGACAGTGGACTTAAAATACCAACTCCCAAATCCCTTTTTTCATCTGTGTTTATTGTGGTGTGTTTATTGTGGCGCGGGCGGGACGCCCGTGAATCATCTTGTGTGCGATCGAACAACCGTCATAAAATAGGTTATGTTACGGAATTTGATATCATTTGCGGTTCAAATACCTCCACCAAAAAACAAGGCGACCCAACCAGGTCGCCTTGTTCAATATCATAAAAAATGCACTTTGTCAACAGCAAATAGCTATTTCTTTTTCCGTTTAGCCTCATCTAACCGTCTGCGATCGCCCCACTCAACCGCAGTCAAATAGGCAACCCCGCCAGTCACGGTTATCAGCAGTACAAAAGCCACTAAAACAAGAACATTAGCAATAGAAAATCCCACAACCCCTCCTGCAAACTTAGACTTGAGATTTAGACTTGAGATTATGTGCGATCGCACAACCGCAATAAAATTAGTTGGTAGCGAGGCATGGAAATCTTCATCAAACTCTGCGGACTAAAGTCCTCGCTACAAACCTGATAACGGTTATTCTACCGGACGTACTCTGAATTGGGCGAGAGGGAGAGTCGGAGATCAGAAAAATCCTCCCTCTTCCCTCTTCCTTCTTCCTTCTTCCTTCTTCCCTCTTCCTTCTTCCTTAAAACAACTCTTCCAAAATTGTAAACCTGACATGATTAATTGCCAGAGTCCCCACAGAAACATCCTCCTTGTTTAAAGGAAGACCCCCGCTGGTGAGACTTTGAAACCGCACTCCCTTGCCAATTTCTACGTGATACCAAGCCAAACCCATAAAAAATCGCAAAGGATAAGGGCCTTTGTCTTGAATGTCATCAGGATTAGATTCCATCGGCACCCAGCCAAAACCCGGAATGTAAAATTCCAGCCAAACATGATTGAAATCAGGTTCTAGCGGCAAACCTTTTCTGTCAGCAAAAGCCGGACACTTATAACGCCCGATCGTACGGCAAGCAATTCCGTTCAATCTTGCCAAAGCCAACAACACCCCCACGTACTCGCCACAAGAACCGATGCCGCGACGTAATACAAGATCGGGAGTGTCAATGTGAGGCCTAATCCCGTAGGAAAGTTGGTCATAAACAAAATTCCGAATACTCAGTAACTTCCTCAGAATATTAGTTTCTGTGCCAATGGATGCCACCGCACCCGATCGCACAATCTCCGTATCCATCGCCAAGTTGTCATTGTCCACCAAATACTTAGCTGCAAACTCCGGCGATAGTGGCGGAATCTTTTCCACATTTCGAGGTGACAACTGATACTTGATCGATCGCACTTCCAACAAAGCCTTCCAGCCAAAAATTCGCCGTTCCCCCTTCTGGAGGCGATCGAACTTAAACACCGCCACCCGTTCCCCTTCCAGAAGTTCCTCAGTAAAAGGCATTCCAATCGGCGTAATTTTCCTGACCTTTTGCCGATGAGTTTCCGAAGGCAAAGCAATCCGCCACTCCAAATTATCGATTTCCACCTCATCGAGAGGAGACAGTTCCTCCACATAAGACATTTCCATCAAAAAACCGCTTGACAGAGCGTAGCGTTCGGCTTCATTGTAGTGAAAAGACAAAGGGTGAACAAAAGTGCGATCGCGCTTCGTCAACTGAAAAGGATCTTCCGAATTCGGATCATCCCGGATATAAAGTTCATCCCCAGCATAAGCCACATACAGAACCTCCTCCCCTGTTTCAGAATCCTGGTGAAAAGCCAAACCAGAAGGCCATTCAAAGGGAGTCAAAACGCTAAATTTAATCTCCCCAGTTGCCCGTTCCAAACAGTAAACAGTTTGCTCAGTTTTGTCGCAGATCCAAAGTTCCTCATCCCGGACAGTGATATTTTCTACCCCAATACCAGGAGCGAAAAACCGAGTAATTTCCCGACCAGTTTTCACATCAAGAACCAGAATATAGCCCAATCTCTGGCAAGTCACATACAGCGTAGATTTCCAAACTGCAATCCCGTCAACAGGATAAGAAAGTGAAACAAAATGTTCCGGTTTGAGTTGTGCGATTGCCCCGTCCCGAATTGCTCCCGGACAGCAACAAATATCCTCATCCCGGGAAAACCAGAGAGTATCTTCCCAAATAGCCAGCCCGGTTGCGCCCGCAAACTTAGCCGTTTGATGAGGATTCAAAACAGTAGTGTTATCAGTTTCTCGATCGATCTCCAATAGCAGCCCTTCGGCGCGATCGACAGCGAACAACCTATTTCCTAAAAAAGCAATGCCGTGCAGTGCAGATACACCGATCGGTCTTACCATCCGCAGCCCCGAAGGCTGTTTGTCCGAGACAACTGGTGAATCGAGATTCATGCTAAATTTCTTGCCGATCATATTTTACAGAAGACCTGATTTGTAACTTGTAGTCGATCGCTTGAGGTTCACCAGTAAAATTGTCGAGATTCCTGAGATCCAGGACTGACGCATCAACCGGGGGTTTTAACGTAAATACGCGTTGTAGCCTCTTGCCAGACTTAAAAAACCCGGAATATTAGTGTTTTTTAAAGTTGGGTTTAACAAGCTCAACCCAACCTGCTGCTCTGAAGGCAAGTAAGTATAACTACTAAGCTACCACCGAAAAATGCGACACAGAATTACATATCTTTCAGAGTAGCCAAGCTAATCGTATCTCCCTAAAGATATAAATTAAGTACAGCAGATTACTATATCCGTCAAAACCTTGGGTAGAATAAGACCGTGCGATCAAGTTCCTATGTTCACAAAAAGGCAGGTTCGTCATGGATTGGAAGTCTGCTCTAAACACCGGTACTCTTTCCTTAATTCTGTCTTTACAGGCAGTTGCCGCCGGCAGTTTATTTACACCAGCTCTTGCCCTCAACAGCCCGACAAACAGCGTTTACCCGCCCTCAACACCGCAGCTACCCCTTAACTGGCAAACAGTTCAACTAGCCGGACAAACCGGAAGCAGACCGAATAGCCAGCAACCAGTAGCCATCTGGAATAACTTTCAACCGCCGGAGCAAGGAGTACCCGGAAGGCGGGAAGGGGGAGGAACCCGTGGGTTAGTATGCCCCACTGCCATAACTGCCCTGATTCCCCAATCAACTATGGGGAAAACCATATCAGCAAAGCCAACATTTTTCTACTACCTTCCGGTAGCCCTCGACAAAACAGTTCAGTTTGAGTTAGCGGACGAAAACGACAAAACAGTATACAAAAAAAGTTTTCGGATGGTAACTAGCCGTGCTGGTATCGTTAGCGTCAGCCTCGACTCCGACGGCAACTCGCCAGCCCTGGAAGTTGGCAAAAACTATCAATGGTACTTTACGATCAAATGCAACCCAAAAAGCTATACAGATGATGTTCTCGTTTCTGGGTGGATCAACCGTACCGTACTCGCCCCAACAGTGAAAACACAGTTGGATCGATCGCCCGATCGTCGCGCCAAGCTCAGCATCTTTGCTCAACAAGGTCTCTGGTACGAGTACCTGGCAACTCTAGCTCAATTGCGCATCGAGTCTCCCAGCGATGCCAGTTTAGCGCTCAAGTGGTCAGAAGTGCTCAGCTCAGTCGAACTCGGCAAAATCGCCCGAGAACCATTAGTCACAAGTCAGTTAACACCCATAACTCGAAAATAATTAGAGTGGTGCAGCAAGTACCAAAAACCCGGTTTCGAGCGCAGTCTTTGGCCGCGCCACAGACAATTTTGTTGGCGTTCCGGGTTTTTGGGTCGATCGTCCTCAATAAATTAAAATTTTTGTCCTCGCCAGCAGTTCGGGTTCCCTTGCCTCTTGAAAACCGGACTGCTGAAACTTTTATGGTCAAATTGCGCCCACTACTAAATGGTAAACTGGCAGAGTCAAGCAGCAGACCAACTTATTTTACAAAAATTATTAATTATGCGCCCGAGAGCAAATATTGCCATATTTCGGTTGGGGATTTCACTTCTAACTGCGCTCCCGATTGCTTGCTTTCATGCCAATAAAGGCATATCTCAAACGGACAATATTTCTCAGTTACCCACCACCGCTGACAACTCAGCAGATATGGGCAACGCAGTATTAGCACCACAAAAACTGGAAATCCACCAGGATGAAACGGCCACAAGCTTAAATCAACTCCCGGATTCGAGCCAGAGCAACCCCGAACCAGAAACACAATCGAACAGCTCCGAAAACAGACAAGATGCCTGTTCCACAATCGATGAAACAGTTTGTGGTATCGACATCCTGCCCGAAGCAAAAAATCTGGTTGAGGCCGATCCAAAATGCCAGAACCATCCACATTGCAATGTTTTAGCCCAGAATCAACAAACTGCGCCTCCAAACCTGCCACCGCCGCCGACTCAACCAGATCCAAATCGCGATCGATTTCTGCAACCAGCCCCACAGCCTTCAGTAGAACCTCCCCAAACACCACCAACAGTTGCGCCCCAACCCCCGTCACCAGTGCCCCAACTACTCCCGGATACGATAATTCAGGTGCAGAAAATTCAAGTAGTTGGCAGCACAATTTTAAGTCAAGACGAAATCAATGCCTTAATCAAGCCGTTTGAAGGCCGTTCATCCACCCTAGAACAGCTCAAACAAATCGCCGACAAAATTACCGAAATTTACCTCAATCGTGGCTACATCACTTCGAGAGCCGTCTTGCCGCCCCAAACTCTCACCGCAGGGGTAGTCGAAATTCAAGTGCTCGAAGGCAAGCTGGGCCCAATTGAGGTAGAAGGAAATAAAAGAGTGCATAAAAGTTACATCCGCAGCCGGATTCGACTCGGTGCCAAAATACCCTTAAGCACAGCTTCATTAGAAGACCAACTCCGGCTGCTGCGAGTCGATCCTTTATTCGACAATGTAGAAGCCAGCCTGCGGGCTGGAGATAATGCAGCGGAGAGCATTCTGATCGTCAGAGTGTCGGAAGCTAATCCGTTTCAATCCAGTTTCAGCTTTGACAATTACTCACCTCCGAGTGTCGGTTCCGAAAGATTGGGAGTAAGTTTGCGACACCGGAACATAACAGGAAATGGCGACGAACTTGCGGGTGCTTATTATCGATCGCTAGGCGATTCAGACTTGTTCGATTTCAGCTATCGCGTGCCCCTAAATCCGATGAACGGCACTTTGCAATTGAGGGCGGCGCCGAACCGTAACAGTATTGTACAAGCACCGTTTGACACTTTTGATATTTCGGGGAAGTCACATTTATTTGAACTTAGTTACCGCCAGCCGCTGCGGAGAACGCCGATCGAAGAATTTGCCTTATCTGCCGGTGTTACTTATCAGACAAGCAGCACTTTTCTCGCCGGCGAACCGTTTCCTTTTGGTATCGGCCCGGACTCCAAGGGTGTCAGCACTACGACTGCAATTAAGCTGGGACAGGACTACATTCGGCGCGACCCCCAGGGTGCTTGGGCCGTGCGATCGCAATTTACGATCGGGACTAGCTTATTTGATGCGACTCAAAACGAAGGTTCTGTCCCTGACGGACAATTTTTTAGTTGGCTGGGTCAAGTGCAACGAGTACAGCGATTGAATGACAAAAATTTATTAATTTTGCAGTCAGATTTGCAGTTGTCAGCTAATAGTTTATTGCCTTCGCAGCAATTTGTAATTGGTGGGGGACAATCTTTGCGAGGCTACCGCCAAAATGCCGGTTCTGGCGATAACGGCTTCCGAGTTTCGATCGAGAATCGGATTACTTTGCAGCGAGATGCTTCGGGAAATCCCAAACTTCAATTGGCTCCTTTTTTGGATGCGGGTACGGTGTGGAACGTTGCCAACAATCCTAATAAATTAACCAATCAAAGATTCTTGGCAGGTCTGGGTTTGGGGGTGATCTGGCAACCGATACGGCAGGTGAACTTGCGCGTAGATTACGCTTTTCCTTTGGTGAGAATTAGCGATAAAGGCGACAATTTGCAAGATAATGGCATTTACTTCAACATCATTTATACACCTTAATGAGAGTGAGGGATGGGGAGACTGGGAGAGGGAGAGTGGGAGATGAACACAATATTTCCTTCTTCCCTCTTCCTTCTTCCTTCTTCCTTCTTCCTTCTTCCTTCTTCCCTCTTCCTTCTTCCTTCTTCCTTCTTCCTTCATCATCGGATATTAATCGCCGACTTCCCCGACCACCTCGGCAGCCCCCTGAGTTTCGAGCCAGAGTTTGAGCAACAAGAGTTCAGCCCGATCGCCCAAAACAGTCGCAAACACCCCCTGAGCGCCCTCAGACGCATCAGAAATCCACGTACCGCGCAAAGTCACTTCTACAAAATCAGCATCAGCAACACAAAGGTCGATCGCCTCGCACTCATCTCGGCGGGCCTCAGATTCCAACAGAGAAAGCGCCGGCAAATTCGCCGGCAGCAAAAATGCCGCAGTGCTCGGTTCGACGCTGATGCTTTGACCAACTCGCATAGCCAGCACAACTCGCAGCGCCACTAACTGTTCGGGAGATTGAGCCAAACGCTCTAGATTAAAGCCCGTTTCAGTGTAAGTCAACTTCAGCATATTGACAGCCCTAAATTTGAAATTGGTCATTAGTCATTAGTCATTAGTCATTAGTCATTAGTCATTAGCATTTTGTAGGGGCGGGTTTAGCTAAGGATCTATGATACAAATGACTAAAAAAATGGCAAAACCCGCCCTCTCTCTCTCAGTCATTAGTCATTAGTCATTGGTCATTGGTCATCAGTCATTAGTCATTAGTCGTTAGTCATTGGTTCGCGCATTACGCATGGGCAGTGAGAAACCTGGTTTCTACACGAGTTTTGGGAAGATTCACGAGCAATGTACTAAGAAACCTCGTTTCTGGGGTCGTAAATACGATCGCGAAATACAGTTGTTAGTTGTCAGTTGTTTTTGATTAACTAATGAACAATGACTGATGACCAATGACTGATGACCAATGACTGATGACTAATGACTAATTCCCTATTCCCCAATTTGGTATTCGTGCCAAAACATTTCGGCAAAAGCAACAGTGGGGTGCATGGGAGCCTTCGGCTTAGTTCGCAGAGGCATTTGAGCTTCTATGGGAGTTCGATCGCCCTTACGAGAGTTGCACCGTTCACAAGCCGTCACCACGTTGTCCCAAGTATGCGTCCCGCCCTTCGATCGAGGCATAACGTGATCCAACGTCAGATGCCGATTGTTGCCACAGTATTGGCAACAATGAGCGTCGCGGCGCAACACTTCCCGGCGATTGACTGGCGGCACTTTCCAAACGCGCTCCCTGTTGCCAAAAGTCAAGCGGATTTGTTCGGGTACGTGGATGCTGGTGCTGGGCGATCGTACTAGCCAGCCGTTGCCAATGCTAAAATCCAGAGGTTGGGCCTTGCCTGTTACCAAAAGTACGATCGCTCGTTTGATGTTGACACGGCTCATCGGTAGGTAATTCTGGGAAAACACCACCACAGATTGCCTCAATACATCAGTTACTACGTTCACGGCTGCCTCCTCCTCATTTAGATTTTAGATTGAAGAATTTTAAATTTTAGATTTGGGATTGTGGGTGTAACACCCGCATGATTAGATTTTAGATTGGGGATTGTGGCTGTTTCACCAGCATGATTAGATTTTAGATTTGGGATTTTGGGTGTTGCACCAGCATTGGCTGAATCTGGTTTTTTGCCAGTTTCCCAAGCCTTTCCTAATTTCTCAAATATCCAATCAAATGCCCCCGCTTCTGTTACGACAGAAGCGGGGGCCAAAAAAACTGCTTTCATGCAAATTTTCATCCTGTATCGGTACAGTTTTTTTAGCTGTACCTCCCGCTTCGCGTATCTTTCTGTGGCTGTGCCACTCCCAGACCGTCTTGGTCTACCTGGTTGTAATTAATTTCTGCATTTTGTTCTAATCCACTATAACCGGGTTTATCTAGGCTTGTACCCACCCACGAGGTCGCCTTTTCGATCGCCAAACCCGTCCTAAAAACGTGCCGTGACGAGTCAGAGCAACCTCTGGGCTGATCGCACTTGAGTTGATAGGTGGAGTAGGTGGCGAAAAATTTCACAGCAGGCAGAAAGTAGTAAGAGAGCTTTAAATCTAGCTTTAAACATACTACACTGATATTACAGATATGTACACCGTCACGGAGAAAAAATTATGCATACCCTACCTAGAACCTCAACCACCGAAATGGAAGTCACCAGCATTCGACTGGAAAAAGAGCTCAAGGAGAGACTCAAAGAGCTCGCGGGCAATCAAGGCTATCAAGCTTTGATTCGAGATTTGCTCTGGAATTACGTCCAGCAGAAGTCTGGAGACTATCGTCAGATGTTTGGTCGATCGGATATTCGAGCTAGTATTAATGCCACAGCACAGCAGGAAGAACGCTGCGCGCTTACAGGAGAGCAGATCCGAGTTAATGAGCCGATGTTATTAGGCCTGACGATGCACGGAGAAATGGTGCCGCTGAGTATGGGGAGTATGGGCAGTATGGGCAGTATGGCTGGATAGACCAGTTTACCCTTGAATTTGCGATTGCGATCGGCCTGGGGTGAGATCCCCAGGCGATGCAGATCAAATCCCGAAGCATTTCCAGGATATCTATTGAACAAACCGCGAAGACGCTAAGGACGCGAAGAAAGATCAGAGAAGGAAGACGCGCGGCAACAGTGCTAAACTTTCCATCGGGTGTGCCGAAAGATGATGGTAAATTTGATGGAAAAGATTAAGGTAATGCTGAAAAATCGCTACTTGACTGCTGTAAGTTCGATCGTCCTGATCACAATTATCACCGGATGCGCCGCTACGGAATCACCCCAACTTGCAACTCCCTCTCCTGTAGTCAAATCTTCCGCGCCACCAGTAAAACCAAGTCAGCCGTTAACAGTCTCTGTCAACAATCCCAAAACCGCCACAAATACCAAAATCCAGCAATATCTCAACGAGTTGACAGCCCAGGGTTCTGCCAAAGAAGACCAAGGAATCTGGATACAATCGGGCAATACTTTGTTAGCCAATCATCAAGGTACAGTCCCTCTGTCAGCCGCATCTATTACCAAAGTAGCAACATCTCTGGTAGCGCTGCAACAATTCGGGCCGGAACATCAATTTATCACCTCAATTAGTACCAACGGCACAATCAAAGACGGCGTATTAACAGGCGATTTAGTTATTGAGGGCAGCGAAGATCCGTTGTTTGTGTGGGAAGAGGCGATCGCCCTCGGTAACATCTTAAATCAAAAAGGCATCAAGCGAGTCACTGGCAATTTAATAATTGTCGATAAATTTTACATGAATTTTGAATTAAATCCCCTCAAATCAGGAGAATTGCTCAAACAAGCATTGAACAGTGAAATCTGGCCTCCCGAAGCCGCCGCCCAATATCAAACATTACCTCCAAATACGCCAAAACCCCAAATAGTAATTGATGGTACTGTCAAAGTTTTGCCAACAAGTCCCAGCGCCGTGCCCTTAGCCAAACATTATTCTTTACCCCTCGCCGAACTAATCAAAAAAATGAATCAGTATAGCAACAATCTGATGGCAGATATGCTAGCTGATACTGTCGGCGGTGCAAAAATAGTTGCACAAAAAGCAGCAGCAGCAACTGGAGTTCCTTCCGCAGAAATCCAACTGGTCAACGGTTCGGGATTGAGCGACGAAAATCGCATTTCTCCCCGGGCTGCTTGCGCATTATTTATCGCTTTAGAACGCTATCTGCAACCTTACAGCATGACAGTTGCTGATGTCTTAACTGTAGTTGGGAAAGATAAAGGAATACTCTCAGAACGACCGCTACCAAAATTAGCAGTAATCAAATCTGGTACGTTGGATAATGTTAGCGCTTTGGGCGGCGCGCTGCCCACTCAAAAACAACAAACTGTGTGGTTTGTGATTATGAATCGAGGGGCAAATGTCGAGGTATTTCGCACTCAGCAAGAGGTTTTGTTAAATAGCTTTTTGACTGAATGGGGAAGCGTTCAAGCGTCACCGCCCGAATTAACGCCAAATCCTGCGAGAAGTAGTAAGGTATCTCGCAGCGAACTTGTT
>Ga0209591_10004800_pt1 | contig 15227 bp, 11 predicted proteins | sample MAT01_FD_187207 | JGI IMG/M metagenome (GOLD analysis project Ga0209591, IMG submission 187207) | Freshwater microbial communities from Lake Fryxell liftoff mats and glacier meltwater in Antarctica - MAT-01 (SPAdes) (version 2) | ecosystem: Environmental > Aquatic > Freshwater > Ice > Liftoff... | reverse complement strand
ATCGTGCTGCTGCTGGTGCTACTGCCGATTCCCCTCGTGCTGCTCTTTGCCGTGGTGCACCCGCCGATGACGGCGGTGATGATCCAGCAAACGGCAGGACGTATCGTACGCGGCGAACGTCCGGTGTGGCCGCGGCATACTCCCGTCGCGCGTGACAGGATTTCCCCCAATCTCCGTCGCGCCGTATTGGCCTCCGAGGACGATCGTTTTTACTTGCATCGCGGCATCGACTTCGTCGAAATCGACAATGCGCTGGAGCGGCGCAAACGTGGCGGCAGGCTGCGCGGTGCATCGACGCTCTCACAGCAAGTCGCCAAGAATATCTTCCTGTGGAATGGCCGCTCGTACGTGCGGAAAGGGCTTGAACTGTACCTGACGCTTGTGCTCGAGCTCATCCTTTCGAAGGAGCGCATTCTTGATCTCTACCTGAATCTTGCCGAATGGGGGCCCAGCACGTACGGCGCAGAGGCCGCTGCACAATTGCATTTCGGGAAGAGCGCCGCGACGCTGACGCGGGAAGAATCCGCGCGCCTCGCCGCGATCTTGCCCTCGCCGAAGCGATGGGCTCCGAACGGGCCGATCGCCTCGCGCCGGATTGGCGTTATTCTTCAGCGGATGCAATACCGACCCGTACGGCCGTAGCAGCGCTCATCTCCCGATCAATGAATCAGCGTAAACGATGGTGGCCCCTCGCCTTGGTGCTCCTTGCCGGCTGTGGGTCCGATGTGCTCGACCCGCGCGCACCGACTGCGATGTTGAGCAGCACGGCGCAAGCGCCGAGCGCCCGCTCGGCAACACTTGGACCCTCGATCATCGATGCGCCGATCAGCTACGCGCTCGCGCCGATGCTTGCGGCCCTCGAACAAGCGGTGCCTCGACGCTTCGGGAACATCGAGCGTCGCATTTCCGTACCGGCGAACACGCGACAATCATTCGCCTATGCCGCGACGCGCTCACCGTTCGTGATCGGCTTCGACGGCTCGCGCATCACGATCTCGACGGATGTGTCGTACGAGGGGCGAGGCTGGTACGACCCACCGCTCGCGCCGACCGTGAGCGCCTCGTGTGGCACCGAGGGACGTCGGCCGCGCCTGCATCTGGTGATCGCGACGGATCTTGAGGTGTCCGAAAACTGGATGCTCACCGGGAAGACCCGGCTGCGTTCCCTCCGCGCCGAGTCAGACGACGATGTCAATCAGTGTCGTGTGACGATGTTCAAGATCAACGTTACGGATCGGGTGATCGATGCGTTGCGCCCCCAGCTCGTGCGACGCTTACCAGTTGTCGACCGGCGCATTGCCTCGTTCGATCTGCGCGGCCGCGTTGACCGCTGGTACAACTTGCTCAACAAAAGTATTCGTGTGCGTGATAGTCTTTGGCTCAAGATCACGCCACAAGATGTGCGCCTTGGCGGACTCCACCTCGATGATACCGCGTTGGTCGCCGACGTACGGCTCTTCGCACGCCCTGTGCTGATTACCGGTCCGAGGCCGCCCGATATCACTACGGCGCTGCCGCCACTCAAAATAGCGGCCCGCGCGGTGGGCGACAGTTCGCATTTGTTATTGGAGGGACGCTTGGGCTACGACGCCGCGAGCGCCGTGGTGTCGTCGCAGTTGGTAGGGCGATCCTTCAGTCGTTTTGGCCGAAAGGTCACGGTACGAGGAGCGCGGTTTGGTCCGCTGAACGACGGGCGGGTCGTACTGGCCTTGACCGTCGATGGTGCGGTCACTGGCACGGCCTACTTCGTCGGTACGCCAAAGGTCGACACCACATCACGCGTCCTGTCCGTGCCGGATCTGGACTTTGACGTGCAGACGGCGGACGCGCTGGTGAAGGGTCTCGCGTGGCTCAAGAAGGGAGACGTCGTGACCGAACTGCGACGGCGCGCACAGATCCCGCTCCAGCCTGTGCTCGAAGAAACGCGACAGCGCGTGGAAGAGGCCCTCAATCGCGAGTTAGCCCAAGGCGTCACACTCACCGGGGTCGTAAGTTCCGGGCGGGTGATCGACGTCGTCGCCGATCACCAGTTTCTCGTGGTGCGTGCAGAAGCCATCGGTTCGCTGGGACTTGGGATTGATCGTGAATTGAAGGTTCGCAAAAAGAATAAGACCAGCGCCAGGGCGAATTTGTGACCAGTGCCGGTGCAACCGCGCGCGACATGGGATCATCTTTCCCCTATGCCTACGTTTACCAGTGCCACCGCGCCGCTCGCCCGCGCGATCGTGTTGTGCGCAGTACTCCTCGGAGTATCATGCGCAGCGGCTCCCGCCGCCGCGCAGTCGACCCCGCCAACGAAGACGAAATCCGCAGGGAAGACAACGTCGGCGAAGACCACGTCCTCGGCGACGGCCAAGCCAAAGCCCAAACCGCAGAAGACCGGCGCCGTCGGCCCCGCGTCTGCAGATAACCACCTCGCCTACCGCAATACGGGCAGCGATCTGGATTCGCTCTGGCCGCCCAAGATGCCGCCTCCACTGCCGGGTTCGATCCTTCCCGCCAAACGGGTCATCGCCTTTTACGGCAATCCGCTGTCGCGCCGCATGGGCATTCTTGGCGAGTTCGACACGGACGACATGCTGCAACGGTTGGATCAGGAAGTCGCCGAATGGAACAAGCTCGATCCGGCGCATCCTGTGCAACCGGCGCTGCATTTAGTCGCTGTCGTGGCCCAGGCGTCTGCCGGCAAGGATGGAAAATATCGCGCACGTATGGACAGCGCGCTCATCGAGAAAGTGTACGGCTGGGCCAAGCGCAAGAACGCGATCCTGTTCATCGATGTGCAAGTCGGGCTCAGTACGCTGCAGCAAGAGCTTCCCGCGCTCGAACGGTTTCTGAAACGTCCAGAGGTGCACCTGGGCATCGACCCCGAGTTTTCGATGAAAGACGGATCGAAGCCTGGGAAGAAAGTCGGCACGTACGATGCGAGCGATATCAACTACGCATCGCGCTTCCTCGGCAAGCTGGTCGACGAGTTCAAGCTGCCGCCAAAGATCCTGGTGGTGCATCGCTTCACCCGCCGCGGCGTGACGAATGCCGACAAGATCGCCCTCGATCCCAGGGTGCAGATCGTGATGCACATGGACGGCTTTGGCGCCCCGTGGCTGAAACGCGACTCCTTTTACAGCTACGTCAAAAAGGAGCCCGTGCAGTTTGCCGGATGGAAGCAGTTCACAAAGCCAAAGAACGACAACCCGCGCACCTCGCGCGAGTCGATTTTGCGGTTGTGGCCGGTGCCGATGTACATCCAGCTGCAATAGCGCGGGGGGGAGGTGCCACGGGCAGGAATGGCCGTCGACCTCTGCCCGTCGACGTTCTACTGAAAAAGCAGTTGACAACCGCGGATTGCGTCGCCATACTACGGAAACATCCGTAGCCAACCCGTGATGACCGATCTTATGACTGCGCACATCCACTTCCCGCCCCGCGAGCTCGCCGTCATGAGCGTCCTTTGGAAGCTCGGATCGGCCACCGTGACGCAGGTCAAGGACGAACTCGACGAACCGATTGCCTACACGTCGGTTTTGTCGGCGTTACAGACACTCGAGGAAAAGGGCTACGTCCGACACGAAGCCGAAGGGCGCGCCTATCGCTACTTCGCCGCCGTAGAGGCCGAGGCGGCTGGTGGAAGTGCGATTGCGCGCATCAAAGACGCGATCTTTCAGGGGTCGGCGACGAGGTTGTTTGCGCAGCTCGTGAACGATGACGGGCTTACCCGCGATGAGCTGGAGCGTATGCGTGCTCTGCTCGCGGCGCGACTCCGGGCGCCAGACGACGGAGGCACGCCGTGATGAACACCGTACTCGGTGTCCCGTGGGCGTCACTCACCAGTGGCATGCTCTTGTGTCTGGCCATCAGCGTCCTGGTGCTGCTGGCGGCTGTGGCGGCGCATGACGTGCAGCGCGCCGCGAATCGCGCCGTGCGCTGGGTCTGGTTTGGCACCATCGTCGCCATCGTTGGGTTGAGCGTGGCGTCGCCACTGCGTCGTACATCGCCATCGAACACGCGGCGCGCAACGCCCTCGATATCATCCGCGGCTTTGGCGACGACGATTGAGAGGAAGCCGTCAGTCCGCGCGCGGTGGGACCAAGCGCGCAACGCGCTCACTCAACCTGTGAGCATGGCGCTGGCCAATACGCAGACGTGGCTCCGCACCGTGCCCACTCCCGTGCATCGCACGATCGGCCTGCTTTGCTTTTTGGCGTCCATCGGCACATTGAGTGCGTTCGCATTGAGCTATTGGCGCGTGCGCCGAACGCTGCAGCAGTGGCCGATACAGCGTGTTGGCGACATCGACGCGCGCATCGCGCCAACCGCGGGCCCGGCGGTCGTTGGCCTGGCGCCTTCGCACATCGTGCTGCCCGCGTGGCTCCTCTCGCGTTCGTCCGAAGAGCAGCGCCTGGTGGTGACGCATGAATCCGAGCATGTGCGTGCCGGAGACCCATGGCTGTTGGTGTTTGCCTGCGGTGCCGCAGCGTTGATGCCGTGGAATCCTGCGCTCTGGTACGCGCTGAATCGGCTGCGCTTGGCGATCGAGCTCGATTGTGATCGTCGTGTGTTGCGGCGCGGGATTCCCGCCGCATCATACGGCGCGCTCCTCATTGATCTGTCTGCATTGCGTTCCTCTCTCCCGTCGGCCATGCCGGCGTTCTCGTGCAGTGGTTCTTATCTTGAACGGAGGCTTTTTGCCATGACCGCTCGTCCTTCACGTTTTTCCGCACCCCGTCGTGCCGTCGGCGCGTTGATCGCCGCCGCGGCTTTTGTCACCGCCTGTGAGTCGAAGCTTCCCACCTCGGCGGAGATCGATCAGATGGACGTCGCCAGCGCACGCCAACAAGCAGCGAAGGCCTCGCTGATTGAGGAGCGTACAACCAACTATTTCGTTGATGGGCAGAAAGTGAGCGCCGAAGCGGCCGACAAGCTTGCTGCCGAGCGCATCGCCTCGGTGTCGATCGTCGGCAAGACGGCTGCAAAGGTTGGTGAGATTCGGATTGCCACGCAGGGATCGGTGGTCGAGCTCCCGACCATCACCTTTGAAAGGCAGGCGACGCGCGGGGTGGCTTCGCCAGTTCCGACGGCTCTCGGCAAAGGTGCTGAGATGCCGGCAAGAAAGTTTGAAGGCCTTGTGGTCATCGATGGCGTGATCGTCGACGCGGCAGCGATGGATCGCCTCTCTCCCGACCGCATTGCCAGCATCGAGATCGTCAAGGGGGCCGCTGGGCAGGCGCTCTACAGCGACCCGCGCGCGGCCTTTGGCGTCATTAAGGTCACGATGAAAGCCAAGCAGTAGGCGATTCTCTCTAGCCAAGGAGGGGCTTTGCAGGAAAAGTGCGGGTGCGCTCGGCCGACGCCGTGGTGGTGCGGCCAAGCGAGATATCGCCGGGCGGCTTGACGTCCGCGCTGCAGTCGCGATTTTCTGACATGGCCTTAAACGATACCGCGCAGCTGCAGTCGCAACTCCAGGCGCTCATGGGCGGGGAAATCGTCGTTGAGCGTGAGCTCGGGCGCGGCGGCATGGCGGCGGTGTTCCTCGGGTTCGATCCCGCACTGCAGCGTCGTGTGGCGATCAAGCTGTTGCTGCCCGAGGCCACCGTCGACGTGTCCGTCGTCGAGCGATTCCTGCGCGAGGGCAGAACCGTCGCATCGCTTGACCATCCCCATGTCGTGCGGGTGTTGTCAGTGAGGAGTCGTCAAGGCACCAGCGCCATCGTGATGCAGTATGTCGACGGGCAGAGCCTGGATCTGGTGCTCGAACGGCAGGAAAAGTTGTCTCTGCAGGCGGCTGGGCTCATCCTGTCTCAGGTTGCGTCTGGCCTCCAGCACGCGCACGATCGCGGCGTCATTCATCGGGACGTGAAACCGGCCAATGTGCTCATCGACCGCGACGGGCGTGCCGTCGTGACCGACTTCGGCATCGCCCGGCGCGACGATGGCTCAACGCCGACCAAGACCGGCATTGTGCTGGGCACTGTGGACTATATGAGTCCCGAACAACGCGCTGGTGAACGTGTCACGCCGGCCACCGACCAGTACGCCCTTGGCGTCATGGCGTTTCAGTTGCTCACGGGGCGTTTGCCGTTTATCGGGAATCTGGGTCAGACTACCTACGGGCACATGACCCAACCGCCTCCTTGCCTGCAGAGCATCCGCCCGGAGTTGCCGGATGCCATGGAAAGCCTGGTGCAGCGGATGTTGGCCAAAGCCCCGGAAGATCGCTGGCCGTCGCTCGCGGAAGTCGGCACGGTGTTCGGGACACTGACCCCCCATACGGGCACTACCACAAGACAGATCGCCGATTTCTCGCTCGAGCGTCCGCGCATCGATACGCCGATGATGTTTCGGGCTATTCGCGCTCCGGCGGCGGAGGGCGAATCACCTATTGTCGAAGAACTGACAACCACGGCCACATTTCCATCGGCCGCACCGTCAACTGCGGCGCCGTCCGCTCTCAGTGTTCGCACGCTCGTCGTCGGGCTCACGGTTGTTGCAGCCGTCGTCATCGCGGTGCTGTTGTTGCGCTGACGTATTCGTAGGGGGTCTCACGACGCACTCGCGCCAGAGCATACCGCGAAGTAAAGTCGGAGGGGTGGATTCACTTCGGATCCATCCCTTCGATCATTTCTGCCAATTCGCGCACATGGACAAATCGTCGCTTCCCAGTCGACACGCCACCGTGGGCCCTGAACGCGCGCCGCATCGGTCGTTCTACTACGCCATGGGTCTCACCGAAGAGCAAATTCAGCAGCCGCTGGTTGGTGTTGTCTCGAGCTGGAATGAAGCGGCGCCCTGCAACATCTCGCTGCGTCGGCAAGCGGAAGTGGCCAAGCGTGGCGTAATCGCCGCCGGAGGGACACCCCGCGAGTTCACTACGATCACCGTGACCGACGGCATTGCGATGGGACACGCGGGGATGAAGTCGTCGCTGGTCAGTCGCGAGGTGATTGCCGATTCGATCGAACTGACCGTGCGCGGCCACTGTTACGACGCGTTGGTGGGCCTCGCGGGCTGCGACAAATCCCTGCCGGGGATGATGATGGCGATGCTGCGTCTCGACGTGCCCTCGGTGTTTTTATACGGCGGCAGTATTCTGCCTGGGCGCTACCAAGGCCGCGACGTCACCGTTCTTGATGTCTTCGAGGCGGTCGGGTCGTACGCGGCCGGAAAGACCACGCTCGCCGAATTGACAGCGCTCGAGAAAGTCGCCTGCCCTGGCGCCGGGTCGTGCGGCGGCCAGTACACGGCGAACAGCATGGCCTATGTCTCGGAAGCGATCGGACTCGCGCTGCCGGGATCAGCCAGTCCCCCCGCCTCGCTCGAAGCGCGCGATGTGTTTGCCGAAGCGGCCGGGCATGCTGTGATGCGATTGCTGAAAGACGGCCCGCGACCGCGCCAGATCGTGACGCGCAAGGCGCTGGAGAATGCGGCGGCCGTGGTTGCGGCGACGGGTGGGTCTACCAATGCCGCGTTGCATCTGCCTGCACTGGCCAACGAAGTCGGCATTCCGTTCGACCTCTTCGATGTGGCCGAGGTATTCAAGCGCACACCGCTGATTGCGGACCTCAAGCCCGGCGGAAAATATCTCGCCAAAGATGTGCACGACATTGGTGGCGTGTCGATCATTCTGAAGGTGCTGCTCGATGGTGGCTTCTTGCACGGTGATTGCGTGACCGTGACCGGCAATACGCTCGCGCAGAATCTCGAAGGTGTGCAGTTCCCGGAAAACCAACGGGTGATCATGCCCGTCGCGCAGGCCCTGTCACCCACCGGCGGTCTGGTGGGAATGCGCGGAAATCTGGCCCCCGATGGCGCCGTGGTAAAGGTCGCTGGACTCGCGCATCGCACGTTCAGCGGACCGGCACGCGTCTTCGATTCCGAAGAGACCGCGTTTCAAGCGGTCATGGCCCGCGCCTATACGGCGGGCGATGTGATAGTCATCCGATACGAGGGCCCGCGCGGCGGCCCGGGTATGCGAGAAATGCTCTCGACCACCTCAGCCATCTACGGACAAGGCTTTGGCGAGTCGGTGGCGCTCGTGACCGATGGTCGATTCTCAGGCGCGACCCGTGGACTGTGCGTTGGCCATGTGAGCCCCGAGGCGGCCGTCGGTGGTGTGATTGGTTTGCTGCAAGACGGCGACATCATCGACATCGATGCCGACCAGGAATCGATTGCCGTACGACTGACGGACGCGCAGCTCGCCGAGCGACGCGCCGCGTGGACGCCGCGTAAGCACAACTTCCAGTCCGGAGCAATTTGGCGTTTCGCACAGCTCGTAGGGTCGGCCCGCTACGGCGCGGTAACGCACCCTGGGGGGCTTGCGGAAACCCACGTCTACGCCGATGCTTGAAAGGTGATGTCATACCGCACGTGCTCTTCGCGCCCGCTCGAGCTTATTCCCGGCGCCGTAACGATTCTTGTTACGGCGTCTCTTGTCGTACGACTTCGGGAGTTTGGCCAAACCGCCGCGACGATGTAACGCGACACTCCGCCTCTCCCGATTCGAATCGGAAGGGGCTCCTTGGTAACACCACGGGCCCCTCCCACCAGGCAGGGGCCTTTCGCGTTTCGTCACCCTCAGCCTTCGCTACGCACCTTCATCTTCTTCCCTCGATTTCCCATGACGCGACACACCATCCTGACCACCGTGCACAATCGGCCCGGCGCATTGTCCCGCACGATCACGCTACTCGACCAGAGTGGCGTGGCCTTCGCGACGCTCGCCGTTGGTCGCAGCAGTGCGATGGATGCACTCCGCCTGACGATTGCCGTCGACGCTGCCGCAGCCTCGCATGTCGTTCGACAGCTTGGTGGAATGGCCGACGTGATCGACACGATCGACATGAGTGCCGCGATGCGCATGGAGCGACGCCCTGGTGCCGCGTTCAGTGGCGACTTTCGCGAACAGGCAGACGGCGCCCCGCACGAGGCTGCCGCCTGAGCTTAGATTCACAGCGTCTGCTCCTCGGCGCTCGGCGCCACGTTCGTCGCGCCCTTTACGATCCTGATGGCTGCTGATCCAACTCTTCACGGCGCGCGCCGCCGCTGGCCCCTGTGGTCGCTCTTGGCCTGCGCCCTCGGCGTGGCGCTGATGGCCGGCGCGGCGGCCGCACGACGAGTACCTCCGCGGCCCGTCGCCACAGCGCCTCGTCAGTTGTTCCTCGCCGTGGATGGTGTGAGCTGGGACGCGTTTGCACTCGCCCAGTCTCGCGGGCTGTTCAAGCGACTCAAGTATGCCGGTCGCATGATCGCGCCGTACCCGTCGATGAGCCATCCGTCGTGGACAGAAATCATGGGTACCCGCGAGGCCTTCGGTGACCGCGGGCGACTGTCTACCGTCGAGGCGCGATGGTTTGACCTGAATGAGATGCGCGTCAACGACGACCCACGTCAGGTGATCGCGCGACAGGCAAACCCGTTCTTTTACCTGAGCGCGTTCGACACGTTCTTCGATCCGCTCGTCGAACCGTTGATGTACTTCAAAGGCAATCGCCTTTTCGATCGCGAAATCGCCGAGACAGAGCGCGCCATCATTGACGGATTTACCGGGCACCGGTACAACGCGTACTTCAGCGGCACCGACGCGATGGCCCACACGCACAAAGACGATCTGCATCGTTTCCTTGGTGATCTCGACGCCATGGTCGAGCGCGTGATGACAGCCCTCGAATCGCGCGGCGCTCCCGTCGACTTGTGGTTGGTATCCGATCACGGAAACGTGGGCGCCTTTGCCGAAGGCGAGACGGAGTCGTACGTCACACCCGTGTCGATGAATGCGGCAATTCAACGCGCCGGCCTGACGCGACAAGACACGGGTACGGTCGTGGATTCGAACAGCGTGTCGGTGGTCACGATCGCGCTGGCGTCGATGGTCAATCTGTACTTCCCCGATCTCTCTCGCCGACGGCGATTCGCAAATGAAGTGCTGCGTGAACGCGGCGTCACGTTGGTGACGTGGCTTGAAGTCGGCGACGCCGATCGCGAAATCGTGATACGATCGGCGAACGGCGGTGAGGCGACCGTGCGATGGAAGCGTACGTCGGCGAACGCGGCGCTGCTGCGCACCACGACCTACGCCTACAGCTATCGTGCGCTGCACGGGAATCCGCTTTCCCTCCCAGACTCGCTCGTCACAACGGGCAGCACTCCGCGCTGGATCTCTGACCAAACGGCGCGCGCCGCATCGGTCAATGGACCGTGGCCCGATGCGTTACGACGGTTAGTGGCCAGCGCCGAGAAGCAAGTGGAGAATGCGCCTGATCTGATCGTCAATCTTGCTGACGGCTTCGCGCACGATGGTGACTTTGGGCGAACTGTGCGCATGGTGCGCACGCATGGCTCACTCTCGGCGCGCGCCACACTCGGCATTGTTGCCAGCACGTCGACGGCGGTGCCGTTGTACGTCCGCGCAGAAGAAGTGCCGGCTGTGATGGGCATGGTGCCACGCGAGTTTTATGACCAAGTGGATTGGCTCAATCCGCGTGATGCCGATTCCCTCGCCCGCGTGCGCACCAGTACGTCGTTGAACGTTGCGACCGGACACGCCGACCATTCCGTCTACGCCGACTTTCTGCGTCGTGCCCATCCCGTTGTGCAATCGATAGGATATCTGGACTGGACTCGGCTGCGAGGGCTGCAATCGCTGTTGCCGCCAAAAACCGCCGATGGTTCACTGAGTACCACCAGCGGTGGCATTGACTGGCAGGACGCGTTCAAACGAGTGTCCAAGGTTGATGTACTCAAGGGCCTCTCGCGTGGCGTCGACACGTTGCTGTCTCTGGCCGACTCGCTCGACCCCGCGAAATTGGACGAACGTTTGCGTGTTGCGGCCGAGCGCCTTCGCGGCATTCCTGAGCTGGCGCCATTGGGCGAACTACATGCCGAGTGGAGCGCGAAACGCGACCGTGGCGCAAAGGCGCTGGCCAGTGGAGGCGGCGCCAACGTGCGCACCGCGGCCATGCTCACCTGGACCCTGCCCTACTTTTTCAATGCCGCGCTGGATTTGCCGGAGTTGGATAGCATTGCCGACACACGCGATCATGTCTTTGCACGTGAATGGAGTAGTGGTCAGCGGGATCGTGTGCGCGATCATCCCGAGCGGCTTTTCGGACAGTCGCGAGTTGGCTCGACGCTGTTCACGCAACTGTTCGCCGAGCGCACGCTGTGGCAGCGCACGCAGCCTGCGCCGATTCCTTTGCTCTATCATCCCGATCTGTCCGGCATCACGGTGGTGCTGGTGCCGGGGATCTACGGCGAGCTCTTTGACGGCGAACTGTGGCAGCGCGGTATGCGCGCTGTGCGGGAGCGTCTTGGGGTGCGCGCCATGTCGGTGCGCGTTGATGGTCGTTGCAGCGCGGCGTATAACGCCATCACACTTCGCAATGCCCTGCGTGATGACACGCGTCGCCGACGAGAGCGCGGCTATGTGCAACCGCGCTATCTGTTGCTGGGCTATTCCAAAGGTGGCATCGACGCCACGCAGGCGTTGTTGAACGATTCGTTGTGGGCGAAGCAACAAATCGCTGCGCTGGTCACGATCGCAACGCCGCACTTGGGTTCGCCGGTCGCTGAGCGCGCCGAGCTACCAAGCTCCGTGTTGCAATGGGCATCGCGCGATAGTATGCCCACGGCCTGTGAAAGGGATGGCGCTGCGCCGTCGTTGTACGCCACCACGCGACGTACGTTTTGGGGAGACCATGGTGCGCAGGTCGGCGAACGCACGCGATTGTTCTCGCTCGCCTTTTCCAGTGATGTGCATGACGCGCATCCGTGGATGAAGATTACCAAGCAAGTGGGCCAGTTCACGGAAGCCAACGACGGTGTCGTGGGATTGAGCGCCGCGCGTTTTCCTGTCGACGTGCCGTCCGTCGATCTCGGGGCTATCGTTGGCGATCATATTGCCGGGATTGCCGCGTCGTCGTTTCCACAGGAGGCGTTTCTTGAGGCCATCGTGCTCACGCTCGGTGAGTTAGGTGCCCTTTCGCGCAGCACCGATACTGCGTGGGCACGTGCGGCTCTCGCGTGGCGTTCCGGTGGTGGGAAGCAATACGCCGTGCGGGCGTCGGCCGCACCGTTTGCGGCATCGGTCCGTTCGCTCGAGGCGTTGCCTGGCGGCTCTGCAGGGTGGACACCACAGGCTACGTTCCGTTTGCTGGAGGCGAACAGTCAAGAGGATCGTGGCATTCGCCTCATGACACCGGTGGCGCGTCCCAATGGATTCACGATGCGCTGCGACCAGAAGGACTTGAATGAGTTTCGTCGCGAGTACGAGTTTATCTACGACGCCGGCAATGGTGGCCGTGAGAACGATCTTAGCGACGGCTTCTCCATTGTTTCGGATAAGGGCTCGCGCACTGGTCGTGCCTGTCATTTGGCGACCGAACGGAGCGCCATCAAAATGACGAGTGTGAGTCTGCGTTTCCGGCCGGCCGAGTATCCCGCACTGTCGATGCGATTGCGGGTGCCAGTGAATGTGCGCGGCGTCGACCCCAGCGTGCGTCGTCGCGGTGCCAGCGATGCGGCGTTCAAGCTGTGGTTTGTGGTGGTCGATCGCCGCACCGGTGTCGCCAATGCCACGCGCTTGTTCGGCTATACCTGGAACGCCACCGACCTCGACGGCGTACGTCCCGCGAACGATGCGCTGCTGGAGGCCGTGTCGTCGCGACGGTCGCTGGTGGTCACCACCTTGCCCGAGGCGTGGCTGATTACGATTGGCAATGCGGCGGCCGGCGGCGACTGGCAAGAGATCACGCGTGATCTTGCGGCCGATTTGCGACGGGCCTATCCCGGTGTGCCGGTCGAGTCGTTCGAAGTTGTAGGCATCACGATTCAATCAGACAGCGATGAATCGCGCGGGAAGACGGAGGTGTACCTCGACCAGATTCGGTTTACGCCGAGGCCGGCAGGTCTGAAGTAAGCAGGTCCACCGCGTCGCGAGGTTCACCTTATGGTGCGACCACGGTGCACTACGGGCACGCCCGTGTCTATCTCCGCAACAGAAACGCGCGGATCTGCGCAAACACGGCATCCTTTTGTTTGGGATCTTCGAAGAAGTAGTGGTTGGTGCCGCGCAGGACGACGACCTCGCCATTCTTCACCTCCCGCTGAAACCGCTCGATGTTGCGAAATTGATAGGGCTGCGCACTGAGCAGAGTGAACGCTTGGGCTTTTGCCTTCGTTGAGTCGTCCATGGTTGACTTGAGGCTTGGGTGTTGCTCCCCGATCGCGTAGAAACTCAGAGCCGGAGCCTTGATCTTCTCGTACGATATCTCGTAGACGTCCATTTCGCGGAAAAACTCGGCTTCAATCCGTTGGCGCAATGTCGGTGCCGTCGGCAGCGTTCGGTCGAGTAGCGGATCCGCGTCAAAAATAGCTGCAGCTTCGCGGCGATCATACGCCGCATCCAGGAAGACAAGTTTCCGCGTTCGTTCGGGATACACGCTGGCAAACTGGATCATCTCGTGACCACCCGCCGAGTGACCGATCAAGTTCACGTGTGTCAACTTCATTGCGTCAAGGAACTGACGAACATCCTCGGTCAGTGTTGGAACGTCGTAACCCGTTTCAGGCTTGTCCGATTTGCCGTAGCCGCGTCGTGTCAGGGCGAGTACGCGAAAGCGATCGGTCAGCGTACGTGCCATCTCGTCGAAATAGCGAGCACCGTCGCCAACACCCGATATAAACAGCACAGCCTCGCCTGTTCCTCCCCAATCAAGGTAGTGCAGCCTTATTCCGTTCGCCGCAATGACGCCGCTTTGGGGCACGGAATCGTCCTTGGGCGTGGTGGTTTGACCGCTTACGGAGAGCGGAAGCAGCAGGGCCAGCAGGGTTGCTTTGAACGAACTGCTCATTTGATCCTTACGTATTGGGTTCAGGTAAAAGTGACGGGTGTGGGGATCTACGTTGGAACAGCGCGACGCACGTCTTGTGAGACTACGCGGTGACGGATTGACGCGATAGGTACCGCCCGACTGGGAGCCGAGGACCTGGTCGCGTTGGTTGCCACGCTGCGCGCCATGGCCAGAGATCCGAGGGATCCATTTTTCCAGCCACATTGCCGCAGGCCACCCCAGGCTCGTCCTGCGTGATCGGCTCACGATGGCCACCGGCGCGGCGCTCGAAGCGGCGCGCTCCGGAGCGACCGCAAAGCACTGAGAGGCGGTAAGGAATGGCGCGACGTCACGCGCGCGGGTCGCGAGTACGCGCCATTGGTCATCCCCGCAGTTACCTACTCCCACATTGGATTAGCACCCTGCAAAGCGAAAGCCCCGCAACGGAAACCGTCACAGGGCTTTGCCTTACGTACAGAGCGGGAGACGGGACTCGAACCCGCGACCTTTTGCTTGGGAAGCAAATACTCTACCAACTGAGTTACTCCCGCAACTGCCAGCATGAGAAGCCGGCACTCTACGAACTACACTACACCCAAGGACACGGCGAATCACCAATCGCTCACCTTGCCCCGAGATAAGCTAGCCACCCGCCCCCACGATCAACAGGGCCCGCGTACGGCACAAGCGATGGCAGCGCTGCCATGCCTCACGCCGCGCGGGTCCGCTCGCGACGCGCATCAGGTCCGGCGACGCGTGTCGGTCGGCAGTGTGCGAGGTGCCGAGGTTGTCGGTAACTCGCCGCGATCTTCGAAGGGCAGATCCGGCAACGCTTCGGGCGGAATCCACTTCACTCCGTTCGGTCCCCACGTCGCCCACAGAACACCGACGGCTTCGTGCACCGCCTTGGCTCGACGAATCGCGCGATTGGCGAAGAAGATCTCGTCTTCAGGGATTTCGTCGGAACGGTCATCTGCGGTGTGGCTCACCCCCTTCCAGCCTGGTACGGCACCGGCGCGAGCATCTCGGCCAGTGTGCTGTCGGCTTTGATCAACGCCGCGCGAAACAGCGGCAGCGTCCGAGCAACCCAGGCGATCGCGTGATCTGCGTCGGCTTGCGGCGGCGACACCGCATGATATTCGGCTGCGTGGCGCATGACGCGCACGTCCTCCGAATCGGGCAGGAGATCGGTGCACCCAGGCAGTTCGAGCGCCGCGGCGGCGGCGAAGTACAGCTCGTGATGACCGCTGCCCGACTTCACGCGAATGTGATACGAGGCGAGGATCGCCATCGCCGCGAGGCGCACGGCGCTGTATGCCGCCTCAAGTTGCGTGTCGGTGCTGAGTCCAGCGACCCGCGTATCGCTCGCCTTCGCGACCGCCTTGTTCCAGTAGGCGATGA
>Ga0209591_10004799_pt1 | contig 15228 bp, 5 predicted proteins | sample MAT01_FD_187207 | JGI IMG/M metagenome (GOLD analysis project Ga0209591, IMG submission 187207) | Freshwater microbial communities from Lake Fryxell liftoff mats and glacier meltwater in Antarctica - MAT-01 (SPAdes) (version 2) | ecosystem: Environmental > Aquatic > Freshwater > Ice > Liftoff... | reverse complement strand
ATTATCGCTTTGAGACCAGATGTAGCTAGCCTTTGTGACGCAGAGTATGCCTTCAGTTCTCAATTAGCATTTCGATATCTGGATCTAACAAATAGTATCTCTCCTAAATACAACAAAGGAGAGTTGCAATTAGGGAAGGCAAATTTAAAACGGTTGCGAAAACACATGGGGGGTTATCACAAAATAGATGATAGATCCTACGAAATATTGCTCAACTACCGAGCCTATCGTTCACCTTCAGAAGTGATTTTAAGAGTCACCCTTGCAGAAGTTCTCAATGGTCAGCTTAAACCTGATGATGTGAAAGATAAAATTGTTTTAATTGGTACTACCGCCGAAAGTTTTAGAACTGATTATCCCACTCCTTACACTACAGCCCAAGAAAATTACCGAAAATTGCCTAATATCATCATCCATGCTCAAATGGTGAGTCAACTTATCAGTGCTGCTTTAGATGGGAGGCCCTTAATTTGGTGGTGGGATTTTTGGGTAGATGGGCTGTGGATTTGGGGATGGAGTGTTGTCGGTGGTGCGATCGCCTGGCGCTTTCAGTCCAAACAATATCTAGTAATGGTCACAGGTACAAGCATTGCTATATTATATGGTGTTTGCTGGATTTTCTTTACCCAAAGTGGTTGGGTGCCATTGATTCCTTCAGGTTTGGCTTTAGTTGGTACAAGTTTTGCTGTCCTAGTATATAATCAGTCTCAAAAGACAGCAAACTAAATTTAAGAGTGTGGAATGTTGGCTAAAATTTACTCATTGCTTAAACAACTGACCGGATTTTTGGCTATAAATTTTTTAACGCTCGGCTTGATTAAATTAGAGATGCAGCCAGCTAGGGGTGTAATAGTTGGACAACGCCCGACTACCAACTCAAGCACACAATTCAAGGAACCGTTGTTCAAAGCGCCACCATCACCACCACCTGATGTAGAAAGCTCAGATAATCGCTCTGACGGAGGTTCGCGAGGCTGTCAGGATGTGGCCAATCAGTCTACTGGTTCTGAACAAAAAGCTCTGACGGCATTGGTTCCAGTTTATCAGAGCAAAGATGTAAGTTCAGTTTTCGGATTAACGGTTTCTGCTAATCCTACTCTTTGGTTTTATGTACCTTATAATTCCCAGTTTCCCGGTGAGTTTGTACTTTACGATGGGGAAAATAAAACAGTATATAAAGCTAGCTTTACTCTCAGCGGCAGATCGGGAGTTGTTAAAATATCATTGCCATCATCAGTTTCGTTAGAAGTCTATCGGCAATATCAATGGTATTTTAAGATTTATTGTCAGCGCGGACAACCACCGATGTATGTTAATGGTAAAATTAAAAGAGTCAATTTTTCCAATCCGGCTCTCAGGAGTCAGCTAGAGAAAGCTACATTGAGCGATCGCATTAGTATTTTAGCAGCTAACGGTATTTGGTATGATGCACTAACAGCGGCCGCAGAAGTTCGTAAAACCGATCCCAATGACGGTAATTGGCCATCTCTGCTACGGCAAATAGACTTATCTAATATTGCCTCAGAGCCAATAGTAGACTGCTGCCAAACAGAAAATGGACTAAAGTAATAGGTAAAACTGTTAGGAACCATAACAATTTATCTATAACTAGCTATAACCAATTTCCTACTAAGATATAGGGCGACCAAGTTTTTGGATTGTTGTATTTAGGATTCTTTAATAGAAATAGCTGGGCTTGACGCAAAGCTTCAGCTTTGGTTCGCTTATTAGTAAGTAATTCTTTATAAAACTGCTTCATTAAAACAGAGGTGGACTCATCACCAATATTCCATAAAGAAGCTAAGGTGCTGCGTGCCCCTGCTCTCACAGCTACTCCTGCAAGTCCCAATGTTGCCCGATTGTCTCCGGCTGCTGTTTGACAGGCACTCAATACCAATAATTCAATGGGCCTAGATTGCTTTTCATTTTTGCTTTTGAGTAACTGATTTAGCTCATTGATATTGATGCGTTTATCCCAACTAATAATGAATGTATCTTCAGCGTTGGAACTGAATTTTCCATGAGTAGCCAGATGAACTATACGACTTTCATTCGAGTTAATCTTTGCTCGTAGAGACAAATCAATAAACTCAGAATTCAACAAGACAATACTCGATACTTGGGATTTAATTTCCTTCAGCTCTTTCTCGACGTTAGGTAGAGCAGCAAAACCTTGACGTGCTTCACTGATTCCCGCTGTTAGAATTTTGATATTTCCCAAATTTAATTGTCTGGCATCTATTAAACTTAATCCAGGTGCCAAAACTACACTATAGGACTCTATCAGATAACGAGATCCATCATAAAGAGTAGCCATAGGGATATTTCGCAACTCACCATCTAGCACAAATACTAAAGTTTTAACATTACTTTTATCCAAATCTGTCTTAACTGGTTTCAGTAACCAGCTATGAACATCTTGCAATAACTTATTCACTTCTGCTCTTTTAGGTGAGCCTGGTTCCACTATTTCTTTACGCAGTTTTCCCAGGGTCTCTTTTACTGTCTTTGAGTCTATCTTAGTCCGGTAGTGTTTGAGTCTATCTAAACCAGGTAACTTGATGATAACTTCTAAGCTATTTTTTAAAATAATCGGGTAAATGACAGCACTTTCTTTGTCTATATTGTCAATGTTTACCTCTCGTGGCTGTATGCAAGCTTCCCTAAAAAAGTTATCCAATTCAGCCACCTGAAGCGCCTCAATCACATTCCTAGCTTGCTTCAAATTCTCTGGACTCGGTTCCCCCCCCTGCAACAACAAGTCCACCAATTCCCGATAAACAGGTTCTATTTTATCGCGAAAATCAAACTGTCCATCCCGACTAATCGGTACTAAATCGTTGCGTACCGATTGTAACGTATTAAAGGCGGCCGTATAAGCAGCGATCGCACCGTCAACATCCTTCGCCCCCCCACGCCAACGAATCCGCCCCAATTGCCACTGCCACAAATAAGCCAGATCCGGCGCATTTAGACTAACATTCTGCGACAACAACAAAGCTTGTTCCGTACACTTTTGAGCCTCCAGCCAATGCTGATTCTTTTCATATACCCCACCCAAATTGCCCAAAGCATAGGCTGTTGCCCTCAAATCACCCAAATCCCTAGCCAACTCGATTGCCTTTGCTCCCAATTCGACAATTTCTCTCTCAGATACAGATGACTTATTGCCAGATAAACTTTCAGCCACAATCGAAGAATTTGGCAAACAATAATTTGATAATTGTTCTGAATTTATACTAGACGAATTTGAAACATTACTAGCAATTTTTAGTTCTTCCTGCTTGAGGCGAACCAAACTATTCATCAAACTAACTTCTGCATAAATCTTTCCGTGGTTTTGTGGCAACTTATTCAATTCTGATAAAATATTTGTCCGCAATTTTTGACTTGCTTTTAAATCTACAGCCAGTCCGATTCGATCGTCAACTAAAAGGCTTAATAAATTTAGTTGTGCTTGAACCTTGACAAAGGAATTATTCGCAGCCACATTTATAGATTTTTTATAGGAATTTATAGCATTTTGGTAGTATTCTTTATAGTTCGATTCAGACAAAAATTTGTTTCTATTTCCCAAAGCTTGATAAGTATCACCTAAACTTAGTAACACCAAAGCCTTCTCTTGAGGATATTCTTGTTGAGTAACAACTCGATCTACTCCTTCCAGCAATTGTTTAGACTCATTCAAATAACCAAGCTGTCTCCACACATCCCCAAGGAGACGCGCCCCGGTAATTTGAATATTTTTTAAAGTCGAATTTGATGGCGTTTTGACAATTTCTTTGATTGCTGCTAATTTGTTAGTCATGAATTGCTGACAATCCTGACTGGTAATGGCGAATTTTTCGGGATTGTTTGATTCTACAACAGGGATAATTGCTTGGCAAGCTTGCTGATACAAACCTAATGCTTGCAGGGTTTTGACTTGAGCAATTAGGCTACGTTTCCACCCTAAATTATCCTTTAATTTAACATAAATTTTCGTTGCTTGCTGCGTTGTTTTTAATGCAAGATTGACTTGGCCCTGTTCCCATTGCCCATTGGATTGAATATCGAGAATTTGCCCGATCGCCTTTAATTCCACTAATGACTTTACCTTAGACTCTTTCGGTAACAAACTGCGACTAAGGGCGATCGCACTATTGGCCTCTTCCCAACGCCCCAACTGCTGATAAGTCAAGGAAAGATTGCTGAGGGCGATCGCCTGATTCAACCAATCTCCCTTTACCTCAAAAGCCGAAACAGCTTGCTGCCAATACTTCGCAGCTTCTGCAAACTCTCCGGCGGCATAACGTTGTCTAGCTAGCACCTCCAATGCCTTCCCATCTCGCGGCTGATTGCTAATCGCTGAATTTCCGCCACTCACGGCAACTTGTGCGACTTTCTCAACACCCACTAGAGAATTGTATTTCTCAATTCTTGCCAAATTTGATGAAGATTGAGCCTGGACATTGACGGCAAAAAATGCTATCAATACTGCCAAAAATAGGAAAATCGACAGCCGCAAACTGCGTCTTTTCATCCCGCGTGCTGGTTTCAGAAAGAGAACCTGGAAAGCACGGAAAAATGTAAACCTTTTTCTTGCCATGTTCTCTCCCTAGATTTTACATCAACTAACGGAATACCCCAGTAAAAACTGGCTGAAAGACTATCATTCAATTCCCACCGCAAACCAGTACCCAAAGACATCAACATTTGAGAGTCAAAGTTTTCAGTACGAGAACTATTCCAAACGGTTCCCACATCAACAAAAGGAGTAATTTGTAAAACTCCTAAGCCTCGATCCGATCTGCCAATAATCGGAAATCGGAGTTCAGCCGATGCAGAAATCCCATTGTCGCCCAAACGAATATCCTGCCGATAACCTCTAACGCTATTCAAACCCCCAATCCCAAATTGTTCTAAAGGTAAAAGTGCCCTATTTGCCAAATGTACGTCAGTGCTGGCTAACAGTAAAGTATCTTTTTTTAAGCGGCGAACCCACTGTGCTTGCCCCCGCCATGCCAAAAATCTGCTGTCAGGAGCTTCTCTATTGACAGTAGCATTAAAGGCTCCCAATCCCCAACTAAATTGAGAGCGAAAAGCAAACAATTGATCGTTGCTACGCACAGTATAATCTTGAAAAAACCGCAGTGCCGATATGCGCGATCGCCCTTTTGCATCTGCTCCCGCCGAAAGAGGGAAATCTTCCCCTAAAATTGAAGTGCCACTTTCCCGCCGAGTTGCTGTCAAACCGAGAGCAAATTCTTCTCTGGGATTCCTTAACAAAGGTTGGCGTAAAGTTAGATCCAAATATCGCGCCGTCGCTCTAAGGTCAACATCTTGAAAAGGTGGCTCTACTACGCGATTGGCAGTAGTTCCTGCTGCGACATTGATTGTACCATTTTGAGGATTTAAGGGCAATGTATAGCTCAAATCAAAGGCATTGCTGCCGTCAGTATTAGTATAAGCAAGACTTAAACCATCCCCATTTCCTGATAAATTTGCTTCGGTTAGTTGGACTTGGCGGCGGACAGTGCCAACACTGGGAGCGCGACGATTATCTAATAGCAGTGCAGCGCTAAAGGTTTTTTCCTCCTCAAATTTAACTTCTAGCCCGCTCCTGTGCAACTGCGAACCGGGAATCAATTCAGCGGAAATATTTTTCATTAATGGATCGAGTTCGAGCGATCGCAAAACATCCAACAGACGCTCAACTTGCAAAGGTTGCGCTACGATCGCCAAACGGCTGCATACATAATTAAGGTTGAGCCGCTGTCGCCCCGTCCGCCTCCTGACTCGAATTGACTCTAATCCACCTTCAACAATTTTGATAATAACTTGCCCACCAGCGCCTTTGTTTTGTAATTTTTGATTTGGTTCTTCGCTGGTAGTGGGAATGTAGGCAAAAGAATTAATATATCCCTGTTGATTGTAGAATTTGGTGACTTCGGAAATAACTTGCTGCAATTGGGCAAAAGTTATTTTATGTGATGGAGACTGGTTATTATTTTCTGATGTGAGAAAGCGATTCGTAATTTTTGATTCGAGAGTTTTTTGGCTGAAAACTGTATTGCCAACGAACCGAAAACCAGTTACTTCGATCGCCTCAATTACTTCATCGCCTTTGATATCTTCGGCAGTTTGAGTCGCCGGAGAATGCTGTTCGCTCGATCGCACTCCCAGCGGACATTCATAAACTTCAGCGGTATCAAATGAAGGCCCATCCTCTCTTTCTTTTAAGTTAGGAGATGGGTTCGGCTGTGGCAGATTTTGCTGGTTCTGGGGGGAAGGGACTGTTTGCGGTGCTAAAGGTTCTGAGATGTTAGGAGTTGGAGTTGTGGGAAGTGTCTCTGCTGTTAATTCCGGTTGCGATCCCCCATTAAATTCTGCTGGTATCGACAGCGAAACCGTTTCTGCTTTCAGTGGCCAAGGCGTTAAACTACAGGCGAAAACTCCTACAGTCAAAAGTAGCCAGCGATCGCCACTATGCTGATTTCCTGGCTGATTTCCTTTATCGCGCATAGCAGCCGGGGATAGGAGTTAAGGGGCCCTGAAGCGTCACACCAGCAGGATAGGCGGTAAAAATCACCTCTCCTTTGCTGTTAACCGCCCAACCTTGAGCCGATAGGATGGGGCGAGTCGCGGGGCGAACCGCCTGGGAGGGTGCCGCAGTTCTCGCTCTTTGCTCAACGGGGGCTACAGCGTCGGCTAAACCGACGGCGGCTGAGCCATTGCTGAGGGTTTCTCCGGGATTTGCTGGTAAACCACGCCCTGTTCTAGTGAAGGTGTTATCAACCCCCGACTGTCGCTGATTGGGACAAATTTGGGCGATCGCGTCGGGATTGGCGATCGTCTCTGGCAACTGAACGACTCCCTGGGTGGGGTCAACGTCGGGGGTGTTGAGAAGTACCTCGCCGTCGAGCTGCGGGCCCGCCAGGGAGGTAGCCGTTATGTCGCTGGTGAGGTTAGAGCCGGGATTTCCTTCACGGCGCGATCTGGTTCCGAAGAGTCCTTCTGGGGCTGTAATTTCGACGCGGCCTGCTTCGCTGCTGACTGCATTGGCTGTGATGTCGCTGTTAGTGCCAGCAATTAACGCTCTGGTATCAATCTTGATATTGCCACCTCTGGCATCGCCGGTCGCTGTAACAGTAATATTGCTGTTGTTACGCATCTGTAAGAAGTTGGAAACTTGGAGGTTGACGTTGCCGAAGTCACCGGATCTAGTTTCTGCGGTAATGGTTCCTCTGTCTAGTCGGATGTCACTGGCTGTTACATCTAAGTTGCCCGCTGAACCCGTACCTCTGCTGCCATCTACCGCAACACTTGCCCCATCCCGCACCGTCAGCAGTCCCGTGTTAATCGCTACATTCCCCGCGGCTCCGCTGCCTGTGGTTACTGCTGTTAAGCGGCTGGCCAAGCGCCCATCGGCTCTAACTAGGGGAGAAACCTCTGCTGGGACTATGACGGAAGTGCCTGTAAGTTCGATCGACTCTGAGGCATTGACTGTAAGAGAACCTCCCCTCCCACCTGCAAAAGTATCTGCTGATAAGGCGGCTCCATCCCGAACAATTAACTGCCTGGTTGTCACTGTCAAATTATCTGCATTGCCAGCATCAGAGTCCGTTGCTAACCCTGTGGACTGCGTGAACAAGCCGCTGGGAAACCCACTTATACCCGTTCCAGCGAGTTCGACAGATTCTCTGGCATTTACAGTTAAAGTTCCTGCTTGCCCGGTGCCTTGAGTTGTGGCTGATACCTGACCGCCATTTTGAGCGATTAAGCGTCCTGTTTCAATGCTGATATTGCCACCGCGCCCATTACCTGAAGTGAGAGCCGATACTCCAGCCCGATTTTGAACAATCAACTGCTCGGAGGCTTGAATGAGTATATTGCCTGCATTCCCCGTACCCTCGGTGGAAGATGAAATTTCACCTCCATCCGAGATGGTCAACTGCCTGGTTGAAATGGTTAAATTTTGAGCATTTCCCGAAGAATTAGTTTCAGCTTGAGTTAGCAAGGCACTAGGATTTTCACTGTCAGCCGATCGCCCAGTCACTTCTACACTCTCGGTAGCGGTGACAGTTAATTTTCCTCCTGAACCTTCAGAAAAAGTATTTGATGCTATCTGTGCGCCATCCCGTAAAATTAATCGACCAGTGGCGATCGTCAAATTTCCTGCATTTCCTGTGGTTGGTGCTGTTTGCCCTTCCAGTCGATCAACTTGAGCAAACAAGCCACTAGATGTGCCATCGGTATTAGTCCCACTCAATTCTACGGAATCTGTAGCCGTCACCGATAAAATACCTCCACGGCCAGCACCGTAGGTTGTCGTGTCCACATAGCCGCCACCTTCAGCGATAAACTGCGTTGCTTGGATAGAAACTGTCCCTCCGTCTTGGCTACCGAAAGTCTGAGAGAGAATGCCTGAATCCTCAGTCAGCACCACCCGCCCTCCCTGTACTTGGATGTTGCCGCCACCTTCACCGCTAGCATCGACAGTAGCGCCCTGGGACAGTTGAATGTCTTGGAAGTTTTGAACCCCTGCATATCCGAGGGTGAAACCTTGGTCAAGTACAGTGAGGCTGACTGAACTGTTGCCACCGACACTGCCAAGTTCAATCCTTCCTCCGGCTGCTGTCAAAATTCCGCCTGGAATCGCTACGTCGCCGCCCACTAGGGCTAAAGTTTGACCGGCTGGCACTTCTAAACCTACGGGGTTTTGATTTCCTTGGCCACTGTCTTCAACAGCAGAAGTGGCGACAGATTGATTGACAATTTGACCGGGATTGGGGCCAAATTGTAAGCTAGTGGGAATGCTGATAGTTAGCAGAGGAGTTGTTTGGGGATTGGTAGCACTGAATGATGTGCCGTCAGCGAAGTTGATGCTATTAGCTGTAGTGCCTAGAAACGAGCCGCCTATATTCATGCTGGCATTTGGGCCAAAAATAATACCGTTGGGGTTGAGGAGAAATAAGTTAGCGTTGCCGTTGGCTTGAATTAAGCCGTCAATGTTAGAAATTGACCCGCCTGTGACGCGAGTAAAGATATTTTGAATTGTATTGGCGTTGTTGAAAAATGCTGTACCGCCTGTGGGGACGGAAAATTCGCGAAAACTGTGGAATAAATTGCGATCGGCTGTTGTGCCGCCTTCAATGGTTAAGGTGTTGCCGTCTGGGGTGACGGTGGAATTGAGCGGTAAAGTGCGATCGGGGACAATTTGGGCTGTGGCCACAGCCGGAAATCCCAGAATGTAAAATAGAATACAGAATATTTTAACTTTGGTTTTAACTGTCACGGTAAAGGAGGAGGTTAAACAATTTGGTCAGAAAAACTGTTGAGGCCATCTTACACCATTTTTCTAAAGATGTGCTACGGATGAAGTCTTAGCCCCCCCTTACTAAGGGGGGGTTGGGGGGGTAATATCTAGCGCTACTTTATGAAATTGGTATTACACGAGAATGGTCTTGAATAATTCTGACAGTTTCATTGCCCACGCCCTCTGCAAGAAACCCCGTTTCTACGAGTTTTTCGTTTGGTAACGATAAATTTAGCAAGAAACCGGGTTTCTGGGCCCCACGAGTTCGTAGCAATTAGTAGGGGGCGTATCGTGGGGTAAATAGAACCTAACCAATCTTATATTTAAGTAGAACAGCATCACTAGAACCTGCATAGGGTTGACCTTGCAAAGAACCGTTAACACTGCCAGTCAGATAAATGTTGTTAGCACTATCAATCAAGAGCTTGTATATGAGATCGTCAGTAGCAGTGCCTAATTGTTCGCTCCAAGAACGCACTCCACTGCTATTTAATCGGGTCAGGAACATATCATAACTTCCTGCATTAGTGCTGCCATCTAAAGAACCTTGAGTTAGACCTGCAACATATACATCACCATTTTTATCTACACCTATTCCGGTCGCATTTTCATTAGCAACCGTGCCAAATTGGTTCTGCCAAATCTGATTGCCATTGCTATCATACTTGACCACGAAAGTATCTGCGCCACCACTATTGTTACTAGCATTTAGAGATCCCCTTGTACTTCCAGTCACATAAACATCACCAGCACTGTCAAGAGCTACTCCATAGGCGGCATCGGAGGCTACTGTACCAAACTGACGCAGCCACACTTGATTGCCATTTGAGTCATATTTAGCGATGAAAGCATCTATTCCACCCGCACTGACTCCCAAACTTCCGGCAGTATGTCCCACAATATAGCTATTGCCAGCATTATCAACACTGACTGCCCGAACATTTTCATCTTGCGATGTACCAAAATCCTTAATCCACACTTGATTGCCATTGCTGTCATACTTGGTGATGAAAGCATTCTGATTTGGGATTATTGAATTTGACCATGCTTTTGCCGGATCGAAGGAACCCCAGGTATTGCCAGCAACATAAATGTTGCCTGTATTATCAATCCCTACTCCCGTAGCATAATCTCCCAATTGGAAGTCTGTATTTATACTGCTGAATACTTGCTTCCAGATTTCGTTACCATTGCTGTCAGACTTAGTGATATAAGCATCGTAGCCATTATATCCAACCACATAAATATTATTGGCTGCGTCAATCTTTACTCCGTAACTGCCATCAGTTGAACTGTCACCTAAAGATTTCTGCCAAAGTTTGTTGCCATTACTGTCATACTTAGTCATAAAACTATCCCAGTTACCTGTCGTCGGATCGCCATCCCCTGTAGCACCTACAATATAAACATTTCCTGCACTATCGGTAGCAATATCCCTACCGATATCCTGAAGTGAAGTACCTGATTCACGTACCCACTGAAGTTTCGGATCGGAATTTGCTTTGACTTCAAGGTTCTGGGAAAACTCCGAAGTGTTATTATTCGGATCTGTTGCAGTTGCACTAATAAATCCACCAAGGGGAACAGCCTGGGGTAAATTAACCGTGAAATTAGCATTACCGCTGCTATCAGTCGTCACATTCTGGAAGCCAAGGAATTTCTCACCCTCGCCATAGCCCAAAGGATCGGTACTTGCATTAGAGAAAAACTCCACTCTTAATGTAGAATTTGGAGTGCTGTTAATCTTGCCTTTGATCGTTGTATTTCCACCGCTAGAAATCGCGGCAGTTAACTCAGGGAAATTCTGTAAATTGTTAATCCCTATATCACTATCTCCTAAATCATTCACAGTCAATCCATTATTTCCCAAAGCGATTCCGAAGAGATCGTTGGCAGAGATGGAATTGGATAAAATAGCATTGCCAGTTGAACTATCACCGTTAACGAAGACACCATTTTTACCGTTACCGAATATCAAGTTACCCGCCTCAATAGTTGTCCCACCTATGGTGTTCTTACTTGCGTTCAAAATAGCAACACCATTATTTGTATTGCCCAAATCTTTGGTTCCAGTGACATCGCTACCGATATAGTTGCCTTGAATCAGGTTGTTATTAGCATTTGATTCTGTAATGTAAATGCCAACATTATCATTGCCAGATATGATATTTCGTGCTTTAACCGTTTTACCGCCAATAGTATTATTAGGTGTCCAAATTGATATACCACTATAGCGGTTGCCTAAATCCTGAGTACCAGTTACATCTGTACCAATGAAATTTCCTTCAATGATGTTGTTACCATTATCAATCAATCGGATACCGTCAACACCAAAACGGTTGATTGTCAATCCTCTGACTGTACTGTTACCAGCAGAGATATATAAACCATCCACTAATACATTACTGCCATCTAATTCAATCATTGGTCGATCTGAATATCCAGGCTGACTTGCCCCGTCAATAATCACTGAATCGGTAATCTGTGGCAGTGGTGATAGTGGCCGAATTGTCAAGGAGTTTGTGGTGGTATTGTAGCCAGAATCGCTCAGGGGAATATTGAATAAAATCTTATCCTTGCCGATATTTTGATTCGCAAAATTGATAACGTCGCGTAAACTTCCCTGCCCACTATCTTTAGTATTTGTGACCACATTTAATGTGGGTTCAGAACCGTAAATATTTAGCTTCCAAGTATTCCAATCCCCTTTTAATAGATTGTTATTTTTATCAAACACCTGCAATTTCCACTCGCCCTTAGAGGACTCGCCCCAATGTCGGACAGAGGTAAAAGTCCACTGGTTGGCATCGGGAACTATCTTGTCAATATTATTGGAATTAGGGATATCTGGGATGGTATTTGCTAATACCGATTCCGTACCACTGGGGGAAATTAGTTTCAAGGTGAAATCACCCCAGTCTGGATGCTTAGCATCGAAGATCATTTCCACTTTTTCAATAGTAATGTCGTTAGAGATAGTGGTTTTTGCTTCCAATCCCGTCGCACTACCGTCAGGTATTGCCTTAATTACGTTTTCCAGATCCGAGCTAACCTTAATTTCTTTCCCTACTGGTGTCCAATTAGTAGCAGCTTTCACCGCAGCACCAACATCGATCGCCCCAAAGCCATATTCATAACTTACCGACAGCCCTGCTCCATTCTGAGTCCACCTTGATTTCCCTGTGGAATCTGTGCCATTGGGGTCATTTTTTTGAGCCGTTTTCACCAAAATCTGCTGCACGTCGCGCATGGTGAGTTTAGGATTAGCCTCCAGCATCAAAGCAACTGCACCGGAAACCACAGGCGCTGCGGCAGAAGTCCCACCAAAATCGTTAGCATACAACGCATTTTGAACCAGAGCTGTCGTTGTAATCCCTTGTGGGTTATTGGGATCGCCATTGTCGGAGGATGCTGACACTAAAATTGCGGCTCCGGGCGTGCTGTAAGTGGCGTAATTGCCCGATCGATCAATGGCACCAACGGCGATCGTATTACGAGAATTGGCAAAGCTGTTGTAATTGACATTCCCGTAGACCTTCCCCTCATTACCACCAGCAAATATATAAGTATTCCCCAGCCCATTTCGGCCCTTGGTAACTCCACTACCCAAAGCTTGCAAAGCCAAGGGTTGCCGCCTCATATATTCCGGGCCCCAACTGTTATTAAAAATATCGATCGACTGATTTCGATTTGCTTGTCCTACCTTAATCTGAGGGTCAAACAAAGCATCAGCCACCTGCTTACCCAAAGGGTCAACCTTGTAATCGAGCGGATCGGTATTACCAAATAGCCGCAGCCCTGCTAATTTTGCTTCAGGAGCCACACCAACTATACCGTTGCCATTTTCAGTGGCTGCTGCAATTCCTGCAACTGCGGTTCCGTGAGGGTTAGCAGTGTTAATTTGTAATGTCCAGCGTTTCAGAAGTTCTTCACTAAGCTGGCGCATTTCATCTGCATCATACTCATCAGGGTTGGGATTCTTAATTTCTAATTGCCAATTCCCACCTGCATAACTTCCATTAAATTGATTCAAAATGAAACTTTGGGAGCTATTTCCAGTAAAATTAAGGTCTACTTTTTGCGTGAATTTCAAATCATCCCTACCCGGCCACCGCAATCTTACACCAGAAGAAGCACGCCGATAGAAAAGGCTGAAAGCAGATGCGTCAGGACTATACAGAGATACTTGCAACTCTTCAAGTTTGGGTAAATTAGGTGGCAGAGATTGACTGAAATCAAAGTCAGCCTGAACAGCTTTCACCATTCCTGTCAAATTCACTGGCATAGAGAAGGATATACTACTCCAGCTATTGACTTTTGGTTGTGAAAGATTCGCGACAAAGCTAGTTGTGGATGTTGGCGACGGGTCGTTATCTTTATCGGTAAAATCCCAACTTGAATTCGGGTTATACCGACTTGCTAAATCTGGGTGCTTGTATTCCAAACCGTCATCGACAATACCAATAGTTACACCCCTCCCCCGCACTGCTTTAGAAGTCACAGGACTAATAACATCCCAAGCTGCGGGGAGATTTGCATTTTGCAAATTCCACTGATCTTTGTATAATTTATCCACCGGTTGGTACAACAAATTTAACTTGACAGGAACCTGCGGATATGCAAACTCTATACCTGATACTTGAGCTAACTGATCCGCCACCTCTGTTGCGGCTATTCCCTCTGGAAAATTCCAGATAAAAGTGTTGGGAATCTGGCCAGTCTCGCCCTGATCCGTAGCGCCAATACTAGCTGCTAACTGCTGCGAAGATTGTCCGGGTGTCACCCACACAACCCACTCCCGCGTTGCAGCGAGGGCTTCTGTTGAGTAGCTGTCTAGGTTGGCTGCACCGGCGATCGCTAACCTCACATCATCAGACAAACCGTTTTCTCCCGGATTGGTAATGAGGGCAAAGTTTTCCGTCGCTACCGGGCTAGCACTGTTTGCTTTGTCATAGGCGATCGCCGACAATTGGTAACGACCAGGTTCTAATTCGCTTAGATCGTAGCTAAAGTTAAATCGACCGACTCCATCGCTGTCGGTGGTAAACTGGGTGACATCATTTGCGATCTCAATCTTGTTATTGCTACCTGCTTTTTGCAACCAGAAATCGACTTTAGCAATGTCGCTAACTCCTTCAGCATCAAAAACTTTTGCACCATTGAAACTGACTTTTTCACCGGTTGTGTAGATGGGCAAAGTTCTAAATTGTAAGTCGCTCGGTGCAGTATTGGTCGAGAAGTTCAACATGACTTCATTGCTTGCTGCGTCCGATTTGTCGTAGGCGATCGCCTTCAACTTGTATTTACCCGCAACCAACCCATTCACAGTATAATTGAATGTTGCCCAACGATTGTCAAAACTGTCGGGAGTAAAAGTGGTAGCATCACTAATATCTGTCCATTCTCCCCCCTCTTTCTGCAACCAGAAATCTACTTTAGCTAAATTATTAGCTCCATTTGCATCAAAAACTTTGGTATTTGTTAACTGAATTGCCTCGTTGGGTTTATAAGTAGTCGGTAGGCTAAATCGCAAATTTTCTGGCGATTGGTTAATCGGGGTTGGCGTTGGTGTTAGCGGTGGAGTCGGAGTCGGTGTTAGCGGTGGAATCGGAGTCGGAGTCGGTGTTAGCGGTGGAATCGGAGTCGGCGTTGGTGTTAGCGGTGGAGTCGGAGTTGGTGTTGGCGTTGGTGTCAGCGGTGGCGGTGGAGTCGGTGTTGGCGTTGGCGGTGGTGTCAGCGGTGGAGTTGGAGTCGGCGTTGGTGTTAGCGGTGGAGTCGGAGTTGGTGTCAGCGGTGGCGTTGGCGTTGGTGTCAGCGGTGGCGTTGGCGTTGGTGTCAGCGGTGGAGTCGGTGTTGGCGGTGGTGTTAGCGGTGGAGTTGGAGTCAGTATTGGAGTCGGAGTTGGTGTTAGCGTTGGTGTTGGCGTTGGC
>Ga0209591_10004797_pt1 | contig 15229 bp, 14 predicted proteins | sample MAT01_FD_187207 | JGI IMG/M metagenome (GOLD analysis project Ga0209591, IMG submission 187207) | Freshwater microbial communities from Lake Fryxell liftoff mats and glacier meltwater in Antarctica - MAT-01 (SPAdes) (version 2) | ecosystem: Environmental > Aquatic > Freshwater > Ice > Liftoff... | reverse complement strand
GGGGATAAGTTAAACAAATCGATAACGAAATTTAATCAGGGTGCTGATCTCATCTGCTAGAGTGAAAGGTGCTTGACCATTTTTCAGGAGAGGCATTTCGATGAAACTGCGTTTAGTTGTTTTGGCATTGTTCGTGTTGGTTACGGGTGTGTTTTCTGCCCAAGCCCAAGATCGTACCCCCATCTATGTGTACACGGATTCGGATACGAACATCAGCGATTTTTGGACCAACAGCATCATCCCAGCATTTGAAGCGGAATTCCCTCAGTATGAAGTGATCCTCACCATCGTGCGCGGCGTCGGCGGCGGTAATGGCGACATCGCCAACCGTGCGTTGGCAGCGATGACCACGGGCGACGATCCCCAAGTCGATTACTTTGAAACCATCGGCGTCGACTCGCAACAGGAATGGGTTGACTCGGAATTGTTCCTCGAATTGACCGAAGAAAATGTCCCCAACATCGCCAATGTCGTCGAAGCGACCAACCGTTTGCCCCAAGAACTGCCTTATCGCGGTTCGCAGGTCTTGTTGGCGTACAACAGCGAAGTCGTGGCGGCGGAAGATGTCCCCACCACTTATGCCGAACTGGTCGAATGGATCAATGCCAACCCCGGTCAATTCGTCTACAACCGCCCGGATCGTGGCGGCAGCGGCGCGGCAATGGTCACGCGCGCGATTTTTGAAGTCACCGGTCAAGACCCGACCCTGTTCGTCCCCGGCGAATCGAACGAAGAACTGCTCGCTCAATTCCCCGCCGCGTGGGAACTGCTCGCCAGCGTTCACGACTCGATTTATGAAGGCGGCGCGTACCCCGCTGGCAATACCCCCGTGTTGGAACTGCTCGCCAATGGTTCGGTCAGCATGATCACCGCATGGTCGGATCAAGGTCTACAGGCGTATAACAATGGCTTGCTGCCCGAAAGCATCGCCTTTGCCCAGTTGCAAGACCTGCCCTTCACCGGTGGCTATTCGTATAGCGCCATCCCCGCCAACGCCGCGAACGTCGAAGGCGCGCTCGCCCTCGCCAACTTCGTCCTTGGCATCGAAACCCAACAACTCGTTGTCGAAACCATCGGCGGCTTCCCCGCGATTTCGTGGGACGACCTGCCTGCCGAACTGCAAAGCCAATACACCAACGTGATCACCTCGACCGTGCCGACTTGGCCCGGTGGCGATTACGGTGCCGCGATGGTCGAAGGCTGGTATAACAACGTGGCGACCAACATCGACCCCGCCAGCTAAAGCACAGCCAACGACACAAGGGTGGGCGCACGTCCGCCCTTGTTCAACCCATGCTTATTGCTCTTGGAGCACAAAATTTTTCTTAATATTCCGCATTCGACGGTAAAGTTGTGACAAAAAATGACACTACCCCCTCCTCCCGAATTTAAGCCGCGCGCGGCATGGCGTAATGATGTGGTCGCCTATCTCTTGGTGGCACCGCCGCTCTTGTTGATGATCCTTCTCATCTTCCTGCCGGCGCTGCAATCCATCGTGCGGACGGTGACGCTCGATATTGACGGTGCCCCCGCTGGCTTGACGTTGGCGCGTTATGCCGCGTTTTTTGAAGACCCGATCAGCCGTTCCAACTTGTTGTTCACCTTTCAGATTACGCTGCTGACGCTGGCGGCGATCTTCGCGTTTTGTTTCCCGCTGTCGATCTATCTGCGCTTCAACACGGGGCGGGTGGCGGCAGCGGTGCAAATCTTGGCGCTCTTCCCGCTGTTCGTGCCGGGGATCATCCTCGCCTATGCGTTGATCCGCTTTTTGGGCACGCGCGGCACCCTCGACACGATCCTAAGCGTGATCGGCTTCACGGGCTATCGCACCCCGTATCTAAAACCCCAAGCGATTGTGTTCGCTTTGTTGTGGGAGTCGATCCCATTCACGGTGCTGGTGTTGACGGCGGGCTTGCGGCAGATCGGCGACTCGTTGATCGAGAGCGCGCGCGACGTGGGGGCAAATAACTGGCAAATCTTCTGGCGCATCATCTTGCCGCAGATCACGCGCCCCGTGCTGATCGTGTTTTCGCTTAATTTTTTGGGCATCTTCGGCAGTTATACCCTGCCGTACCTGCTCGGTCCCGCCGCGCCGCAGATGATGGGGGTGTTCATGGCGCAGACCTTTGGGCAGTATCGCCGCCCTGATGATGCCGAGACGCAAGCGGTGATCACCTTTTTGATCGCCTCGGTCGTCGGTTTCTTGTATGTCCGCACGGTCGCCAGCCAACGTTCAGAACGCGAGGACTTATGACGACAATTCGCACGGAAGGCACGAGTTTTTGGGCGTCCACGATGCGCAGTTTTGCCGCCACCGTCCGCCGCGATGGGTTCGGTTGGTTGGCGCTCGTCGTCTTGATCTTGATGATCCTCGGTCCGTTGTATTCGGTGGTGTTGTGGGCATTCGCCGAACGATGGCAGTACCCGTCGCTGATCCCGACCGAGTTTGGCTTGCGTTTTTGGGAGCAGACTTTCGCCCGTGCCGATATCGCGAAGGCGTTGCCCTTTAGTATTTTTCTGTCGGTGACGGTGACGCTGCTATCGGCGGTGATCTGCTTGCCCGCCGCTTATGCCTTCGCGCGCATCAAATTTCGGGGGCGGCAATTGCTGTTGCTCTCGTTTTTGGCGACCAACGCCTTCCCCCGTTTCGGCTTGTACATCAGCATCGCCGTGATCTTCTTCCGGCTCAATTTGGTGGGCACGGTGCAAGGGGTGATCTTGATCCAACTGATCAACACGCTGCTGTTGATGATTTGGATCCCGACGGCGGCGTTTCAGGGGGTGGATCGCGCGCTCGAAGAAGCGGGCTTGGATGTCGGGGCGTCGCGCTTCCGTGTGTTCACCCGCATCACCTTGCCGATGGTCATGCCCGCCCTGAGCGCGGCGTTGCTGTTGACATTCGTCAATACGTTTTACGAGGCACAAGGCGCACTCTTGATCGGGCTACCGCGTGTTGTGACCATGCCCGTGCTGATGTATTCGCTCATCAACAGCCAGCTCGTCACTCAATATGGGGCGATTGTCTCGCTAGTGTTATGGGCACCCTCATTGATCCTGCTCATCGTCGCTCAACGGCTGCTGCGCGGTGGCTATTTGACGGCGGGTTTTGGTGTTTAAGGCGGTTTGATCCCTGATGTCTACACTTGATCTCGTTCAACTGAGCAAACGTTTTAGCGGCAGTGTGAATGCCGTGCAGTCGGTGGATATGAACGTCCATGATGGCGAATTCATGTGCATCTTGGGTCCGTCGGGGTGTGGCAAAAGCACTCTCTTGCGCATGATCGCCGGTTTCGAGATGCCTACTTCCGGCGATATCACCATCGATGGCGACTCGGTGGCAGCGCTGCCCGCCAACCGTCGCCCGACAGCGATGGTGTTCCAAAAATACACCTTGTGGCCCCATATGAAGGTATTCGACAATATCGCCTTTGGGTTGCAACTGCGCCATTTGTCGAAAGCCGACATCGCCCGCAAGGTGCAGGAGGCGTTAGAACTGGTCAGCCTTGCGGGCTATGAAGACCGCTATCCGGCACAGCTTTCCGGCGGGCAACAACAGCGGGTGGCGTTGGCGCGGGCGTTGGTGCTGGAACCGAAAATTTTATTGTTGGACGAACCGTTCAGCAGTTTAGACGCGATTTTGCGGGTGCGCTTGCGGGAAGAATTGCGCCGCATCCAGCGCCGTTTGCAGATCACAGCGATTTTTGTCACCCATGACCAAGAAGAGGCGCTGACGTTGGCGGATCGTATTGCAGTCATGAACGCCGGACGGATCGAGCAGATCGATGCTCCCGCGCAAATTTACGCCAGCCCGCGCACACTGTTCGTTGCCGACTTCATCGGGGCGATGAATTTGCTGTCGGGCACCGTGACGAATGGGCGTCTGGCGGTGGGCGGGTTGCACCTTGATGTGCCCATGGGTGCGCCGGGCGGGGCGGTGACGGTGGCGATTCGCCCAGAAGATTTGGCGGTCTTGCCTGCCGCCCATCCCGAAGCGTGGAGTGCGGTGATCGAGCAGATCAGCGACTTGGGGCATTATCGGCGGGCGATCTTGGAGGTCGGGGCGGGCAGCAGTGCCTTCACAATGAAGATGTACCTGCCCAAGTCTTTCAATCCAGCGGAGGGCAGCACTTTGCAGGTCTACCCCCGCCGCTATTTGGTTTATGGGGGCGCGGGCGCAGCCCCGTTTGAGTGCGTGCGCCCATTGCCGAGCGAGGCGTTGACAGTGTAAATCCGCCCACCCCATTTATGAATGCGTAGGGGCGGCGGACGGTGCCAGCCGCGCGAACAACGACTCGTCGATCTCGCCACCGAGAAACACGCGATCCGCAATGGTGCCGCGCGCACGCCGTTCCTCGACCAATTTGCGCAGTCGGTTGAGGTCGCCCCGTGCTTGCGCGGCGGCAATCGTCGTCACCAGTTTGTGGGCAGTTTTGTAGAACCGATCCGTCATCGCGCGGTCGGTCGGCAACACCTTGAGCCGATAGGTCACGCGGGTGTCGTAATCGTTGATCGGCTCGATCAAGGTAGACCCCATCATCACCCCTTGCAAGGGCATGGTGATCGTTTCGCTGACCGCTGCAAATGGTTCCCAACAGACGATGCTGTGGGTCGATTTCGTCGCGCCGTGATCGCAATGATAGCTGGTGCCCGCCCCCATCTTGCCGGCAGTGAGGTTGATCCCCGAAATTTTGGCGGCGCGCATCTTGCCTTTGGTCTCCGGCGCGTTGATGACATCCCACACTTGGGCGGGGGTGGCACGTACCGTGATCGACTCATCAAAAAATGCCTCTTCGGGCGGGACGACCAGCCGATGCTCGTGGCGTTGGCTTTCCCACATAGCGCTCAGGTCATAGGCGCGCCCGCGGACTTCGCCAAAATGCTCATATTCATCGCTATACACTTGGCACGACTCCGTGAGCAGGGGGACGTTCATCGACTGGAGCGCCGCGTCGGTATAGAGGGCATAGGCTTGCAGCCCTAAGTTTTCGCGCACGCGGTTTTTCATGATGCGGTGGGCAAGGATGACATCGGGACCGCTCAGTTCTTCCTTGCCTCGCATCATGTAGGTGATGTAGGCACCATAATGGATGAAGAGCTTGAGGTCAAGCGCGGGGATATTGCTGCACGCCCGACAGGTGCAGATGGTGTTGAGGCGCATCCGTTCGCGCGCTTTGATGAAATTGATATAGATGGCGTCCACCATTTCGTGCAGGGTTTGCCCGTGCAAGACGGCGTCGTCGGGTGCATAACTCAGGATGGCGTCGCCTTGATAGTTGGAGATGAGAAGGGGCGGCTGAATGCTATCGAGGATGGCGTTCAACAACTCTTGCAAGATGTGATGCGCATGTTCAAGCTCGGTGCCGACCATAAAGGCGGTATAGCCGCTGATGTCGCTGATCACGAAATAGCCGTTGCGCTGCTGCATATCCATTTCCTTAAGCCGTACTTGAACGGAATAACTTCTTGATATTCCAAAAACGGATCGGTCCAATCGTAAGACCTCACCGCATTTTAGACGCGCACAATTGAGCTAACCTTACGGATTTTACGCCCAATTTGCCCTGACCAAAATGCGGACTCCCTAGCCATTCGATGGGGTTTAAGAGCGTCCCCGCAACCCTGCCCACCGGGGCGCGTATACCTCATCAAGAACACGCGATCATCGAGCGTGACAAGCGATCAAAGGACTATTCGACCATGGGACCACATTCGGATTGGCACGACGCCAAACGTGAAATGAAAGACGGCTGGCGCGAAGCGAAGCGCGAAATGAAACACCAGTGGCACGCCATGAAACACCAGTGGCATCAGGAACAGGGTGCCCATCAGGATGGACAACAACAACAGCACCAGCACGGACATAATCACTGGATGCAGCACGGTTGGCACGGTATGAATCGCATGCACAGTTGGGGACGCGGATGGGGTCGGGGCGGCATGGGCGGCGGTTGGCTGTTGGGGCTAGGGCTGTTGTTTCTGCTGATCGTCGGCTTCAAAGGCTTCGGGATTTTGCTGCTGTTGGGGATCGCCCTTTTCTTCCTTGCCCCCAAGATGGGCATGTGGCGGATGATGCAATACAGCGGTGACGGCAACCCCGACGGTTGGAAAGCCAAGCATGGCGATTGGGGTAACGGCGGCACCAGCGACGACGAGAAACCGAAACGGAGCGAGGGGGATGCGCCCGCGCCCAAGCCGAAGCGCGACGACGGCATTGAGTACGTGTAGGGATATAACCGGAATGCACATCCCCACCCCGTCCGACCGAAGATCAGACGGGGTGGGGATGTACTTTCGTGATTCGCTGATATTAGCATATTATAGCCATGTGTACAGGCGTGGTGCAAATACCTAACTGCTCAGGCTGGAAAATGGTCAGTAATAAATGATCATTGGTGGTAAGTCCCCGCGCCGATGCCGTCCGTTTGATCAGCAACGATCATTTTACCCTTTATCACCGCCTCCCCGCCCCCTGCGTCCCAATGCCTCGTCCCTCCCACGTTACAGCGTGCCCTTCGCCCGCGCCAAGTCGCTATAATACGTCCACACGCCCTCGGCGGCGGCATTGCCCCCACACACCAAAACGACCGGGCACCGATACCCCGACACATCGATCAGCCCGTTGTTGATGGCGGCAATCGCCGCCGCCGCCGAGGGCTCCACCAATTGATTCAGGTGTCGCCACAACCATTGCATCCCGTCGATCATGTCCCCATCCGTGACCAGCACGATATCATCGACGTACTGTGCCGTTAGCGCATGCGTCATGTCTCCTGCGCGGCGTGCCGACAAGGTATCGGCGATAGTGGTCGCGGCGTCCAGTTGGACGGGATGCCCACTATCGACCGCCGCTTTCATCGACGGCGCGCCGACCGGTTCGATGCCGATCACCTTAAGCTCCGGCTTGATCTGCTTGAGCGCCGCTGCTACCCCCGCGATCAGTCCACCCCCGCCAATGGCGATGAAGATGGCGTCGATCTCCGGCAGGTCTTCGAGCAACTCTAAGCCCAGCGTGCCCTGCCCCGCCAACGTCGCCTCCGAGTCGAACGCTTCGACGTACAAACGATCTTGCGACTCGGCAAAGCGCAATGCCTCGCGGTGCGCGTCGTCATACGATGCGCCAAAACGGATACAGTGCGCCCCCCATGACTCCACGCGGGCAACGCGATCTTGGGTGGCGGCTTCCGGTAAGTACACGGTCGCGCTCACCCCCAAGCGATGCGCGGCATACGCCAACGCCAAGCCATGATTGCCGCCCGATGCCGTGACGACGCCGCGCGCCAAGACCTCATCCGACGCCAGCAGCAAGTTATTGAACACCCCGCGCGCCTTAAAGGACCCCGACACTTGCAAATTTTCCAGCTTGAAGCGCAGCGGCGCGTACACGTCGCGGGTCAAATGGGGCATAGGCGCAACGGGGGTATGGCGAATATACGGCGCGATCAGTGCCCGCGCCGCACGAATAGTATCGATAGAAAGATGATAGGTCATCGAGACACTCCTGTTCAACGAAAATAGCTCAATTTTTTACACCTCTGGCACCCGCTTGCCCATCCGTCGAAAACCTTCCCCATAAGCAGTGTGTCCATGCCCGATGACCATAAAGACATTGGGGTCAGCCTGCGTCACAGTGTGACGAAGCTCGGTCACCTGCCCCCGCGCCACCGTCACATAAAGTACCGTGTGCGTTGCCCCCGTGAACATCCCGCGCGACTCCCACCCCGTGACGCCCCGCCCCATCTCATCAAGGATCACAGCGGACACTTCTTGCGGGCGGTCGGTGATGATTACCGCCGTGCGGATCACGCTCGGACCCTCTAGGGCATAATCGGTGACAGCACCCCCGACGTACAGAGAGACAATGGCATACAGCGCGCCTTCCCAGCCAAACACCAGCCCGGCAAGCAATACCACGCCCGTATCGGTATACAGGGTGCTGGTCGAAAGCGGAATGCCGAAACGTTCCTGCAATATTCGGTTCAGGGTGCTGGTGCCGCCCATCGTGCCGCCACCCCGAATGACTAGTGATGCCCCTAAACCGCCGATGATGCCGCCGAACAAAGCATTGAGCAGGCGATCCTCGCTCAATACCCCCGTGACATAAGGCGTCAATACCTCAATTGCCACCGAATAGACGACAATGGCGAAGATCGACGAGACGATCCCGCGCCAGCCGCCTAGCATTCGATAGGCGAGGACTTGAATCGGGATGTTGCCGATCAAGACGACCAAACCGATGGACGTGCCAAATAAGCTGTTTAGGATCACGGCGATGCCCGAAATGCCTGCTGGAGCAATGTCAAACGGCGCTTGAAACACGATCACCGACACCGCGCTGATAAGCGCGCCCAACGTCAATAAGGCTATCGGTGCGATCAAACTGAGGAGTGAACCATTTTTCCGCGCTGCTGCCATTGCTGCCTATCCTTCCAGTACGCTGATTCCCCCTAGTGTAACCTGACACACGCGCGCTGACGAGATTTAGCGAATCCGATGTTATACCCTGTCAAAACTTGCATTATCCACAATTCACTTTCACTTTATTTCACTTTCCAAAAGCGCTTGACACGATGATCAACTCATGTTACCTTAATGTCATGGTCTGGGAACGCTCTCAGAAATAAACTGGGAACGCTCTTACAAGCTTGGCAATGCCTATATTTTTGTGAACTGCACTTTTTGTAAACGAGGGTTTTAGCGGTGAATTTAGAAGACATCGCACAAAAAGCGGGCGTGTCCCGTTCGACTGTCTCCCGGGTGATCAACAACGAGCGCTATGTCAGCGCCGATGCGCGTCAACGGGTGTTACAAGTCATCCAACAGGAGCACTTCCAGCCTAACCCGGCGGCGCGCACCCTCGTCACGCGCCGTTCCAATATCATTGGCACCGCCATCCCCCAAACGACCAACGTCTTTTTCGGCGACAATTCGTATTATCCGATGCTGTTGCAAGGCATTGCCGAAGCTGTCAATAAACGCGATCACGCGCTGTTGCTGTGGCTGGCAGAATCCACCGAAAAACGCGAAACCTTCTCTGCACGGGTCGCCCGCGCCCGACATGCCGACGGCATCATCATATCGTCCGTCACCGAAAACGACCCGTTGTTCGATATCTTGATCCAACGCAATCGGCGTTTCGTCATGGTCGAAACCCCGCCTCGCCTTGCCGACCAAGTGAGTTATGTCACCGTCGATAACGAGGCGGCAGCCCGCACTGCCGTCAATTATTTAATCGCGACTGGCAGACGGCGCATCGCCACCATCACCGGACAAATCGATATCCGCGATGCTATCGACCGGCTCGAAGGCTACAAAGGGGCGCTCCGTGATGCAGGCTTACCCGTCGATCCAGCGCTCATCCGTTATGGCAGGTTTCAATATGAAGCAGGCTATCGCGAAATGAACGCCCTGCTCCCTCACCAACCCGACGCCGTATTCGCGGCGGGCGATACCATCGCGATGGGCATCATCACTGCCGTGCGCGAAGCGGGACTGCGTGTCCCCGAAGATGTGGCTGTGATCGGTTTTGACGACCTTGATGTCGCTGTTCGCAACGATATATCGACGATCCGCCACTCGGTACAACTTGTTGGTTCTACTGCTGCCAACCTCCTGATCGATTTGATCGAGGGGCAGCTTGAACACCCGCAACACATTATCCTGCCGACCGAATTGATCCTTCGCGGTTCAACCAGGACGAGTTCGTAAAGGAGATGCCAAATCCATTAGGGAAGCATTTATTTTTTCAACTCGCGCATCACAGGATGATCCTAATCGGCACTTTTTTAATTAGTCATCAAGGAAATTAACAATGAACAAGAAATCTCTTTTCAGCTTCGTCGTGACGATAGTCGCCCTCGTGGCGCTCATTGTTGCCCCGGCGGCGGCGCAAGATCGTGTCGTCATCACTTGGTTTGTCGGTCTGGGCACGGGCACCAATGATCAACAAATTGCCGCTCAAAATGCCGTCGTGGAAGCCTTCAACGCCTCGCAAGACGCGATCACGTTGGAAATCACCCTCGCCGCCAGCAACGCAGTGGCTCCCGACACCCTCAGCACCTTGATCGCTGGGAACACCCCCCCGGATCTGGTCGGTCCTGTTGGCTTCACCGGCTCTAATGCCTTCTCTGGGCAATGGCTCGACCTGCAACCGCTGGTCGACTCGAGCGGCTATGATTTGGGACAATATCCCGAAAGCCTCACCGCTTTGTATCAGTCGTCGGAAGGTCTGCTCGGTATTCCGTTCGCCGTCTTCCCGTCATTGATGTTCTACAATGCCGATCTGTTCGACGAAGCCGGTTTGAATTATCCCCCCGCCGAATTTGGTGCCCCTTACATCATGGAAGATGGCACGGAAGCCGTCTGGGATTACAATACCCTCGCCGAAATCGCCCAAATCTTGACCGTCGATGCCAACGGCAACGACGCCTCAATGGAAGGTTTTGACCCCTCCGCTGTCGAACAATTCGGTTTCAATCAACAATGGGGTTCCATGCGTGCTGACCTCTCCGTCTTCGGCGGCGCGAACTTCTATGACGCCGCAACCGGCGAAGTGACCATCCCCGACTACTGGCGCGCCAACGCCGAATGGACTCGTGCTGGTCTATGGGATACCCACTTCATCCCCACCGCCACCTACGAAAGCAGCCAATTGTTCACCCCGTCCGCCTTCGCTTCCGGTCGCGTCGCGATGGCGCGCGTGCCGCTGTGGTATACCTGCTGCTTGGGTGAATTTGGCGGTACTTGGGATATTGCGGTTGTGCCTTCCTATGAAGGCGAATCCTATGCCCCGACCGATGCTGATACCTTCCGCATCATGAAATCGACCGAACATCCCGAAGAAGCCTTCACCGTCCTCAGCTATCTGCTCGGTGAATCCGCTCTCGACCTGCTGACCGTCTATGGTGGTTTCCCCGCCCGTGCCGACCTGCAAGAATCGTTCGTCGCTGCTTTGTCGGAACGTTACCCGACTGTCCAAAACTGGGGCATCGTGCCGCCGAGCTTGGAACGTGCCGCCGTCCCGAATCACGAATACGACTTCCCCAGCTACAATCGTGGTCAAGCTCGTTTCGCCGACTTCCGTACCCTGTTGTACGGGGACACCGGTGCCACCATTGACCTCGAAGCTGAATTGGATCGTCTGGAAGCGGAACTGCAAGGCATCGTTGACGAAGCCGGGTAGTCTGCTCTGATGCGGACTGCCTTCCTCGGAAATATTCGGGGGAGGCAGTCCCCTTCTTTCACAAAAATTACGTAGCGCCCAAGACCAGCAAGCACTCGTTCACAGGTCAAGCGCTACAGCGTTGTTTTGATCAAACCTTTGTTATCAGGTTTCAAAATGGTAACTACACAGCTACCCCTCATCCCCCGACCCCTTCTCCCCCTTCTCCCACAAGAGGAGAAGGGGAGAAACGCAGTAGAAAGTCCCTCGCCCCGCCGCTTCGCTTATGGAGAGGGATTGCCGCTTCGCTTTGGGTGAGGGGTGTGTAGTTACTCAAAATGTTGGTATTCCCTCAAAAAAACATCAAGTTCGCTTAGAGTTACCGAAAGGATATGTGGCATGGCAACCACAACGACAGCCCCCATTTCCGTTAGCAGCGCTGCCCCTGCACCGCAAAGACGTACCATCGCCCAACAGCAACGACTGTGGGGATGGGTTTTCATCTCACCTTGGATCTTCGGCTTCTTGGCATTCACCCTGTTTCCGATGATCGCATCGCTCATTTTCAGCTTCACCGATTTCACCATTGGTGATCCGATCAGCTTCATCGGCACCACCAACTGGGAACGTCTCTTTACAGATCCCTCCACCAGCCAAGCCCTGTTCATCACGTTTCGGTTTGCGGTCGTCTCCCTCCCCATCGCGCTCGGCTTACCGTTGATCATGGCAAGCCTGCTCAATTCCAAGGTTTTGTGGGGCAAACCGATCCTACGGGTGCTGTTCTATATTCCCTACATGGTGCCTGCCATCTCCGGCATTTTCATTTGGCAAAACTTCCTGAACGGACAAACTGGCTGGCTCAACCGGCTGTTTCGCTTGATCGGCATTGCCGATCCGCCCAATTGGCTGTTTGACCCGCGCTCGCTGACCTTCGCCCTCGTCTTGATTGGCGTGTGGGGCGTCGGCAACGCCATGCTTACGATGTTGGCTTCTATGCAGGGGGTTCCTACTGAACTCTATGAAGCGGCAGAAGTCGATGGTGCCAATGCTCTCGTTAAATGGTGGCGCATCACCTTGCCCATGATTTCGCCCGTCATCCTTTACAATCTGGTGCTGACGATCATCGGCTTGATGCAATATTTCATCGTGCCCTATGTCCTCTCCAACACTACCCGCTCGAATCCAGAGACGAACTTTTTCAACCTCAACTTGTATCGAACCGCCTTCCAATTCGGGGAAATGGGTTTTGCCTCGGCACAGGCGTGGTTTATCTTCCTCATCGCCCTGGTGCTGACGCTGGTGATCTTCGCCACTTCTAACCGGTGGGTCTATTATTCAGGCGGGAATTAATCATGGCGACCGCGCGACAAACGTTACCCCAAACACCCGCGTATAACACTTCACCCTACTATGCCGTCCAACTGCGCCGTTTCGCCGTCGGTTCGATGGTGACGCTGTTTACTTGTTTGTTCGTGTTCGTCTATCTGTTGCCACTAGGCAACATGGTCATGGTGGCGCTCTCTAGCCAAGAGCAACTCTCCCAGACCGCCGACCAATCGATCATTCCCAATACCGCCATCACCTTCACCTATGAAGGCGCAGAATATGATGTTTATAAAATGCCGACTGAAAATGGCATTGAAGAATGGGCGCTCATCAATGCCACCCGCCGTTCCAGCGAGTTCATCAATACCGCCAATCCCGAAGCGGGCTTGATCGAATGGGAAGGCAGTTGGCGCACGCTGGAACCCGTCACCAAAGTGGAATTTGCATGGGACAACTTTGGCACCGCCTGGGATGCCATCAACTTCCCGCGTCTGTTCGGCAACACGCTTGCTATCGCCATCATCGGCATGGTGGGCACGCTCTTGTCCAGCATTTGTGTCGCTTATGCCTTTGCCCGCTTCCCGCTGCCCGGCAAAAATATCTTGTTCGTCATCTTGATCGGCACCATCATCTTGCCGACGCAAGTGACGCTCATCCCCACCTATGCCTTCTTCGCCGCTATCGGTTGGACGGGCACATGGCTGCCGCTGGTCGTCCCACATTTCTTCGCCAACGCTTACAACGTCTTTTTGTTGCGCCAATACTTCTTGACGTTGCCGCGTGACCTTGACGAAGCCGCCATGATCGACGGCGCAGGTCCTTTGAAAATCCTGCTGCGCGTGATCATCCCGCAATCGCTGCCCGCCATCATCGCCGTCTCAGTCTTCCACTTTGTGTTCGCGTGGAACGACTACTTCGGACCCCTGATTTATCTGTTGGGCAAGCCAGAACTGCAACCGATCTCGGTCGGCGTGCAAATCTTCAACTTCCAGTATGGTCCCCGCCCCGAACTCGTGCAAGCGACTTCGATGATGGCGCTGATCCTCCCAGTCATCATCTTCTTCTTGGCACAACGCTTCTTTATGCGCGGCGTCGTCGTCACTGGCGTGGAGAAATAAGCCATGCCTTTTCGTTTCGGACAGCTGCTCATCAGCAGTTTGATCGTGTGTTTCAGCTTGATCGCCCACGCGCAAGAGGGCGATCAAGCGCTCACAGTCGATGCCACAGCGCCCCTCGTCACGATCAGCCCTTATGTTCTGGGTGCGAACTACGGACCTTGGGCGTTGGTCAGCATGGACATGCAAGAAGAAGCCGCGAATTCGGGCGTGACCTATTTCCGCTTCCCCGGTGGGCGCTGGGGGGATGAGCAAAACCTCACCCATCAGCAAGTCGATCTGTTCATGCTGCAAGCCAACGCCTGGAACGCCATCCCCGGCATCAGTCTGCGGCTGGAAGACGGCACCCCAGAACAAGCGGCGGAACTCGTTCACTATATGAACATCGAAAAAGGCTATGGCGTCCGCTATTGGAGCATCGGCAACGAGCCGGACTTGTTCGTCGATTACCCTGTGGAACGGCTCAACAGCGAGTGGCGCGCCATTGCGTTGGCGATTCGCGCAGTCGATCCCACCCTCCTCTTGATCGGACCCGAAGTCAGTCAGTTCCCCCCCACCATTGAAGGGGATGCCTATACCAATGCCCGTCGCGAGATGGTGCGCAGCTTCTTGGAGGCAAATGGTGACTTGGTGGATATCGTCAGCATCCACCGCTACCCCTTCCCAACTACGCTGAATTCCCCCGTGACGACAGCCCAAGACCTCTACCAAAACACCCCCGAATGGGATATCTTGGTCGAGAATCTACGCCAAGTCATCATCGAGACTGTGGGTCATGAACTGCCGATGGCAATCACTGAATTGAATTCCCATTGGAACCATGTCAGTGGCGGGGAAGGCACGCCCGACTCCAGCTATCATGCCATTTGGTGGGGCGATGTCTTGGGGCGGCTAATTCGCGGGCGTGTCGCCATCGTCAACTATTTCACGCTCTTTAGCTCCGGCACTTTGGGCGCTTTTGGGTTGCTGGATCGCTACGAAGTACGTCCGACCTATTATGTCTATCAGCTCTACCGTCAGTTGGGCGACCAACTGCTGGCAAGCACCTCCCCCGATGATGATGTGACGATCACTGCCGCCTTGCGCGCCGATGGTGCCCTGACGTTGATCGTGATCAACCGCGCGTTGGAGTCTGACAAAACCCTACCTGTGATTATCGCGGGTTGGGCGGATGCGGTTGGGGGTGACGCCGAAGTCTGGCGCTTGGATCCCACCGTGAATGCCGAACAAGTCGGCATGGTTGCCTTTACGAGCGCCGATGATCACCTGTCGGGAACGCTGGAGTTGCCCGCACAGTCGATCACCCTCATCGTACTGCCAGCCGCATGACCACCCTGCCGAGCGTCTCCTCACCGCTCAATCGTAAGACGCTCGGCACGCTATTCCTGATCTGGCTGACGTGGGCGCTCATCCTGATTGGCTTTCAAACCCTCGTCGATACCCGCTACGCGCCCAATCGTCCTGATAACGCGGTCATCTGGTCGGCAAATGAAACCGGACGGCGCGCACAAGCCTTACCTACTGTGGGGTCGCCTAATTTATCCAATCACTTAGCCTGAAGGTCGTGTATGTCTGAAGTTCGTAAATTCCGCAATGTCAATGGCGCTAACGCAGAGAAGACTCCCCAATC
>Ga0209591_10004795_pt1 | contig 15235 bp, 4 predicted proteins | sample MAT01_FD_187207 | JGI IMG/M metagenome (GOLD analysis project Ga0209591, IMG submission 187207) | Freshwater microbial communities from Lake Fryxell liftoff mats and glacier meltwater in Antarctica - MAT-01 (SPAdes) (version 2) | ecosystem: Environmental > Aquatic > Freshwater > Ice > Liftoff... | reverse complement strand
CACCAAGGAAGAAGAGCGCGACTTGCAATCGACCGAGCGCTTCGAGCTGAAGAATGAGACCGAGAACACGGTCTCGGCCGAAGGCAACCTGAAGTCGGGTAACGCGTTTTCGCCGTCGTACGGGCCGATGCTCGAGTTCCAGGGCGGCACCGATACGCCGGTCTCCGGCTCGCAGTCGCAGTCGTCGCGGCAGGCCTCGAACTACAGCCGCGAGGTGACCTCGCGCTCTGCGTCGAAGGTCACCGAGCGGGTACGCAAGCAAGTCACGCTGAGGAAACTGCGCGAGTTCGAGGAGAAGACGACGCACGGCTTCGATAACACGCAGGCCGGCTCGGCCAACGTGACAGGCGTGTTCCAGTGGGTCGAGAAGGTGCTGCGCGGGCAGGTCTTTAATTACGGCCGACGGCTGATGTTCGACATCATGGTGCCCGAGCCCGCGGCGTTTCTGCAGCAGGCCATGATGGCCGGCACGCCCGCCGGGCAGGGGCTTATCAAACCCGAGGAATTCAAGCTCGACCCGGCCAACATCCAGGAGTGGAACTATTCCGGCCTGGCCGCGAAGTTCGGCGCCACCGGCATCGAGCCGCCGCCGCAGCAATGGATCACGGTCTCGAAGACCTTCACCGGCCGCAACCCGAACCCGAAGACCAACAGCGCGATCGCGGTCGAGCAGCCGATCAAGGACGATTACCAGGCCGTGAACGGCTGGGTCTTTGTCCAGTCGGCGGTGTGGTCGGGCGACTGGGCGGTTGACGTGACTGTGGGCGCCTGGGGCACGCGGGCCACGAATTCCAACCTCGGCGGGTTCGGGTTCCCGCTCTACAACGAGGTCGGGAGCATCCCGATCTCGGCGAACATCTTCCACGTCGAGTCGTATGCGATCAGCGTCGAGATCAACTGCGTCCGCACCTTGCGCAGCTTCACGTCGTGGCAGTCGCGCACGCACGACGCGATCCTGCGCGCCTACCTCGGGCGGCTTGGCGAGTACGAGGAACGGCTCGCGAACCTGCAGGCTTCGGCGCGCGTGCAGGCACTCGGCCGCGACCCGGACGAGAACCAGCGGCTGATCCGCGAGGAGCTGAAGCGCTCGTGCATCAGCGTCTTCACCTACCAGCACTTCGACCTGTTCGGGGCGGTCGAACTGAGCCCGCAGGGCTATGTGCAGATCAAGCTCGCCAAGGCCGAGGCGCAAGGCGAGTTCATCCGCTTCTTCGAACAAGCCTTCGAGTGGGAACAGATGATCTACCTCTTCTACCCGTACTTCTGGGGCACGAAGTTCTTCTGGCTCTTCAAGCTGCGCCTCGACGAAGCCGACCCGCGTCTGAAGGACTTTCTAAAGGCCGGCGAGGCGCGCGTCACGGTGCCAGTGCGGCCCGGCTTCGAGGCGGCGGTGGCGCACTACCTCGAAACCGGCGAACTCTGGAACGGCAGTTCGCCGCTCGACATCACGAGCGAGACCTACCTGCCGATCATGAAAGAGATTCAGGCACGCGACGCGGTGCCCGGCACTGAGACGCCCTACGGCGACCCGTGGGAAGTTCGCATGCCGACCTCACTCGTCGCGGTGCGCGATGACGGCAAGCTGCCGCGCTGGAAAGAGCAGCCCGTAGGCAGCGGCAAGTGGGTCGAAGACACACCGGTGTAAGTGGGCGCGGCCGTGACGCAGCCGTTGCAGGCAAAGCTTGAAGCCCGGAAGGCCTGCTTCCTCGAACACGTGGTGCGCCGCGCTTGGCTGCAACACCCGGGATGGATCGCTGAACGCGGCTGGTCGAAAGACGAGGAGAAGCGCTTCTACGTCATCACGACGGTCTGCGACATCTTGCGTTACCGCGCGCCGACGGTTCACGACTGCGCAGCGCTGGCGCGCGGTTCGAAACCGCTGACGCCGCTCAAGGCCGAGCCGCCGCAGCGCATCTTCGAGGCGATGGCGCGCCTCGAATTGGCGAGTCGCGAGCCCGCGCGCCGCGTCACACTATTCGACTGGGAGCGCGCCGGCATCTCGAAGCGCGACTTCTGGGCCACGACGATCGGCGATCTCGCCGAGCAGCACCTGATGCTCGACAACGCCGACTTCGGCCTGAACACGATGCTGCGCCTGCTCTACCTCTTCGGCGCGGTGCCGGCGTCGCTCGACGCGCCCTGGTTACGGACCGAAAGAATGCGCGATCCGCGCCACCCGCAGCAGATCCCGATCGACCCCGACTTCGACGAGCACGCCCAGGCAGCGATCGAGAAGGTGCTGCTCGAATTCAAGTACTGGCACGACGAGCCCTTTCGCGCGGTTGCCGAACCGCGCTGGCGCGACGCCCGCCGCGACCACAACGTGAAGGGCAAGTCAGAACGCAAGGAAGCGGTCACCGACGCCGACCGCGATCGCGACGACAAGCAGTACCCGTTCGAGATGCAGTACTGGTCCGAGAACCACCAGGTGCTCTTCGCGACCGCCGAATACCTGGCCGGCCAGTGGCTGCAGCATCAGGTGTTCCGGCCCGGCGCAGGGTTCCGTTCGAAGCCAACGTTGGCCGATCACGACCCGACCGGCACAGCGCGCATGGCGCGTGCGAAGACCCGCCTCGTGCGTTGGCTCGACGACCGGCTGCACTTCGGCTTCAGCGAATGGAACGCACCGGGCTACTACGACGAGCACCTCGCGGCGCTCTTTAACCTGGCCGACTTCTGCCTCGACGAATCGATCCGCAGCCGCGCCGAGATGGTGCTCGACCTGCTGGTCTTCGACCTCGCGCGAAACACCCACGCCGGCAGCTTCGCGGTGGCCGCCGGACGAGCGCACTTCAAGCACAAGAACTGCGGTTGGCAGCAGTCGGTCGGCGATGTGGTCGAAATGCTGTTTCACAGCCGCGGCGGAGTCTTCGCGAGCGACGGCGAGCTCTCGGCTGCGGCGCTCGCCACCTCGCGCCGCTACGACGTGCCCGAGGTGCTGTTGTCGATCGGGCAAGACCGGCCGCGGTGCTCGGTCGACCGTTCACGCGTGTCGATCGAATTCGACGAAGGCGCCGAGTTCGGCATAGGCTTCGAGCGCGAGGAAGACGTGCTGCGCTGGTGGAGCCGCGCGGCCTGGTTCTCGAAGCACGTCGTCGCCGGCACGCGGCAGGTGGTCGAGCGCTATGGGCTCGACAAGACCAAACCCTTCAGCGACATCCTGCCGAAGCTCTCGGGCGGCGCCACGGTCGCGAGCGTCAGCGGCGTCATGGGTTATGTCGCCGCCGGGCCGATCGCCGCCCCCTTGCTCGGCAACCCCTTCGCGTCGAGCAGTGACATCTCCGATTCGGTCTCGGTCATCACCGAAGGCTCGGCCTACACGCGCGGCAACCTCACCACCTACCGCAACCGCGGCGCGATGCTGTCGAGCGTGCTGAACCACCGCGCCGGACAGCTGAGCTTCCAGGGCCACAACTGCCAGGCGACACTGAGTCTCTGCGCAACGGTCTTCACCAGTCATCCGTCGGCCGGCGGTGGCGTCGACAGCAGCATCGCGAGCGCCGTGGGCGCGATCGGCGGAGGCCTGCTCGGCCTGGCGATCGGCGGGCCGGTGGGACTTGTCGGCGGCGCGATCATCGGCGCCAAGGTGCTCGACAAGGATTTGATCCTGCTCGAAGCCGACTCCGACGGCCCCGACTGGTGGACCGGCTCGATCACCCAGCCGCGCGTGATGCAGATGGGCAACGCGGCCATCCTCTGCTACAGCCCGAAGGCCTTCCAGCTCGCGCTCTTCGGCCACCGCACGCACGCCTGGTTCCCGATGCAGGCCTTCGACCCCGACCCGCCGCCGAAGGACGCCGCGGCCGCGCGCCGCCACATCCCGTCGCGCACCCCGGTGCCGTCGCGCCGCGCGAACGTCGATTCGGGGGCGTGGATCTTCGGCAAGGCGACGGCGGGCGGCGGCTTCATCGCGCTCTACTCTGGACAGACGCCGGTCGTCACGAAAGACGGCGACTGGGCCGACAAAGAGATCGTGGCCGATGGCAAGCGCAACGTCTTCATCCTGCAGGTCGGTCATGCCGACCAGTTCGGCTCGTATGAGATGTTCAAGGAGCGCGTGCTCAATGCGCGCATCCACATCAACGGGCTGCACTGGCAGGCGTCGGACTTCGAGTGCAGCTACGACTTGCCCGGCGGCTCGCGCCTCGAACTCCACTACGACGACGACCAGGTGCGCTATGCCGGCGCACAGGTGTCGGACGATGAACACCCGCGATTCGACAACCTGTATGCGCGCGTCGCGTGGCAGCAGAACCGCTACCTTATCGAGCACCGCGGCCACTCGCTGCTGCACGACTTGAAGCAGCGCGAACGCCGGCCGGGCGCTGCGGTGGCGTCGCTCGCGCATCCGGTCAGCCTGCGTTTCCAGGCGCAGAACATGGGCCTCTTCCACCACATCCCGCCGTACAAGGGCAAGGACCGCGACGCTGCTCTCGCCAAGCTGATCGCCGTGCTGCGCGCCGAGCAGCCCGACGTGGTGGGCCTGAGCGAGATGTGGCACGGCCCGGACCGCGAGCGCATCCGCGACGAGCTGGCCGCGGTTTATCCGTACACGATGGAGGGACCGCAGGGCTCGGACTTCGTGCGTGGCGCTTCCATCGTCGGCGGCATTGCAGCCGGCGCCGGGGCGGGCTCGGCGTTCGGGCCGGTCGGCAGCGTCGTCGGCGGCGTCCTCGGCGGCATTGAGGGCAAGGACGCACCGCTCAATGGCGGGCTGATGCTCTTGAGCCGGCACCCGATCGCGCAGTCGAACCGCACCGTCTACCGGCACAGCGCCGGCGAGGACAGCCTCTCGTACAAGGGCGCGCTGCACGCGCGTATCCGGCCGCACGGCCACCCCTGTGCCTATGACGTGTTCCTGAGCCACACGCAGAACCTCGCGCCGATCGTCGGCGAGGACGATGCGAAAGACGCGCTCGGCCAGCAGATCCGCCATCTCGCCGCGTTCATCCGTTCGTGCCGCGACATCGCTTGCCCGGCACTGCTGATGGGTGACCTGAACGTCGACGCGTTCGACCCGTCGCACGGCGCGTTGCTCGACCTGCTGCATACCGAGATGCTGCCAGGCGCCGACATGGTCCCGCGCGTCGTGCTGCCGCCCGGCCAGACCCGCGCACGCACCGATGCGACGAGCGAGAGCGAGGGCTCGAAACTATCGGCCTTCAACGACGGCAATGACAAGCGCGCCGCCGCCGACTCGGCCCGCTTCGGCGCCACCTCGCAGCGGCTCGACTACTTCTTTACCTGGCCCGGCCTGCTCTACGAACCTCGCTTCGAGGCGGCCGAGGTGCTGGTGATCCAGCCGTGGCCAGGCTTCGACCTGTCGGACCACTACGGCATCCGCTGCAGGCTGACGAGCGTGCTGCAGCGGCTGCCCGGCGCGGCGACCGCGGTGCGTTCGGTGGCGGTCCGGCCGGCGCGATTCCGCTGCTTGAACACGACCGACGGGCCGGGCTCGGACGAGGTCGAGTTCACTGTGCGCTGCCTGTCGGCGAACGGCCAGGAGCTGTCGGCCACGAGCCGCCGCTTCGAAGACGTTGACCCGGGCTCCAGCACCTCGCTCGAAGGCCGCGCGATGCGCGTCACGAGCCCGGATGAATTCGTGATGATCACCGCGAGCGCGCACGAGATCGATTCGCTGAGCGCCGACGACGACCTCGGCACAACGCAGGTCTCGCTCGGCTGGCGCGAGCTAGCGGCGATGGCTGGCAGCTTGCGGCGCATAGCGCTGCCGCGCCTCACGGGCGAGGGCGCGGAATACGTCGTCGAGGTGGACGTCGACGTCGCCTGAGCGAGAGGATAGGCCGTTCCAAAGCCATGTCTCTTTGGCACCAGGGTCAACGAGCCCGCCGGTGGAGGCAGAAGGCCGGCGCGAGTGGCGGTCTCGGCCTGCGCGAGGAAGGTCCCGGCAAGCTGCTGTACCCCAGGGTACAGCGTGGTTTGCGCGGGGCGGTGTCGCTCGTAGTGAACCGGGCCACCATCGGGCGCCCGGCGGGTCCGCCGGCCAATGGCTTGCACGCGAGGCTCCCGAGATATTGACCTCGGACGGTCTCAAGCCCGGCGCTACGTCTCTCTCGCTCCGAGCGCCGCTTACCTGTGTGTGCGCACCTTTGTGTGGCCACCTCGCAGACGCCTCCAGCTTGAGGATTACGAGACGATGTGCCAGGAAGCCGACCGTCGCCACCGTCAGATGATGGCCGGGACCGACAGTACGCCGCGGCACCCGGGAGTTGCCGTTCGCAATGTTGCCAGCTCGGTCGACTGCTTCCGCTGGACGTCGGCGGCTCCAGTCGACCCAAAGCGGCACTCTGATCGGCGAGATTCAGGGCTCTGAAGCGGTCGTCCGAAACTCCAGCCGTGACTGCAGCGCCACTGCTGCCGGGCACTGCGTCTTCGTCGCAAGCGCCACCGTCGGATAGGTGGGCTATGCCGCCGTGGATCGTTCCCGCTCAGCAACTATGTGCTTTGCACGAGTGGCCATAAGAGCGGTTCAGGCTTTGTTACGAACCCGGCCGGCCGGCCAAGCCCAGACCGAGCAGGCCGGCGGCCAGCAATCCGAAGGTGCCGGGCTCGGGCACGACTGAGACAGACACCGAATCCAAAGCCCAACTAGTTTTAACGGCAGCGGCGCCGTTGCTGATGTCGGTCACTTGAACGCCGCGCTGCCGCGCTTCGGGTAGGGCGGTCGCACCGGCGCGGCAGGCGGAGCGCGCTGCAGCGCTTCCATCACCACCTCGATGGCTTTTTCCAGCTGCGGGTCGCGGCCAGCCATCACCGCAGCCGGGGTCTGTTCGACCTCGATGTCGGGCGCCACGCCTTCGTTCTCGACGCCCCATCCACCGTCGCGCGTGAAGAAGGCCAGGTTGGGCGCGGTGACCGTGCCACCGTCCATCAGCACTGGGAAGCCCAGGATGCCGATCAGCCCGCCCCAGGTGCGCTTGCCGATGATCGGCCCGAGTTTTTCCTGGCGGAACATCCATGGCAGCAGATCGCCACCCGAGCCTGCGTTCTCGTCCACCAGCATCACTTTCGGCCCCTGGATGGACGCCGATGGCGTCTTCATGTCGGCGCCGTAGCGCATCGCCCACCACGCGATCTCGCTGCGCTTCAGGTGCGTGATGTAGTAGTCGGCGACGCTGCCGCCGCCATTGAAGCGCCCGTCGACGATGATGGCCTGCTTGTCGGCCTGGGGGTAGAAGTAGCGTTTGAAGTAGGTGTGGCCCCGGCGCGCGGTATTGGGCACATAGACATAGGCCACGCCCCCGCCAGTGGCCGCGTGCACCTTGCGGATGTTGCCTTCCACCCAGTCGCGGTTGCGCAGCGCTTCCTCGCTGGCCACGGGCACCACGGTTACCGTGCGCGAGCCCGTGCCATCGGGTGACGGGCCTACCTTCAGCGTGGTGAGCTTGCCCGCGGTGTTCTCGAAGAAAGCGTGCAGGTTGGCGGGCGGTGCCAGGTCGCGGCCACCCACGGCCAGCAGGTACTCGCCGGCCTTGACGTTGACACCCGGCTCGGTGAGCGGCGCACGCAGTTCGAAATTGAAGTTGAGGCCGCCGAACACTTTCTTGAAACGGTACCGGTCGTTGGCCACCTCGTAGTCAGCGCCCAGCAGGCCGCCCGGCACGGGCAGCACGGGGCGGAAGTTGTCGCCCGGCGATTGGTACGAGTGGCCGACGCCCAGTTCCGACAGCAGGCCGCGGATGACCTGGTACAGGTCGTCGCGCGTGGCCAGGTGCGGCAGGAAACCGGCATGCTTGTCGCGCATCGCAGCCCAGTTCAGCCCGTGCATGCCGGGATCGTAGAAGTAGTCGCGGTTGATGCGCCAGGCTTCGTTGAAGATCTGAGTCCACTCGGCGCGCGGGTCGACACGCACCTCGATGGCATCGACCTTCAACTTGCCTTCGCTGGCTTTCAAAGCCTTGGCTGTGGCCGATCCCAGCGCCCAGTCCTCCTTCAGGCGCCAGACCAGCTTCTTGCCGTCGTGCGAGACCTGGTATTCGTCGACCTCGGCCAGCACGCTCTCGGTCTTGCGGTCTTTCAGATCGAAGCGGTGCAGCGCCTTCTTGTCGTCGACGCTGCGCAGGAAGAAGACCTGCCCGGTGTTGCCCACCTGCAAGCTGGAGATATCGGCCGCGGGGATGGGGAAATCGATGATGCGCTGGCCGATGCCTTCGAAGTCGATGCGGACAGCCTCGACAGGCGGTGCTGCGGCCGGGGCTTTTTTCTCGGGCTCGTTGGGCTTGCGCGCAGCAGCATCACCGGGGCTCGCCATCCCGTTCGCAGCGTCCTTGCTGTCGTCGGCTGACTTCTCGTCAGCCTTCCGGGCGTCGGTCGCCGCCGGCTTCTCCTCGTCGCTTTCTTTGGTCAGTGGTGAAGGCGTGTCGTTGCGCAGCACCGCCAGCCACACGGTGCGTGTCGGCCGGTTGTCGGTGTTCTCGAGCGAGAACCAGTTGTTCGACGGGCCGGCGTCGGTCGAGGCCAGGAAATAGAGGAACTTGCCGCCTTTGTCGAACACCGGCTCGCTCACGTCGGAAAGGCCGTCGGTGATGCGAAAGCTCTTGTCCTGTTCGACCGAGTAGACATACAGCGTCTTCGTGTAGGTGGTGGAGTTGAGCGTGTATGCCACCCAGCGCGAGTCGGGCGCCCAGGCGCCACGCACGGTCTTGACCGGGCTGTAGATGGGCTCGCTGGCGATCTTCTTGTGCGCGCCCGTGGCCAGGTCGATGACATGCAGGCTGTAGGCGTTGTCGGTGTAGACCAGGCGCTTGCCGTCGGGTGCCCACGCTGGGCGGTCGTAGTAGCCGGCTCCGCCCAGCTTGTATCGGCGCGCCGGCGTGCTGCCGTCCTGGGCCTTGACATGCAGTTCGTATTCGCCGGATTCGTCGGAGAAGTAGGCCAAAAAATTGCCGTCGGGCGACCAGGCCGGCGAACGTTCATGCGCCGCCACCGTCTGCGTCAGGTTGCGCACATCGCCTTTCTCGGCCGGCACAGAAACGATCTCGCCGCGGAACTCGTAGGCGATGCGCGCGGCCGAGGGCGATGGCGAGAAACCGCGCACGTACTTCGACCCCTTGACGAAGCGCGGCCGCGCTTCGGCCAGGTCTGCAGCCACGCCGATGACCAGACGCGTGCTGGCCCGGGTCTTCGGGTCCAGCATATGCAGGTAGCCCGCCTGTTCGTAGACGATCCGGTCGCCCTGCGCGGCCGCTGCCAGCACCGGGAAGTCGCGGTGCTGGGTCAGGCGCTGGACGGCGCGCGTGCGCGTGTCGTAGGCATACAGGTTGATCTCGCCGTCGCGGTCGGAACGGAAGTAGATCGTCTGACCGACCCACAGCGGGTCGGTGTCGTTGCTGCCGCCTGCGGGTCGGGGGATCTTTTCCACGCCGCGGTCGGCCAGCGTCAGCAGCCAGATCTCGGCCACCGTCCCGCCGCGATAGCCTTTCCACTGCAGATGCGGAGCGTTGTTCGGGTTGTAGGCCAGGCGGCGGCCGTCAGGCGAATAGGTGGCGCGCCAGGCAGTCGGTACGTTCAGCGGCGTCTCGACACCACCGGCCAATGGCACGTTGAAGAGATGCCGGTGGCGGCCGGTATAGGTCGTGCGCGGCGAAGTGAAGAGCACCTGCGCGCTGTCGGCCGTGAAGCCCTGCACCCTGTCGGACCCTGGGTGGTAGGTCAGGCGAGTCGGAACGCCGCCATCGACGCCGACCACGTAGACGTCGGCATTGCCCTCGTAGTTGGCGTCGAAGGCCAGCCAACGTCCATCCGGCGAGAACACCGGTTCGCCTTCCTCTCCGGTGTCGCTGGTCAGGCGGCGCGCGTTCTTGCCGTCGCGCTCAGCAATCCAGATGTCGCCGCCATAAACGAAGGCCAGGTGCTGCGCGGAAAGCGCCGGGCTGCGCAGCAGCCTGGTGTCGCGCACGTCGGGCAGCGCCCAGGTAGCCAAGGGCAGGCAGGCGACGATCAGCGCCGCTACGGTTTTGAGCATGGGCACTCCAGCGTTTACAGGGGCACATAACGTCGGCAGCCATGGCGCCGCGCCCGGAGCGTAAACCATGCCGCGCGGGTAAACCTGGTTTCTGACGACTGTGCTGCAGCAGGACGGCACATGGTCCCTCGCCGGCTCCGTCTTCGGCCGCACGCGCCGCTCTGGCCGCCTTGGAGGGGCCCGCTTTAGCGCAAGCCGCAGCCCAACCGATGGAACTCGGCGCTCGTTGTTTCGCTTCACAAGTTAGCGAAGAGTTCGGCGGCCGGCGCCGCATTGACGCTGCGAGAGACCAAGTTCGCTTGGCAAATTCGTGGATCGACGGCAAGACCGGTGGTGCGAGATATCGAAACTCTCGGCTGTCAGCCGCCACTGGAGATGTGGACGTCGGCAAAGTGACGATTTTGTCGACAAACGGTCCTGTCGCTGCAGGCCAGAGGCGATAGGTTGAACTCCGTGGTGCTGCCAGTCGCGAACGACTGTAAATGGCCGATCCCGGGTTTACCCAATTGCCGCCGTAAGCTGTCCCTGGCTTCCTAAGCACGAGCAGCGAAAGTGAGCTTCCTGAAGGGAGCGCGGACTCACGCACTCGGCCCCAAACGGGTGCTTCTGAACGGCGGCTGCAAGGGGTCTCGCCTGCAGCCTTGAGCCAATCGGTGAAACAGGCGTCGAACGTTTCCTGAACGGAAGCACGCAGGGTACGATCATTGTCTGACCGTCAGATCGTCAGATCGTCAGATCGTCAGATCGTCAGATCGTCAGATCGTCAGATCGTCAGATCGGAAGTGCTCTAGCGGATCGTCGTTTGGTGCTGCATGGCGCTAACACCGGTGCACGCGCGCGAAGTGGGATAAGCCGCCTTGATGCCGTCCAGACGGCCTCCGTCTGATCAGCCCAGCACCTCGGGAAGATGGGTGGCCGCGCCCGAGGCACGTAAAGGCAAGCAAACGCGCTCTGGATCTGCGGGCTCACCCGTTACATATCCCGCTAATTGAGCGGCGCGGCGACGTCTGGGCTGCTGAAGCTGCCCGCTGCCAACCTACCGGAGTCCTACAGGCTTCTGCTGCCGTAAGAAGTCCGGCCATCGCTAGGGAATAAAGCGTTGATTTGCCCATGCGTCCCAGATCGAGATGGAATTGCGCCTGAAAGCCGCTGTGCTTGTCGACAGAACCGTCATCAAGTAGTTACCGCTGCAGCGCAGCCTTGCCGTGCGCGATAGACTGATTGGCAAAAGGCTTCCAGCGAGCGGCTGTTCCCCGACGTTCCGGATCTGCGTGGGGCGGCGGATGGTGCTGATGCAATTGCAGCAGAAGGCGCGCGGTGACGCCAAGTGCGCAGCCAATCATCACCGCGCGCCTTCTTGACGCCGCTGCGCACTTCCGCGCGCTTCTGCGGATCTATGGACGAGTCCGAGCACTTCAACTCGACCAGTCCAGCGACGTGGGGCCTGCCAGCTCTTATCTGCGGCAGGCACCGCGGTGCAGCATCAGAACCGCTGCCAGGTGCCAGCCAGGCCCTGTTGTTCAACGCCAGGCTGGGTCCAGTCGCACACGCCGCTGGGGAAGATGGCCTTCAAGCGCGCCCATTGCGTCCGCTCCTTCAGCCCCGGGTAATCGGCCGGGTTCAGTGGTTTGGTCTGGCACTTCACGATGTCGGCCGCAATCGACGCACCAGCCACTTCGCGCGGGTATGAATTGGACGGATACAGCTGTTCGCAGCTGGTGGCTGGGTCACGCACCTGGCGCTGGTTGATGAAGCTGGGCGTCGCGTCGCGCGTGTTGCAGCCCTCTTGCAGGCTGGCTGGCTTGTTCTGCACCACTTTTTCGATGGCCGTAATGGCGCGGGTGTCGGCTCGGATGGCCGTGACCCAGTCGTCCATTAACAGAATCATGCGTTGCAGCAACGGGCTGTTGGTGCCGTACAGGCCAAAGCGGTTGTCTTCGACCACCATCACATGGTTGTCGCTGCGGCCGTTGGCCTTTTGCAGGCGTTCGCGCATTGAAAACGAGTGATAGCGCACGTGGATGTCGCCGCTGGCCACTTCGTCATTGAAGGCACGGTAGTCGATGATGGGAATCGAAGCCAGCCCGCCGCCCCCATTGGCCATGCGGCCGCTGGTATAGCCCGCGCGAGTGGCCTGCAGGTCGGCCACGGTGCGCTGGCCGGGCGGCAGGATGGTGGCGTCGATGTCGAAGCCGCCCACCTTCTCGTTCAGGTCAATGAACTGCTCCATGCCGATGACGCCTTGCTGCATCAACCTGTAGCCGTACTGGACGCCCACGTTGTCCAGCGGCCGACGGGCGAAGCCGGTGGCGGGGTCGCGGCCGAAGTTGTTGACCGTGTGGTCGTAGACCGTGCAGCGCACGCCTGTGGGGTTGGTGGCCGGGTTGTAGCGCAGAGGTTCAGGCACCGCCGCGCAACTGGTCGAACCCGGCTTCGGGTCGATGCGACGGGCGCCTACCGCCACATTGGGCGCGGTCGCGTAAACCTGGAAGCCAGTCACGCGCCGCTTCTGTTCGTCGGACCAGGAAACGCCGGCGCGCGTGGTGAAGTAGTTGTCAAGCAGCCAGGCGTCGGTGATGAACTGGGTGGTTGCGAACAGCACTTCAGGGAAGCTGCAACCGGGGATGATGCCGTCCAGCAAGCCGGGATAGTTGTCGGCGATCTGGTGCTGGACATACGAACCGCCCGAGCAGCCAAAGCCCTGCGTGTGGCGCGGCGGGCCATAGGCTTCGATGAAGCGTTCCTTGACCATCATCATGGCTTCGGCCGCGGTCAGGTCATTGCAGTTGTTGCCGAACACGTTCAGCGTGGACGAAGCCATGGCGTAGCCCTTGCCGAGCATGAAGTTGTCGGTGACGCCGCCGGTGCTGGCGCCCTGGCGGTACCAGCCGCCGATGCAGCCACCGCCAAAGGTATAGACGAGCCGGCCGTTCCAGTTGGCCGGTGGCTGCTGCCAACTGGGCGCGGGCTGGGTCAAGGGGTCGTGCAACACGGTGCTTTGGTAGACGGCGCGGTTGGTCGTGCCGGTTTCCATGCGCACGATGTAAGGCACATCGGCGTTCAAGGTGGTGGTGGTGCGTGCCATGTTGGCCGGGTACGCGGTGGCGGCAGCAGGCCAGGCCGCAAAGGCATTGGCTGTGGTGCGGTAAAAGTAGTCCACCCGGCGCGCGATGTTGCAGTTGACGTCCAGCGCCGGCCCCAAGTTGCCGCCGATGACCGGCAGGGTGAAGCTCTGTGTGGCGCAGGCGTATGGCTGCTGGTGCGGGCCCGAAAACACCGGGCCCTGGTTGGGGTGGTTCTGCAGGGACATGCTCAGCCCGGTGGGTGGCAAGCCGCGTGCTGCAGCGCGATGGGTAGGCGTGATCAGCGATGCGGTGAGCATGTTGTTGCCTACCGTCAGGCCCGTCACCAGCCCTGTGGCTTGCCCAAGGGCCGGGTTGGCCACGAAGCTGGCGGTGATGTCGGCGCCGTTGAGTTGCACGCGCAACTGGTTCAGGTTGCTGCCCGGTGGCGTCTGGATGCGCAGCAGGGCTTCGCCCCCGGTGATGGTGTCGGCGCGGCCGGACAACACTTGGCCTGTCAGTTCGCTTTGAGCCTGGGCCAGCGGATGAATGCTGGCCAGCGCAATGCCCAGAGTCAAAGCGCCTGCGTACCTTTGCAGGTGCCAGCGCGGGGTGGTTTGGTGTTGCATGTGCATCTCGCTTTGATGTTGTGGTCGCCGAGAACGTGCCTGGTGATACGGCCGGCCAAAGACGTCGTTGTGATTGACTTTGTCTCAAACCCTCTTCCCTCTCGGAATGAATCTAAGCACGCACCACCATTATTGACAAGCGATGCCTGGATTCGACTGGAACAAATACTAGGGGGTGTTCAAGATCACGGCGGACAGCCAGACAGCCAGACAGGCGGACAGGCGGACAGGGCCAAATCGTTGAGCATCTGATCGACACCTTCGGCGCCGGTCGCCTGGAGCCGTCAGAAGGCACGCCAAGGCCCGCCACTGCATCTTCTGGCCTCATTTCACCTATGGCGGTCCGATCGCACCGGTAAAGAAAGCGACTCGCCCGCAGATGGGCTGATGCCTGCTTTGGGGCCGGAACCGTCAATACGCTGGTCCAATCAGCCGGCGTTCGTTCGACATCTAACGCGCGATTGCGCCCAGTACGAAGTCGTAAGTCAGCAATGGTGCGCACACCAGACGCTTAGGTCGCCGACATCGCGGTACCGCAATGACTGGTAAGCGCTGGAGAGCGCGAATTCAGAGGCCGGCCGTACCTGACCGCAACTGGTGCGGTGCTTTCGTGCTCGGGCAATTCAAGGCTGGTGTCCTTTTTTGTTGCCGAGGGTTTCGTCAGGCGATGACGAGCGGAATTTCGTCCAGCCGAGTCGTGTATCGCGGTGACCGGCGCTCCTGCCGTCCTGCGTGCGTCTTGCTGCTGCCCGTGTGCATGGCGCTGGCTACCGTGACTGCGCCGCGCCCAAACCGCTGATTCAGCGCATCGACCGCCCCCATGAGCTGCGACAAATCTCTGGCGGCTGTCAAACTGGTCGCCTCTTCGGTAGAAAACAACTCGAGCTCGCCCTGCTGCTGATCTTGCGGCTGCAAATCGACGAGCATGACGCCTGCCTTGAGGTAGTTGAATCCGGGCCGGTACATCCCGGTCAATGCCTGCACCGCCGTCTGGATGATGACCCGCATATCCGCTGACGGTCGCCCCAGGGGCACCGTGACGCCCGGGCTGTGCTGCTTGTCGTTCTTCCGAAACTGACTCGTCGTGATGAAGACGTGCACCGCTCCGGCGCAGGCCTGTTGCTTCCGCGCTTTCTCGGCCACTTTGGAGGCGAACTGACTCACCACTTCGATGAGCCCCGGACCGTCCGTCACCGGCGTCCGGTTGGTCGTCGCCGACCACGCCACAGGGGCTTCCCGTGTTGCGTGCGCTTTCCTTGTGTACGTGCTGTCGCCACTACCCCGGCACAGCCACTGGCGGTACTGCATTGCTCATCCGTCCAGTGATGTCAACCTTCCCCGAAAGGGTCGTCGGGTCGGCCTGTGCATCGTCCTTTTCGAGGCTTACTCAGCGTTCACTCGCGTTACGGCCCGCACACTCGCGCTGCCACCAATGCGTGGCACGCTTACCCGAAGGCTTCAGACATTTCGTCACCTCCATGCCTGCTCCGGTTACTTCCGGCTGGAGCGGTTGCCGGGTGGGGCTTGCACCCACTGGAAAGCGCCGCCTTTTCACGGCG
>Ga0209591_10004793_pt1 | contig 15237 bp, 13 predicted proteins | sample MAT01_FD_187207 | JGI IMG/M metagenome (GOLD analysis project Ga0209591, IMG submission 187207) | Freshwater microbial communities from Lake Fryxell liftoff mats and glacier meltwater in Antarctica - MAT-01 (SPAdes) (version 2) | ecosystem: Environmental > Aquatic > Freshwater > Ice > Liftoff... | reverse complement strand
TTTCTTATACCAATTTTAAATGCGAAGGTGATTTTGATAAGAACGGAAAATTTATTCCCAAGCAAGACTCTGTTGGTAAACCAATTCCTATATTAGATGCTAAAGGAAATTTAATTCCTGAGCCAGACCCTATAACTGGAGAACTAAAAAGTAAAACACCTCGCCCAGTTCTTGTTGGTACAACTTCAGTAGAAGTAAGTGAATTGTTGAGTAGAATGTTGCGTCAGAAACAAATTCCTCATAATGTATTGAATGCAAAGCAACATGCTAGAGAAGCACAAATTATTGCAGAAGCTGGTTTGCCTGGTGCTGTTACTATTGCAACGAATATGGCTGGTAGAGGTACCGATATTAAACTCGGACCAGGGGTAAAAGATGCAGGCGGATTGGCTATTCTTGGAACAGAACGCCACGAATCTCGTAGGGTAGATCGTCAATTACGCGGACGTGCTGGAAGACAAGGTGATCCTGGTTCTTCATTATTCTTTGTTTCATTAGAAGATGATTTAATGCGTATGTTCGGAAGCGAACGTATTGCAAAAGTGATGGACTTTGCAGGCTATAAGGAAGGTGAAGTAATTCAACATAGTATGATTACTAAATCTATTGAACGTGCTCAACGTAAAGTAGAAGAAAATAACTTTGGAATTAGAAAGCGTTTGTTAGAATATGATGATGTAATGAATAAGCAACGTACTGTAATTTATTCAAAAAGAAATCACGCATTATTTGGAGAGCGATTGGCCTTAGATTTAGACAATGCAATGTATTCTGTTGCTGAAAGTTTGGTAAGTGCTTTTAAAGAACAAAACGATCATGAAGGCTTCCGTTTAGCAATAATTGTAAACTTTGGAATTGATTCAAAAATAAGTGCTGAGGAATTAAGCAGGACGCCTGAAAATCAATTGGCCGAAAAATTATATTCTGAAGCTGTTACTAATTATGAAAGAAAGAAACAGGAAATGATGGTTCAGTCTGTTCCTGTTTTCAAAAATATTAAATTACAACAAGGATCACAGGTTGATAATGTAATTGTTCCTTTTACAGATGGAAGAAGACAAATGCAAGTGTTGGCTAATATGGAAAAAACCATAAAAACCAATGGTGCAGAGCTTTTAAACTCGTTGGAAAAATCTGTTACACTTGGCTTTATTGATGATGCATGGAAAGAACATTTACGTTCTATGGATGATTTAAAGCAAAGTGTACAAACGGCTACTTATGAACAGAAAGATCCATTGGTAATTTATAAAATGGAAGCTTTTGATTTGTTTAAAAAGATGGATGGTGAAGTAAATAAAGATATTGTTCAATTCTTATGTCACTCTGCTATTCCATTGGCTGATGGTGATGAGTTAAAAGAAGGTCATCAAGCAAAAACTGATATGAGTCGCTTAAGCGCCAATAAAGAAGCAGTTGAAGCAGCGGGTAAAGAATTTGGAGCAAATGAAAATGATTACTACGATCCAACACCTGTTAAACAAGAACCAGTAAAAGTTGGACCAAAAATTGGTCGCAATGATCCTTGTCCTTGTGGTAGTGGAAAAAAGTATAAAGCTTGTCATGGTAAAGACTCAGCTTAATTTTAGATTTATGAAACTAAATAAATACATCGACCATACACTTCTTAAACCTACAGCCCTAATTAGCGATATTAAAAAACTTTGCGAAGAAGCAAAGCAGTATGAGTTTGCAGCAGTTTGTGTGCCTCCGAATTTTGTAAAAAAGGTAAAAGAGTATTTAGCTAATTCTACAATAAAAGTTGCCACAGTAATTGGTTTTCCCTTTGGATACTCTGCAGTTGAAGCAAAATTGGCTGAAGTGTTATTAGCAATAGTTGATGGAGCTGATGAATTGGATATTGTTGCAAATATTAGTGCTATAAAAAATGGTGATTGGGTTTATTTGGCTAATGAAATTAATCATTTAATGCCTATCATTAAAAGCAACAATAAAGTAATCAAAATCATTATTGAAAGTGGAGTGTTAACAGATGATGAAATTGTAAAATGTTGCGAATTATATGGTGTAGCAGGAATTGATTATTTAAAAACATCTACTGGCTATGCAGAAAAAGGGGCAACTATTGAAGCAGTGAAGTTATTTAGGTTGCATTTGCCTAAGCATATTCAAATAAAAGCCTCAGGAGGAATAAGAGATTACACTTTTGCGCAAGAATTAATTAATGCAGGGGCAACCAGAATAGGTTGTAGTGCTGGAATAGCTATAGTTACAAGTCAGCCTACCGAAAAATCAAGTAGTTATTGAGGTTTTGCTAACTTTGCCTTCCTTTATTATATCTTTAAGTATGTGTTTTGTAAAACTAGTAAGGACTTTTACAGTAATCATTTTTTTAATGCTTGGTAAAGCCGTATATGCAAATGATACTGTAATAGTAGTGAAGGACGTACGCTTGGATATGCTCTCATCAAAACAAGCACTGATTAATAAACGTAGTGCTATGATGACTAGTGGTGGTCATTATAAAGGATTTCGAATTCAAGTTTTAAGCTCAAGTAATAGAGATAATGCGCAAAAAATTAAAACTGATCTGATGAATAAGTTTCCAGATCATAAATCTTATATACTGTTTCAATCGCCCAACTTTAAAGTTCGTATCGGTAATTTTTTAAATAGAGAAGAAGCTGAAAAACTTAGAAAACAATTAAATAAATTTTTTCCTCAAGGAGTTTATGTTGTAGAAGATACAATAGAATATTATCCAAAAGCGGATGAACTTTTTTGATTTAATAAATAGCCAATGCTCAACGATAAAATAAAAAATTTAGCAAAACAATATGCACCTGAATTCATTGAAGTGAGAAAACACCTCCATTCAAATCCAGAGTTGAGTTATCAGGAATATAAAACTGCTGAATTTGTTAAGCAGCAGCTAACTCATATGGGTATTGTATTTGAAGCTAAAGCAACAACAGGAATTGTTGGTATTATTAAAGGAAAAAATGCTTCATCTCGGGTAATTGCTTTGCGTGCAGATATGGATGCTTTGCCAATACTTGAAGTGAATGATGTGCCTTATAAATCAAAAAATGATGGTGTAATGCACGCATGTGGGCACGATGTTCACACAACAATTCTCCTAGGTGCTGCAAAAATTTTGAATGAACTTAAAGATGAAATTGAGGGAACCATAAAATTACTATTTCAACCAGGTGAAGAGAGAAATCCTGGAGGAGCTAGCTATATGATTAGAGATGGAGCATTAGAAAATCCAAAGCCTCAAGGTATTGTTGGCTTACATGTACATCCAGGTTTAAATGTTGGACAATTGAGTTTTAGGAAAGGAAGAGTAATGGCTAGTGCAGATGAAATTTTCATGACTATTAGTAGCAAAGGTGGTCATGCTGCTGCACCACATTTAACGGCAGATACTATTTTAATTGCTTCTCAATTAATTGTAAGTCTGCAACAAATTATTTCTCGAAATAATAACCCTACTTCTCCATCAGTATTGTCTATATGTTCTATTCAAGGAGGTAATACTACCAATGTAATTCCTTCGGAAGTAAAACTGATGGGAACTTTCAGGGCAATGGATGAAACATGGAGATATAAAGCTCATGAGTTAATTAAAAAACAAGCTTTTGGGTTGGTTGAAAGCATGGGAGCAGAATTAGATTTGCATATTGATATAGGATACCCAGCAGTTGACAATGATCCTGTGTTTACAGATGCAGCATGGAAACTAGCTGTAGAATTTATGGGAAAAGAGCATGTTGAAGAAACCGAAATAAGAATGGGTGCTGAAGATTTTGGGTATTATACGCAGATAATTCCCGGTTGTTTTTATAGATTAGGAGTTCGCAATGAAGCAAAAGGAATAGTACATCAAGTACATACACCAAAATTTGATATTGATGAAAATGCCATCGAAATAGGAATTGGAATGATGGCTTACTTAGGTGCGAACCTGCGGTAAATACCTGATTCCTTATAGTGTTTTAACTGATTTTTATTCAAGTTGACAATAACTCAGTTTCTTGCTTTAGTTTTAAAATAAAAGCATGGAAACGGAATTAATCAAACAAAAAATATTCACAATCAGAACATGCAAGGTTTTATTAGATGCAGATATTGCTGCATTATATGGTGTAGAAACAAAGCGACTTAAAGAAGCTGTCAGAAGAAATAGAGAAAGATTTCCCGAAGATTTTATGTTTGAGTTAAATGCTGAAGAAACCTCCCTTCTAAGGTCGCAATTTGCGTCCTTAGAAGGGAGGGGCAAATATAGTAAGTATGCTCCCTTTGCCTTTACTGAGCAAGGTGTGGCAATGTTAAGTGGGGTTCTTAATTCTGAAAAAGCTATTCAGATGAATATAGCCATTATGAGAGCATTCATTGCTATTAGACAGCATCAAGCAGATTATCCATATTTAGTTGCTCAGGTTGGAGAAATTAAGCAAACTACCCTTAATCACGGTGAACAGCTTAACCAAATTTATAATGCCATTGAGAATCTTCTCGATGAAAAGGCTGAACAGCAAACATGGGATAATCGAGAACTAATTGGGTTCATCAAATGAGTCTTTTATGCTATTTTTAATTTAAATTGTATTTTGCACTCCTATGTCTAAACAAAAAGATTTAAGAAGGGAGCAAGCATTAGAATACCATTCGAGTGGTCGCCCGGGTAAAATTGAAGTAGTACCTACTAAAGAAGCCAAAACACAGCGCGATTTATCGTTGGCTTATAGTCCAGGTGTAGCCGAGCCCTGCAAAGAAATATTTAATAATATAGAAGATGTTTATAAATATACCGCTAAAGGAAATTTGGTAGGTGTTATAACAAATGGTACCGCTGTTTTAGGGTTAGGTGATATTGGTCCGGATGCAAGTAAACCAGTGATGGAAGGTAAAGCAGTATTGTTTAAAATATTTGCAGATATTGATGTGTTTGATATAGAAATTAACGAAAAAGATCCAGAGAAATTTGTACAAATAGTAAAGGCATTGGAGCCAACATTTGGTGGTATTAATTTGGAGGATATTAAAGCTCCAGAATGTTTTTATATAGAGCAACAGTTAAAAGAGCAAATGAAAATTCCGGTGATGCATGATGATCAACACGGTACTGCAATTATTAGTAGTGCTGCAATGTTGAATGCTTTGGATTTGCAAAAGAAAAAAATTGAACGTGTAAAATTTGTAATAAATGGAGCGGGTGCAGCAGCAATGGCTTGTATTCAATTATACGTTGCATTGGGTGCTAAGTATGAAAATTTTATTGTGTTTGATAAAGATGGTGTTTTACATGAAGGAAGAACGGATTTGGGTCCAATCAGAACAAAATTTGCTGTAAAGAAAAGTGATTGGACTTTAGATAAAGCAATGAAAGATGCAGATTGTTTTTTAGGGTTAAGTGTTGGTAATGTAGTTACACAACCTATGATTAAATCGATGGCAAAAAATCCGATCGTATTTGCTATGGCAAACCCAGATCCTGAAATTACTTATGATGCTGCAATTGAAGTAAGGAAGGATATTATTATGGCAACTGGAAGATCTGATTTTCCTAATCAGGTAAATAATGTGTTAGGTTTTCCTTATATATTCAGAGGTGCATTAGATGTTAGAGCTACACAAATTAATGAAGCCATGAAACTCGCTGCTGTAAGGGCTTTGGCTGAGTTAGCAAGAACAACCGTTCCAGACATTGTAAACATGGCTTATAATCAAACAACAATGAGCTATGGTCCAGAATATATTATTCCTAAACCACTTGATCCACGATTATTATCAACCATTGCACCTGCAGTAGCAAAAGCTGCAATTGCAAGCGGTGTTGCACAAAAAGAAATTACTAATTGGGATGCTTATGCATTAGAATTGAATAAACGTTTAGGTTTAGATAATCAATTAATTAGAGTAATTGGCAATAAAGCCAGAAAAGATCCTAAACGATTGGTATTTGCGGAAGCAGATAATATTAAAATTTTAAAAGCTGCAAGTATTGTTTATGATGAGGGTATTGCCTATCCTATTTTATTAGGCGACCCTATTAAAATTCATAAAATAGCAGAAGAGAATAACCTTGATTTGATGGATATTCCTATTATTAACCCTCGAAGCGAAGAAACAGAAGCAAAGCGAGAATTTTATGGTGAATTATTTTTTAATAAAAGGCGTAGAAAGGGGTTTAATCATTATGAGAGTATAAAAGTTATGAAAGATCGCAACCATTTTGGTTGTATGATGGTAGAAACGGGAGATGCAGATTGTATGTTATCTGGTTTAACTAAAAGTTATGCAGAAGCTATTCGTCCAGCTTTGCAAATTATTGGAACAGAAGAAGGAGTAAAAAAGATTGCAGGAATGTATTTGTTACTTACTAAAAAAGGGCCTTTGTTTTTAGCAGATACTACAGTCAATTTTTCTCCAACTGCCGAAGAATTAGCAGACATTACTATGATGGTTGCTAAAGAGGTTAGAAGTTTTAATATTACTCCCCGAATTGCCATGTTGAGTTATAGTAATTTTGGTAGTAGCGATTCCCCTGAAGCCAAATTAGTAGCTGATGCTACTAAAATATTGAAGCAAAGAAATCCTTCATTAATTGTAGATGGAGAAATACAAGGAAGTTTAGCATTTAATAAGGAAATATTAAAAGATAATTATCCATTCAGTGAATTAGTTGATGAAGATGTGAATGTATTAATATTCCCAAATTTAACAGCGGGTAATGTTGCCTACAATTTATTAAAAGAAGTTGGTGGGGCAGATGCAATTGGGCCAATTTTATTGGGACTTAAAAAGCCAGTGCATGTACTGCAATTAGGTAGTACAGTTCGTAATATAATTAATATGGCTATAGTAGCAGTTGTAGATGCTCAGCTTAAATGTCGTGTAGATACCAATGAAGAAATTCAACGAAGTACTTGGTGGAAAAGAAGGAAAAAGGAAAAAAAATGATTCACTATTAATTAGTAAGTTGTTGTAGTTATGTTTTTATTGATTAATTTCAATTAAATAAATATTTTAGATTCTTAATTCAAAATTAAATGTCCACTTTTCTTCATCATTTTGGCGCATATTTATTGATGTTAAAAGGCATGTTTACTAAGCCTGAAAACTGGCGTATGTATTGGAAGGAGTTTATGCATCAGTGTGTTGAAATTGGGTTTGGGGCATTGCCAATAGTAGTAATCATCTCTCTTTTTTTAGGGGCAGTAACAACTGTACAAACTGCATATCAGTTGGTGAGTCCGTTAGTGCCTCCAACCACTATTGCTCAAATTGTTAGGGATAGCATGATTTTAGAATTATCACCAACAGTATTAAGTATTGTATTGGCAGGTGTTGTAGGAAGTAAAATTGCTAGTGAATTGGGAAATATGCGAATTAGTGAACAAATAGATGCGCTAGAAATTATGGGAATAAATACTAAAAGCTATTTAGTAATGCCTAAAATTATTGCTGCTTTAGTTGTAATTCCTTGTTTAATTGTTATTTCAGCTGTTTTAGGTATTTGGGGCGGAAGAACTGCGGGCAATTTAGCAGGCATTTTAGCAACCGATATTTTTGATACCGGACTGAGGCAAAACCTTAATTATTACAATATTAATTTCGCTTTGTACAAGGCATATACTTTTGCATTTATCATTAGTAGTATTTCTGCTTATTTTGGCTACAATGTAAAAGGCGGTGCTTTAGAAATTGGTAGAGCAAGTACAAGTTCTGTAGTGGTAAGTTGTATCTTAATACTTATTGCAGATTATTTGCTAGCTGCTTTATTATTGTAAGTTAAATGATTGAATATGAATCCAGAATTTGGTCGTTTTCAAAAACTCATTACAAACCCCTTTAAGTTTGCTTTATTTAAAATTGTAAAGTTACCTGCGGCATTTGTAGCTGGTTTAAAAGTTGGAAAATTAACTTCTGAAGAAGCAATTATTTTAGTTAAGCATAGTTGGCTAAATCAAAATCCTTTTAAGTCAATGTATTTTGCAGTTCAACTGATGGCTGCAGAAATGAGCACTGGTTTATTTGCTGTTGGGCAAACCTATAAAAGAACTCCAGCGGTTAGTATGCTGGTAATTAAAGTTGAAGGGAAATTTCATAAAAAAGCAACAGGGTTAATTTCATTTACTTGTAAAGATGGAGCAAAAGTTGAAGCTATAATTGAAGAATGCATTTCTTCTGGAGAGGGTAAAACTTTGGTATGCGATTCAATTGCTACTAATGAAAATGGGGAGGTTGTTGCTGAATTTTTGGTAACATGGAGTTTTAAATCAAAGAAATTATGAAAATTACATTCCACGGTGCTGCTAGAATAGTTACTGGATCTAAGCATTTGATCACATTAAATAATGGCAAAAATATTTTATTGGATTGTGGAATGTTTCAAGGTATGGGAAGAGAAACCATAACCTTAAATGAAACATTTGGTTTTGAAGCAAGCACCATTGATTATTTAATATTATCTCATGCACATATTGATCATTCAGGGTTGATTCCTAAATTGTACAAAGAAGGATTTAAGGGAATTATTTTTGCAACTCCAGCCACAAGAGAATTAGGAGCAATATTATTAGAAGACTCAGCCGAAATTCAACGTGATGATACTAGGTATATTAATAAAAAAAGAGCAAGGAAAGGACTTCCTCCTTTTGAGCCATTATATGATTTAGAAGATGCTAAAGAAGTATTGGAATTATTTAGTAATGTTGATTATAATATATGGACTAAAATTGAAGAAGGAGTAGAATTGAAGTTTACAGATGCAGGTCATATTATTGGAAGTGCTGCAGTACATTTAAGAATTAAAGAAAACGGAAAAATAACAAGAATTACATTTAGTGGAGATGTTGGAAGATACAACGACGCTATATTAAAGTCACCTGCTGAATTTGATCAAGCAGATTATATTCTTCTCGAAAGTACTTACGGCAATAGATTACATGAAGAAGTTCGTGGAAATATAGATGTGCTAGAGCATTGGGTTAAGCATACTTGTGTAGATAAAAAAGGCAAATTAATTATTCCTGCCTTTAGTGTTGGTAGAACCCAAGAATTGCTCTATGCACTTAATCAACTTGAACTTGAAAATAGACTACCTGCTGTGCCAATTTATGTAGATAGTCCTTTGAGCAGAGAAGCAACAGCAGTGTTAAAAAATTTCCCTAACTATTTTAATAAAAAAATTCAAAAAATAATGGAGCAGGATGCTGATCCATTCGATTTTAAGGGGTTAAACTTTATTAAGACAGTTGATGAAAGCAAACAATTGAATGAAACTGATCAACCATGTGTAATTATATCTGCAAGTGGTATGGCAGACGCAGGGCGAGTAAAACATCATATAAAGAATAATATTGGGGATAATAAAAACACTATTCTAATGGTGGGATATTGCGAACCTCGTTCTTTAGGTGGAAGATTAATGAATGGTGATAAGGAAGTAAAAATTTACAGTGAGTTGTTTAAAGTTGTTGCTGAAATAGGTAAAATGCTCAATATGAGTGCTCATGGCGATTACGACGATCTTTGTCAATTTTTAGCATGTCAAAATCCAAAGCTTGTTAAAGCACTTTTTTTAGTTCATGGCGAATATGATGTGCAACAAGAATTCGCCCAAAAGTTACATAAAAAGGGGTTTGATGTTATAGATATCCCACAAATGCACCAAATGTACAAACTAGATTGATAAAAATAACGTAACTTATACGTTATATATTTATAAATGTTACAAACTTCTACCTTACAATTACTTAGGTTCCCTTTTTCTTTTTTTCTAATGCCTGTATTTTGGTTTGCATTAAGCATTCAAGATAATATTGATATTTTTAAAGCAATACTTCTTTTCATCATTCTTCATGTATTTGTATACCCATCTAGCAATGGATATAATAGCTATATGGATAGAGATACGGGAAGTATAGGCGGTATTGAAAATCCTCCAGAACCCTTGAAAGAACTCTTTAAAGTTTCTATTGTTATGGATATTTCAGCATTTCTATTATCTTTTCTTATATCACCACTTACTGCATTACTGTTAACTGTTTATATTGTTTTTTCTAGGTTATATAGTTATAGAGGTGTTAGATTAAAACAATACCCAATTAGCGGATATTTAACCGTTGTATTAAACCAAGGCTCTTTGGTTTTTGCAATGGTTTATTTAGGTGTTGGAGATGGGGCTTCAATTTTATCTTATCATCCTTTAATTGCTGCTGCTTTTTTAATCGGTGGGTTTTATCCTATCACTCAAATTTACCAGCATGATGCAGATAAAGCAGATGGGGTAAATTCAATTTCTTTAATGCTTGGTAAAAGGGGAACTTTTATTTTTTGTGCTTTTGTTTATGTATTGGCTTTCGCTTTCTTGATTATTTATTTTCAACAGCTTGATAAACTTTATTTATTTTATGTACTACAACTTTTTTTTATTCCAGTTGTAGTATACTTCTTTATTTGGGCAATTCAAGTTTGGAAAGATGCAAGCAAAGCTGATTTTAAACACACGATGCGAATGAACTGGGTTGCCTCAATTTGTTCAAACGCTGGATTTATTTCATTATTAATTTTACAACAACGTGGCTGATATTATTTCTATAGCAACATCATCTCCAACATACAAGCATTTACAATCGGATATTCTTTCGTTTATGCAAAAAAACTATTCGCTTGATGTGGATGGAAAAAGGAAACTTAAATTTTTATATGATCATAGTGGCATCAATACTAGGCACTCTGTAATTCCAGATTATAATACTGCATTAGATAAAAAAGGATTCATTCCAAGTAATCCATCAGATCCTTTTCCAACATTAGAAACTAGAATGCAAATTTTTGATACTGAAGCATTAACATTATCAATTGAGGCTATTAATAAATGTATTGATGGTTTTATTGATGTACAATCTGTTACTCACTTAATTACTATTAGTTGTACAGGAATGAGTGCACCTGGGTTAGATCTTCAGTTAATGCATACACTCTCATTGCCTAGTAGCATTTTTAGGACTTCCATTAATTTTATGGGTTGTTATGCTGCAATTCATGGGTTAAAGCTGGCAAAAATGATTTGCGATAGCACTCCAAATTCTAATGTAATTGTTGTAGCAACTGAATTATGCACTTTGCACTTTCAAAAAGAATTTACAGAAGATAATGCAGCTAGTAGTTTGCTTTTTGCAGATGGCTCTGCTGCTATTTTAATTAGTAACTGTTTAAACAATCATCCAAAACTTACCCTTAAAAACTTTTATTCAGAAGTAGTGGAAAAAGGAAAAGCAGATATGGCTTGGAACTTAAGTAGTAAAGGGTTTTTAATGACCTTAAGCAGTTATATTCCACAATTAATTGAGGCTGATATCGAAAACTTAATTCTGAAAGCCTTAGAAGTTAATAAGCTCGATATTAGTGATATAACACACTGGTGCATTCATCCAGGCGGCAAGCGTATACTCGATTTAGTTCAACGGAAAATGAAGCTTACCGATGATGATCTGCAATATGCTCGAAAAGTGCTTTTCGAAAATGGTAACATGTCATCTCCAACGGTATTGTATGTTTTAAAAGAGATCATGGATAATATTATTGAGCAACCAGCAACTATTATTGGAATGGCATTCGGCCCAGGATTAACTATGGAAACATTTACAGCAGCTAGAAATTAATGCCTTTAAAGCGATCATATCAATCAGAGTTGCTAGACCAAGCCGAAATTCCTTTTGAGGATATTTTGTTAAATATGCAAGAGCTCAATACAATCAATACATTACTTGGAGGTCATGCAATTACAGTAAAAGGTTTCAAACAATTATTGGGTAAACGAAAAAAAATTTCAGTGTGTGAAATTGGATGTGGCGGAGGAGATAACTTAGTTGCAATTTTGAAATACTGTAACAAATACAATGTTGAAGTAAAGCTTACAGGAGTTGATTTAAAGCAGGAATGTATTGATGTTGCCAAAAATAATTCTTTGCTTAAAGTTAATACCTCATTCATTTGCAGTGATTACACATTGGTTCAGTTTCAGGAAAAACCTGATATTATTTTTTCTAGTTTATTTTGCCACCATTTTAACGAAGAACAATTAATTATTCAAATACAATGGATGCGGCAGAATACTTTACTTGGGTTTTTTATTAATGATTTACAAAGACATTGGCTTGCTCATACTTCAATTAAAATATTGACACAGTTTTTTTCAAAATCCTATTTGGTTAAAAATGATGCTCCATTAAGTGTGCTTCGAGGGTTTGTAAAAAGGGAGTGGAGTGAAATATTCAATAAAGCTTCTATTAAGCAATTTGAAATTAATTGGAAATGGGCTTTCCGTTATTTAATTATATATAAACATGCATAAGTAAATGAATATATTGTATGATATTGGTGTTGTAGGTGGTGGTTTAGGTGGATTAACAATGGCCATTCAAGCAGCACAGCAAGGGCTTTCTGTAGTGCTGTTCGAAAAAGAACAATATCCATTTCATAAAGTCTGCGGCGAATACATTAGTAATGAAAGTTGGAGCTTTCTAGAGCGTTGTGGAGTTCCTTTAAGCGAGTGGAACTTGCCACAAATTAGTAAGTTATCTATTTCTGATAATATTGGTAAGCAATACCATTTTCAATTGCCTTTGGGAGGATTTGGAATTAGTAGGTATAAATTAGATAATGCATTGTATGAAATTGCCATAAAGCTTGGTGTAATAGTTTTCACTCAAACCAAAGTAAATGATGTTTATTTTAATAATGATCAATTCGAAATTTGTGCTGACGATTTTAAAAGCAATGCAAAAGTTGTAGTAGGTTCTTTTGGTAAAAGAACAAACCTAGATGTAAAATGGAAAAGAAATTTTATACAACAGAAGCCAAGTAAAATTAGTAACTATATAGGCGTTAAGTATCATCTTAAATATCCTCAATCTTTAGATACTATTTCTCTTCATAATTTCAACAATGGCTATTGTGGCATTTCTGCAATTGAAGATGGTCAATATTGTTGCTGTTATCTCACAACTGCCAATAATTTAACCAATTCGGGTAATTCAATTGAGAAAATGGAAAACGAAATTCTTTCTTCCAACAAACAACTTGCACATATTTTTTCAACTGCCGAAATCTTGTATAAACAGCCATTAACTATTTCTCAGATTAGTTTCGAAAAAAAAGAACAAGTAATTAATCATATACTTTTTGTTGGAGATGCTGCCGGATTAATTACTCCACTTTGTGGTAATGGTATGAGTATGGCAATGAACGCAGCACATTTAGCGCTAATTCAAATAAAGCGTTTTTTAAACAATGAAATTACTCGAACCGAAATGGAAGAAGTTTATACTAAAAGTTGGCAAAACCAATTTGCTTTTAGAACAGCAACTGGTAGGGTAGTACAAAGACTTTTTGGTGGTGCTAGTACTGGATTTTTTTTAAAATTAATGAATAAATTCCCTTTTATTGCTACCAAACTAATTCAACAAACACACGGTAAGCCTTTTTAATTGATATTAAAATTGCTTAAACTTTTCTATCGTGTAATCCAATTAAATTCATATTCTAAAGGAGATTTAATAGAGCTTCGTTCTGCTATTCTTCTAAATCTTTCTGGTAAAGCCATTAAATAGTCTCTGGCTTTTTCTGCACTGCTATTTAAGCCAGTAATATTACTAATATTCCATTCTTTAATTAGACTTTCAAGAACGTCTGTATAATCAATGGTAGTATACACTCCAAGGCGTTGTGCTGCATCGCTAAAATGCGAAAATGTTGTACCGATTTTCTCTCCTTGTTGACGAAGAAAGTGAGCAGGCATAACAATTTTCTTTCTCATCATATCTTCAAAAGCCACCATCATTTCACTTGCATCAATCTCAAATATTTTAGAGATAAAATTTTTGTAAGCTTTAGCATGTCTAGCTTCATCTGCAGCAATTACTCCACATATTTTTGATAATTGATTATTGCCATGTTGTTTAGCTAAAGTAGCTGTTCTTCTATGAGAAATATTGGTAGCTAATTCTTGAAACGATGTGTATACAAAATTTCTATATGGATCCCTTGCACAACCTATTTCCATTCCATCAGCAATTAAATGTTGGGCACTTATTTCCATCTGACGCATATTAACTCTGCCAGACAGATAAATATATTTATTCAACAAATCTCCATGACGGTTTTCTTCGGCTGTCCACATACGAACCCATTTGCTCCAGCCCTCCCTATTGGTTTTGCCAATTCCTTCGATATCCATTAACCAAGTTTCATAAGTTGGTAAAGCTTCCTCTGTAATAACATTACCTACCATAACAGCTAAGTAGTCATAGGGTAATTCTTTGCATTCTAATTGCAACTCTTTTACTTCAGCAAGAAAATTTTCACTTCTACTATCGGGCAAAAAATCTGAAGGTTGCCAATTCAAATCAATTTTATTTAAAAAAGTATCAACTATTTCATCCATTTTTTGCTCCAAAAACTGCATTACTTCTATTCGGCTTTGATTCAAACTCATTCTTTAGGTGTATTATTAATTAAACAGGATGTAAAATTACGAAAAACGTAAGGAAAATGGGAACTAATTGGATAAACATAGTTTAACACTAATTGTTCTAATCTTTTCAGCGTTTCTTCACTCAAGCAAGCAAGCATGTTAAAATAAGGGATTGTTAGCCTTCGCTTCGCTCGGCTGTCTTCACCCAATAGTTAGATTTACCCAAAGCCTTTGCAACGGCTTCGCCATTGCAGACGCCTAACTTCGTTGAAAAGGCGTTTGTACACTGTCTAGTACGAATATCTAACCAAATGATGGGTGATTTGGTCAAATTCTATGAAAACTTTGAGGAAATTCAGAATTCTATAATCTGATAAATTAGGTTAAATACCTTTTATTTTGGGTACGAGTTATCCTTTCCCTATTTTTTTTGTTTCCTCCTGTTGTAGGATTATAAAGGAGGATTATACTAAAACTGACAAACAGATATAACTCAACCATCTATTACGTGGTTTTATAAGATTACTATATACAAAATTATGGTTAGTATGGTTGATACAATTCCAAAGTAAACGTTCAGTTTCATAGTTCAAGTTAAATATTTTAATTAGGTTCTAAAAATTGTAAATTGGATTTTTTTATTAGTTTGATTATTGGTAAATTATAATATGAATAAAATTCTTAGTAATACTATTTGGAAATCAATTTTCGTATTAATCTTATTCTTTATTTATTGTTTAAGTTTATCCATAATAATAATATCAAAACAATAATTGGTTTTAGAG